>Ga0116144_10000034_pt1 | contig 175075 bp, 152 predicted proteins | sample AD_UKC035_MetaG_FD_89746 | JGI IMG/M metagenome (GOLD analysis project Ga0116144, IMG submission 89746) | Active sludge microbial communities of municipal wastewater-treating anaerobic digesters from USA - AD_UKC035_MetaG | ecosystem: Engineered > Bioreactor > Anaerobic > Digestate | place...
GATTGAACGGAATGTATTGTACCCGGTTTTCCTGAAACTGGACGACCTGAATATATTGGTGGTGGGCGGCGGCAATGTCGCCTTGGAAAAGCTGCATTCCATCCTGAGTAATTCACCCAGCGCCCGGATCACCCTGGTGGCCCCGAGGATCCTGGATGCCGTCAAAACGCTCACGGCACAAAAAACCAATTGTACATTGATCAACCGGCCCTTTGAGGACTCCGACCTGGACGGCAGGGATCTGGCCTTTCTGACTACCGATCAACCTGACCTGCATCGCCACATCCGGGATTTAGCCCGGCAAAAAAAAGTACTGGTCAATACGGCCGACACGCCCGAACTCTGTGATTTTTATCTTTCGAGCATTGTCCAGAAGGGCCAGCTCAAACTGGCCATATCCACCAACGGCATGTCGCCTACGGCAGCCAAACGGATAAAAGAAATGCTCAAATCGGCCTTACCGGACAGCCTGGATGAAATCATCCTGAATCTGAATACCATCCGCAAATCCTTAAAAGGCGATTTTGAATACAAAACCCAAACCCTGAATGAGATCACCCGGATCTGGGTTGAGAATAAGAATGACAAGGCGGCCCGGAGGTGGAAAAAAATGGCGAGCATCTCCCTCCTGGTTTTTGCATCCATGTTAATCGGCTATTTTTTATTTTCAGAAATCAACCTGCGCGAACTCTCCGGAAGAGGCGCGGACTGGGTGGTCAGCCTGGACCGGAGCTTTTATATCATGGTGCTGGCCGGTTTCCTCGCACAGTTGGTGGACGGTTCTCTGGGAATGGGATATGGGGTCACCAGCGCCATCGTATTGTTGTCTTCGGGCATCAGCCCGGCTGCCATCAGCGGGAGCATCCACACCGCGGAAATATTTGCCAGCGGGGCATCGGGTTACAGCCATTACAGGTTTGGGAATGTAAACATGAAATTGTTTAAGGCGCTGGTCGTCCCGGGGGTCATCGGGGCCATCCTGGGCGCACTCCTCCTAGTGTTTTTTGGGAATTCAGGCTTCGGATGGTTAAGGCCATTGCTGGCCACCTACACCCTGTTTTTGGGGATCAAATTTTTTATCAACGCCTTTCAGCCTCCTCGCCCAAAAAGGAAATTCAAGTTTTACCGGACCCTTGCAGGTTTTGGAGGTTTCCTCGACTCTTTTGGGGGCGGGGGCTGGGGTCCCCTGGTTACCAGCACCCTGGTGAGTCGTGGCCGGACCGTCAAGTACGTCATCGGCTCGGTAAGCCTCACGGAGTTTTTTGTAACCATGGCCAGCGCATTGACTTTCTTTTCCCTGCTTGGTCTCAGCCATTGGAAGACCATCCTTGGTTTGATCATCGGCGGTCTGCTTGCTGCTCCCCTGGCCGCCCTGTTGATTGGCAAGATTCCCCGGAAGACCGCATTTATTCTCCTTGGAACCATAGTCGTCATCTGGAGCATACGCATCCTTTGGGGAGCGTTTTAAGGTTCAAAAGGAAAGAGAAGTTATCCGGACAGACAGCTTCTCCATTCATCCGTTCGGAAACGGGCGCCTCATTCGGATTTCATTTTGGCATAATCCACCATACCCTGGAAATCAATCACCACTACGGGTTCATTACCCACTACCCAGGCATCGTGTCCGCTGGGCAGGGAGGACACATCACCGGCCTTGCAATCAAAGGTCGTTCCGTCGTCCATCAGGATGCGCAAGACCCCGCTCACGTGATATTGGTAATGCGGCGCTTCACAGCTTTTGGTTCCTGATGATTCTTTTAAGGAAGCAGACCACTTCCATCCGGGCTGAAAGGTCGCCCTGCCGATCATGGCACCACCCAGTTTCACAAGTTCCAGTTTACCAAGCGGAAAGGTCCTTACTTCATCCGGTTTGGCGAACATCTTGTGTTCGGCTTTAGCAACTCCGGCGTGATGCATCCGTGCAGCCATGAAGAGGGTGGCGATCATGGCCAACAGCATAATTTTTAATTTCATGATTTATGATTTTTTAAGAATGAATGAATGATACAAAGTTGATCAAGGCAACACCTGACGGACTTGTAGGAACTTCGGCATTCTTTGTATAAAAACAGGAATTAACGGATGGAGACCCTGGCCCGTTTTCTTTTCATTCAGACAGACAGTTGCTTACGGAAGGCCTGGGGAAAATGACCCGTCTTTTTTTTAATAAAATGGGAGAAATGCGCCAGGTCCTGGAAGTTCAACTCCTCGGAAATCTCGGACAGGGTCTTGTCCGTTGCGGCAAGCAGCACCTTTGATTCTAGGAAAAGCATATCCTGGATCACTTCACGGGGCGACCTTCCGGTGGTCTTCTTTACCACGTCCGATAAATGCCCGGAGGTCACACCCAACCGGGCGGCATACTCGCTCACGGTGCGCTCCGTCCTGAAGTGTTTTTCAACCAGCTGTTTGAACCGGGTGGACAGTTGCTCCGGGCGGCTGGTATTTTGACGGATGGTTTTGGTATGGGTCCGGTAAATTTCACGCACCCGCAGCAGAAGGATCAGGATCAGGTTGCGGAGAATATATTCCTTCTCGGGGGAAAACCGCTGGTATTCCGAGATGATGTTTTCAAAGGATTGCCTGATGATCTTGCTCTCGGACGGGCTGAGGCCGAGAATATGATGGGCATCCATGCGGAAATACGGGAACTCTTCCGATAAAGGACGCTGCAGCAGGGCCTGGAGAAATTCAGTTTTAAAATGGATGCAAAACCCGGTGCAATGACGGATATGGTCGCTGGCGTAAACGGTGTTTTCAGGCACGATGACCAGGTCGTGGTCCCGGAGACGGGTATGTTCTGCCCCGAGCCGGACATCGTGTTCACCTCCGAGAAGCAGATAGATCAGGTTAAACTGTCTTCGCAGGGCCGGAATGGAGGCACAGTTTTTATGCTTGTCCTCCAGGGTACCGGGCATGACCATCATATTGATGTCATAGGGCCGGAAGTCCCGGTTGATCACCCGCTCAAATTTTTCCAGGGATTCGATGGTCAGTATTTGAGGCCGCCTGGTCATAGTCTCCTTCAATATAGGGACTTCCGGTTTGATTTAAAAACACCGCTTCCTGGCCTTCTTGATCATCGGGATCTTTTAGGACCTTAAGTCCAGTGAATTCCTGATCTCCTGGTATTCTTCCAGGCTGTCCGGGTTCCGCATGGCTCCGGGTGAAGCGACCAGGGACAACTCCTTCCCTTGAAAAATTTTCTTCACCGCATTTTCCATTTTTTTTCCGCTGAGGGTGTAGGGGATGTCTTTGACCTGGATGATTGCATCCGGGACATGACGGGGTGAACAATGATGCCTGATGGTTGCCCGGATTTCACTCAATAAATGTTCCTCCAACTGCCCGTGCTTTAACTTGACAAAGAGGGGCATGTAGGCTTCCCCCGGTTTCAGGTCAATATGGATGATCAGGCTATCCTCCACCTGCTCCAGTTGCTGGACGGCGGCATAAATTTCAGCCGTCCCGATCCGGACCCCAAGACGGTTTAAGGTGGTATCCGAACGTCCCGAAATGACCAAGCCCCCTGTTGAGGTCAATTGAATCCAGTCTCCATGCCTCCAGACCCCCGGGAATACTTCGAAATAAGCTTCGTGGTATTTATGGCCATCCGGATCGTTCCAAAAATAAACCGGCATGCAGGGCATGGGTTGGACAATGACCAATTCCCCGACCTCATTGTTTAATTCCTGTCCTTGTTCATCGTAAACGCGAAGGTCACAGCCCAGGGCGCGGCACTGGATTTCGCCTTCATAAACCGGGGATATGGGGCAACCCCCCACAAAGGCGGTGCATACATCCGTACCCCCGCTCATGGACCATAAATACAGGGGATGTCCTATCTCCCGGTACAACCAGTCGTAGGCTTCCGGACTCAGCGGAGACCCGGTGCTGCTGATGCTCCGGAGTAGTGGTAATTCCGGCAAAACCAAGCCCTCTTTCATGCAACTGTGGATGAATGGAGCGCTGGTTCCAAAATGATGGATGCCAAGGTCCCTGGCCAGGTCCCACAATCTGGCGAATCCGGGATGGGCAGGATGGCCGTCATACAGCACCGGGACCGCACCGGCCAGCCAAGAGGTATGAAGGTAATTCCACATCATCCAACCTGTGGTGGAATACCAGTAAAACAGTTCGCCTTTCCGAACATCGTTGTGAAAATGAATGTATTTGAGATGTTCCAGCAACATCCCGCCCTGGGAATGGGTGATGGCCTTCGGAAGCCCGGTGGTGCCCGAAGAATACAGGATCCACATCGGATGATCAAAAGGTACTTCGACATATTCAGGGAACTCCCCTTCCTCCCCTGCAACAGCTGTCCAGGGTATGACAGGCAACCCTCGAAGTTCTCCGCTTCCCCCAGGCAACGGATCCACCAGGATCACTAATTCCAGGCTGGGGATGCCATTCACGATGGCTTCCAGCTCCGCCCTGCGGTCGAACGTTTTTCCCGAATAACGGTAATGATCCACGGCAATCAATACCCTGGGCTGTATCTGGCTCATCCGGTCAATGACACTGGCACTGCCAAACTCCGGGGAACAGGAGGACCAAACCAGGCCGCTGGCCACGATGGCCAGCAAGGAGATGGAGGCCTCGGGGAAATTGGGCAGGTAAGCGGCCACCCGGTCGCCGGGCCGAAGTCCATGCCGGTTAAATGCCCTTTGCACTGCCCCAGCCTCCCGCAGGACCCTTTGCCAGGTATAAGGACGGATCTGTCCCGATTCGTTGCAGGCGATCAGGGCGGAAGTTTCCAGTTCTACCTTACGGGTCAGGTGTGCTGCATAGTTGAGTTTTATCCCTTCAAACCACTTGGCGCCGGGCATTTTTCGGGAGGAAAGCACCTGCTCAAAACTGCCGGTATACTGCACCTGGAAATATTCCAGAATACTGGACCAAAAATCCTCGACCCGGTCCACTGACCATTTCCATAGGGACTCGTAGTCCGAAAAGTCCAGCTTTTTGTTTTTTTTTAGCCAGCTGATATAGGCGGTCATATTGCACGAGGATATCCATTCCGGGGGCGGGTCAAATATTTTTTTGGAATCCATAGCAGAGGTGAATAGAAAGGAAAGATATTGTATTTTAACCGCTTATGCCAAAATTGCTGGTAGCCAACCGGGGGGAGATTGCCATCCGTATTTTCCGTACAGCCAGAAAAAAAGGCTGGAAATGCGTAGCCGTCTATTCCGAAGCGGACCGGCACAGCCTGCATCTGGCCCATGCAGACGAGGCTTATTGCATCGGGCCTGCACCGGCCAAAGACAGTTACCTGAATATTCCATCCATCCTGGAGGCTGCTAAAAAATCAGGCGCCGGTTTTATCCATCCGGGCTACGGCTTTCTGAGTGAAAAAAGTGAATTTGTGAGCGCCGTGGAGTCCGCAGGACTGGTCTTCATTGGGCCAGGGGTTGAGGCCATGCAAAAACTGGGAAGTAAGATTGCCGCAAAACAGATCGCAGAACAACTCGGCATTCCGCTGGTCCCCGGCTATCACCGGCCGATCCGCGACGACGGGGAAGGAATTGCCATGGCCAGGCATATCGGCGTTCCACTGATGATCAAGGCGGCTGCAGGCGGTGGAGGCAAGGGCATGCGGGTGGTGAAGGATCTGTCCCAAATCGTCGAAGCCATCAGCCGTGCCAGGGCTGAATCCAAAGCTTCTTTTGCGGACGACAGCATATTCCTTGAAAAATATATTGAAAATCCAAGGCATGTTGAAGTCCAGATCATGGCTGACCTTTCCGGTCGTTGCATTGCTTTTCCGGAGCGCGAATGCAGCCTCCAGCGGCGGCACCAGAAACTGATGGAAGAGTCCCCTTGCGTTTTTATTTCAAGCACCACCCGGGAGGCGCTGCGGAGGGATGCGGTCCGCCTGGCGCAGGCCTGCGGTTATACCAATACGGGCACGGTGGAGTTTATCGTGGATGCGGAAGAAAATTATTATTTCCTTGAAATGAATACCCGCCTCCAGGTCGAACATACGGTCACCGAAATGCTCACCGGGCTGGACCTGGTGGACCTTCAGCTCGATATCGCTTTGGGAAGGTCCCTGCCCTTTACCCAGGAAGAAATCCGTTCAGTCGGGCATGCCATGCAATGGCGTATTTACGCGGAAGATCCTGCGCAGGGATTTATGCCTTCAACCGGGCAAATCACAAAATACCTGGCCCCCACCCTGCCGCAGATCCGGATTGATTCGGGATACGGCCAGGGCAGTGAGGTGGAAGTGTATTATGATCCCATGATCGCCAAACTGATTGCCTCGGACCAAGACCGTTTTTCCTGCATGGAACGGCTGAAGGAAGCGCTTCAACAGTTTATCATAGAGGGTATCGAAACCTCCATTCCCTTTGGCATCCGGGTTTTGGAACATCCCGCGGTGCTGGCCGGCGACTTGTCCACCGGTTTTCTCGACCAGCATCTGAATGAAATATTATACCCGCCTGACCTGGAGGATAAATATCTTGCAGCGGCTGCAGCCGCATATCATTATTATCGGACTCAATCAGGTCAATTAAAGCTACCCAATCACGAATAAAATGAAATACCACTTTATAGGAGGAGAGATCATTCCTGATTCCCAGGCCCTCATTCCGGTTTTTGATCTCGGATTGCTTCGCGGGTACGGAGTGTTTGATTTTTTTAATGTCAAACAGGGCGTCCCCATGTTCCTGAATGAACACCTCGCTCGTTTTTTAAATTCCGCCAGACAGGTGGACCTGGTCTGCCCCTATGGAATAAAAGAACTTCGAAAGCATATTATTGAGCTGATCGCTAAAAATAAAATGATCACCGGAAGTATGAAAGTGGTCCTCACCGGCGGCATTTCTTCCAACGGCTTTGACCCCGATGGCCCAAACCGCCTGATGATCCTTGCCGGCGATCTGATCTTCCCGGTGACCGAAGAAGGAGACATCCATCCTTTCCGCTTAAAGACCATTGATTATGTCCGGGAAACGCCCGGTGTAAAATCATTGAATTACCTCGTGCCCCTCCTGCACTGGAAAGAAAGCAAAGCAGCCGGCTTTCACGATTTGTTATACGTTCACGATGGATGGGTTTCTGAAACCTCCAGGGCGAATCTGTTCGCGGTAACCTACGATAATATCCTCATTACCCCCTCTGAAAAAATCCTTGGCGGAGTGACCCGGGACCATGTCATCCGCCTTGCCAAAACCTATATGCCGGTGGAGATCCGTCCCCTGTCCCTGCAGGAGGTGCTGCATTGTAAATCCGTGTTCCTGACCTCTACCACCAAAAAAATCCGGCCGGTCAGTCAGATTGATGAACATGTATTTTCCAGTACCGAGTGTTGGGATCCGGCTGGCAAGTTGCTGCAGGAATTGAAATCCATGGAAGACCAGTACATCCTTGAATTTCTGCGGCATCAGGAATAGAAAAGCGTATCAGCCATAGCCATCGCTTTGTCCAGCTCCGTCCAGTCAATGGAAAGATCAGGGACCGTTTCTTTAAAAAAGGAGAGCATTCGTTCGGTGGGCATATTGCCGGTGAGATCGTCTTTGGCCATCGGGCAACCCCCCATCCCTTTCAGTGCGCCGTCGAAACGTTTACACCCCCCATTCCAGGCCGCTTCCACTTTTTCCCTCCAGCTCCGGGGCATGGTATGCAGATGAGCCCCAAACTCCACATCCGGATAAGGAGGAATAAGATTGGAAAAGAGGTAATGAATGGAATCGGGCGTTGACACTCCAATGGTATCGGACAAGGAAATGATCCGGATCCCGAGTTCAGCCAGCTCATCCACCCAGTATTGCGCAATGTGCACGTTCCAGGGGTCGCCGTAAGGATTCCCAAAGCCCATGGAAATATAGATCACCAGCTGTTTGCCGTGGTGGGCGCATAAATCCTGGATCTCCTTCACGGTTTCCAGGGATTCCGCAATGGTACTGTTGGTATTCCTCCTCTGGAAAGTCTCCGAGATCGAGAAGGGATATCCCACATACCGGATCCCCTCGTACCGGCAGGCATCCTCCGCCCCCCTGAGGTTGGCAACGATGGCAAGCAATTTGGACTTGCCTTCAGGCTCCAGCCGACGGATCACTTCATGGGTATCTGCCATCTGAGGCACCGCCTTGTGTGAAACAAAACTCCCGAAATCAATGGTGTCAAAGCCCACCCTCATCAGCTGATTGATGTACGCTATTTTTTTTTCCGTGGGTATAAAGGTTTTAAGGCCCTGCATGGCATCCCGCGGACATTCTATAAGCTTGACCATTTTCAGGCCTAAAGATCGGCGAAAATTCTCAACCGGCATTTCGACCAGGCAATAAATACCGTTTTGATTATACTGGAAATCCATTGGGGAATGGTTAAATTTATCGGGTTGAACAAACGACCGGGATTCCCCCTTTTAAACTCCATTCACTTAAAACAATTTTTCTAAATTATGGAATCGAACGGGATGAATTGGCTGGCGGTCCTGGTGGCCGGCATTGCAGCCTGGGCGCTCGGGGCATTGTGGTACAGCCCTGTCCTTTTCGGAAAGGCCTGGCAAAAAGAATCCGGGCTGACCGAAGAAAATCTCAAAAATGCAAACATGCCCCTGATTTTCGGAACCAGTGCGGTCATGATGATCATCATGTCGGCTGGCCTGGCGATGTTTTTTCAGGGGGATGCTGCGATGAATGCCATGAAAGGCCTGCAAATGGGCTTGGTGACCGGTCTTGTGTTTGTGGCTACTTCAACCGCGATAAACTACCTGTACCAGCGCAAAAGTTTCAAATTGTGGCTGATCGACGCGGCTTACCAGGTGTTGCTTCTGGCTCTGGCTGGAGCCATCGTAGGCGCCTGGCGCTGAGTTTGGACGCATACGGATGAAGGAAAGGGAAAGACCCCGGAGCCTTTGTGCGTCAATACCTGTATTTTTGCCCCAATCTCTGAAGCTTTGAATAAAAGACAATGGATATTGACGGGAGCCTTCCTCTGCTTCCTTTTTGGATTTCTTACCCTGCTGCTTTCCCTCCTGGGACTGGAATTTTCTTACCTGGCCTGGATCGACCGGCTGCCCTGGATTTTTCCTTTGTTGTTAAAACTGATCCTGCTTTTTGGAGGGCTGATCCTGGCCTACCTGGCTTCCTTTGACTGGAAAAACGGCAACCGGGAATGATTGCGGGCCATTGGTTATTTGTATTTACGGAGAAATTTTTCTCGGATGACCTGTTGCACCGGTACGCCCTGGATCTTTGATTCAAGCCAGGAAATGATATCGAGGTAGAGGAAGGAACGGGTTTCGTAAGGATCGGCGCGCAGGCGGATGAATTTATCCAGCAGTTTCCTGAATTCCCGCCTGAGATCGGCCTGGTGGACCCTGGGTAATTTCCGGATAAAGCTCAGGATTTCCTTTTGAACGGCGTGCAGGTCGTCCATCTTGGTCAAAAACCGGTAGATCGATTTCACCTGGTATTCGATCAGGTAATTATCCCCCATTTCATAGTAGGCGATCAACCTCAGGATGCGCGCATAACATTGGATATCCCCCCGGAAGTCCGGGGATTCGTTGACAATCAGGTTGAGATAATCGATGGCCCGGCTGTTGTCCCCGCTGCCAAAATAAAGCGCGGCGATCTTATAATAAAAGAGAATGACGCGGTGGAAATCGAGGTGATGGGTGTCCGCCTTGATATGATGCATGATTTCATGGACCAGCGGCAATCCCTGCTGAAAGGTCCCTTCAAGATAATGCTGGTTGATGCGATGGGTATAGGTATATATGAATTCAAGGCTCTTTTCATTGTCATTTCTGGCCGGTTGTTTTTTAAGTTCCGTCATGAGCTTGTGAAGCGCTTCCATGAACTTGTCGTGCCGCTGGAGCAGGAAGAGGGCATTCAGCTGGTTGTGCCGGGCTTTAAGGAAAAGGGGGCGTTCCATGGCGGCCAGCAAGGGATGATGGTCAAACAATTCCACCCATTTCTGGGAATAGCGGTAATACATTTTAAAATCCAGGAGCATGTGGTAATACCATACATAAGACTGGTACAGATAGACCTTTTCATAAAAACCCAGGTCCTGCTCCCGGTTTACCGGCAAGTGGGCCTGGAAAAATTCACGGACGAAAAAATGATCCTTGGAGTTGCGCACATATCCCACCTTGAGGTACAGACTGTACAATTGGAGCGACAGGTTTGAATATTGCTGGATGCGTGCGATTTCTCCGGCCGTATACTGGGACTCCGCGGACAACTGCTCCGCCCGGGATGCGATGCTACGGGTAATGTACTGGGACTCAATCAACTTTTCAAAATCCAGGATTTCCATCCGGAGGGAATGCAACTGAAAGGTGCCGCATTTTTCCTTGGCTTTGTCCAGCATGTCCAGGGCCTGCCGGTACAGCCCTTTGTTGTACAGCACCCGCGCATAGTCTATTTTTTCCCGGACGTCGATATCCTCATTTTCTCCCCGGTGCATGAGGCGCAGACTGACCAGCAATTGTTTGTAAAGGTGGGCTTTGAGGTTTGGAAGTTGTTGTTTTTTAATTTCCGGGATCTGGTGGAGGATGCTCTTTTCATCATAGGCCCTTTGTTTCTCCATATGACTGAATAAGCGGAGAAACAGGGAATCCGTATTGGAAGGATTGCGCTGCACAAACAGTTTAAAATGCCTCTTTTCTGGCTTGGACATGGACTTTATCAATTGCAGAAGGAAGTCGGTCGGTTGTTTGGGCATTGTAGTAAAAATCGATTTTAAAACCTAATAATCAAGGGTTTATCCCTTCATGGCCTGAAGTCCGGTCGTAGCTGTTGTAAACTGCAATTTGTCCGTCCGTAATATTTGCAATAATTTTAACTGTCTTTTGCAGAAATGCGACCACAGGACAAATATCAGTAATTTATTCATGGCCGAAAAAATACAAATATTCGATACCACGCTTCGGGACGGGGAACAGGTCCCCGGCTGCAAACTCAATACCCAGCAGAAGTTGGAATTGGCGGAAGCCCTGGAATCCCTTGGAGTGGACGTGATCGAAGCCGGATTCCCGATTTCCAGCCCCGGGGATTTCCAAAGCGTATACCAGATCGCGGAAATCATCAAACATTCCACCGTCTGCGGTTTATCCCGGAGCGTGGAAAAAGACATCATCACGGCCGCGGAAGCGCTGCAGCCGGCCCGGAGTCCGCGAATCCATACCGGCATCGGCACTTCGGATGTACATATCAAATATAAATTCAACAGCACCCCCGAAAAGATCATAGAGCGGGCGGTGGCCGCGGTCAGGCTGGCTAAAAAATTTGTTTACGATGTGGAGTTCTACGCGGAGGATGCCGGGCGTACCGAAAATGAATTTCTGGCCAAGGTATGTACCGAAGTCGTTAAAGCCGGCGCCACGGTACTCAATATACCGGACACCACCGGGTACTGTCTCCCCGATGAATATGGGGACAAGATCCGGTACCTTAAGGAAAATGTCAAAGGAATAGACAAAGCCATACTCTCTTCGCATTGCCATAATGACCTGGGGCTGGCTACGGCCAATTCCATCGCGGCCATTCGCAACGGGGCCCGCCAGATCGAATGCACCATCAACGGCATCGGCGAAAGGGCGGGCAATACCTCCCTGGAAGAGGTGGTGATGATCATCAAGCAGCGCAAACACCTCGGCTTCTTCACGAACATCCATAGCAAAATGCTCACCGAAATGAGCCACATGGTCTCCGACCGGATGGGTATTCCGGTACAACCCAACAAAGCCATCGTCGGGGCCAACGCCTTTGCCCATTCCTCCGGGATCCACCAGGACGGAGTGATCAAACACCGGGAAAATTACGAGATCATCGACCCCCATGAAGTCGGGGTCAATGAATCCGCCATCATCCTTACCGCGCGAAGCGGCAGGGCCGCCCTCGCCTACCGCTACCGCAACCTGGACATCGAACTGGGAAAAGAACAGCTCGATATCCTTTATAAAAATTTCCTGGAACTGGCCGACCAGAAGAAAGAAATCGTAGCGGAGGACCTGCTCCGGCTCTACGATGAACACATTGTAAAAAAACACAAAGCCGTGGTTTGAGCGGGCAGCCTATCCATGGATATCCGCAACCGGTTTCATTAAAAAATATAATCATTCCGCCCAGGGGTTTTATCCCTGACAATCCTCATTTTTAGACTATGAATAAAACCATTGCCGTTTTACCTGGCGACGGGATCGGACCGGAAGTCATCGCACAGTCCTTAAAAGTTCTTAAAGTCATAGAAAATAAATTCCAGCACCGGTTTGAATGTACGGAGGCTCCCATCGGCGCGGCGGCCATGGCCCAGGGTCTTGAGCCCCTTCCTCCCGCTACCCTGGAACTCTGCCAAAAGGCCGATGCCGTCCTTTTTGGAGCTATCGGCGATCCCAGGTATGACAAAGATCCCGGGACGGTCTTCAAACCGGAACAGGGATTGCTGGACCTTCGCAAATCGATGGGTTTTTTCGCCAATATCCGGCCCATCAAAAGCTACCGTAAACTGGCTGCCCTCTCACCCCTTAAGGAGGAACAGGTGCATTCCATCAACCTGATCCTTTTCCGGGAACTGACTGCCGGCCTTTATTTCGGGAAAAAACAGAAAGACGAAGAAGGACGCTGGGCCATTGATGAATGTTATTATCACCAGGAGGAAATAGAAAGAATAAGCCACCTGGCCTTCCGGCAAGCCCGGCTGAGGAAAAAAAAGCTTACGCTGGTGGACAAGGCCAACGTGCTTGAAACAGGAAAACTGTGGCGGTCCACGGTACAAAACCTGCACAAATCAGACTATCCCGATGTAGAGCTGGAACTCATGCTTATTGACCACGCCGCCATGCAGCTGGTGCTCAATCCAAGGCAATTTGACGTCATCCTGACCGAGAACATGTTTGGGGATATCCTCTCAGATGAAGCCAGCGTGGTTGTTGGCACCATCGGGCTTTTGCCTTCCGCCTCCCTTAATGAAAACCAGGGCCTCTTTGAACCTATCCATGGTTCATATCCCCAGGCGGCGGGCAGAAACCTCGCCAACCCCATTGCTTCCATCCTGTCCGTGGCCATGATGCTCGATTTTTTTGATTTGACCGCGGAGGCCGGGTTGATCCGTGAAGCCGTTGATTTTCTCATCAATGAAGGCCTGGGTACCATGGATATGGCGCCAAGGACGATCATCACCTGTTCGGCGATGGGTGAATTTGTTTCCGGGCTGGTGGCTTCAGATAAATCTTCCTGGCCTTCCATGCGAAAAAGCCTGGACAAAACGGTCTGAACAGGAATCTTGTCAGCCGGGTTTGATAGCGGCCATCAGTTCCCGCCCGATACGGACCACCCCTTCCACCAGGGCGTCAAAATCATGTTTCTTGCTTCGGTGGTTTACATTGGCTACCCGAATGGCATATCTGCCCTTTAAAATGGTGTAGGAAGGCGTGGCCACCGCCTCTTCATGGAGGCGCATCAGGATCTCCTTATTGAGCCGGTTCAGTGCCTCCTCGTCCATGCCCGGGACTTTAAATCGGAAACAAACAATATTCAATGGCACCGGCGCCAACAGTTCAAGGAAATCCGAATTCCGGACCAAGTCGGCCAGGTAAAGGCACTGGGCTATATTCTGCCTGATGATTTGCCGGTATTTATCCAATCCGTATTCCTGGAAACAAAACCAAGCTTTCAGGGCTTTAAATCCCCGCGAGAGTTCCAATCCGTAATTGCCCACGGGATCCGGACCGGCCGGCAACCCTCGTTCATGGCTGCTCAGGTAATGGGGCTGAAGGGCAAAGGCATCCCGGTGCTTTTGCCTGTCTTTTACCAGCAAACAACCGATTTCATAAGGCAGATACATCCATTTATGAAGGTCAAAAGCAAGGCTGTCGGCCTGTTCCATTGCTTTCAGCGAATCCTGGTATTCGGGCAATAATTTGGCGAGCGCCCCGAAAGCCCCATCTACATGGAACCAGATCTTATGGTGATGACAGATTTGCCGGATTTCTTCCAGGGGATCAATGGCTCCGGTATTGACGGTGCCGACATTGGCCACGATACAAAAGGGCAGGCAATCCTTTTTTAAATCCGCTTCGATTTGTTTTTCAAGCAGGTCTATCCTCATCCGGTATTGGTCGTCCACGGGGATTTTCCTCAACCCTTTGGAACCAATGCCCAGGACCTCAGCCGCCTTCTGCTGACAACTGTGTGTTTCTTCCGAAGCATAAAAAACCAGTGGTTTGCCGGAAATGCCCACCCCTTCCGAACGTATCCTCTCGTCCGATGCGTTGCGGGCAATCGTCAATCCGGTGATGTTGGCCATGGAGCCCCCGCTGAGTATAATCCCGCTGGCTTCTTTGGGATAAGCCAGCATGGACTTGCACCAATCAAGCACTTGCTGCTCCACATACATGGCGGCATGGTCCCCGATGGCCAGGTTTGAGTTCATGGCGGAAGCCAGCATGTCTGCATAGACTGCGGTCAGGCTGCCGGTGCCCTGTACCCAGGACCAGAACCTCGGATGAATATTGCCTTTGGGATAAGGGAGGATATACTTTTTAAACTGGGCATACAGCAGATCGGGATCCTGGCCGGAATCCTGCAGGGTGTGGTGTAAAAAATCCTTCATTTCACGGGGCGGCTGCCTCCAGACCGGTTCGTCCCCGATGTGTCTCAGATATTCCACCAGGTCGTCCAGCATTTGCCGGCCCCGGGCCTTGGCTCCTTCCCAATCCTCAGGGTCCAGGGATACTTCATTTTCTAAGACGGCTTTCCAGTCCATTGAGGATCAATGATATGGATAAAATCAGTGGATATAAGGTCAGGCCTGTGCAGTAGGCGTATTAAAATTCATGGGAGGCAGTCCCGGAAAATCGCTGTCGTCTCCAACTTCGCCAAACTGATTTTCGTATTTTTTTATGTTGTCACCGAGGGCCATCATCAGTCTTTTGGCATGCTGCGGAGTGAGTACTATTCTGGACTTGACTTTTGCTTTTGGCAGATTGGGCATCAATCTGACAAAATCGATCACAAACTCGCTGTGGGAATGGGATATGATAGCGAGGTTTGAATAAATGCCTTCGGCGATCTCTTCGCTCAGCTCAATATTTATTTCCTGCTTGATCTCTTTTTCTTTATTCATTTTGTCCGTAACTTAAAGGCGCAAATTTACATCAGATTAGCCCACTCATGTTCAAATCTTTTATTGAAAGATCAGTCTTCGGGGTCTGTACCTACCTGGGACAGCGGCTTGGCATAGACAATACCAAGATCCGCCTGCATTTTATTTATCTCAGTTTTTTTACGCTGGGTTCCCCGGTTATCGTCTACTTTATCCTGGCCTTCTGGCTGAATATCACCCGATATATCCGCAAGAACAACCACATCTTCCATTGGGAGTAAATCCCTTCCTCCCTTTCTCCCTTTCTCCTTTTCTCCCTACTTCGATTCATTAAAAGCATACTGCACCAGGTTGGCCCCCATTTGCAAGGCATGCAATCTTGTTTCTTCAGGGTCCTTATGCACTTCCTGGTCCTCCCAGCCGTCGCCCAGGTCGCATTCGTAAGAATAAAAGCAGATCAGGCGGCCTTCCCAAAAAAGCCCAAAACCCTGGGGGGAGCGGTCATCGTGTTTATGGATTTTCGGCAGTCCGTTTTTGAAAGAAAATTTCTGGTGATAGATCTCGTGTTCAAAGGGCAGCTCGATGAAGGACAATTCAGGAAATACTTTTTTCATCGCCGGCCGGATAAAAGGGTCCATCCCGTAATTGTCATCAATATGGAGGAATCCTCCGGCAAGCAGGTAGTTGCGGAGATTTTCGGATTCCGCATCATTGAACACCACATTGCCGTGCCCGGTCATGTGTACAAAGGGATGATTAAAAAGGTCCGCGCTTCCTACTTCCACCGTAGCATAGTCGTCATCCAGATTGGTACCCAAAGCCTGGTTGCAGAACCGGGCCAGGTTTGGCAATGAAGTGGGATTGGCATACCAATCCCCTCCTCCGTTGTATTTCAGCAAGGCCAGTTTTAAGGTCGGTGCCTGGCTAAAACGGAAAGCACTGGAGAAAAACAGAAGAGTCAGAAGAAATACTAAAACAGAATATGCACGGATCTTCATGGTCAATTTTAATACAAATATATACGCAGTAAACACCGGGTGTATGACAATTTGCAGGACGGTGACAGATGGGGCACAAGACCATGAAGCCCGCATTTGATCACGGGGTTTATCCACCGGTCAGTATCCCTGCTATGACCAAGGCTGCCGTCTCTGTCCTCAGACGCACATCCCCGAATGAAATTTTAATAAACCCTTTTTTATCTGCCAGGGCGAGTTCATGCTCTGAAAAATCGCCTTCAGGACCAATGCATAAGGTGATCTCGTCAGGCCGCGCTTCCCCAAAAAGGCCTTTGAGGGGCCTGCCATTTTGATTTCCGATCAATTGGGCGCCCCGGAAGTCCTGGCTCATAAAAGCCTCAAACCGGACGGGTTGATGAAGCAGGACCTGCCAGGGTCTCCCGCTCTGCTTCACTGCGGCATGGGCTATTTTCTCAAGCCGGTCAGGGCGGAAGTGAAACCGTTCGCTGTGGTCGCAGATCAGCGGGCTGATTTCGGAGACCCCGATCTCCGTGATTTTTTCGACCAGCCATTCCATTCGTTCCGATTGTTTCACGGGAGCAACGGCCAGGTGAATATGCGGCTTTGGCGCCTGTTGATTCCTGACTTCGCGGACCAGGACCTGGGCGCCTTTGGGGCCGCTGAAGATCACTTCGCCCAGGCATACCGTACCCTTTCCATCCAGCAAACCGACTTTTTCACCGGGCTTGAGCCGGAGGACAAAAGCATGGCGGGCTTCTTCGGGAGAAAGGTCCGCGATGCTCCCCGGCCCTGCATTTCCAAAAAAATAATGCACAGGGCAAAATACAAAATTCAACCTTGCCGCTTTTGGTCAAGAAAACCTTAAGACAGAACCAAGGCGGACGGCAGTTTGTTAGTGGATGCAAGAGGTTGTACTTTTGCACCTTTTGCATAACAAATAATCTTAAATGACCGGTATCCCCATCATGATCATCCAGCTCATCCTGAGCCTTTCCTTTTTGGTCATCATTCACGAGTGCGGACATTTTTTCCCGGCCAAATGGTTTAAAACCAGGGTGGAAAAATTTTACCTCTTTTTTGATCCCTGGTTTTCCCTGTTCAGAACCAAAAAAGGGGATACCGAATACGGGATCGGATGGCTGCCCCTCGGAGGCTATGTGAAAATCGCAGGCATGGTGGATGAAAGTTTTGATACGGAAAAACTTAAAGAAGAACCAAAGCCCTGGGAATTCCGCTCCAAACCGGCCTGGCAAAGGCTGATCATCATGCTCGGGGGAGTGACGGTTAATTTTATCGCGGGTTTCCTGCTTTTCGCCCTGGTATTGGGGATCTGGGGTGAAGAATACCTTCCCTCCCGTTCCGTACCAAACGGCATTTTTACCGATTCCCTGGGCCGCGTGATCGGACTGAAAGACGGGGATAAAATCCTTAAGGTAGGCGCCGTCGACTTTGACATCTTTGATCATCGCATGCTCCGGCGGGAGGTGGTCATCAATGGGGCTAAAACAATAACTGTGGAACGCGACGGACAGGTCATTGACCTTCCCATGGAAGACCGATTTATACACGACTTGTCCAGCAATAAAAACAAGAACTCCACCCTGATCGGACCCCGGGTCCCGGTCAAAATCGACCGGTTTTCTGAGTCCTCCCCGGCCCAAGCCGCGGGCCTGGCAGTCGGAGATGAAATCGTCTCCCTCAACGGCACCCCTATGTTTATCAATGACCTGACCAAAACCTTGCGGCAATTAAAGGACAGCTCCGTCACCCTGGTGATCAAGCGGGGAGGGCAGGAATTGCCTTTCACTTTTAAAACTTCCGCGGAAGGCACGATTGGGGCATACACCCTTCCCGTCCTTTCCGTGGAAAGGAAGAAATACGGGTTCATGGAATCCATTCCGGCAGGAATAAATAAGGGGCTTGGCTTCCTGAGTGATCAGATCAAAGCTTTCGGCCAGATGTTCAAAGGTAAGATCAAAGCTTCCGAAAGCCTGGGCGGTTTCGCCAGCATCACCAGCCTCTTTCCGGATACCTGGAGCTGGGAGGATTTTATCCGCATTACCGCCATCCTTTCCCTGATTCTCGGTTTTATGAATCTTCTTCCCATTCCCGGCCTGGACGGAGGACATGTGGTCTTTCTGCTATTTGAACTGGTGACCGGAAAAAAGCTCAGCGACAAATTCATAGAAAAAGCTACCCTGGTAGGTTTTATTTTACTGATAGCCCTGATGATCTACGCCAATGGCCTTGATGTGTTCCGTTTCCTTAAGAAATGAACTATTTTGAATTTTACGGACTGAGTCCCAGCCTTGCCCCGGACCCGGAACTTCTTAAAAAAAAGTTTCTGGAAGCCAGCAGAAAACATCATCCGGACCATTTCGTTTTAAAACCGGAACTGGAAAAGGAGGAAGCGGAAGAATGGAGCGCTTTTAACAACAAGGCCTACCGGACGCTTTCCAACCCCGACCTGCTTTTTAAATACATCCTGGAATTAAAAGGGCTGACCGGGGAAGGAGAAGGAGACCAATCAGGACTTTCCCAGGAATTTTTGATGGAAATGATGGATATCCATGATCTTATCCTGGAAGATCCGGTAAAGGCAGATCTGCAACTCGAAGCGGCAGAAAATTCCATCCGCGCGGAGATCGATCCGCTGATCCTCCATTTTGATTTTGACAAGGCCTCCGGGGCAGAACTGGAATCCCTGAAGGAATACTACTTTAAGCGCAGATATATTTTGCGTTTACGGGAGAATTTGAATAAATTTGCGGCAGATCAGCGGCCTTAAAAGACTGGCCGGTGGATCAGGATTTCTTGCCGAAGTGGCGGAACTGGTAGACGCGCTGGACTCAAAATCCAGTAACAGCAATGTTGTGGGGGTTCGATTCCCTTCTTCGGTACTGAATCGGCCAGGGACTTTCGCGACGGTGAAGTCCCTTTTTATTGAAATACTAAGCCGAAGTGGTGAAATTGGTAGACACGCACGTTTCAGGGGCGTGTGTCCGTGAGGATGTGTGGGTTCGAGTCCCACCTTCGGCACTTTCTTATCAGGTCATATATGATTATAGCCTGATCCTCAATAACTTAAATTTAATTGGTTAAACTACTTTATCAGCACAATAGCTGCTGGCAAAGGCGTCCGGTTTAGCTTTAAAAACAAATCCCATCCCCAGGATATAACCCATGGCTTCTTTCAGGGCCTCATTGGATTTGAAATGAGGATCGGTATTGATATCGGCGTGGACTTCCAGCCCCACTCCGTACCGGTCCAGGAGGTCGCAGAGGTGATAGGCGATTTCGACCGACATGGATACCTCCGTGATCATTCTTTCCTTGACACTCATGATCCTGGGCCGGTGCTGATTGCAGATAAACATGAAACCGCCCTTTTTTTCCCTCAGGAATACAATCACCGTGGCATATTCAATGCCGTCCTGCCTGACCTCGGAGTCGGTACCTATGCAGACTTTCAGCCGGTTACCGGCTTCAGATTCCCTGACCAGCGTTTTTTCAACCGCTTCCAGGATAGGGACTTCGATGATCTGGCCGTCGAATTTTCTCCAGCGCATATTTGGATTGGATATGCTTGCTAAATTACAAAATAATAGCCACATTTCCTGCATTTTATATATAGGCGGGAAAAAAATAATAAACTTTCCGATTTGTAAGCTTCCGACCTTCACTTTATTTGATTTTGCAGCCGACTTCGTGTACTTTTGTCCATCATTGAACCATGAATAAACTTCATATCATCGCGGCCTTGGTATTGATTACGGGCATGGCCTTATTCTTTTCCCTTTCCAGGGATGTGAGTACCTATGCCACCTTTGCAGAGGCGACCGAAAACCAGCACCGGGTCAAGGTCGCGGGCACCCTTGCCAAGGATAAGGAGATGTATTACAATCCGGCAGAAAACCCAAACTATTTTTCATTTTACCTTCGGGATCCCAAAGGCGCTGAAAAGAAAGTAATCCTGCTTCAGGGAAAACCCCAGGATTTCGACCGGTCGGAACAGATCGTGGTCACCGGGGAAATGAAAGGGGATGAATTCGTAGCCAACGAAGTACTGCTGAAATGCCCTTCCAAATACAAAGACGAGGAAATCTACATGAAAAAACAAATCTAGCCGATGCCCCCCATTGAATATTTAGGAGAGCATCGCTGGATTGGCCATGTCCTTCATGCATCGGTCATCATAGGCTTCCTGGCAAGCCTCAATGCCATCATCGCATATTCCAAATCAGTCCGGAATCCGGCCAGTCCCTGGATGAAATACGGGCGGATGGCTTTTTACCTGCAAGGCCTGATGGTCTTCGCCACCATCTTTCTGATCTTCTTTGCCATGCTCAATCATTATTATGAATATGAGTATGTGCGGCATCACATCTCCGACGACCTCCCTTTTAAATATATTTTTGCGGCCTTCTGGGAAGGCCAGGAAGGCAGTTTCCTGCTCTGGATGTTCTGGAATGTCATCCTTGGATTTATCCTGATCCGCAAAAGCGGGCCGTGGGAAGCCCCGGTGATGGCCCTCTTCGCTACGCTCCAGGTCCTGCTGTTTTCCATGCTGCTTGGCATCCACATCGGATGGGGGGAACATCTGGTAAAACTGGGCTCCAGCCCAAGTCTGCTGGTGAGGGAAACCTTTACCGCCCCTATTTTTGAAAATCCCAATTACGTCAGCCTGCTCAAAGGCAACGGCCTGAATCCCCTGCTTCAGAATTACTGGATGACCATCCATCCCCCCACCCTGTTCCTTGGCTTTTCAAGCACGATCGTTCCTTTTCTTTTCGCCTTCGCCGGCTGGTGGAAAAACGAACCGAAAGCCTGGCTTAAGCCGGCGCAGGAATGGGCCCTGTTTGCAGTATTTATCCTGGGTTTGGGCATTCTGATGGGCGGTGCCTGGGCTTATGAGGCTTTGAGTTTTGGGGGATACTGGGCCTGGGACCCGGTTGAAAACATGTCCCTGGTACCCTGGATCATGCTCCTGGCCGGGCTGCATACCAATATGATCGCCCGGAGTACCGGGAGGGCGGTCGGTACCACCTATATCTATTACGCCCTTGCTTTCATCCTGGTGCTCTATTCGACCTATCTTACCCGGAGCGGGGTGCTGGGGGATACCAGCGCGCATGCCTTCACGGATATGGGGCTGGAGTGGCAGCTGATCCTGATGATCGTGGTATTTACTTTTTTAAGTGCATACCAGTACCTGACCAAACGAAAGCTGGTGGCCAGTAACTCAGAAGAAGAAAAAATATACAGCCGGGAATACTGGATGTTTATCGGGGCCATGGTCCTGCTTTTTTCTGCCATCCTCATTACCGGGGCTACCTCCTTGCCCGTGTTCAATAAAATCATTAAGGCCATTTCGCCGGAATATTTGGGCAGTGTGATCGTGGATCCGATCAGCCACCATAATAAATTCCAACTTTGGATCGGCGTCCTGGTAGGGCTGATCAGCGGTTCCGCCGAGTTTCTCCGTTTTAAGGAAACCCGCTGGGCCGAATATAAACCCAGGTTTTTAAAATTGATGGGGAGCAGCCTGGCGATCACGGCAGGACTGTTCCTGCTCACTATGCGTTTGTTGAACGAGCCTTCCTGGCAACACCTGGTCCTTCAGTTTGCCGGTATTTTTGCCCTGGTGAGCAACCTCGCTTATCTTTTTACCTTCCTGAGGGGCAAACTTAAACTGGCAGGTTCAGCGCTGGCCCATTTCGGATTTGGAATGATGCTCCTGGGTATCCTGGCCACCGGTCTGAACAAACAAATCATCTCCAGCAATTTATTCGCCCAATCCGACCTGCTCGAAGGGTTCAGCACGGAGGATTACATGCGAAACCTGGCCCTGATCAAGGGAGCCCCCATGCCCATCAAGGATTATGAGGTCACCTGGATGTCCGATACCTTGCTGGATCCTTTTAACCGGCAGTTCCAGATCCGTTTTGACCACAAGGACGAATCGGGCAGGGTGATCAAAAAAATCAATGTTTCCCCCACCCTGATCTACAATCGCAATGAAGCTCAGCCTCCGTCCTCCAATCCATCCATATACAGGGGATTGCTGAAGGATCTGTACACCTTCGTCAATTGGCTTCCTCCCGCCATGATGAACCGGGAAGCGGCAGCAAAGATTGAAGACAGCCTCCGGTACATTCCACACCTTGTGGCGGTCGGCGACACCCTCTTTTTTTCAGGCGGATATGGAGTTTTGCTGTCCGTTGACGACAGCGCCCGGGTTCCGGAGTATAAAGCCGAACCCGGTGACCAGGTACTCCGGGCCAGCGTACAATTTCACCGGCTTAACGATACCGGCTCTTATCTCCTGCAATCGGTCATTGTTTCCAGGGAAAATTATTATTTCAGTCTTCCGCAAACCCAAAATGACCTTGCCCTCAAAGTCCGGATCAGTCCGCTCAGCCTGGAGAACTTTTATCCGTCCAGCCTGGAGGGAGATGACCTTGAACTGAAAGAAAACCAATCGGGAAAGATCCGTGGTTACCAGCTTCGTTTTTTGGGTTTTGATAAAGATCCTGCACCCTCCAGGTACGCGTCCAGGCCGAATGATGTGGCGGTAGCGACCCGGCTCGAAATAAGCAGTCCCGACGGTGCTGTGCGTTTGGCCGAACCTTTGTTTGTGATCCGCGACAACCAGGTCTTCCTCGTACCGGATTATATTCTGGATCAGGCCCTGAAAGTGTCCTGTATAAAAATTGATCCGCAGAAAGAGAGCGTGCTCATCCGGTTGTATGAAAGTGTTGAAAACAAGATCCAGTTGGAACTGGCGGAAAATGCGCCCCGGAATGACATGATCGTCATACAGTCCATTTTATTTCCTGGAATCAACCTGTTTTGGCTGGGTTCCTTTCTCATGCTGGGTGGTGTTTTACTGAGCGGTGTCCGGAGATGGATCAACCGGTAAATGCAATGCCTTTAATTTGAAAATACCGGCACTCCGAATTGTTCTACTGGGCGGGGGAAATCTTGCCTATCATCTCAGCAAGGCCTTGTCGGGGTTGCCGGGCTATCCGCTGGTCCAGATATGGACCCGGTCCCCGAAGCAGGCCAGGGCTTTGGGAGTAAGATCCAATTGTGCATTCACCCACAGGCTCCACGAATTGGACAGCAGGGCAAACTTATATATCCTTTGCGTCTCCGATGATTCGATTGGATCCCTGGCGGGAGAATTGACAGGTTTTATTCCGCCCGATGCGGCGGTCATCCACACCTCCGGGAGCAAACCATCCACCTTGTTCAAATCCCTGTACAACAATTATGGGGTTTTATATCCGCTCCAGACGTTCAGCAAACAAAAGAAAATAAATTTCAGCGGGATTCCTCTTTTTATCACCGCTTCCAATAGAAGCACCGAAGCCCTCCTGTCCCACCTGGCCCATCAACTCAGCCAGGAAGTCCGGGTCATCCAGGACAGCGCAAGGTTGAAATTGCACCTCGCCGCTGTCCTGGTCAATAATTTTACGAATTATATCTATACCCTCACCGATGATTACCTGCAAAGCCAGGGGCTGGATCTCCGGTCCTTTTACCCTCTGATAGAAGAAACCCTGGCAAAATTGAAAACCATGAAGCCGGCACAGGCGCAAACCGGCCCGGCCCGCCGGCATGACAAAACCGTGATCGACCAACACCTGTCCCTGTTGAAAAAATTAAAACAGGAGGAATTGCAAACGATATATCGTTTGTTTTCCACCATGATCTGGAAAAAATACCCGCTCACCGGCCCTCCCGGTCGTGATTGAATTATTTTTGAACTGTTTAAACGACCGAAAAACAGATGGCAACCGATGTAAAGATCGACGCATCCTGGAAGGCAGTCTTGCAGGAAGAGTTTGATAAGCCCTATTTTCAGGCCATCCGGGACTTTATCAAAAGCGAAAAAGAGGCTGGGAAGGTGATTTACCCGCCGGGTCCCAAGATCTTTAATGCCTTTAACCACTGCACCTTCGATCAGGTCAAAGTGGTGATCCTGGGCCAGGATCCGTATCATGGTCCGGGGCAGGCCATGGGCTTGAGTTTTTCGGTCCCCAAAGGCATTCCCCTTCCGGCATCCCTGAAGAACATTTACAAAGAAATCGAGAGGGACCTTCAGGTCAAGATGCCCCGGCACGGTGATCTGAGCGCATGGGCCTCCCAGGGGGTTTTTCTCCTCAACGCTATTCTTACCGTGGAACAGTCGAAGGCCGGATCTCATCAGCATGCGGGTTGGCAAACCTTTACCGATGCGGTCATCCGTATTTTATCGGAACAAAAAAATGGCCTGGTCTTCCTGCTCTGGGGCAATTTTGCCAGGAATAAAAAAAACCTGATAGACCAGCGGCGCCATCATGTCCTGGAAGCCGCACACCCTTCCCCTCTGGCTGGGGGTGCCTTTCACGGGAATCACCATTTTTCCACGGCAAACCGGCTGCTCCTGCAATCCAATAAAACACCAATCCAATGGCAGATCGAAGAATAATGATGCTCATTTTTATTTCCGGGGCCCTGGCTGTCCTGCTGGGCGCCTTTGGCGCGCACGCGCTGAGCCCCTACCTTGATGAAGCCGGCACCCAAACTTTTAATACGGCAAACCGCTATCATTTTTACCACACTTTCCTGGCTGCCCTGCTGGGGGTCTGGAAACCGGGAGACCGGCTTGCCCGGTATGGCCAGGTTCTGGCCCTGGCGGGTATCGTCCTTTTTTCCGGTTCCCTTTATCTCCTGGCCTTTAAAACGGTGCCGGGGGTTCCGTCCTGGCTTGGACCCATCACGCCCATGGGTGGCCTGGCTTTTATCCTGGCCTGGTCAACCGGAATCTTAAAATTGATTAAGAATTAAAAATTTAACAAAAGGCATTAGCCATAATATCCGCGATTCTTGCCTATCTTCGTGCTTGGAAAACCTAAATAAAAGTTAATATGAAAATCAGGAATCTTGTAGCGACTGTTGTAGTGGCCTTGTTTGTTCAGGTTGGATTTGCCATCAATTCGGTAAAAAATACCGTGGCCGGCAATGGTGTTGCCCTGCCTATTGAACTGGCAACCGGACATGGGATGACCCGGTCAGAAGCAAAGGCAATTCAAAAATTGGAGAAGAAACAGGTAAGGGCCCAGAAGAGGGTTGCCCTGGTACAGAAATACCTGGCAAAAAACATGGCCAAGAAGGCGATTGATTTTAAAGACCCGGTAAACAAATGGCTGTGGTTTGGAGTGTTTGGCTGGGGAGCAGGTTTGGTGCTTTGGATTATTGCAGCGGCCGTAGTCACCGGAGGTGGATTTTTGGGAGGAGGATTCCTCGGGGTATTGGCAAGCTTGGCCTGGCTTTTCGGAACCGTGGCTTTCGTGATTTGGCTGGTCAAAAAATTTGGTGACGCCTAAGACTTACTCTAAATAAATGTTGAAAGCCGTTTGTCTCCGACAGACGGCTTTTTTTTATAAATAATGGTATAAAATTTGAACAATTGAATAAAGTATTTAATTTCGTAACAGAATAGAATATAAAAACCTCAAGACGAAAATTGGGAATCATCAAAAGGCAAGATGTTTAACCCTGAAAGCCCCTCTTCGGAGGGGCTTTGTTTTTATACCGCCTTGGGTAAAGAGGTGGAATCAAATACCGTTTTCAATATGGTTTCTTTTATCCTTCGGGCCAGGAGGATGTCCGGGGTTTTGAGCACATATTGATATTTGAAGCTGGTGGTTTCCTGGTTGTTGGCCGCCACCCGCAGTTGCCCGCTTCCCGGTTGAATGTTGGGATGAAATGGGGCCAGGTTCTCTGCGATCCGCTTTTGCAGTTCCTCAAAAGGGACCCGCATTTTGTGGTTAATCTCAAAGGGGACGGTGATAAAGTCCTCCTGTCCGGGTGAATAATTGATAAAGTCCGTGGTGAATACGAGATTGATCGGCAGGTACACCAGTTCATCGTCGTCATTCCGCATGGTGATCATGGACAAGGAAAAATTCAGGATTTCGCCGGTATGCCTGCCGATCCGGACATAGTCTCCGATCTTAAGTTTATCGGAAAATGCCAGGATCATCCCGCTGATGATATTGGATACATAATCCTTCATCACGATGGCTGTCGCGGCCGAAATCAGGGTAAATCCCGTGAAAAACTCCCTCGGTTTGAGTTTGAACATGTACAATACCGAATAGAACAAGGCTCCGGCAAGGAAAAGGATATAGATGTTTTCCAATCCGTAGGTCACATTGTCCGTTTGGCGGGGTTTCATTTTTTTCCGGTTCCGGTACAGGTATAACAATAAGTCCTTGACCAGCTCCGCGATCAGGAAAAACAGCAAAAACCCGATAATGGCCCCGACCAGGTATGAAGTGATCCCAAGCGATTTCAACAACTGGTCTTTATTTTCGTTGAGGACGACAAGAGCCGCAATTAAAACGATTTTAATGATTCGCAGAAAAACACTCATAACCGGATGTTTGGATGGGTCAAAGGTAAGGATGATTGAGGTTAAGGTTAAGGTTGAGGTTGAGGTTGAGGCTGAGGTTGAGGCTGAGGGTGAGGTTGAGGTTGAGGCTGAGGGTGAGGTTAAGGTTAAGACTGAGGTTGAGGTTGAGGCTGAGTAAGGTACCTCCCTTCCTCCCTTCCTCCATTTCATCCTCCCGCGGCTGCGGGACTCCCTTCCTCCCTTTGAATCCTAGGAATAGTTTTATTTTTGTTTCCCATGGACCCCATTAACAAATTTGACTTTTAATCCCCTCAACCTGTTCATCATGAAGCAACGGTTTTTCGAACCTTCCCTTTATCATACCCGCAGAAACAAGCTGGCCCAGGCCCTGCAGGATGGTTTGATCGTGTTCCCCTCCAATGAAGCAGCCGGAATGAATTACCGGGACAATACCTATCCGTACCGGCAGGACAGTTCTTTCTTATATTTCTGCGGCATAGACAGGCCCGGATTATTCCTGTTCATTGACAGTCAAAGCGGGGAATCCATTTTGGCCGGTGATGAAAGCACCATGGACGATGTGGTCTGGACCGGGCCCGTGGAATCCCTGCATGAACTTTCGGAACATGCCGGCCTTGACCGGGTCATTACCCTGGCGGAGGCAAAAAACTGGATCTCCAACCTGATCGAACGAAACATCAGGATCCACTACCTTCCGGTATACCGGGGAGACCAGGCCTTTCGACTGGCTGCATTACTGGATACCGGGGCCGAGGCCATCTCCGGGAATGCATCCATACCCCTCATCGAAGCAGTGGTGAGCCTGCGTGAAATCAAGGAAGAACCGGAAATCAAAGAACTGAGCGATGCCATAAACATCAGCCGCCAGATGCATATCACCATGATGAAGTCCGCGTGCGCAGGGATGACCGAGGCGGAAGTCATGGCCCGGGTAAGGGCAGAATGTCTCAAACATGACCTGGATATCGCATATCCCATCATCCTCACCGTAAACGGACAGACCCTCCACAATCACGCCTATCACAATATCCTCGAACATGGGCAACTGCTCCTTGGTGATTTTGGATCTGAATCGTCCATGCATTATGCGGGGGACATCACCCGGACCATACCGGTGAGCAGGCATTTTACCCCACTCCAAAAGGATATTTACTCCCTTGTCCTGCAGACGCTGTCCTCTTCCACCGCAGCGATCAGGGAAGGCATCCGATACCTCGATGTACATCTTCAGGCGGCCAGGATCATTGCCGGTGGATTGAAAGATCTTGGTTTTCTGAATGGAAATCCCGATGACCTGGTCGCTGAAGGGGTGCATGCCTTATTTTTTCCCCACGGATTGGGCCATGCCCTGGGTCTGGACGTGCACGATATGGAAAACCTTGGCGAAAAGTACACCGGTTATGAATCCGGTCTGGAAAGAAGTACGCAGTTTGGGCTTCGGTCCCTGCGCTTGGCTAAAACCCTGAAAGCGGGGATGGTCCTGACGGTTGAACCGGGGATCTATTTTATACCTGAACTGGTCGCTTTGTGGAAAAAGAACCATTCTTATCCCGGCTTGGTCAATTACGACCGGATCGAACGAAACCTCCCGTTTGGCGGCATCCGGATCGAAGATAATGTCCTGGTCACACCTGACCGGGCCCAGGTCCTGGGAGACCCTATCCCCAAAGAAATCGCCGACATCGAACAATACCGTGAACTGGCCTATTCCTGACCGGTTGGCTTGGGGCTGAATGCATGAAAACTTTCTTATCAGAATACCGCCACGATTACAATACCTATACCTTCGGGTATACAATCTATTGTGTCTGTGAAGAAAGGTCGGAACTGGATGATATTTATGACCAGGGCTTTCTCCCCTACACCGGAGACCTTGGACTCAAATACGATTTATTTTACAAATCCAGGGGGATCCGGGTCCGTCTTGCGGATTTCAAAGATTCCAGCGAAAACCGCAGGGTCAACCGGAAAATGGAATCCCTGGGCATCACCTTCGAAATGATCCCGGTCGAGTCCTATGAACGGATCGAACAATTTGTTGAATTCGCCCGAAAATACAGCGAAGAAAGGATCGGAGAGGACAAGATGCCATTGCAGCGGATCCGCTATATCCTGGGGCGCAGGTACCTCACGCATATTCTTCCCTTTACCTCAGCCGGGGTGATCATCGGATATGTCCTCGCGGTGGTCACCGACCGCCAGTTTCATTATTGGTTTTCCTTCTATGATACCCGATTCCTGGATCAAAACAAACCCCTTGGAAAATGGCTGATGTGGAAATGCATCCATATCGCCCGTGAACTGGGCAAGGAACACATCTACCTGGGTAACGGCTACCTTGAAAAATCCTTGTATAAGACCCGGGATTTTAAATCCGTGGAATTTTATGACGGCAACTCCTGGTCCGGCGACCTGAAACGACTTCAACAACTCTGCCTTTCCGATGCGGTCTTGCCGGAACTTGATGCGTTTAAATTAAACGACAGACGCAATGAATGGATCGCGGCCGAGATGGCCCGGAAAAAGTAAAACCTACCTGAAAGGGACCCCTTTCACCTTGGTTTTTACCCGGCACAAGTAACGGTCGGCCGTCATGTATAAGGTGCTGCCGTCATCCCCCCAGGCACAATTGGCGGTGGCTTGTCCGGTTTCTATCCGGGCCAGCAGGTCGCCCTTGGGGGAAATCACCAATACCCCGCCCGGGCCCGTACTCCACACGTTGCCCTGGTCATCCACTTTCATGCCATCCGGCGCACCCCTCAATCCTTGTTTCGCCAGGTCGCTGCAGTCAAAGAAAAGCGTTCCTTTTCCTAAAAGCCCGTTGGCCATCACGGGGTATTTCATGATGTGGGGTTTGGCCCCGTCCGATTGTCCGACGTATAAAAATTTTTCGTCCGGAGACAAAGCCAGCCCATTGGGCCTCACCAGGTCATTGACTACGAGGCTCGTTTTTCCCTGGTCAACCAGGTAAACCCCAAATGCCTCCGTTTCCCTGCTGGCGTCTTTGTCCTGATTGGGCAGACCATAAGGGGGGTCGGTAAAATATACCCTCCCTTTTGAATCGACGATGACGTCATTTGGCGAATTGTACCGTTTGCCGTTGTGGTTATCCGTGAGGGTGCGTTTCCCACCCGGCTTATTGAGAGGCAGGTAAGAGATCCTCCGGTCCCCATGTTCACAGAGCAGGAGGTTTCCATTCAGATCACGGGTAAGTCCGTTGCTGCCGGGTTCCCTGCTGTATTTTCCAACCCCGGTATAGCCGCTGGGTTTAATATAAGGCAGGGCGCCTTCCCCGTTCGGCCTCCAGATGTAAACCGTATTGGCCGGCACATCGCTGAATAAAACGGCGTTTTCTTCCTTCCACCATAAGGGGCCTTCTGACCAGTCAAAGCCGTCAGCAAGCACCTCAATGGGTGCCTGGGGATCGATAAGCATTTCACCGGCGGGTTTTACAATATGGATCTTGCCGATGGTCGCCTGGCCATGGGCCAGCTGCACGGCCGTAAAAAGCAATAATCCCAGAAATAATTTGTTCATAGATCTTGTTATTTATTCCTTTTGCGCCCAGCTTTTGATATCCACTCCATTGAAAGTGCCGCTGCTCATCAGTAAAATGACGGCCTGCGTTTTCGTTAAGGTATTCAGGTAGTTTTCCAGCTGCGCGTTTTCAGTAAAAATAAACAAATCCGGACGGTCAAATTGGGATTTTATCTCCTCCGGATCGAGGTCGGGCATACGCTTGATTTCAAGGGTGTGCTTGTTGTAAAAAATCACCGCCTCATCCGCCGGATCCAGGGTATTCCGGTATTGGGATAAAAAGTTTTTGTTCAGGCTGCTGAAGGTGTGGAGTTCCAGGATTGCGACCAACCGGCTGTCCGGGTATTGGGTGCGAATAGCCTGGACCGTCGCCCTTACTTTTGACGGGGCATGTGCAAAATCAAGGTAAATCCTGGTTTGCCCGGAGGCGTAAAGAGCCTGGAGCCGTTTTGCCGCACCCCGGAAAGAGGTCAGAGCGGAAAGCACATCCGTTTCACGACAACCCAAGGCCAGGCAAACCTGCAGCGCCGCCTCGGCATTCTGCATATTGTGCTGGCCAAAGACCTGCATCGGGTATTCCTTCCCATCCCGGACAAGGATGGACAAGCCTTCCCTGATTTCATGGTAAGGGGTTTGATAAGGAAGGAAGGCCAGGTCCGTCCGTGGGCAGGCTTCCACGACGCGGCATAAGTCTTCATCTCCCTGGTAATACCAAACGATGGCTTGTTCCGGAAGCTGAGACAAATAATTTCTGAATACCTCCAGATAGTCATTCTTTGTTGGGAAAACATTGATATGGTCCCAGGCAATGCCGGTAATGACGGTGAAGTGAGGCCTGTAATGGATGATTTTAGGGACAGGATCTATGGGTGAGCTGAGATATTCATCCCCTTCGATCACCATCAGGGGGGCATCCGACAAACGGATCATATGATCAAATCCTTCCAGGGGCGCTCCGATCAGGTAGTCAAATGCAGTCCCCAGATGCCTGAGCACATGCATGATCATGGCTGTGGTCGTGGTCTTGCCGTGGCTTCCGGCGACTACCACCCTTCTTTTGTTCGTAGCATGCAGGGCTATAAATTCCGGGTAAGACAGAATCCGCAACTTCAGCTCCTGGGCTTTTGCCAGCTCAGGATTGTCTTTTTTTGCATGCATGCCGAGGATCACCAGTTCAACCCCAGCATCCAATTTGTCCGGATCCCATCCTGGTGCGGGCAGGAGGCCATGGGCCTGGAGCCGGTCTTTGGCGGGATTATAAATTTCATCGTCTGATCCACTGACCTGGTGTCCCGCCAGGTGAAGGGCAATGCTCAGGTTATGCATGACCGCTCCACCCATGGCTATTACATGAATTCGCATGCGGCAAAATTGGAAAAAATAAAGGTCATATTAAACTTTTTTTGCATCTGAATGGGGCGGATCCAGGATCAGGGGGTCAATCCAATAAGGGATTAAAGGGGGATGTTCCCGTGTTTTTTCGAAGGCCTGGCCACTGCCTTTTTCGATAGGCTGGCCAATGCTTTAATGAGTTTTCGCCGGGTCTCCGAAGGAAGGATCACCTCATCCACATAACCCCGGGCCGCCGCCCGGTATGGATGCAAAAAGGTCTCAGCATACTCTTTTTCTTTTTCCAGTACTTTGGCGACGGGGTCTGCGGCAGATTCGATCTCTTTCTTAAATATGATTTCGCTGGCGCCCCTGGCCCCCATGACTGCGATTTCTGCCCCCGGCCAGGCAAAGCTGAAATCAGCCCCAATGTGTTTTGAATTCATCACGTCATAGGCTCCCCCGTAGGCCTTTCTTACGATCACCGTAAGCCTGGGCACCGTGGCTTCGCTGAAAGCATACAACAACTTCGCCCCATGTACGATGATGCCGTTCCATTCCTGATCCGTTCCGGGTAAAAATCCGGGAACATCCACCAGTACGATGAGAGGTATATTGAATGAATCGCAAAAGCGGACGAACCGGGCGGCCTTTCTTGAAGCGTTTACATCGAGGACCCCGGCCAGGACCTGGGGCTGATTGGCAACGATACCAATCGATTTTCCGGCCAGGGTGGCAAATCCCACGACCACATTCTGAGCAAAAAGTTCGTGGATCTCAAAAAACGAATCCCGGTCAACGACTTCGCGAATGACCGTCTTGATGTCATATGGCAAATGGTTGGATTCGGGCAAGACACCGTCCAGTGCGGGCCGGTACTCATCCCCCAGGTCGAATGGATATTGCGGGCTGGGCGCTTCATGATGGGAGGGAAGGTAAAACAAAAGTTTTTTGATCATTTCAAGGCATTCCATGTCGTTGGCTGCCGTGAGATGCGAGACCCCGGATTTCCCCGCATGGCTCAGCGCACCGCCCAGGGATTCGCTGGTGACGGATTCATTCGTCACCGTTTTCACCACATTCGGCCCGGTAACAAACATATAGGAAGTATGGTCCGTCATCAGAATAAAATCAGTGATGGCCGGTGAATACACGGCCCCGCCCGCACAGGGACCAAGGATGGCCGAAATCTGTGGAATGACCCCGGAGGCAAGGGTATTCCTGTAAAAGACCTCCGCGTAACCGGCCAGCGAGTCTACCCCCTCCTGGATCCTGGCACCCCCGGAATCATTCAAACCGATCATGGGAGCCTTGTTTTGAAGGGCCATGTCCATGAGGACACAGATTTTCCGGGCATGGGTTTCAGACAAGGAACCTCCAAAAACGGTAAAATCCTGGGCAAAAACATAAACCAAGCGCCCGTGAATGAGTCCGTAGCCCGTGATGACCCCATCACCGGGGTAAAGCGCATTTTGCATGTCAAAATCCGTGTTCCGGTGGGTCACCAGCATGCCAATTTCCTCAAAAGAATGAGGGTCGAGCAGCAAATCGATCCTTTCCCTGGCGGTGAGTTTGCCTTTTTCATGTTGCTGTCGAATGCGGGATTCACCACCCCCGGCCAGGGCTTCAACTTTCATCCGGTTCAGCCTTTCCAATAATTCTTTTTTCATGATTTCATGCGTAGCCTTTGAAATGGTGATTTTTTAAATATTGTAATGAACAGGCAGGATGACTGAATTACTTTTCAATATATTATTAATTTTGTGATTCAACTTTAAAAATTATATGTCTTCAACTGCGATTGAATCCGTCTTAAGCGACCGGGTAATGTCCATGACCGAATCCGCCACCCTTCAAATGGCCGGTATGGCCCGGAAAATGAAGGAACAGGGCATCGATGTGATCACCCTCAGCCTGGGAGAGCCGGATTTCGACACCCCCCAACACATCAAAGATGCCGCCCTTAAAGCCATGGAAGCCGGACATACTAAATACACTGCCGTTGCAGGTAACCTCGACCTCCGGGAAGCGATTTGCGCGAAACTGAAAAGGGAAAACGGTTTGGATTTCAAGCCCAGCCAGATCGTAGTATCCAACGGGGCGAAGCAGGATATCGCCAATTTATGCCTGGCCATGATCAACCCAGGGGATGAAGTGATCATCCTGTCTCCCTACTGGGTCTCCTACTCAGACATCGTAAAAATGTGCGGAGGGGAAGCCGTGGTCTTGTCTGCAGGAGTGGAGGAAGATTTTAAAGTACCCGCTTCCCGGGTGGAAGCAGCGATTTCGGACCGGACCAAACTGATTATGTTCTCCAGCCCCTGCAACCCCACCGGTTCGGTGTTCAACGAGGATGAACTCAAAGCCATCGCAGAAGTCGTAGCCCGGCATGAAAACCTCTATATCATGTCCGATGAGATCTATGAACATATCAATTTCACGGGCAAACACATCAGCATTGCCTCTTTCCCCGAAGTCAAGGACCGCACCATTGTAGTCAATGGTTTCTCCAAGGCCTTTGCCATGACCGGCTGGAGGCTGGGGTACATGGCGGCGCCCCAGTTCATTGCGGATGCCTGTGTTAAAATCCAGGGCCAGATGACCTCCGGAGCGAATTCCATTGCCCAAAAAGCAGGGGTGGCAGCACTAAATTCGGACCTCAGGCCTACCCAGGAAATGACCATGGCCTTCAGGCGCCGGAGGGATCTCATAATATCCCTCCTCAAGGAAATTCCCGGCTTTAAGTGTAATTTTCCAACCGGGGCCTTTTATATTTTTCCCGATATCAGCGCTTACTTCGGTAAAAGCGACGGGGTGACCACCATCCACAATTCGGACGATTTTTCCCTCTTTTTACTCAACCAGGCCCATGTCGCCACCGTCGGTGGCTCCGCCTTCGGGGATGACCATTGTTTCCGGATTTCCTACGCGGCGAGTGAAGACCAGATCCGCGAGGCAGTACGGCGTATTAAAGAGGCGGTTTCAAAGCTGAAATAACCTTAATTTTGCACCTCCTGTTGTGAAGCATTTTTTGTTAAACTTCAAATCAAGCTATTCCATTCCATATGGCTGCCATCAAATTTATCAGTAACAACACGCAATTTTTCCCTGTTCTCAGAAAGAGGGTAAACCAGTATTTTGAAGAAAAAGGCATCCCCCAGACCGGGAATTACAAATTATACATTAAAACCGCCCTGCTTTCGGCGGGTCTGATCGGCACTTATTTGTGGCTGGTCTTCTTTACCCCGCATTCCATCCTCCTGGGCCTCCTGCTGTGCGGGATCCTTGGGGTCCTGGTGGCCGCGGTGGGCTTCAACGTCATGCACGACGGCGCCCATGGAAGTTATTCCAATATAAGCTGGCTGAATAATGTTATGGCCTATTCCCTGAATGTACTGGGCGGGTCCTCCTTCATGTGGAAACACAAACACAATATTGCCCACCATTCCTTTACCAACATCGAAGGCATGGACGAAGACATTGATATCAAACCCTTCCTGAGGGTCAATACTTCCCAAAAAAGATACTGGTTCCACCGCTTTCAGCATATTTACGGCTTGATCCTCTATGGTTTTACTTACCTGATGTGGATTTTTTTCAATGACTTCAAAAAATATTTCAGCCGCAAAGTGACTGACCATACGGCGCTGCCACCCATGAATTTAAGGGAACATCTCACTTTTTGGTTGACCAAGTTCGCCTATGCCGTCACTTTCTTCATCCTCCCGGTCTGGCAGGTCGGGCTGCTTAAAACCCTGCTGGGTTATGGCATGCTGGTATTTATTACAGGCATTCTGATCGCGATCGTCTTCCAGTTGGCCCATGTGCATGAAGAAGCAGCATTTGTCGAGCCCCAGGGAGAACCTTTTGTCATTGAAAACGACTGGGCCATCCATCAGATCAATACCACCGCCAATTTTGCCACCAAACAAAAATGGCATAGTTGGTTTTGGGGCGGTTTGAATTACCAGATCGAACATCACCTCTTTCCCAGGATCAGCCATGTGCATTATCCTGAAATCAGCAAGATCGTCAAACAAACCTGCAGGGAATTCAATATAGCCTATAATGAATTTCCGACCGTCATCCATGCCATCCATTCCCACTTTACCCATCTGAAGAAACTGGGTGTGGCCTATTGATCCAGGCAGCGGAAGGTGGTATATGGATTGACCTATTCTTCGGAATTCACGATCGTACCATAGTCAATAAACAGTTCCTCCCCGGGCTGGATGTCCCGCAGGGCCTCAAACTCCGCCCCCTCATCAATGGATTGGATATTGGGCTCATCGGAATGATTGAGATACAAGGCGATGTCCATGGTTTTAAACCCTCCTGCAGGAACAAAATAATCCTGTTCGTCAAACAGGCAATAGGTTTCAATCATATACCTTGAAGCTTCCGGGAGGGCGGCCACTTCCTCAAAAGAAAGACGGACCCATTCTCCGGGCTCCTTGGAAAACATGGAACGGCAACCTTTGGGTATGGGCCTGACCGCAAATACCCCAATGCCATGGACCGGGGAAGGCCTGATCATGGCGTAATGATGAAAATTGAGCTCTTCCTGTAATCTGGCTTTATCCATACTTGTTCCAAAAATTATAGGGCCCTAAAATTATTGAAGTCCCGGCATGTTTCTGAAGCTATTTTGGGCTATAGATTTATTTTATAGTCTGGCACTTCCTCATTCCGCCCTGGCGATCCCTGTTTCTCTGGGTACGAACAGTTGGAGGTTCCCCCTCCCCCATTACCCCATCCTCCCATTCTCTCAGCGCCCGGCACTCTGGCACCTACTTTCCATATTTACCGGGGCCCTGGGAAAGGAGGGTATTAATAATTTTCTCCTTTGAAACCGGATGGAGGGGCGGATGGGAAAATTATATTTGTCCCATGATTTTGAGCATTTTTCTCTGTCTTATTGGCTTTGCCATACTCATTCTGGGGGCTCATCTTTTGGTAAAGGGTGCCTCGTCTGCAGCAAAACGGAAGGGAATATCCAACCTGGCCATTGGACTAACCGTGGTTGCCTTCGGGACCTCGATGCCCGAGTTTACCGTGAGTATGTTGGCTGCTTTGGATGGGAAGAATGACGCTTCCTTTGGTAATGTCATAGGGAGCAACAGTTTCAATCTGCTGTTTATCCTGGGTGTTTCAGGCCTGATATACCCCCTGGCCGTTCACCGCAACACCGTCAACAAGGAAATTCCGATATCCCTGGGTGCAGCCATCCTGCTCTGGCTCGTGGTCAATGATTCGTGGCACGGCTGGAGCCAAGGCGGAATGAATATATTATCCAGAATAGATTCACTGGTTTTCCTGGTGTTTTTCTGTGGTTTCCTTTATTATGTTTATTTAAGCATGAAGGAAGCAAAAGATAAAAACATCGAAGACGGATACCATTTATACAGTACGGGAATTGCCATACTCATGATCCTCGGTGGCCTGGCCTTTTTAATCGGAGGCGGGAAAATGGTTGTGAACAGCTCGGTTAAAATCGCCCAATATTACGGGTGGAGTGAAAAACTGATTGGCCTCACGATTCTGGCTGCAGGGACTTCTCTCCCGGAACTGGCGACTTCTGCGGTCGCCGCATATCACAAACACGATGATATCGCAATTGGCAACGTCATCGGTTCAAATATCTTTAATATCCTTTTTATCCTGGGATTTACCGGACTTGTACATCCCATTCCTTACAATGCCGAAATGAACAAGGATATTTATGTCCTGATTGCGGGAACAGTGGCCCTTATGGTTTTCCTCTTCGTCTTCCGGAAGCATAAACTGGACCGGTGGAAATCGTTTTTAATGCTGGCCGCTTATATCCTGTACACCGTTTATCTAATCAGATTAGGCTAGGTTCCGGAGGATCAGGGATGTTCCCCAAATAATGCGCTCCGCCGAAGGGAGAAATGGAACGCATACAAACAAAAAAGGGACCCCGAAGATCGAGGTCCCTGCATGTCGCTGGAAGCCGAATAATTATTTTTTATCGGCCACTTCTTCAAACTCTACATCGGTCACGTTGTCCCCATTGGCAGAACCCGTTTGCTGGCTTCCTCCCGCCGAACCGGCCGTATCCGCCCCGGCTCCGGCCTGCTGCTGTGCCTGGTAAAGTTCCTGGCTGGCGGCTTGCCAAACATTGTTAAGTTTTTCCGTTGCCTTTTCAATGCTGGCCACGTCCTTGGCTTTGTGGGCTTCCTTGAGTTCCAGGAGGGCCCCTTCAATATTCGCCTTGTTCATGGCGGACAGCTTGTCGCCGTACTCTTTGAGCTGTTTTTCAGTCTGGAAGATGAGGGAATCCGCCATATTGATTTTCTCAATCGTCTCTTTGGCATTCTTGTCGGCGTCTGCATTGGCTTCCGCCTCCCGTTTCATCCGTTCAATCTCATCCTTGGAAAGGCCGGTGGAGGCTTCGATCCTTACTTTCTGTTCCTTTCCGGTGCCTTTGTCTTTTGCCGTTACATTGAGAATGCCGTTGGCATCCATATCGAAAATCACTTCGATCTGGGGCACGCCTCGCGGAGCAGGAGGTATCCCGTCGAGGATAAACCGTCCTACGGTCCTGTTGTCTTTGGCCATGGCCCGTTCACCCTGGAGGATGTGGATTTCAACGGAAGGCTGATTATCGGCCGCAGTGGAATACACTTTTGATTTTTTGGAAGGAATGGTGGTATTTCCTTCAATGACCGTGTCAAAAACTCCACCCATGGTTTCAATGCCCATGGACAGGGGGGTGACATCAAGCAGCAATACATCCTTGACTTCCCCGGTCAACACCCCGCCCTGGATGGCGGCGCCTATGGCAACCACCTCGTCCGGGTTGACGCCTTTGCTGGGTTTTTTACCAAAAAAGTCTTCCACCGCCTGTTGAATTTTGGGGATGCGGGTGCTGCCACCGACCAAAATCACTTCATCAATTTCATTTTTTGACAGGCCGGCGTCTTTAAGAGCCTGTTCGCAAGGCTTGATGGTCCGTGCTACGAGATGATCCACCAACTGTTCGAATTTTGCACGGCTGAGTTTGACATCCAGGTGTTTTGGCACCCCATCTACCGCTGTTACATAAGGCAGGGTGATGGAGGTTTCCATCGAGGAGGACAATTCAATCTTTGCCCTTTCCGCAGCATCTTTAAGCCTTTGCAGGGCCATGGGATCCTTGCGAAGATCAATGGCTTCCTGTTTTTTAAACTCTTCGGCCAGCCAGTCAATGATCACCGCATCAAAATCATCCCCACCAAGGTGGGTATCCCCATTGGTGGACTTGACTTCAAATACGCCGTCACCCAGGTCCAGAATGGAAATATCAAAGGTCCCACCGCCCAGGTCGTAAACGGCAATGGTCATGTCTTTGTGTTTTTTATCCAGACCATACGCCAGGGCGGCAGCGGTCGGTTCATTGATGATCCTTTTTACCTTGAGGCCCGCGATCTCCCCGGCCTCTTTGGTGGCCTGGCGCTGAGAATCATTAAAATATGCCGGAACGGTGATCACGGCTTCGGTTACTTCCTGGCCCAGGAAATCCTCGGCCGTTTTTTTCATTTTCTGAAGTACGATGGCCGATATCTCCTGGGGAGTATAAGCCCTGCCGTCGATTTCCACCCTCACGGTATCGTTGTCCCCCCGTTTTACCAGGTAGGATAGACGTTTGGTTTCTTCGGTAACCTCGGCAAACCTCCTTCCCATGAAGCGTTTGATGGAGGATATGGTGCGTTTTGGATTGGTGATGGCCTGTCTTTTTGCAGGGTCTCCCACTTTGCGTTCCCCATTGTCCATAAAAGCAACGATGGAAGGGGTCGTCCTCCTTCCTTCATCATTGGCTATGACAGTGGGTTCATTTCCTTCAATGACGGATACGCACGAGTTCGTGGTACCCAAGTCGATTCCTATTATTTTTCCCATTTTTATTTGACTTTATTAATCTGAAACTCATTAATCAATAGATATGCCAAGGCCAATTTTTGCCAAAACAGGTGATTTAATCCAATAAAATTGAGGGAAATGTCAGTTGAATGATTGGATTACTGCCAAAAAGTCAGTGGCTCTTAACTACCCTCTTGCCGTTTTTCAGCACAAAATCAACATGATAAATATCCTGTAAATTTTCTATGGGATTGCCCCGGATGCCGACGAGGTCGGCGAGGAGGCCATGTTGAATCCGGCCCCGGTTTTTAAGACCCAGGGCATCGGCATTCCCTGAGGTGGCGCTGCGCAGTACCGCTTCCGGATCCATCCCGTATTCTCCCATCAGGATCAGTTCCCGGGCATTGTCTCCGTGCGGAAAAACCCCGACATCCCCTCCGAAAAGTATATGGACCCCTGCGGATAGGGCTTCGCGGAAACTTTGGCGCTTTTTCAGGATCTTATCGGGCAAAGGGTCTGTATCTTTTTTCCATCCGGCGTATTGCAATATGGCTTCACCGGCCGCCAGGGTCGGACAATAGGAAACCCGGTGTTCTTTCATCAATCTGAATATTTCCAAGTCCCCCTCGTCGCCATGCTCAATGGTGCTTACTCCTCCCAGGACCGCCCTGCGCATCCCTTCTTTTGTTGTGGCATGGGCCACCACTACCCTGCCGCTGCTCTTGGCCGTTTCCACAATGGTCCGAATCTCTTCCTGCGAAAAAGAAGGCATGGCTTGCCCAAATGGGCCCCAGCGGTAATCGGCATAAATCTTTATTAAATCAGCCCCCTGGCCGATCTGATTACGGACCACCCGGACCAGATCGAAGGCATCTGCCTCTTCCGCTCCTTGCGGGGGTTTAAAAACAAAACCCTTCGGTCCATAGCTCCCGGAAGCCACAATGGCCCTACCGGCCACCAGCAAATCGGGTCCGGAGATGACCTGTTTGCCTAAGGCTTGTTTAATTCCCACATCGGCATAATCTGCACCTTCCGTACCCAAATCCCGGAGGGTGGTAAAGCCTTTGCTTAAACTAGCAAATAAATGATTTGAAGCTCTCAAGACCCGTTCCGCCAGGGATTCCCGGAGTACCTGGTCATTCCAACTGGTTTCATTATAGGGATGCAGCAGGATGTGGGCATGTCCTTCAATCAGGCCCGGCAGGAGGGTTATTCCGGGCAGGTTTACCGTATCCATCCGGCCAGGATGCCAATCTATGACAGGGCCCGCCTCCAGGATCTTGTCCTCCCTGACCAGAACTTTCCAGCCCTCATGCATGCGCTCTCCGTCAAATACCCGGTCAGGTACCAGAAGGGTCATTTGAGCCGGCAGGAATTTGATTAAAAACAAACCGGTTAAGGAAAGGAAAAGCCTAGCTGCACACAGAGCCATGTCACAATTTAAAAATTAAAGGCCTTGATCGGAAAAGTATTATAGGCGGGACGAGGGGGGGGGCAGCACAAAATGATTCGTCCCCGGGCTTGAGCCTTTAAAAATCCGGAAAGGTTTCAGGTTTCAAACACGGTGATCCTGACCGGAGTGCCCCACATAAAAATGGACAGGTCCTCCTCCGCCGGCACTACCCGGCAGCTCACCTGCCTGCCCTTTGTTTTCAACTGGTCGGGCATATGAATGGGTCTGTATTTTTTGCCATCCGGGGTGATGATGGCCCAAAATCCGGTACCCAGATCAATATACTCAACCGTTCCGGTTATCTTGATGGACTTCATCGTACAAATGAGGAGGATTTATTCAGACTTTTTCAATTTTTTCGATGGTTTGTTTTAAAAACCGGATCATTTCCTGCTGTTCCCTGACCGTTTCCTGGAGGGAGGCAACCGCCGGAGCAAGCGGATTGGCATAAGGGACATGGCAAAACGCGCTGATCCTTGCCCTCACATACCAGACTTCACGAATGTCTGCCGCAGCCAGCATATAGGATTGATAGCCGGGATTGTCGGATTGCAAACAAAGTGCTTGTTGTTGCCGGAGAAGATTTTTTACACGCTTTACCACTACATCGGTCCAGGTCACGATCACATAAACCTGGTCATCCTTGATGCCCTGCATCCATTGGCTGGGTTCGAGATAGCTGCATACCACCTTGTCCCCTTCTTCCAGGACAGGCTCCATGCTTTTGCCGGAGACATCAAAAGACCGATGGGTACCCTGGCTATACCTGAAGTCAGGAAGGGAATATGTAGGCAATTCACTATAAAAAACAGGATCAGCCAGGTCACTCACGTAACCGGCTTGGGCAGGTACCGGGACATGAACGATCCGCTCTTCATTGTGCGCATCGGTCACCACCGTGAGGATCCTGAGTTCATGCCTGGGATAGTCTTCCATATTAAATATTGATCCCTTGCCGGTAAGCAGGTAGGTAAGGTTCAGATCGTAGATTTCACTGGCTTTTTTCAAGACTTCCTGCCCGGGCTCTTTCCGGTCATTGATGATCTGGGCCAGCGTTTCCGGAAGATAATCGATGGATAAGGAAAACTGACGGAAGGAATTGATCTTTCCCTTGGTCTTCAACAGTTCAATACACTCCGCAAATCGTTCCGAAACCGTTTTCATATTAAAAAAAAGTGAAATATGTTTTCGGCTCAAATATAAGCAAAAGGAAGATTTGACCAAATAAAATGTAAAATATTTTCCGCGTGCCTAATGTCAGCCAGAACTAATGAAACGGCCGGCAGAAGACCGGAAGTTTACGGATCTGCCCGGAGGGTCGTATCGTTCAGGAAGAATCCGGTTTTCCGTCAAATCGAAGAGGCGATGCGGAGAAAGTCATCGGCGTCGAGGGAAGCCCCCCCTACGAGGGCCCCGTCCACGTCAGGCTGTACAAACAGGTCTCTGGCGTTGGACCCTTTTACGCTTCCTCCATAGAGTATCCGTGTAGCGGCTGCGACTGCCTCGCTGTAATGAATGGCTATTCGATGGCGGATGAAGGCATGCATGTCCTGGGCCTGTTCAGGGCTTGCCGTGACCCCGGTACCAATGGCCCAGATGGGTTCATAGGCGATCACCACTTCTTTAAACTGTTCCGGACTAAGGTGAAATAAGCCTTTTTCCAGTTGGTGGGCTACAAAATCATTTTGACCTGATCCTTCCCTGACCGTCAGGGGCTCACCCACACAATAAATGGGGATCAGGCCCTGGCCGAGGGCCGCTTTTACTTTTTGAGCCAGAAGAGCATCCGTTTCGGCGAAATATTGCCTGCGTTCGGAGTGCCCGAGAACCACGAAAGGAATCCTGCAGGAACGGATCATGGACGCAGAGATTTCTCCGGTGAAGGCACCCTTGGTTTCCTGGTGGCAATTTTGCACACCCACTTCGATGGGCGAATGGACGGATTGAAGGTAATTCTGCACAGCCAGGGCATGCAGAAAGGGTGGAATGACCACCATCCGGGGTTCGTGATGGGTGTACGCTTTGGCCAGTTTTTCGACCAGTTCCATCCCTTCGTCGAGTCCCAGGTTCATCTTCCAGTTGCCGGCAACGATTTTATCGCGCTTCATATTTTTTTAATTTCGGCAAAGGTAAAAAAGTGGGGCTATTCCCATACCGCAGTTTGGAATATCGAAGCGGTACGTTTACTTTGTAGCCACTGCAATAAACATGAAGCCCTCAAACCTTCCCCTGATAGAACGGGATCTTAGCTGGTTGTCCTTCAACCACCGTGTGCTCCAGGAAGCGAAAGACCCGACCGTTCCTCTTTTGGATCGTTTGAAGTTTATGGCTATTTATTCTTCCAACCTGGAAGAATTTTTCCGGGTCCGGGTGGCCCAGATCATGAACCTGCTGCGGGTGGGAAGGGGTACGCGCAAAGCGCTTTCCTTCGATCCTGAGCGGCTGATCAAGTCGATCATGAAGGTAGTCAACCAACACCAGCAGGAACTCACCACCCTTTTTAACAAACAATTGCTGCCGGAACTCCGGTTTAATGGTATTCATATCCTGAATCCGGAGATGCTGAATGCTGAGCAACTGGATTTTGTAGACAATTATTTTAAAGAGAGCCTGCAGGCCTTCGTTCAACCCATCCTCCTGGTGGACAGCAAGATCAAACCTTTCCTGAACAGCGGGGCCCTCTATCTGTATCTCCATTTGCTGGACCGCTCAAAAAATAAAAAGAAAGATCATTTTGCCATCGTGCGCGTGCCTTCCGACCAGTTACCGCGGTTCGTCATCCTCCCCGAAACCAAAAAAGGGGAGCACCAGGTGATGATCCTCGATGATGTGGTCCGGCTCTGTGTAAAATATATTTTTCCAGGCTTTATCCTAAAAGACAGTTATTCCATAAAACTGACCCGGGATTCCGAACTGTACATCGACGATGAGACCCAGGGCGACCTGGTAGCCAAAATCAAAAAAAGCCTGGCAAAAAGAAATGTGGGGCCGGCCTCCAGGCTGGTCTATGACCGCAACATGCCGGGGACCATGCTCAACCTGCTGAAAAAGACCTTTGACATGCATGACGTGGATGTGATCCCGGAGGGAAAATATCACAATAATTTTGACTTTTTCAAATTGCCCGACTTTGGAAAAAAATACCTGAAGGAACCGGCCCTACCCCAGCTTCCCTACCCCGCCCTGGAAGAATCCGAAGACCTTTTCAGCGAGATCCGGAAACGGGACCATATGATCCATGTTCCTTACCACAAATACGAGTCGGTGATCCGGTTCTTTGAGGAAGCATCCAAGGACAGCGCGGTCACCCATATCAAAGTGGTGCAATACCGCGTGGCCAGGGAATCCAGGATCATGGAGGCGCTCATCGATGCTGCGCGGGAAGGGAAAAAAGTCTCCGTCTTCATCGAGGTCAAGGCGCGCTTTGATGAAGAAGCCAACCTGAGATGGGGCGAAAAGCTGGAAAAAGCCGGAGTCCTTGTCAAATACAGTTTCCCTGAGCTAAAGGTCCATAGCAAGATTGCCTGGATCCGGCGTATGGAAAATAAAAAAGCCAAACAATATGCCTACCTGAGTACGGGCAATTTCAATGAAGATACCGCGCTGGTTTATTCCGATCTGGGTTTGTTTACCGCGGATGGCCGGCTCACCCATGAGGTGAAAAAGATATTTGATTACCTCGAGTCCGGCCAGATACCCACCGCCCCGTTCAAGCACCTGTTGGTCGGTAAAAACAATCTGCGGGAAGAATTGTCCAACCTGCTTGATTTTGAAATCTCCCAGGCCAAAGCCGGGAAACCAGCCGAGATCATCATCAAACTCAACAGCCTGGAGGACAAGGACATCATCCGGCATCTCTATCAATGCAGCCGGGCCGGGGTGAAAGTAAAACTGATCATACGCGGCATTTGTTGCATCCAGCCCTCTAAGAAAAAACTCAGTGAAAACATAGAAGCAATCAGCATTGTGGACCGGTACCTGGAACATGCCCGGATCTTTTTATTTCACCATGGAGGCAGGGAAAAAATCTATTGCTCCTCGGCCGACTGGATGGAGAGAAACCTCAGTTTCCGCATTGAGACCGCATTCCCCGTCTACGATCCTAAAATCCGGGAGCAGATCAAACATCTGCTTTATCTGCAATGGAAAGACAATGTAAAGGCCCGCGACCTCGCGCACCAAAACACCAATCCTTACCGGCGCAACGGTTCCTCCATTTCCATCCGATCCCAACTGGAAACCTACAGCTATTTTAAGAACAGCGCCAAATGATATTGGCGCCGAATTCACTAATTTCGGCCTGTCATGATTACAGCCCTATCCCCGATTGACGGCAGGTACCATTCTTTGTGCGCTCCCCTGGGGGAATATTTTTCAGAATACGCCCTCATCAAAAACAGGGTATATATTGAAATCGAATATTTCCGTGCTTTGACCGGACTTGGATTGCCTCCCTTGGCAGGAGCTGAAAAACACCTGGACTTGCTTTCTGACCTCTTCGCCCGCTTCAATGAGACCGAAGCACTCCGGATCAAGGAGATTGAAAAGGTGACGAATCACGACGTCAAGGCCGTCGAATATTATCTCCGGGAAAAAATCAAAAACAGCCCGCTTGAGCCTTATTCCGAATTCATTCATTTCGGCCTTACCTCCCAGGACATCAACAATACGGCCCAACCCTTCGCCCTCCACCGGAGCAACCAGGAGTTTTTATTCCCCCTCGCTGAGGAAGTGATCCGGGCCATGGATGGAAAAGCACACCAGTGGAAGGACCAGGCCATGCTGGCCCATACCCATGGCCAGCCGGCTAGTCCGACTACCCTGGGCAAAGAGATCAAAGTATTTGTGGAGAGGCTCAGGGGGCAGTTTGCCTTGCTCAGGGATATCCCGGTAACGGCCAAATTTGGCGGCGCCACAGGTAATTTTAACGCCCACCAGGTCAGTTTTCCCGGGATCGACTGGCACGGGTTTGCAGATCATTTTGTGTCAGGTCTTGGCCTGGACCGGATCCGATGGACCACCCAGATCGAGCCTTATGATTACCTCGCCGCATACTGCCATGCCTGGTGCCGGATCAATACCATCCTGCTGGATTTCTGCAGGGACCTCTGGATGTATATCTCCATGAACTATCTCAGCCAGAAAGTGATCCGGGATGAAGTGGGTTCTTCCGCCATGCCGCATAAAGTAAATCCGATAGATTTTGAGAATGCCGAGGGCAACCTGGGTATCGCCAATGCCCTTTTCACCCATCTGGCCGGCAAATTGCCCATATCCCGCCTGCAGCGGGACCTCACCGACAGCACGGTTCTGAGAAACCTGGGGGTGCCCCTCGCCCATACGACCATCGCCTTCAAATCCATCCTCAAGGGATTGACCAAGATAGAAGCTAACAACCTTGCCCTCCATGATGCACTTGGTAAAAGCTGGGTGGTGGTTGCGGAAGGCATTCAAACCGTTTTGCGCCGGGAAGGAATAAAAGGGTCCTACGAACTGCTCAAAGAATTAACCCGGGGCAGGGATGAAATTTCAGAATCGGACTTCAGGGAATTCATCGCCCAATTGCCGGTGCCCCTGCACATCAAAGAGGAATTGTTGCAGATCACCCCTTTCAACTATACCGGGGATACGGAATTTTAAAAAAAATTGTTCCGGAATGAACAATTTTGTTTGAATATCCTTTCAGTTGAGTGCAAAAAACCATTGCTGTGATCGGGGCGGGCTTTGCCGGAATGTCTGCGGCTGCCTTATTGGCCAAGCAGGGCTTTAGCGTTACTTTATTGGAAAAAAACCAGGGACCGGGAGGCAGGGCATCCCTCCTCGAGGAAGCCGGTTTTAAGTTTGATAAAGGCCCGAGTTTTTACTGGATGCCCGATATTTTTGAAAGGTTTTTTCAACAATTTAACAAATCGGCATCCGATTATTATGAGCTCATCCGGCTGGACCCTTCGTACAAAGTATTCTGGAAAGACCGTGAACCCATAAGCATGCCGGCCCGGCTGGAAGAACTCACCGGCTTGTTTGAATCCCTTGAGCGGGGCGCTGGCCTTCAACTGAACCGATTTCTCGCTGAAGCCAAAAAAAAATACGACACGGGCATGGGCCGGTTTGTTTACCTTCCATCCCTGAGCCTCACTGAATATCTCAGTTTTGACCTGTTCAGGCAATCGTTAAAACTTGATTTATTTTCTTCCGTTGCCGGGCACATTGCCCATTATTTCAAAAATCCCTACCTCCGGCAGTTGCTGGAATTTCCTGTCCTATTCCTCGGCGCAAAACCTTCCGCCACCCCTGCCCTCTACAGCATGATGAATTATGCCGACCTAGTGCTGGGCAGCTGGTATCCTTCCGGAGGCATGTATGAAGTTTCCAAGGCCTTTTTTCAAACCGGGAAGGACCAGGGCGTCCGGTTTTTATTCAACCAGGAAGTATTGTCCATCCGCGCATTACCTGATAAAAGAATGAAACTGGTCACCCGCGGCGGTTTTGACCAGGACTTTGATTATATCGTTTCGGGGGCGGATTACCATCATACGGAAACCAGCCTGCTGCAGGAAAAGGACAGGTCATATCCGCAGTCCTACTGGAATTCAAGAACCATGGCCCCTTCGGCCCTGCTGTATTTTCTAGGCTTTGACCGCAGGATAGACCAACTGGAACACCACAGCCTGTTTTTTGACGCTGATTTTGACCAGCACGCCCGTGAGATCTATGACCGTCCCGGATGGCCGGCAGATCCCTTGTTCTATACCAATTCAAGCAGTCTTACGGATGCCCGTTGCGCCCCGGCCGGGCATCACAACCTTGTGGCCCTGATCCCGGTCTCCGTTGAACTTAAAGATAATGAGAAGGTCCGCCAGAGGTACCTTGACCTTATTCTGCAGCGGCTGACTCATCACACCGGGATCGATGCCCGCAAGCACCTGGTTTACCAGAAATCCTATGCCCAGGCTGATTTCATCGACGAATACCATTCGCTCAAGGGCAACGCCTATGGCCTGGCCAATACCCTGTTGCAGACCGGTCCGTTCCGCCCGAAGATCAGAAGTAAAAAATTGCCGAACTTGTTTTACTGTGGACAGCTTACGGTGCCGGGTCCGGGCCTGCCCCCTTCCATCATCAGTGGAGAAATTGTAGCCAAATATATTCATCAAATAACCAAACCATGAGCAGGGAATTATTTGATCAGGTCAGTCAGTCCTGCAGCAAACTGGTGACGCAGGCATACAGCACTTCATTTTCTATCGGCATCCGGTTGTTACACCCGACCGTGAGGCCGCATATTTATGCTCTCTACGGTTTTGTCCGTCTGGCAGACGAGATCGTGGACACCTTTCACGATTACGATAAAAAAGAACTGCTTGACCAGTTTGTGGCACAGACTGAAGAAGCCCTGGAAAAAAAGATCAGCCTGAATCCCATATTGCATCAATTTCAGCGAACCGTAAACCTCTATCACATTGATCGTACCCTGATCGAAGCTTTTCTGCATTCCATGAAAATGGACCTGGATCAGAAAAGCCATACGCGGGAATCCTATGAAGAATACATCCTAGGTTCCGCGGAAGTCGTAGGCCTGATGTGCCTGCACGTATTCTGCGAAGGGGACAAGACCCTGTATGCCCGCCTCGCTCCCCATGCCCAGCGTTTAGGCGCCGCTTTTCAGAAAGTCAATTTTCTGCGCGACATCCAGTCGGACCAGTCCGGACTCGGGAGGCATTATTTTCCTCACTGGAAGGAGGGGCAAGCCTTTTCTGAGGAAATCAAGGAGCAGATCATCTCAGAGATCAAAAGTGACTTCAAGGCAGGCCGGGAAGGTATTGTCCAGCTTCCGGGCACCTGCAGAACAGGGGTATATGCGGCCTATGTCTATTATCGCGCCCTCCTGATCCGCATAGCCAGGACCCCCTCGTCCCGGCTTTTTCAATCCAGGATCAGGATCAATAATGTTCTGAAATTTTTGCTCTTGCTCTACGCCGGCTTGAGAATTAAATGGCAGGGGATAAAATGAAAGTTTATACCAAAACCTGGCAACAAGATCTTCCGGTCAGGCTCGAACCGGCCTGGTCCTTTTTTTCAAGGCCGGAAAACCTTCAGGCCATTACCCCCGACTTTATGAACTTCCGGATTTTAACGGATATCCAGGGCAGGGAGATGTACGAGGGCATGATGATCCATTATACCGTCTCCCCCCTCCTGGGCCTTTCCATGAGATGGACTACGGAGATCACCCATTGCAAGCCGATGAATTATTTTATCGATGAACAAAGATCGGGTCCTTTCGCGCTCTGGCATCATGAGCATCATTTCCAGGAGATCCCGGCGGGCGTCCGGATGACGGACCGCCTGACCTATGGCCTGGGCTATGGTTGGCTGGGGGAATTGCTTGACCAATTCGTGATCGGGAGCCGGATTGACGCTATCTTTGCTTACCGGGAAGAAGTTCTTAAATTAAAATTCAAATGATGGCCAATGTATTGATCACGATCGCCACTTTTTGCGCCATGGAATTCGTCGCCTGGTCTGCGCACCGCTACCTGATGCATGGCCTGTTGTGGTCCTGGCACCGGGACCACCACGATCCCAAAGCCCGGCAACATTCCTTTTTCGAGACCAACGACCGGTTTTTCCTGGTCTTTGCGATCCCCAGCTTTTTGTCTTTCGTTGCGGGCCTGCTCAGCCCCTATCCTTTTTTTACTTATATCGGCCTGGGCATCCTGATCTACGGCATTTGTTATTTCCTGGTCCACGACGTATTCATCCATCAAAGGTTTAAGTGGTTCAGAAACAGCAATTGGATTTATTTCCGGGCGATACGCAAAGCCCATAAGGTGCACCACAAGCACCTGGGGAAGGAAGACGGGGAATGTTTCGGAATGCTTTGGGTACCCCTGAAATATTTTAAAGAAGCAGCGGCTTCGAAGGTTTAAATTTCGGACAGGAGCTTTTCTTTCATTTTCAGGAATTCATCTTCCGTGATCAGGCCCTGGTCCTTCATCTTACCCAGTTCCGAAAGTTTATCGATGATGCCGGCCGTGGCGCCGTGGCTGACCTGGATCATGTGTTCACCCGTTTGTTTTTCTTCCTTCCGGATCTGTTCGGCCACATCCTTTCCTTTCTCAAACATTTCGTCGTAGATCTTCTTCAACCGGGAAAGGTCGAAATCCAGGAAGGTGCCGCCGGTCTCAAAATGCTTGCGAAAGGCCTGCCCGAGCGCATAGGTCGAAGCGCCGGAGAGTACTGCTACGGCCATGCCGCCGATGAAACTTCCGGCCCCGGGTATGAACTTGACTACGGTCCGGGCGGCCAGCCTGGCCAGGCCGGAGGAGGTGATGCTGCTGATGATGGCCTTGCCTTCCGTTTCCTTGAATTCAATATCGTATACCCGGCAAAGTTGCCGCACCATATCCAGCTGAATGGCGCTCACCGCGAAAAAATCGGCGACGGGAACGGGTATGAATCCCGCGCCCATCGACCACACCAGGTGATTGCGGATTACGGAATCCACTTCCTTGTCGCGCTGGGCCTTTTCTGAAAGATCATGCTCGGTCATATTTCTAATTTAAGGCAAATATCGAGCCGCCAAAGCCTCCGGGCCAATTTTGTTCGACTAAACCTCCGGAATCAGCCCCTGATCCCGGCAATTCCCCCGGACAGCCGTTGAACCAAATCCGTCCGGAACTGTTTATTTTTATTTAAATTGGAAACGATGCAAATCACTGTTCACCGAGCGGATACCAGGGGCCAGGTCGATTTCGGATGGCTTCAAAGCAAACATACTTTCAGTTTTGGCCACTATTACGATCCCGAACGGGTCCATTTTGGAGCGCTCCGGGTCATCAACGACGATACCGTTGCCGGAGGAAAAGGCTTTGGCATGCACCATCACGACAATATGGAGATCATTTCCATCCCGCTTTCCGGCGACCTCGAGCACAAGGACAGCATGGGCAATCAAACCGTCATCCGCAGCGGGGACATCCAGGTGATGAGCGCCGGGACCGGCATCCATCACAGCGAATACAATAAAAACAAAGACCTTCCGGTCAAATTCCTTCAGATCTGGGTCCTGCCCGACAAAAGAAATGTAATCCCCAGGTACGATCAGGTCACCCTGGATCCCGCATCGATGAACAATCGGCTCACCCAGGTTCTTTCACCCGATGCCGGGGATGCAGGCGTCTGGATCCATCAGCAAGCCTGGTTCCACCTTGGCCGTTTTGATAAGGCTTTTACCCAAGAGTATTCCTTGAAAAAAAAGGGCAACGGGGTATATCTTTTTATTCTAAGCGGAGACCTCATCCTGAATGGCCAGACCTACCATGAAAGGGATGGCTTGGGCATTAGCGGCACGGACGTGGTGAAAATCTCCTCTACCGGCCCCGCTGAATTCCTGCTCATGGAAGTCCCTTTGATCTCCTGACCCGGCCGATAATTAAGGACAGATCCTGATGAGATCCTAATTTTAAGACCGAAAAATAAACCACCGGATTGGAAAAGTATTTATATCTGTTCCTGGACCTCGCTTCGTTTTCCATCCCCTTTTTGTTTTCTTTCGAAAAAAAATGGATTCATTTCATCGGCCGTTGGAAAGCCATTGCCGCCGGGCTTGGGGCCATGGCCCTGTTTTTCCTGGTCTGGGACTATGCGTTTACCAAGTCAGGTGTATGGGGATTCAATGACCGGTACATCACCGGGATTAAAGCATATGGATTGCCGCTGGAAGAATTCCTGTTTTTTATTCTGATTGGCTACGCCTGCCTGTTTATTTATGAATCCCTCCACCACCTGGCCCCCAGGCCGGCCTGGGGCAAAACCGCAAAAACCCTGTTTGCCCTTATTGCAATAGTCAATCTCGTGGTCGCCGTCCTCCACACAGACCGGCTCTATACCTTCACCGCCCTGGCTTTGAATGCGGTGGGGCTCTTCCTCGTCCTCCTATTTTTTAAAGCCTTCCCCTGGAGCAAATTCCTCCTGGGTTATGCGGTCAGCTTAATACCCTTTTCCCTGGTCAACGGAGTACTTACCGGAGGATTCACCGAAGAACCTGTAGTCTGGTACAACAATACTGAAAACCTGGGAATCCGCATGGGGACCATCCCCCTGGAAGACAGTCAGTACATGATGCTGATGATGCTGATCAGTACCGGGCTGTATGAAATGGTACTCAGGAGGAACTCCTTGCCAAAACAGGCTTAAGCCCGGATGGTATTCTTTGCACTTTGGTTACCTGACCACGACCCGCGTACCCGCACTGTGGGAACTGAATTCCGGAGCATACAGGCATTGGATGCTGGATATGCCATTGGAAAAATCCCCTTTCTGGCTCACCCGGAGGGCATATTCCAGGACGTAGGTCCCGGGGCTGATGTGGTCAAAGAAAAAATGCGTGGCGAGGTCTTTGGTACTTTCAAAATAAAACAAGCCACCCTGGTACTTGTACTCACTGATCACCCCGACCGGTTCAAAGCCGGAGGCGCGCATATCCTTTAAATGCACATAATCCATCGGCCGGTCCGCTTTGAGTTCAATACGGACCAATACCTTGTCACCCGGTGATAATTGTTCAAAGGGTTTGAGCACTTTTTTACTGCCTTCGGTTGCTTCTAGATATAAGGATTTATTCATTTGAAGCGGAAGTTTGCCGGTCGTTTTGATTTTATCCAGGTCCTCAAAATATTGCCAGTAGGCGGAACCCCAAACGATATGATTGTTCTCATTTTTGATCTGTAACGCCGCCATGGAAGGTTTGACCTGTTCAGCGGTTTTGATGATCTTGAAATAACCGACTCCCGGGATCACCTGGTCCGGGCCCGGTTTGATTGGTTCGCCGCCGATTGAAATTTCCGGTACCCGGGTCTCCGGGATCCAGTCATTGCCAAAATGAACCAAGGCATTCACTGCCGCCGCGGTCGATTTGGTGCTGGGCCAGTGGTTCGTCTGCTTGTTCTTGAGTAACCACAGTTTCATCTTTTCGACAGAAGCCCTGTCGTTAGCAATCCGGTCGAAGGCTTCAATCAGCAGGACCTGGGTTTCGATCGGCAACTCAAACCAACGGTAACCGGCATCAAATTTCCAGTACATGCCGAGTTCTGCATGGTGCTGGGCCCTTTCTTTGAGGGAGGCTATGATTTTCCCGGGAACAATGCCCTTTGGGGTCCAGCGATGACTGGCCAGGGCGATCATTGCCTGGCTACCCAGGTTTTGTTTGAGCCATTGATTTTCCGCGGATTTAAGGAAGTACCCGAAAGCTGACTGGGTACCTGACGGTATCGCCGTTTCCTTAAAGAGGGAACGGGCATAGAGATAGTGCACGGCTATCGGAGAAAGGCCCACTTCATTTTTCCCGGCCAGACGCTTTTGTTCCTCATAATACCGCTGAAGCTCCTCATCACAGTACCGGATCAGGCGGCTGAGCATTTCATCCAGGGATGAATCAAGGAGTCCCGCTGCTTTCATTTGCCCTAAAATCTCAAGGATGTATTGGGAAATGTACCAGTCATCCCTGCCCGTAAACCAGGGAAAGCCTCCATTGGACAATTGACGCTCCTGCAATATTCTGATCCCTTTATCTTTTTCGGCCTGCAACCGGTTTGAATCAAAAAACAGGGCGATCAGTTTTTGCTGCTCCTGTTCAGACAAGGCGTCTTTTACCCAGGGCGTTTCCGCAAGGACCGCATTTTTCAGTTCTTCATTCTTTTGCAAAGGGCTTTTCAGCACATCCTTCGCGGCCCAGGCCTCAAAGATGCTGCGGATGGCCGGGTTGGAATTCATGATTTTTGCCCCAAGCAGGTTGGCATACATCCTGTTGACCACCTGCTCTGAGCAGTCGTACGGATATTCCATAAGGTAAGGAAGGGCCTGGATGGCATACCAGGCGGGATTGGTAGTCATTTCCAGGGTATAGGCGTGATGCCGGAGGGTTCCGGAGGCGGATGCCCTCAAAGCATCGAAGGAAAAGGATTTGGATTGGTTTGCCTCCACCTGGACCGGAAGGGTTTCGGTCACCAGCATCCGGTTGGAAAGCACCGGCAGGATATTTTCTTCCCCGTCCGTATAGGTGCCCGATTCGGCCCATACCCTGTAGCCCAGCATGCCGAGGTATGCTCCGGGGACCTTAATCGTCCAGCCAACGGAAGCAGATTGGGCCGGAGCCGCTTCGAAAGCTATCTCCGCGGGACTGAGACCGAATGCATTCCGGAGATCATTTCCGGTGATGGGGTCAAAGAGTTCAAGCCGTGCACGGCCCTGGATGGCCTTTCCGGATTGATTGCTGATTTTAGCCGGCAGAATTAAAACATCACCCTGCCTTACAAACCGGGGGGCGTTGGGAAATACCATCAAATCCTTCTTCGTGGTAATGCTCTTCTCCAGGTAGCCTGATTTCAGGTCCCGGGTATGGCCGAAGATCATCAGCTTCCATTTTGTCAAAGCCTCGTTCATGGTGAATCGAAGGCTGAAATTTCCCTCCTGATCGGTCAGGATATCGGGATAAAAAAATACCGTCTCATTCAGGTTTTTCCTTGGGGTGACTATGGCATTGGCCTGGGGTGCTTGCGACGGCTCTGTGGATCCCGGAGGGACCGGTCCTTCTTTTTTGGATTCTGCCGCCTGAGCGGCCTCGGGGACCATAGCATCGTTCTGCAGGACTTTTGTCTCAATGCCCATGGCCCGGCTCCTGAAAAAAGAATAATATCCCAATTCGAAGCCAAACCAATCCAGGTTGCGGTATCGGATAGGTTTGAGTTCTTCAGCATCCAAAGGCTCCATGGAAACCGTTTCGGAGGGCACCCCGGTAAAAGAAGGGGCGGAATAAGGTCTGCCCTGGATATCGCGCGGATAAAACAATCCGGTATTCCATCCATGAGGATAATATTCATCCAGGGACTGATCGTACATCGAAGCCACCACTTCGGCCAGGAATTTATCTTTGGCCTGCCCGGAAATATTTAGCGACCAGGTTTCTTTTTGCCCCGGAAGCAGTTGGTCCCTGAAACTCCGGGTCTCTATCCTTAGGATTTTATCGGACCAGGGAATGTGGTACTGCAATTGTTCCACATAGAACCGGTTGTCACGGACCGCATAGCCCCTCAGGTAAAAAATTTTTCCCCGGTCGGCTTCCCCGATACTGACCGTTTCCGTCGTCAGGCTGTCCAGGGTTATCCAGCGGGCATCCGATTCCCGGCTGTGCGTAAATAATACGTGTTGAGGATTTTTTTGAAACTGGATGTGGTAATTCAAGACCTGGCCCGGCTCCAGCGCTGTTGAATCCTGAAGCATCTGAAGGGCCTTCCAGGAAGGGAGATTTTTATCTGCGAGGTCATAGACCCAGAAATAATGCACCCATTCTGTTTCCTGCTGGTAACGGTCTCTGGCCAGGGCGACCAGTTTGTAGGCCCCCGGTTCAAGGGTCTGATTCAAACGGGATGCCTGACCCGTCTGAAAGGAGGAGGACTGGATCCGTTTGGACGATGGCCAGGTGGTGAGATCATCTTCATTCCAATACAGGTCAGAGGGAAACCATGTCCTGTATTCGGATTCAGTAATGACTTGCTGATCCGGCCGCGGCCAATACCGCTTTCGATACCGGGTTGTGGGCTGTTGCAGTTGGTCCAAGGTCCAGGTCCCTGAGGCCTGGACGGGTATATCATTGAGATCGGTCGCCTTGATCTCAAAGGACCCGGACTTATCTGCAGGCAGGTAGGTGCCGAGCTCAGACTGCAATACCAGGTTTTTCTTCCCGATGCGCATGCTGGTGGTGCCGGATCTTGTTTCCCCATTAAAATCCGTGATATCCACCTGAACGGAAAAAATAAAACTTTGGTCCTGGTCAGTTCCCATATTGGCTTCCGGGAGGGCGATAAAAGGGACCTGGAACTGCCCTGAAACATCGGTCTGAGCCTCCCCTTTTGCAATGATCACCGGATTGGACCTTTGAGGAAAGTAGATCTTCCAGGACCACCAGGGCAAGGGCCTGATCCATCGTTCGCGGGTAACCGTATATCTGACCATAGCATTATCCACGGCATTGCCCGCAAAATTCCGGGCATGTCCCCGCACCAACACCGGTTCATTGAGCCGGTAAAGGGTCGCGGCGGTATCAAAGGTCAGCTCAAAACGGGGACGTTTATATTCTTCTACCTGGAAATTTACCGAGGCCTGATTTAAGTTGGTAACCAGGCTCATTGAACCACTCAGTCCACCCGCCGGCAAAACAAATGAACCGTGGAAGGAACCAAAATCACTGGATACAAACACTTGTTTGCTGACTAACTGTCCGTTGGCATCCTGGAGGCTCACGGTGACCTTGCGGTTTTTTTGGATCCGTGGCTGGTCTTCCGCATCCCGGATCAGGGCCAGTCCTTTAAAATAAAGCAATTGCCCCGGCCGGTACAGGGAACGGTCCAGGAACAACAAAGCGTCTTCCCTTTCCTTCAATCCGCTCTGATCATAGGAAAAATGAGGAAAACCATCCTGGAGCCAAAGGCTGTCTTTCCCTTTGATCAAAGCCACGGAATAGTTTTTGTTGGTTGGCAGCGCCGGGCTGACGGCTCCCGATTTATCCGACACCAATCTTTGTACTTCTTTCCATTCCTGGGTGCGCCGATTGTCGTTATAAGACTGCTCATAAAAAACAGCCTGGACCCCCTCCTGTGGTGTTCCGTGGGTCCGGTCCACGATAAAGAGGGTTTTGGTAAAATCCCTGCCCACCGTAAGCCTGGCCTGATACCCCGCTTCATGCAGATATGCAAGGTTGGATACATGGGTGTACATCAGAGCGATGACGCCCTTTCCTATCTGAAAGTCGGCATGGTTGCTGAGCAGAATACCATACATTCCCGGTGGCAGGGCATCGATTTTTAATTCGGTCCGGTGTTCCTGGAGGTCTTCTACGGAAGGCAAGGCCTGCTGAAAGTTTTGAAGCGGGGACGCCTGCAGCAGCAGTTGAATATTCTCCGGCCGCCGGTCTTCTTGGAGCTTTTTCCTAAGGGTGTCCGGCACTTTTATTACACGGCCATGAATCCTTGGCGTATTGCGGTACTGGACAAACAACCGGAAGGGCTGGCCGGGGACATTCACTTGTTCCACCTGGCCCTGGACCTGTGCTTGGACCAAAGCTTTGATTTGATTTCCCGCCTGAATGGCTTCCCTGCTGCCCGGATATTTTGCAATGACTTGTTCCAAAATGGACCTTGCTTCGGTCAGCCAGCGGCGGTACACACTGTCTTCACCAAAAGGTTCGTACCGGTTGCCCCATTGAATGTATAGATTGGCTTTTAAAAGGTAGAAAATTCCCTGATGCTGAGGATAAAGAGCCATCCACTGGTCCAGGTTGGTTTCGTACAAGGCGTCTTTCCCTTCCCCTGAAAAGTGTTCATATACATATTGGATCCGCTTCTGCACGACATCCAGGTATGCCGCAGGATTTGAATCCTTTTGGTGGAATTCCTCCAGGGTCTGGAACAAATGGATGACCTGAACGTAAAACACGGGGTCTTCCTGCCGGTATTGCGGATTAATCTCTAAAAACTGGGAGGTTGGACCGAATAGCCGGGGATCATCAAAGCGGTACTCGTCGCCGGCCAGGTCTAAATCAGACATCCCCTGCATAAAATAATCAAGCGCCCGGTGGGCCAGAATATCATACAAGAACGGCCTGAGTGAATCACTCTCTTCCCCTTCGGTCAGCAAGCCCAGGTAATTTGAAACCGGTACGTTTTTGAGGCCGGGGTGCTCCATAGCCTGCAGATGGTGTTTTCTTATTTTATTTAAAAAGTCAACGGCAGACCAGGTCTCCGGAGAACCGGCGTCCAGGGTATCTGAAAGAACCGGGGTACGGTCCCGGATGACCCAGATATTGGACCTGAAATAACCCTGGTAGAGTTCGGCGAGCAGGGAATGTTTGATGGATTGACCGGTCCGGCTTCCCAAATCCAAATCAGATTCTATCAGATGGATCGCTGCCAGGAGCCCGGATTCCTCGAGTCCGGCGCTGTATTTTGCAAGATAGATCAGGGATTTTATGGCATTGATCTCCTCGTTTTCCTTCTTCGCCTTTTCATAAACCAGCAGGGTTTTTGTCCTGGCGGATTCCGGCAGGCCTTCTTTTTCCAGGGAATCAATTTGTCTCCATAAAGTTTTGTAATCGGATCGCAGGGCCATGGTGTCCTGTTTATTTTTAGAACTGGCGCATTGGAGATGGAGCAGAAATAAAACAGCAGTAACCCATCCGGCAAATTGTAGTCTCATATGGAGGCAGATTGTAATTGAAGAGATGCATGTTCAAAGGCTAAAGTTAGCCTTTAAATGGGGATTAACTCGTGATTAACAAGCCATCACATAGCGGAAACAGGGAGCAGGAAATGCTCCTCGCATTAATTACCGGGAGGAGGGCCTGAAGGCCTTTCAGGCATGACCAGGCTGTCCGCCGGGTATTTCATCTTCATGGCATCCATCACAGACTGGGCCCAGGCTATGATTTTTTTCCGTTGGTCCGTACTCAGTTTGGCGTCTCCATGGGTAAGGGTGTATGATTTCAACGGCATTTCTCCTTCATCCACCATCTCGACCACTTCCTCCATTTTATGATACTGCAAGGCGGTCCTCCTGCCGGCCAGTTCGGAAAAATTAAGATGTCTTTTCCCATCTTTGACATGATCGGCCAGCCACCAGGCAATGGGTTGAAAGTTGTTGTACCAGGGATACCGGGTATTGTTGCTGTGACAATCATCGCAAGCCAGAGCCAGGATCTGTTTTACATCATCAGGCATCGGATAAAGCGTGTTGATGTGTTTGGATTGATCGTTCCCCTGGTTTTTAGCCGGGCGGATAAACTGGATCACCACTAAAACAAACAATAAACCGATTAGGATTTTACGTATCATCTTCGCCTGAATTTAGTAACTAAGATAATCATTCTTTGAACCGGGAAGGACTGAACCGGTTGATTTTTTCCCTGCCATTCAAAAGATCCGCAAGGTGGCGGGTCACATAAGGGCCCAGGGAAGAACCTTTGGTGCCAAATCCATTGACTGCCCACAACCCTGGCAATTCGGCATGTTCGGCGAGTATTGGTTTACGGTCCGGAACGGTTGGTCTCAGGCCTGCCATATGGGATCTCACCCGATAAGGTTGACTGAGCAAATTTTCCAATCTGCGGTACAGGTAATTCCAACCGTAAGAATCCGGACCCGGGTAGTCAAAATCCCATTCATACGTGGCTCCGGCCCAAATCACCTCTTTCCATCTGGTGAGTAGGAGGCCGGATTTTACCAGGTAGTCGATGTTTTGAAACCCGGCGGGATCCAAAGTCAAAACCTGGCCTTTGTTGGGAATCACCGGAAGGTGACTAAACCATGGATTGCCCCTGCACCAGACGCCTTCGCAAAAGATAACCTGGCCTGCCACTACATCTTTATATCTCCAGGAATCCCCTTCACGGCTCAAGGCCGGATACTCCATGTGCTCCGGTAAATACCTTTGCTTTGCTTTCCAGCGATTCGCCGAATAGCCGAGGAGCCCCTGGATATCCAATTGAAAAGCGTTGATGGCATACCCCCTGCGGGAATTCTGCATATCCCGGTCTTTGACCGCAAGGGGTCGCAACAAGTCATCATATGAATACCGCCGGGCCTGGCTCAGCAAATCATTTTCCTCTTTTACTGAAGAGATATACAAATGCATATCCAGTTTCCGGAACAGGGGCACCCCCAGATTCCGTTCAATTTCTTCATAGGTTTCATGGCATTGGGCAATGAGTTGATCATAAAGCCAGGCTTTAACGAACTTCCGGCCACTGACCGGGTGAATGATGCCGGCAGCCAGAGAGGAGGCGGCATGGGGCTTTTCAAGGCCCATGATAACCACCGAGGCACCCATCCTTTCCAGGGCGTGACCGGTGAGGGTGCCGGCCAGGCCTTGTCCAACAATAAGAAAATCAGTTTTCACCGGAGGCTTCCTTTTTCCCTCTGCGCGGGTGGAGGACCAGCTCGTACGATAGATCGATCAGTTTTTTCAGCAAATCGCTTTTCAGGAATCCGTCCAGGTAAATGGTGTTCCAATGCCTCTTGTTCATATGGTACCCGGCAATGATCTCAGGATGGCCTTCCCTTAATTCAAGCGCATAATCCGGTTCGCACTTCAGGTTTACCCATGGCCTTTCGGAACTCAGGGCAAGGATCGCAAAAATCTTTTTGCCGGCTTTAAACACCAGGGCATCGGGCCCGAAAGGCAGGCTTTCGGTCACCCCGGGTTTGTCCAGGCAATATGCCCTGATTCCATCCAGTCCCATCAATAGATAGCCATGTCAAAATATTTCCGCAGGCTTTTGGTTACCGGGTGGTTTTTCCCATAAATATGAAACAAGGCGATCCCGCTTTTCCGGGCGGTTTCATCCATGTAGGATTTATCGGTTTGCAGGGATTCAATGATTTTTTCCATTCCTTTTTCGGGCTGGCTGTGATCGATCAGGTCGCGCGCTTCGGTCAATAATTTGCCCGGCTTGCTGTCGTCAAACTGATGAACAAAGAAAGTAGCCAGCGTTCGCACATCCTGCACCCGGTCAAACAAGGGATTTCCTTCTTTGATATGCTGGGTGAGGGCCTCTGCTTCAGCCGGGTCGGAGAAGACCAGGTGAGAAGCCAGGTATACTTTGGCCTTGTCCGAATCCGGGTTTTGGCCCAGGTATTCATCCAGGTACATTACAAATTCGGGGTCCGGGACCTGGGTGATTTTATCAAGGATTTCATCGGGGTCCGGCAATTTCATCCCGGCTTCCTCCTCCCCTTCCGTCCCGCCTTCCTGTCCGGCAAGGGCATCCATATCCGGTAAATGTTTGGCCAGCCAGGCCTGGACCTGTGGTTTCGGCAGTGCACCAACAAACTCCCCGATGATCTTGCCCTGGTAGATCATTTTTACTGCCGGAATGCTCATGATATTCAAAGCCTGGGCGATATCCTGGTGCTGATCTGTATTCAATTTGGCCAGTACCCAGGTGCCGTTGGCTTCCTGGGCCAGGCTTTCGATTACGGGGCCCAGTGCCCGGCAAGGGCCGCACCAGGGTGCCCAGAAATCCACCACCACCGGCACTTCATAACTCTTATCGACCACTTCCTTTCTGAAATCTTGTACTTCCATTTGGTTTATTTTTTACTTTAAAATTAATTTCTGTTCGCCAACAGGTAGAGGACGGCCATGCGGATGGCCACCCCGTTTTCCACCTGTTGAAGGATGATGGACTGCTTCGAATCCGCCGCATCGGAAGATAATTCCACTCCACGGTTTATGGGTCCCGGGTGCATCAGGAGTATGGGTTTGTCTATACGGTCCAGCATGGCGGCATTGATTCCATAATACTGAGCATATTCTCTGAGGGAGGGCAGGTATGGAATCTCCTGTCTTTCCAGTTGGATCCGGAGCACGTTGGCGGCATCACACCATCTCAGGGTGGATTCCACATCGTGGCTGACCTCCACGCCAAGCGAAGCAATATGTTTTGGGATAAGGGTAGGCGGGCCGCAGACCCGGACCCTGGCGCCCAGTTTGTTCAGGCAAAAAATATTACTCAGCGCTACCCTGGAATGAAGAATGTCCCCGATGATGGCGATCTTTTTGCCACTCAAAGGGCCCAGTTTTTCAATCAGGCTATAGGCATCGAGAAGAGCCTGGGTGGGATGTTCATGGGTGCCGTCCCCGGCATTTATGATATTCGCGCTGACCCTGTTGGCAAGGTATACCGGCACGCCGGCAGCCGGATGCCTGATGACGACCATATCCACTTTCATGGAGAGAATATTGTTGACCGTATCCAGGAGGGTTTCGCCTTTGCTGACGGAAGAGGAGGAAGCCGAAAAATTGATCACGTCCGCCGAGAGCCTCTTTTCAGCCAGTTCAAAAGAAATCCGGGTCCGGGTGGAATTCTCGAAAAAGATATTGGCAATGGTCACGTCCCTCAGGGTAGGAACCCGCTTGATGGGCCGGTTGATGACTTCCTTGAACTCGTCGGCGGTGTGGAATATCAACTCGATATCTTTTGTGGTCACATACTTGATCCCGATGAGGTGTTTTGTACTGAATTGCGCCTGTTCACCCATGGATCAGTCCTCCTGTTTTTTCTTGTACAATCTGACTTCATTTTTATCCGGATCGGGGTCCCAATCCACCACTACATGCGCTTCGTCCACCGCATCGACGGTGTATCCAATATAATCGGCGGAAACGGGGACCTCCCGGTTGAACCGGCGGTCAATCAGCACCAGCAATTCCACCTCCTTGGGACGGCCGAAATGGTTCAGGGCTGTGAGCGCCGCCTGGATGGTGCGCCCGGTGTACAGGACATCGTCGATGAGCACCACCCGTTGGTCTTCCACCACAAAATCCATTTCGGTCTCATTGGCTTTCAGCGCTTTACGCAATCTGAAATCATCCCTGTAAAAGGTGATGTCGAGTTTTCCATACCTGGCCTTATGTCCGGGATTGATCTCGGTGATCAGGGTATAAATCCGGTCTGACAATTCTACTCCCCTGGGTTGGATTCCAACGAGGCAGGTATTTTCAAAGTGATTGTAATTTTCAATCAGTTGATGGGCCAGGCGCTGCAGAGTAAGGTTGAACCGGGGAGACTTGAGGATGATGCGGCCACGTTCCATGTCGCGGTAAAATTACTTGAATCCCGACAATAGTCGAAATCATTGTTGCATGAGCGCCCTTGCATACCGCCTGCCCAGTTCACGCAGCGAAGCGGAATTAAAATGAATACTGTCTCCTTTGCTTTCAAGGCCTTCAGAAGAAACCAGGAATAAGTGAGGGGACTCCCTGGTTTTTTTCAAAAGGAGCTCATTGACCGGAATATGAAAACCGTGGAATTGATTCCAGGATAAAAATCGGGCCAGTTCGCCCATGAGGATAGGCAGATCCGCATGACCGCAGGTCTGCCTCATTTTCAGGAAGAGGCTGTCCAAAATCATGGAATAGGATGAAAGGGCAGCTGCATTGGCATTGGATTCACCCTGGTGCCAGAGGATGCCTTTTATTTCACCATCCTTTTTGGCAATATCCACCTTCCGTTCAAAATTGGTATATAACCGCACTCCCCGGTACAGGGAGTCATATAACCAATGTTCCGCCGAACTGCCCCCAACGGCACAGGGAATAAGCCCAATCCGGATGCTGGCCTGGTTAAGCAGGAGCATTTCCTTTGCAAAAGACAGGCCGCAGTCCAGCCCGGTCCTGGCCGGTTCATAGTAGTGGAGCGGCTCCCGAGCCAGGGCCCATTGGTTTGTCGAATCCAGGTAAAGCACTCCCGGATGGCTCACCGTGTCCTCGGCTTCGATCAAGCCCCTGCCGGCCATATTCGATTGACCGGCCAGGATATAGATCCACATCGGTTTTTCATGCTTTCCCTCCGTGGTTACCTTACAGGAGAAGCCTGCTGCCAGAGACAGGATCAATAAAACGGTAGTAAATATTCCTTTCATCACGAATTAAAAATAGAGATTCAGCACCAGGAAAAACAACGAAGGACAGAGCAGGCAACCCATACCGGTATAAAAAGTCGCGGTCAGGGCTCCATAGGGCACCAGCCTGGGGTCGGTGGCCGCCAGGCCTGCAGCTACGCCCGAGGTGGTACCAAGCATTCCCCCGTAGATCATGGCTGTCTGAGGATTGTTCAATCCGATCCATTTAGCCACCAAGGGGGTACCGATGGTCACCGCAATGGACTTGACCACCCCGGCGGCGATGCTGATCGCGATCACTTCAGAACTCGCCCCCAATGCAGTGCCGGTCACCGGTCCAACGATAAAGGTGCAAGCCCCGGCGCCGATCGTAGCCAGGCTTACCGCATCCCGGTATCCAAACAATAAGGCACAGGCCGCGCCGGAGAAAAAAGTAAGGATGAGGCCCAGGAAGATCGATACAAAACCCAACCAGCCTGCTTTCCGGATTTCATCCAGGCTTGCATTCATCGCCGTGGCCACTACGGTAAAATCACGAAGCATGGTACCCCCCAAAAGCGCAAGTTCGGACATTATGGGGATATCGGCTGCACCATTGGGCCCTCCCGCTATAAAAGCAGCCATAAGGGCCATAAAAATAGCCAAGGCCACGGTGGGAATCTTGTTCCTGAAAACCTTCTTTGAAATGAGTTCAGCAATCAAAATCAGGATCCCGACGGAGAGAAAGGCTGTGATCAGGCCGTTTTTTATCAGGATTTGCGGGATCACCGGGAGGTATTGAATCGTGAAGCCAAAAAGGGGATAAGGATAAAACAAAATGCAGTGGGTAGTATACCTGCCAGGACAGCCAGGTATCCACTCGAAAAGGCCATTCTTGCATTTTGAATGGCAGACATGGCCACGACAACAGGTATATACATCCTGCTCCAGAAAGAGATCCCGGACGGAACCTCCCGGACCAACCATTTTTTGGTAAGCGGCCAGCTTTGAAAGAGGATCAGGAGGATCATTCCAAACCCTACCCCACCCACATTGGATTTTACTTTCATCAGGCTGGCCAGGCCTTCTCCCATCCACAGGCCGGCCAGGTAACAAAAGGCCAGCAAAGCAACACCGTAAATGGTCATGCGGTAAATATAGTTTTTACTTCCTGTTTCACCACCTTGCCCATCGCATTCCGAGGCAATTCTGCAACGAATCGGTACAACCGGGGCATTTTATATCCCGGCAATTTCTTCAACAGGCTTTCTTTGATGGCAGGGATATCCTCTTCACCAAGATGCGGGGATTGAATGGCGGCTGCAATAAGCTCTCCCCATTCTTCATCGGCTATCCCCACCACCGCGGTATCTTTTACGCCCTCGATAGCCCTCAAGGCTTCTTCGATTTCCAGAGCGGAAATTTTATAACCTCCGGACTTAATAATATCCACCGAATTTCTTCCCAAAATCCGGAAATACCCATGTTCAACAAGTGCAATATCTCCTGTCCTGAACCATCCGTCTGAGGTAAAGGATTCCCTGGAGGCTACGGGTTTTTGCCAATATTCTTTAAAAACGTTGGGCCCCTTGATTTGAATCTCTCCTGGCTGGCCTTCCCGGACCGGCTTGCCCTCTTCATCCATCAGGCGCGCTCCCACTCCGGGCAAGGGCATGCCCACATAGCCAGCTTTCCGGGCCCCGTGAAGGGGGTTGCTGATCGCCATACCGATTTCCGTCATGCCATAACGTTCCAGCAAGGTATGTCCCGTAATGACTTTCCATTGATCCAGCACGGAAACCGGCAAAGCCGCGGAACCCGATACCATCAGCCTGAAACGGCCAAACCGATCCCTGAGTTTTTGTTTAGCCTCCGGATCCAAACGGTTGAAATATTGGATCAGTTTGTAATATATGGTAGGCACAGCCATAAACAAGGTCAGGTTTTCTTCCAGGATCAAATGAAAAACCCCGGATGGATCAAATTCGGGCATAAAATGGACGCAAGCCCCGCTCCATAAGGCGCATCCCACTACATTAATAATCCCGTGAACATGATGCAAGGGAAGAAAACTGATGATCTGGTCCTCGCTGCTCCATTCCCAGGCTTCAACCAGGGTGGTAATCTGGGAACGAATGTTGGCATGGGTGGATACGACTCCCTTGGGTTTATCCGTTGTTCCGCTGGTATAAAGGATCATCGCGTCCCTCTGGCCTTCAATCCGCGGAAAGAACGGCTTCAGATCCTGATCTTCCAATACCTTTTCCGTATCCGTCAGGTTGAGCTGCATACCGGATGCAAGGGGCTGAAGCGACTTTACATATTCCGGAGAACAAATGACCACCTCCGCGCCACTGTCCCGGAGATAATAACGGACGGCCTCTTCGGGATGGTTCAGGCTTAAAGGTACGGCAACGCCGCCGGCCTGCCATATCCCCCATTGCACAGCGACATAAGCAATACCAGGATTGACCATATAGGCAATGCGGGCGCTTCCAAGGTCGTCTTTCCCTCTTAAAAGAAAGGTGGCGACCTTGCCCGCTCTAAGAATCAGTTCATCATAGGTAAACGCTTTGATCCCTTCCCGGATGGCTACCCTGCCTTTGAATTGAATGGCCTGTTGAATTATAAAAGTCATGAGGATTCAAATGAAGCCAGTTTCCTGTTTAGTGCAGGGAGGCCGGGGTGATCACTCTTTCCGATTTAGACTTCATATGGTAAAGGGTGATCCGCGAAACACCGGGACCTGAAACCTGTTTGGAAGAAGACTGTCCATTGACTGCGGCGCCGGCACCCCACTCGATTTTCCTCCTGGCTCCTGAGGAAAACTCCATCATACCGGAATATTCTCCGGGTTGGAAGGTAAAGGTCATGCCCGGCGCCTTGAAAGCCGCAACAGCCAGGGAGTCCAGGTTTCGCATGGCGATGAGCCTTCCCCCTGCTCCCATGCTCAACCGGACCAGGGCTTTGCTGTCCCCGGGGATATAAATGCCGCTTTCCTGAAAGGGCAGTGATTTAAATCCTCCATGGGTATCGTTGATCAGTACCAGGCCCTGCATGGCATCCGCCCGTCCCTGGGTAAGTTCGATCCCATAGTCATTGCCGGTGAGTACAAGGTCGAGGAATTCATCTCCATTGATATCCTGGGCCACCATACCATACAACGGGGCAAACTGCGCTTCCACAGGAAGGGTGTCAACCCTGAAGTCCCCTTTCCCATCATTGACCAGGAGGACAGAATTCATATTGTTGGCTTTGAGGATCATAGCCCCTTCCAGCTCCTTGGGTGTAAAAACCTGGTTTACGGTGGCCAGGCCAAAAGAGGTATACGTCTGGAATTTCCTGCGGATCAGAATCAACTGTTTGATCATATCGTCCCTTCCGTGATAAAAATACTCCCGTTTAACCCCCAGGGTATCCCGCCAATAACAGGAAATGAAAGGATCGAGGCTGCCATTGGAATCAAAATCCTTGGCATAGATCGTCATGGGTTCATTGGCAGAGCAAGTGAAATAAATATTTTTTCCGTAATTGCCTGCCACATAGTCCATATCTCCGTCGTTGTCAAAATCCCCGGCCAGCAGGCCGGTCCACCAACCCATGTGCCGGTCCAACGCCGGTGCACTCAGCCGGGAAAGACTTTTACCGTCATTCCTGTATATGGTCACCGGCCCCCATTCCGTGGCCAACAAAAGATCCGGCCGTCCGTCATTGTCATAGTCAGACCAGAGGGCATCGTTGACTATGCCTGCCTGGCCAAGTCCTGCATTCCAGGCATCGGGGGCAAGGCTAAACCGGGCTTTTCCGCCGGCCGCTTCGTTGAGCAGTATAAAACTTTTATCCGCCTTCGGATAATATCCCGGCAATACCCTTCCACCGATAAAAAGGTCCAGGTCTCCGTCCTGGTCAATATCGGCTGCCCTTGCCACCGAAGCGCAGGTCCTGGCCGTTTTAGGGATCGCCAGGGTATCCGGTGAAAAATTGCCCTTCCCGTCATTGATCAATAACAGGACCTGGAATACGGATGCATCAGACATCAGGTTTTCATAGGAGCCCCTGGCAATCACAAGGTCCAGGTCGGTATCCCCGTCCGCATCGAACAAAACCAAAGAGGCATCCTCTGCATCCGCATCCGATTCCTTTTTGCTTTGAAGCGCCTTTTTGTTGAATTTCCCGGATCCGTCCTGTAAATACACCATCTCCTGGTGATTGGCGCTGCCTCCCAGGATAAGATCATCGAGTCCATCGCCGTTGAGATCTCCGACGGCAAGAGGAGTTCCGAATTGGGACATTTTATGGGGCACCGTTTTCTGGATATTAAAATCAATAAAATCCTTTTCCTCGTGTTTGTAATCCAGTCCAAGAGAGGCCGGTTTTTCCATACTGAAAAGCCCTTCCGGGGAAGGAGCCAACTGGCCTGAAAAGGGCTGCCCCTCAAAACCATAGGTAAGGAATTGGTCAGCCTGGATATTGCCGGCGATTTGCCGGCTTCCATCCGGCCATTCGATAGAGATCGAGTCAACGAGGGTGGCTTCTCCCAGGCCAAAATATAAGGTTCGGGATGGTTGTGAAAGATAACCCCTGCCGCTTAAGACCAGCCTGCTTTGCATGCCCTTCCCGGTATATACGTTCACCTTCGCACCGATCGCATCAGGATTTGAGGCCGGACCCTTTAACCGGACCTGAAGAAAATGGGTGGTATTGGTTTTTCGGTCCAGTTCTTCCGTCTGGTTTTTAAAAAGAAAGGGTGGATCATCGATGTTATGGACCACCAGATCCAGGTCCCCGTCCAGATCGAGGTCGGCATAGGCAGCCCCGTTTGAAAAGGACCTGATGGACAAGCCGCTGGCTCCAGTGATGTCTTCAAAACGGAGATCCCCTTTATTCCTGAATAAAAAATTCGGGATTTTTACGATCGGGATCAGGCTTTGCAGATCCATATCGCTGACCAGGTTACTGGCCTCCGCCCGGTATTCCCCAAAATCGTGATCGGTGACGTCTTTCGGAAAACCATTGGTGATGAACAGGTCCTCATACCCATCCCGGTCAAAGTCGGCGAACAGGGGAGCCCAACTCCACTCCGTTTCATGCACCCCGCTCAGGAAGCCAATTTCGCTGAAAGAAGGCAATCCCGTTTCCGGAACCAGGCCATTGTTGAGTTGCAGGACATTCCGGGTAAACTGGTATTGATAGCCATACTCCTGGATATACAGGTAATACGAATAATTGGTGGGACCCAGCAGGGTTTTTTTCCGGAGATTGGTATTCGGCAGCATTTCAGCGGTAACCACTTCCATCCGGCCGTCGTTGTTGATATCCCCCAGGTCGCTGCCCATGGCGGAAGAGGCCAGGTGCCTGAATATATCCGCCAGGCGATTGGAGAAAGTCCCGTCCCGGTTATTGATATAAATCAGGTCGTCACTGAGGTAATCGTTTGCCACATAAATATCCGGCCATCCATCCTCATTAAAATCATAAATAAGACTGCTGTGGCTGTATCCATGTAAATTCAGGCCCGCTTCATGAGATATTTCGGTGAAGCGAGGATGACCCGAAACCGGATCCGGGTCATTTCGATAGAGTTTGTCGCAATTGAGGGCACAATCGTTGTGGACGTCTTTCACGAAGGTACCCGGCCGGGGCCTGTCGATAAAATTAGTCCCTATGAAGAGGTCCAGATCCCCATCCCGGTCGTAGTCCAGCCATTGGGCATGGGAAGCATGGGAGGTGTCATCCAGGCCATATTCCTCCGCGCTCTCTTTGAATACCGGGATTTCGCCCTGGTTTCCCTGATTGATGAACAATAAATTTTTCCGCTGGTCTTTATTCCGGATCAGGGTATTGCATACATAAATATCCTGTTTCCCATCAGCGTTGACATCAAGTATATTTACCCCGGACGACCATTGGCCCTCCCTCTTCTGCACCCCGGCGGCTTCCGTAATGTCCTTAAATTTAAGATTTCCAAGATTCAGGTAACACCGGTTACCCACCTGGTTACCCGCAAAATAGAGGTCTTCCAGGCCATCCCCGTTGAGGTCCCCTATGGCCACCCCTGCCCCATTGTAAATAAACTCGGTGTTGAGGATATTGAAGGTATCGTATTCCGTAATCTCGTTGACAAAAGTGAGACCCGATGATTCGGGCCGGATGGGTGTAAAAAGGTCGGTTCGGGTCCTGCAGGCCAGGAACATCAGGAAGCCTGCCAGGCCAAATGGTATCCATTTCATAATCGTTACAAATCTACGAATCCCCAGGTATGGGTAATTTAAAGAAAGCCTAAAAATACCAGCTAAAGCATCGATCTCCTCAGAATATAATCGGAAAGAAGCTCAAAAAAAAAGGCCACCGGTTTTAAGCCGATGGCCCTTTTACTTGTATTAATGACTAATTAAAATCCTACTAATCCTACTAATCCTACTAATCCTACTAATCCTACTAATCCTATCAATAGCTTGGATTCTGAGTCAGGACATCGCTGCCCTGGATATCAATTTGGGTTTGCGGAATAGGAAGAAATTCCCTTCCATCCCTGAAGGTAGCGCCCCCAAACATGGTAACCAAAAGCACCGCCTCATTAGCCAGGTATTTGTTCAATTCAGTCTTAGCTATACCCCAGCGAACCAGGTCAAAGAAACGATGGCCTTCGCCGGATAATTCGAGTTTACGCTCAAAGCGGATGGCGTTCAAAGCCGCCGCCTTGTCCGTCCAGGGGGTATTGTACAGGCCGATCACATAATTAGCCGCATTGGATCCGTCCGGTTTTTTAACCCAGGAAGCCGGATTGGCTGCACGGGCGCGAACCAGATTTACATATTCGCGGGCCTTTTCCAGACTTCCACCTTCTGCTTCGGCTTCTGCTGCCATAAGCAATACATCAGCAAAACGGATGATGGTGTAGTTCATGGTGGCATATCCCCGGGTCCATCCGGAACCATCGGTCAGCGTATTTTCCTGTGTTTTGTAATAAACATACTTCTTATTGGAATATGGTCCCGCATAAGCCTGGGAGCGAATCCAGTTTTTACCCGGGTGGGCAATCCAATCCAAATACGGGATGCTCCTCCGGCCAACCGAATGATCCAACCTGGGATCCAGATTTCCGGCATCGGGAGTGAACGGGGCAGAAGACTCGATGTTATAATCGTGTTTCAAAGCATTGGCTGCACTGTTGTAAGAACCATCCAAAAGAGGCAGGCCATTGGCATCTGTACGGAAGGAATTGGCCAATTCAAAACTCGGTTGGAAAAATCCGCAGCAGTTTCCAGGGCCGTCAGTACCGGTATTGTAGGGATAGTTCAGAACGTCAAAATGGTTAGAATTATTGACACTTCCTGAATTGTTGGAACTTTGTACAGCAAATACCGATTCTTCATGGTTATCGTTGGCTGCATTGAAGATTTGGGCATAATTGGCCACCAAACCATATTTTTTACCATTGGTGGTTTTGCCGTTGGCAATCACCGCGTCAAAAATGGCTTTGGCATCATTCCATTTCTTCTGGAACAAATAAGCTTTTCCCAGGTAAGAGCCCGCGGCCCATTTATTGGCGCGGCCGGCCTGAGAATGAGTTTCAGGCAGGTTGTCGTAGGCAAATTTGAAATCGGCTTCGATCTTATCCCAGAAATTGGGGCTGTTGGGTACGGCTTCTATTCCGGTTCCATAATCCACCGTCTCATCGATATAAGGAACACTGTTGAATATTTTCTTGAGTTCAAAATAATAATGGCCTCTTAAAAAGCGGGTTTCACCCTGAATGCGTTTCAAATCGGCCGCAGAGATATCGGTTGCCTGGGCGGCCAGCCTGAGAACGGCGTTGCATCGTGAGATGCCTTCATATTTGGCCAACCAGGTCCCGTTGACATCCCCTGAAGTAGGTTCCGTTTCATAACGTTGAATAGGGTTGATGGAACTGAAATCACCGGGATCGGTTCCTTTATTGGCTTCACCCCCGAGTATACTGCCGAAAACCCAATTGTTGGGCGCGGCCACCTGTGTATATCCTTTGCTGTTCAGCATGGAATAAGCTCCGATCAAGGCTCCTTCTACCCCAGCCTTAGTGGCCAATTGGGCATTCCCCAGGGAGCCTGTAGGCGGAACCTCCAGAAAATTATCCTTGCAGGCGAAAGTAAACAGGAGCATCGCGGTCAGCGACAGGCTTACTTTCCTCCAATTAAAATCTGTCTTCATTATATAATTGTTTAAAAGTCTTTTAGAATATTTTAAAATCCAACGTTAATTCCCAGGGTCATACCACGGGTTACCGGATAGTTGCCTACATCTACCCCGAAATTGGTATCCACATCGCCACCAACACCCGGATCCAATCCCTGGTATTTGGTGATGGTGAAAATATTGGTGCCGGCCAGGGTCAAATTCACTTTGGAAAGTCCCAAGGGTTTGATCAGGCTGGTGGGGAGGGCATATCCGATGGACAGGTATTGCATTCTCAGATAAGAACCGTCTTCCACATACCAGGAGTTTTCTCCGGCATTGGTGCTGACGTTGGAGGCGCTTTCCCAAATGGGTGCTTTGGCTTTGTCCCCTAATGCTGGGGTCCAGGATTCTTTAGCCCTTTCTCCCTTACCAGAGCCTTCAAAAGAACCAAAGAAGTCGGTAAACCATTTGGAGAAGTTAAAGATCTTATTGCCGAGGGAGGTGTACAAATAAGTACCAATAGTCAGGTTTTTCCAGGAGGCATTGAATACCAGACCTCCGGTGTATTTAGGAACCGGATTTCCGATAAAGGTACGGTCAGTGGGATCAATTTTGCCATCACCGTTGATGTCTTCATATTTGAACCTGCCGACCCCCTTGCCTACCTGAGCAGGTGAATTGGCCACATCGGCGGCATCTTTGAAATAACCCAGTACTTTATAACCAAAGAAAGAGGATAAGGGTTGTCCTACGGCATTCCGGATCGGGCTCACCCCTCTGTATGCATTGCCCCCGAAGAAGGTCACATTGGGAGCAAGGTAGGTGATTTCATTCTTAAGGAAAGAACTGGTCCAGCTCACATCGTAATTCCAGTTGGAGCTGATTTTACCACGGTTGATCACCAAGAGGTCAAATCCCGAATTGTTCATTTTGGCGATATTGACCGCCGGTGCAGCTGCAAAACTTCCCACTACCCCAGGGAGCGGTACGGTATACAGGAGATCATCCGTTTTTTTCTTCCACAGATCCCCGACAATTTCCCATTTGCCATCGAACAAGGTAGCGTCAAATCCAACGTTGATCGTGGTTGAAGTTTCCCATTTGGCGTCCGGATTCCCGATACGGGAACGGTAATAACCTTCATTCACCCCGCTGTTTTGTCCCTCAATGGGATAAAACGAGTTGCCCCGGTTTGCAGCATATAGTGAATATTGGTTAGCCGGATCCACGTTGTTGGAATTACCCATCTGGCCCCATCCACCACGGATTTTCAGGTCAGTCAGGACTTCATTGGCGCGGAGGAAATCTTCACCCGTCACCCTCCAGGCGGCTGCGAATGCAGGAAAGACCCCATACCTGTTGTTAATCCCGAAACGGGAGGAACCATCCCTCCTTACCGTTGCGGAGATGTAATATTTATCATTTAGATTATAATCCACTTTCCCAAAAAGGGATTCAAAATTAACTCCACTGAACAAACCGCTGTTTACGGTCGGGCTCTGGACTACGTTTAGATTGACATAGTCCAGGTCGGTGGAAAAAGGATTCAGACCGGAACCATTGATGAAACGGCCTTTCCCGGTATTCAGAAACTCAGCACCGGCCAGAACGCTGAAGCCGTGATTGCCGACTTTAAAATTATAAGTTGCGGTATTGGTATTCACCCATCCAAAACTATTCTGGCTTCCTTCACTGAAAGAGTTGCTGGCTTCGGGTTCAGAATCACCCAAATACCTGTAGTTGTAATTCTTGAAGAAATTGGAACCAAAATCTCCTCCAACGCTGCTGCGAAGAACCAGTCCTTTGATGACATCCAGTTCCAGGTAAAGATTACCCAAGCCGTTCATATTGAATGTCCGGTCGTTCTGGGTATTCAAGACTCTTGACCTGACCGGGTTCCTGGGGTTGTTGAAGCCTGCGGCCCGGGTACTGGCATATTGGCCGAGTTCGTCAAATACGGGAATGACCGAAGGCATCCGGTAAGCGGATAAAACGGTAGATTCGTCATCGGCGATACCTATACCTCCCGAACCTCCTTCCTGTCCAACTACTGATCTGTAGGTAAACTGGACGTTTTGACCAAAACGCAAACGGTTGGTGAGGTTGTATTCCATATTGGCCCGGAGAGAATACCTTTTGAATTTGTTTTCAAGAAGGATCCCGTCCTGGTTTTGGGCGCCCAAGGAAACATAAAAACGACTGTTTTCCCCGCCCCCGCTGAAACCGAGGGAATGGCGCATGAGGCCGGCAGTCCTGGTGATTTCATCATACCAGTCGGTCCCAGCAAGGTTTGGTTTGATCAGGAATACCGTCCCGGGATTGGCTGCGGCTGCCGCTTTGATGGCTTCGACATCCACGCTACCCCGAACTCCGTTCGCACCATTGGCGTGGAGGTAATCCGGAAGGGTAGCCTGGGCCTGAGTGCCATATTGAGGATGGTTGTACTTAACTTCCGTACCTGTAGCGGCGGCGTTATTACGGTAAGCAATATGGGTCCAGTCCGCTTGCTCCTGTGGAGATAGCATTTTGGGTGCCCCCGCTACGTTGGGGTCGGTGAAACCGAATAAACCATCGTAGGTAATATTCACTTTTCTGGAGTTTTTGGAGCCTTTTTTGGTGGTATAAACGATCACCCCGTTGGCTGCGCGGGCTCCGTAGATGGAAGCGGAAGCGGCATCTTTCAAAACGGTAGTCGACTCAATGTCATCCGGATTGAGGAAGTCGGTGGAACCTACCGGTTGGCCGTCCACAATATAAAGTGGCTGGTTACCCCCTAAGGCTCCAAATCCTCTGACCCTGATGATATTGGTGGTTCCGGGCTGGCCATTAGTCACCACCGTGACCCCGGATACCCTTCCCTGAAGCTGTTGCTCCACGTTACCCGAAGGAACCGCTTTCAATTCTGCGGCTTTAACCAGGGACACTGCACCGGAAAAGTCTTTTTTCTTGGTCGTCGTGTACCCGGTAACCACCACCTCATCGATCAATACCCCTTCATCCAGGGCAATATTGAGGACCGGCGTGGCCCCCACCGTCACCTCAATGGCGGTAAAACCGGTGTAGGAAACCTGAAATACATCCCCTTCTTTTGCAGCAATACTGTAGGATCCGTCGACATCCGTGACGGTACCTGTAGTAGTCCCTTTGATCAGGATCGAAGCCCCGATCAAGGGTTCACCTGTAGCCCTGTCCGTGACTACCCCGGTAACCTGGGCGCTCACAGAAACGGTGAGAAGCAGCAGTCCAGCCGAGAGAAACGACCTGAAAGCTTTCTTCAGTTTTGGAGTAAAATTTTCCCTTTTCATACAATTTATTAAGAATCAAAATTTAAATTTTCAATCTGCGAGTTATAGCTAATACATCCAAAGTATCCGTATATAACGTATCGGACGGCCAAAAATAACATTTGATCATTAAAATTCTAAAGAAATGCTAAATTTTTAAATATGTATGATATTTTTTTAACATTTTTCAATAGTTCAATAAATACAATAACTTGTTAATCTGTCAGATAGATAGAAAAAGGAAATGTGAATAAAAAAAGGAGCCGCTTTCCAAATTTTCGCCTCAGACCCCTGTTCGTTGTCTGATTCAATCCCCTTTCGATTTATAATTGCACCGGGATCGGTTGCGGAGAATATTTAATTCGTCCCCGGTATTATGACCGCCGGTGGGTCGATTTTTCTTCTCAACATTCTGGTATTCCAAAACCAAGCCCGAGGTTCCGGATCCGGGACCAAATTACGGTGCCCCGGCCCGGGAAATATTATTAAAATTTCAATTTGGCACAATTTCTGAGGATACCCGGACGTGGTGAATATTGAAGAAATCAATCGCAAGCACATCATCAAGACCGATTGTCTGTACCGGGTGGGCTATGGTTTAAAATCCAGGCTTTTGGATTTTCAAAACGGGATCATTTACCTGGAGATTGTTTTTGGCAGCCGCTGGCAGAATAATTATTCCGCCACGGTTTATGAACTGGCCCACTGCTGGAAGGACAACAATCCCGAACTCAGGCATGCCCAAGGCTGCAAGGTCTTTATCATTGACGGTCGCAAAGACCCTGAAAAAATCGACCTGCACCATGCCGGCATCCGCGTGGACTATGACGCAAGAAAAGGGATCCTGTTTGCGCCGTTTACCCTCAATTGATCAAGCAGCGTTCAGCTATCAGCATTCAGCTATCAGCATTCAGCATTCAGCGTTCAGGAATCCGCATATTTTCCCGCTTTATATCCAGACCACCCGCTGACGGTTGTATAATAAGAGGCAAATTTTTATTATCCACAAACGAAACTTGGAAGCTTAGCTGAATTCCAGGGGTTCGAAACCCTGTCTGCTGCCAGGCAGGCTTCCAGGTCTTGTTACTAAAATTAATATTACTAAAATTTGATGTACCCCCTGCCAAGATCCTGAAAGACCACTACAGAGCTTTTCTTACTTTTGTGCCTTTATGGAATTTAATTCAGCGGCAATAGAAGCAAAGTGGAAACGGTTTTGGGATGAAAACCAAACGTATAAGGTTTCCAACACCAGCACCAGGCCCAAATATTATGTACTGGACATGTTCCCCTATCCCTCGGGATCAGGCCTTCATGTGGGCCATCCCCTTGGATATATCGCCTCGGATATTTTTGCACGCTATAAAAGGATGAGGGGCTTCGAAGTCCTGCACCCGATGGGCTTTGATTCTTTCGGTTTGCCGGCGGAACAATATGCCATCCAGACGGGCATCCACCCGGCGGTTTCGACCGCCCGGAACATCGCCCGGTACCGGGAACAACTGGGTAATATCGGCTTCAGTTATGACTGGAGCCGGCAGGTGAGCACCAGTGACCCCGCATTTTACAGATGGACGCAATGGATCTTTATTCAGCTTTTTCACCATTGGTATGACCTCGAACAGGAAAAGGCACGGCCGATCGGAGACTTAGAGAAAATCTTCACTGAATCCGGCAACCTTCTGGTGCAGGCCTCCCATTCCCAGGTACCCCAATTCAGCGCCGGCGAATGGAAGTCTTACTCCGAAAAAACGAAATCAGATCTCCTCATGAACTACCGGCTCGCCTATCGCAAAGAAGCTTTTGTCAATTGGTGCGAAGCACTGGGGACCGTTTTGGCCAATGATGAGATCAAGGACGGGCTGTCCGAGCGCGGGGGACATCCGGTGGAACGAAAACCCATGACCCAATGGTTTTTGCGCATCACCGCTTATGCCGAGCGATTGCTGCAGGATTTACATGAAGTGGAATTCAGTGAATCCATGAAAATCATGCAAAGCAATTGGATTGGCCGGTCCACAGGGGCCCAGTTGTTTTTTGAACTCGAGGGTCATCCTGATAAACTTGAAATTTATACCACGCGGGCGGACACCATTTTTGGGGCCACTTTTATGGTCCTGGCTCCTGAGCATGAACTGGTGGGGCGGATTACGACCGGGGAGCAGGAACAGGCCGTTGCGGACTACCTTCGTTATGTAAACTCGAGATCGGATCGCGACCGGATGTCTGAGGTAAAGGAAGTGACGGGCGTGTTTACCGGCGCCTATGCGATAAACCCGTTCAACGGGGTCCGAATCCCGGTATGGATTGCCGAATACGTGCTCAAGGAATATGGCACCGGCGCCATTATGGCCGTACCCGCGGATGACGCCAGGGACATGGCCTTTGCCAAAAAGTTTGAGCTCCCCATTATTGAGATCATCGACAAATCCATGTACCCCGGGGCGACCATCGAAGACAAACTGGGCAAAATGATCAATTCCGATTTTCTGAATGGCCTGGAAGTACTCTATGCCATCGATAAGATTTCATCCCGGATCGAAACCCTGGGCATCGGGAAAAAACAAATCAACTATAAAATGCGGGATGCCAATTATTCAAGGCAAAGATATTGGGGTGAGCCGTTCCCGATCATTTATGACCCGGAGGGCATACCGCATACCCTGCCTGTAGAGGAATTACCCTTGACCTTGCCACCCCTGGATGATTTTCGTCCGGGTTCCAACGGCAAGGCCCCTTTATCCAAACTGGAATCCTGGGTCAAGCTGCCCAACGGATATACCCGGGAAACCGACACCATGCCCGGATTTGCCGGCTCATCCTGGTACTTTCTCCGCTATATGGATCCGCACAACGACCTTGAATTTGCCTCGGCCTCTTCGATCCGGTACTGGCAGGATGTGGATCTTTACGTAGGAGGCACCGAACACGCCGTAGGGCATTTGCTTTATTCAAGGTTCTGGCATAAATTTTTATTCGATCTGGGTTATACGGTCACCAAAGAACCCTATAAAAAACTGCTCAACCAGGGCAAGATCCAGGGCATTTCAGAATCCGCCTTTCTCCTGAAGGAAAAACAGGGGGGCCGGCACGTATTTGTTTCCCGTACGCTGATGGGTCCGGACGATCATAAGGACTGCATTGCCCTTCCGGTGCCTATCGAATTTGTAAAGGATTACGGAAGCATGAACGCATACCTGGATGCGGGAGGAATCCGGCAATTCATCCGGTTTATGCCGGATTACGGGGAGGCCCTGTTCAAAACGGAACAGGGAATTTATACTTCCGAAAATTTCCCCCCGGAAGGCCGTTTTTACACCCAGGCAGAACTGGCCAAAATGTCCAAATCCCTGCACAATGTCATCAATCCCGATGAGGTGGTGGCGGAATACGGGGCGGATTGTTTCCGCTTGTTTGAAATGTTTCTGGGTCCCCTGGAACAATCCAAACCCTGGGATACGCGGAGCATAGACGGAGTAGGAAAATTTGTCCGCAGGATATGGTCCATGTTTTTTAACGAAGGGAAATTTGAGGTGTCCGGGGAACCGGCCACGGCGGAGGAACTTAAAATACTGCATAGATGCATCAAACGGGTGACCGAGGATATTGAGCGGTTCTCATTCAATACCTGCGTTTCCCATTTTATGATTGCCTCTAACGAACTTAAAGCGGTCCATTGCAACAAGCGGGAGATCCTGGACCCCTTCATCCGCCTGATGGCCCCTTTTGCCCCTTTTCTTACGGAAGAACTCTGGGAACGGCTGGGACATGGCGAATCCATTCACCTCACCGGCTATCCGGAGGCTGACCCGGCACACCTGTTTGAAAGTGTGGTGAATTATCCGATCTGCATCAATGGCAAAAAGAGAGGAAATGCAGATTACCCTGCGGACGCAGACCCTGCTTCCCTCGAAAGCATGACCCTCGGACTCGATTTTGTGCAGAAATGGCTGGAAGGGAAAACGCCTAAAAAAGTCATTGTGGTCACCGGAAAGATGATCAATATCGTGCTCTGACCTTTAGTGGATACGGACGGTCTGTATTAAATCAATGGTTAGAATGCCACCCTCCACCCTCTTGTTCGCAAGCCAAAACAGAAAGAAAGCGGAAGAAATCCGAGCCATTCTGGGCGATGCTTTTCAGATCCGCACCTTGGCCGAAATGGGCTATGAACAAGACCTGGATGAACCCTTTGATACTGTTGAGGCCAATGCAAAGCATAAGGCACGGCAGGGTTTTGAACTCTTTAAACTGCCCTGCTTCGCAGAGGATACCGGCCTGGTGGTGGAAGCGCTGAATGGCCTGCCGGGAGTGCAGAGCGCGCGGTATGCCGGGAAAAACAAAGACCCGGAAGCCAATATGGAGAAAGTCCTTTCCGAAATGAAGGGGATCACCAACCGCCGGGCTTATTTTATCGCCTTCATTGCCTACTACGATGGCCTGGAGTTTTTTCTTTTTGTAGGCAGGATCCATGGTCTTATCCTGCATGAAAAGCATGGGAACGGTGGTTTTGGTTATGATCCTATTTTCCAGCCGGACGGTTTTGAACGGAGTTTTGCAGAGATGGATTCTTCCATTAAAAACAGGATCAGTCACCGGGCCGGTGCGCTCCACGGTTTTACGTCCTGGTTAAAAGGAAAGGGTTAGTTAGTTAGTAAGGTGGCAAGTTAGTAAGTTGGCAAGTTAGTAAGTGGGATGGGGTTAAAACAACAAATCCATGCTAAACAGGACTCCATAAATCACGCTGGCCAGGCCATTGGTAGTAAAGAAAGCGAGATTGATTTTGCTGAGATCTCCCGGCTTCACAAGGTTTTGCTGGTATATCAACATGGATACAAAAACCAGGGCGCTCAGCCAAAGCCATACGCCTGAACTTTCATACCGGTTATGAATCAGCCAACTGGCAAAAAAAAGGATCATGGCGCTGATGAAATGCAGGAGCCGGCTGATCTTCAGGGCTTTGGATTTTCCGAACCGGGCAGGTATTGAATGCAGGCGGTGGACCTTGTCAAACTCCTCATCCTGCAAGGCGTAAATAATATCAAAACCGGAGACCCAGTAAAACACCACCCCGGAATAAAGCAGGGGGATCAGGGAAAAGATGCCGGTGACGGCAAGATAACTGCCAATGGGCGCCAGCGCGAGGCCTCCTCCCAGGATGAGATGGCAAATGGCGGTCCATCGTTTGGTATAACTGTATCCAAGAATGGTCAGGAGGGCCAGGGGCGACAAATAAAAACAGATGGAATTGATCGACCAGGTCGTGACCACAAAAGCCAGGCTGCTGATCAGCGTCATCCATAAAGCTTCATGGGAAGTCACCCGTCCGGCCGGGATTTCACGTCCCGCAGTCCGCGGATTAAGCCGGTCGTACCGTTCATCCGCCCAGCGGTTGAAGGCCATGGCCGCGCTCCGCGCAAACACCATGCAAAGGAGAATTTTGAGCCCGAGGAGCCAATCCAATGCATATCCGGCCTTAAAGGCCAGGACCGTTCCGACTGCTGCGAAAGGCAAAGCAAAAACGGTGTGGGAAAATTTAATGAGTGACAGGTATGATTTCATTCACTGTTTTATTCCAGTTGAAGGATGGAGATGCCCTCGCCGCCCGCTTCATTGGGCGGGTGAAAGATTTTTTTTATGGCTTTATATTGGCGTGCCTGGGATTTGACCAGGTCCCTCAGAATGCCGTTGCCTTTACCGTGCAGGATCCTCAACTCATGGACGTTACTTAACAGGGCCCGGTCGAGATAATGCTGCAGCAGCTCTATAGCCTGGGATTTGCTCATGCCCCGGAGATCGAGGGAGCCTTCCACTTTTTTTTCTTCCACCAGGATCTTTTTGGGCTGTTCCCGGTCTGTGCGGCTTAAGGGCTCCCTGGTTTTTACCAGGTCCCTCAGGGGGAGGTTCAGGACCAGAGATCCCATTTCCACCTGGGCCTGGTCTTTGCGGATAGAGACGATCCGGCCGATTTCCGACCCTTGCCGGAGGCGTACGTAAGACCCTATGGCCATCGGTTTTTCCTGTGCCGTCTCCAGTTTATTGATCTCCGTGTGCATTTTTTTAAGGTCCTGGTCGAGGGTTTCCATTTTTTGTTTAACCTCTTCCAGTTTTTTCTGACCATGTCCGGGCTGAGGAACCGCCTTTATTTCGCGGAGGGTTTTCCCGATTTTATCAGCCAGGGCTTTCTCCGAGTGCAATTCCCAGTTTTTCTGCTCGAGTTTAAATTTTTTCTTTTTTAATTCGAATTCCGCATTGAGCCTCTCGTAATTGTGGACCAGCTTATCCAGTTTCAATTCTTTCTCTTTCACACTGGCCAACTGTTCCTGCAGGACCAGTTTATCCTTCTGGAGTTCAATCAGCAGGTCCTCCAGTTCCTTTTGGTCTTCGTGGGTCCTTTTTCGGGCATGTTCAATCACCGCAGGGGACAGGCCGCTGCGGGATGCGACCTCAAAGGCATAGGAACTCCCCGGCCTGCCCACCCTGAGCTGAAACGTGGGCTTCAGATGTTCCGTATCGAAGATCATGGCCCCGTTGAGCAGGCCCCTGGTTTTAAAAGCCAGGACTTTAAGGTTGGAATAATGGGTCGTGATGACCCCGTACACTTTTCTTTTGTTTAATTCCAGGAGAATGGCTTCCGCGATCGCGCCTCCGAGTTTGGGATCCGTCCCGGACCCGAACTCATCGATCAGAACCAGGCTCCGGTCATCCGCCACCTCCAGGAATTGTTTCATTTTCAGCAGGCGGGAACTGTAAGTGGAAAGGTCGTCTTCCAGGGACTGTTGGTCCCCGATGTCCCCGAGAAAATGGTGGAAAACACCCATTTCACTGGCTTCATGGGCCGGGATAAGCATCCCGGACTGGGCCATAAGTTGGATCAAACCGACCGCTTTCATGGCCACGGATTTGCCGCCGGCATTGGGGCCGCTGAGAATGAGCACCCGGTGGTCTCCTGTCAGGATGAGATCAAAGGGGACGGTTTCCCTGCCCAGGCCTTTATTTTTTAAAAAAAGGAGCGGGTGCCTGCCTGCCTTGATTTTGAGTTGTGGACGGTCGGTCACTTCGGGCCGGTATGCCTGGCAGTTTACTGCAAATATTGCTTTGGATCGGATAAAATCGAAATGCAAGAGCATCTCCCATCCCATGCGTAACATATCTGCATGCTGCCGGCAGGATTTGCTCAGGGCCTGGAGGATCCGGTAGATCTCCTTTTGATAATCCATTTCCAGGTCAAACAGCTCATTGTTTTTTTCGATGATGCGTTCCGGCTCAATAAAGGTGGTCCTGCCCGTGGTGGATTCATCGTGGATGATGCCTTTAATCCTGCGCTTGTATTCTGATTGCACCGCCACCACCCTTCTGTTGTTGCGGACGCTTTCTCCCGATTCACTCAACCAGCCCTGTTTGCGGAATTCATTGAGCAGGGACCGGAACACCTGGTCGATTTCTTCTTCTTTTGACCGGATTGCCCGGCTGATGATCTTCAGTTCAGGGGTCGCATCCGGCCTGATCTGGCCGGAGTCGTCAAAGATCGTCCTCATTTCCCGGTAAAGGTCCGGGGTATAGTTCAACCGTTCAAATTGCCGGATTGAGAGGGGCATGGCCTTGACCTGGTCCGGATTCCTGAAAAATAAAGCGATTTCTTCCAGGTTTTTAACCACCTGGAAGAGATGGACCAGGGCCTCCAGATCGAACACATAATCCTGGATGTCCGTCCTCTTGAGGCTTTCTGAAATACTTGGACAGGCTTGCACCGGGAGGAGGCTATTCCTTTCATAAGCTGATTTGAATTCGAGGGTTTCATCCAAGGCAAGGTCAATGGCCTGCTTGGAGGTCATGACCGCCATGGGAAAGTACCTGCTCCGGGTGTCTTCAATCAGGCAGAGCGCCGCCACCGAATGATTAAGTTTGTCGAATTCCAGGTGTTGAAATAAGGCTTCGGGCCGGACCAGTATCATGAGGGTACAAAAATAGGGAAAAAAAAAGCCGGCAATATCCAGGATACTGCCAGCTGACCGCTACCTAGTGTAAATTTAGTAGGGTATTTTTTGATACATGAGGACCTGAACCCGAATATTGCCAGGTCCGGAGCGTTATTCCACTTTTACTACGGTGATCAATTCACTGGACGTCTTTCCGGAAACCCGGAGTCTGTAGGTACCCGCCGGAAGCGATCCAAGCGTGATCTCCTTCATGTTGTATCCTTTGGAAACCTGGATATTTTCCTGCAGAACCGGCCGGCCCATAATGTCCAGGAGGACCAGGCTGAGTTTTTCCTCTTCCCGGCTCTGGATCTGCAGGCGATACAGGTAACGGGTGGGATTGGGATATCCCTCCAAAGCCAGTTGCCCAAATTTTAAATTGATCGTCCGGTGCGGGGTGACTTGGTCCTTTCCGTCCAGGTCAATTTGGTTTATCCGGTAGGATATTTTGGCCAGGTTCCTGTCCAGTTTATCCATGTAAACATAATTGTGCTCTCCTGTGGTATGCCCCATGGCCGGAACTTCGCTGACCTTTACCCAGGTCTGCATATTGTCCATGCTCCTGAATATCTCAAAGCGGTCCGTGTTCAGTTCGTTCAGGGTGGTCCAGCTTAATTTGATTTCATCGTTCAATTTCTCCAGAGGGTTAAATACCAGGGATTGGATAGGCAACTGCTGTTCTCCGCCACCCTCCGCCGTGAGACAGAATCCATCCAACTTGACGACATGGCAGGTGATGGCCACTTCTACCTGGGCATAGCTGGTATTGGGGGGCGCAGTAGTCCCGATAATGAAAAACTCCTGGAGGAAATCCGGTTCCAGGATCAATTTGGAGATCTCCACCTCATCCTGCTGCAACAGGCCGTTTTGGGCGTTGAAAAACTTCAATCTGACTACCGGGGGACAATTTGCCGCTTCTGCGTATGTGCCTGCGAATCCATGCAGGGTGACGGTTGCGCCCGGAGCAATGCCCTGTACATTTTGGTAAACCCTTGAATTGGAAGAGCTGCCCTGGAAATAGGCGGCATAACTTCCACACATCATATAATTGTTGTACCTGGGATTAAAACTCCCGCTTTGGGTGGTCCAGCCCCCGGTGCTTTCAAAACTGGGGTTATTCAGCAGATTGGTTCCCTGACACTCGCAATCAATGGCATACATCCCGGCATCGTAATCCCGGTTTTGGCCGGCGGTCAGAGTGAAATTGCTGATCAAACCACTGCCGTCAATATCGCTGTCTGTTGCATCGCTTCCGGAATTTGAAAGCGTAGCCTCTTTATCTCCGGGCAATAAAAACTCCAGGGAATAGGTTCCGGCCGCCAATCCGGTAAAGGAATATTCTCCTTGCTCATCCGTGATTGCAGACTGGGTACCTCCGCCGGGCAGGGTGAGAATGACTTCAATGTCCATCATGGAATATTCATTGGTATTTTGCTGACCGTTGTTGTTGGCGTCCAGCCAGGCACGGCCGCTGATGCTTCCTAGGGCAAAAAGACTGAAGGAAATGGTGGTATCGTGGCACATGGTCCCTCCGGCGTTATCGGCTGACCAGGCCTGGACCTGGACAGAATAGGAGCCTGCGTTTGGGTTCCAGGCGGCTGAAGCCGGTGAACGGTAGGGCGTGTCGTTATCAATAACCGTGGAACCGGTAGGGCCGGTGATGATGAACCGGACACTCTGGAGAGTCCCGGAAACCGTGGCTTCCAAATTATAATTATTCGCTATTACATTGCGGTCGTAGCTGCCCCCGTTGGTAATGCTGAGGTCATTGCCCCCGCTCGTGACCCGGTTGAATAAGAGCCCGGTGATTCTGCCGGAACAACAACCAATAACATTCACAGTCGCAAAACTCGTATCGTTGATGCAGGGAGCAGTGGCGGACTGAATATATCTGAATATCTGGGTGGAGCCGGCGTTGGCGCCATTGGGCACATAGGTGCCGGCCCCGGCGTTGAATGTACCCCCTGAGCCGCTTATCCTGCTCCAGGTTCCTCCTGCATTTTCACCGGTGATGAGGCTAAAAAGATTGATGGCCGTCGTGCTGTTGTTGCAGGCGGTGGTGCTGCCGTCCACGGCGGTACTGGGTGGGTTGCTGGCGGTGACCAACATGGTATCCGAGCAGTCCGGACCGATCCAGATAAAGCCATAGGTACCTGGTGAAGTAAACCCCGTAATCGAGGTCGTGGCTGATGAAGGATCAGTGATGTTGACACTGCCGGGGTTGGCCGGACTTGACCTGACAGTCCAGGACCCACCAGCCAGGGGGGTAGCTCCCATGGTGACGCTGGAGCCCGTAAGGCAAAGCGACTGATCATTTCCGGCTTGGGCTGAACAGCAGTTGTAAGTAGCCACAACCGCATCCACCTGCATGTCCGTTCCATCATTATTTGCTTTTACCAACCGGATGTATCTGAAAGTGACCGGTATGGTTACGCAATAACTGGCAAAACTGGTGCTGGTGATCTCAAAGACCGATCCCGCAGTGGTAAAACTGGAAGTGTTCGATCCATACTGAATGTTGAATTCTGCGGACGTTCCCGAGGAACCTTTTCTTGCGACAATACAGATCTGAACATTGGTTGGAAGACCGGCTCCCATATCCCAGGTCAAACGTGAATCGTCGTCAGTAAATGTAGCACCAGAGCCGTTGGGGGCGCCGGTGGACCGACTTTCGTTGTCTACATTAGTGGAGTTGGAATAACTGTCCGCATAAGTGGTTGTACAATTTTGGGCAGTTAATGCATGGCTGTAGCAGCTCAGCAGCAGCAATGCAAGTACATAAGTACGCATTTTATTTAGTGTTAAAGGGTGTTAATAGACTTGAGGTCGATTAACGGTGCAAAATTATAACAATTATTACCGAATTTTATATAATGCAATTGTTAAATATTGAGGTCTAGGCAATTTTTTATTGGTTATTAATTTGAGCCTTTTTAATCATTTATTAATCTATTTCATACATATTACATTTATTTTAATATTTTATATATTCTTAAATAGTAAATTATATACCCTTCTAAATAAATCCGGAGGATAAAGAGGTATGCCGTATCAAACTCTTGTTTAAAGCGGTCTTCGACAATACCAAATTTTGTTTCGCATCCTGGCTTTCTTTATTATACTTGCAGTTCAATGTTTAAGTTTTTCATCCATGATTAGCCTGGTATCCCAATTTGGCAGCCCTTTATATGTCTATGATGAATCTGTCATTCAAAGGCAGGCCCACCTATTGAAGGAATCCCTGGCCTATCCGGATACCCTTTTTTGTTACGCCATGAAGGCCAACAGCAACCTGGCCATCCTGGATACGGTTCGAAAACTTGGTTTTGGGGTGGATTGTGTTTCCAGGGGGGAACTCGAACTCGCCCTGATGGCCGGATTCGATCCTTCCGTCATCCGCTTTACCCCGAGTTTTGCTTTGACTGACGAGATCCGATTCGCGGTGGAAAAGGGGGCACAGGTCACGCTGGACAGCCTTCCCGTTCTTGAATGGTATCTCGGTCAGTTTCCGGATATTCCGGCCGGCTTAAGATTGAATCCTTCGGTCATGGCCGGCGCCTATGACAAGACCTCTACTGGGCATGCCAAGGCGAAATTCGGGATAGGGATGGATCTCCTCGCCGAGGTCCTGAGACTGGTAGCCTCCGGTCCATTCAAAATCAACGGATTGCATATCCACAGCGGTAGCGATATCCTGGAAACGGACCAGTTTATGAAAGCGGTCGAAGTCCTCCTTTCGGCAGCCCCCCGATTCAAATCCCTCGATTATATCGCCTTGGGCAGCGGTTTTAAGGTGCCTTATTTTGAAGGGGATAAAAAAACAGACATGGCCCAGCTGGGTAAAACGATCACCGACCGTTTTACCGGCTTTTGTGCGGATTACGGCCGGCCCCTCCGGCTCATTTTTGAGCCCGGAAAATTCCTGGTCAGTGAAGCCGGCACCTTCCTGGTGACCTGTACCTGGGTTAAAGAAAACGGGGGCATCCGTTTTGCGGGGGTGGACAGCGGATTCAACCACCTCATCCGGCCCATGTTTTATGGCGCCTGGCATACCATCACAAACCTCAGCAACCCCCAGGGCATCCCGGAAAAATATGATGTCGTAGGGAACATATGCGAAACCGATACTTTCGCCTCTGACCGGATGATCCCGGAGATCCGTCCCGGCGACATCCTCGCTTTTGCCAATGCAGGCGCTTATTGTTATTCGATGGCTTCCTCTTACAATTCACGCCCAAGACCGGCGGAAGTCTATCTGCAGCAGGGGGAAGCCCGGCTCATCCGGCATCGCGAAACCCTGCAACACCTGCTCTCCCTCCAGATCCCACTGCCTTCCTAATCAAACAGATCAAGCTGGGCTTTGGGCACCTTAAAAAGGCTGCAATTCAACGGACCGGCGTTCCGCTTGGGGAAACCCAGCTTTGTTTTGGCTATCCTCACCTGATCGCGGACCATCGCTGCAAAATGGCCTTCGCCTTTCATACGGACCTTGAATCTTGAATCCTGCACCTGGCCGCCGTGACAGTCCGCAGTCCGGTTCAGGATTTTGGCGGCCCTTTCCGGAAAGGTCTTATCCAGCCAGTCTTTAAAAATTGGTTCCACATCCCCGTTGAGCCGCAGCAGGGAATAAAAAAAGTCCCAGGCGCCGTGAAGCGCTGCTTGTTCCGTGAGCTCATTTATTTCATGATCCGTGAGTCCTGGAATAACGGGCGCCATCATCACAAAAACGGGGATATCTTGCTGACTCAGGGATTCCACGGTTTTTAAACGTTTCCATGAAGTGGCCGTCCTCGGTTCGAGAAGGCTCCTCAGGGATTCATCCAGGGTCGTCACGGAAAGGATTACCTGCACCAGGTTCAAGCCGGCCATGGGTTTGAGAAGGTCCAGATCCCTCAGAATCAGGCTGTTCTTGGTAATGAGACTCAGGGGCTGGCGAAAGCGAAGACAGATTTCCAGGATTTGGCGGGTCAGCCTGAATTCCTGCTCGGCCGGCTGGTAGCAGTCTGTGTTTCCTGAAAGCAAAATGGGCTGAGGCAGGTAGTTTTTTCGGCTGAGGTATTTCATCAGCAAGGCGGGAGCATCCTTTTTGACCAGGATCTTTTGCTCAAAATCCAATCCGGCGCTGTAACCCCAATAGGGATGGGTGTTTCGGGCGTAACAATAAACACAACCATGCTCACACCCCTGGTAGGGATTCATGGAAAAAGGCATGGGTATATCCGGGCTTTCCACTTTGTTGACAATGGATTTTGCCTCGGTCGGGATAAACCTGGTCTTGGAATCACAGATCCAGTGTTCGTCGTGGTGGAAGGTATTGAAGCGGTTGGAGGGGTTAAACTGCGCACCCCGGCCCCTTTTGTATGTCGTATTATCCGTCATGAATAGTCGAATATACAGACATAATTACAGAGAAACAAAAAAAAAGTCCCGACTTTTCGGGACCAAAGCGTGGATATGTTCTAGGCCTTGATACTTGCTAAGTTGGTGACAAGCAAGTGGATCAAACCTCAAAAATGTAAATTTATAAATAAAATAGGCCGTGATGGGTTAAATAAGGCCCACTTTAATAAAAAATTAAATTTATCAATCCGGCTGGATAAAAGGTTTCAGATCCGCCTCGGAGTAATTGATGGATTTCAGGATCTTATAGTCGGGCAGGCGATATACGATATAGGCCTCCCCCTTCTGTACGATCCGGGTGGAAACTTTTTTTTCATTTTCAAACCAGGCTGCGGTCCGGGTGGCCTCCTCCAGGCTGCGGCAGGTCTTGCTCATATTGGATCGCTGGATCTCATCAAATATTTCGGCAAACACCCCGCCCAGCCCAAATTCAAGGACCGCTCCGGATAAAACGTATTGCAGGTCCCCGAGGGCATCGGCAATGCCGACCAGGTCATTCTGTTCGATCGATTCCTGCAATTCTTTTAATTCCTCCTGCAACAACTTGACCCGGAGGGCACATCGTTCCGCAGGGGGTATGGAAGGAGCAGAGAGGACCGGGGCATCAAACAAATCGTGAAAGGCGGCCACATGATTTAGCGCCTTCGCTTCTTTAAATTTCATCCCGCATGATTTTTTTCAGGAGCATGATCTGTCCCAGATGGTAGATGTCGTGTTCCGTGATCCCTTCCATCATTTCCCGGCAGGTATATTTCCTGCCGCTTACCGGACCATCCAGGATTTCATCCGGATAATTCGGAATCTCGGTGAGCAAGTCCCGGGTCACCTGCTGATATTGATTTTTGATATTTTCCCAGGATGCTTCGTCCAGGTCATTAATGATAATCCAGTCTGCATGGCTGTCCACCTGGATGTCAAAAGCGGTGTTCCCTCTCAGTTTTTCGAGGACAAATTTTTTCCACTGGGTCATGTGGTAAAGGATTTCGGCAATGGTATGCTGGCTGGCAATCCTGCCCGAGGCCTCCGGAAGAGTAATTCCTTTGAGCCCGTTCAGGACGGAGGACCCATACCAGGGGGAACCCTGCCAGACCTGGTCGTGGTGGGCTCCAATGGATTTTAAACGATCGTTGCTCATCTTGCGGTCATAAATATCCAGAAAAAGGAGGATCTAAATTTTTAAATCTGTAAAGCATAAGGTCAGGCCTGTTCCTCCATGGCTACCGGGTTCTGATCCCACATCAGGAACGCTTTCAGGAAGCCATTGAGCGATCCGTTGAGCACCGCTTCGGTATTGTATTCCGTATGCCCGGTCCGGTGGTCCTTGACCCTCCGGTCGTCCAGCACATAAGAACGGATTTGACTGCCCCATTCGTTTTTCATTTTCTGGTTTTCAACCTTTTCCTTAGCCTCCAGTTGCCTTTCCAGTTCCGCTTCGTAAAGCCTGGATTTTAACATCTGAATAGCTTTATCGCGGTTTTGATGCTGGGAACGCTCCTGCTGGCATTCTACCACAATCCCGGAAGGCAGGTGGCGCACCCGCACGGCGGATTCCGTCTTATTGACATGCTGGCCGCCCGCCCCACTGGACCGGAAGGTGTCCCATTCCAGGTCGGCCGGATTGAGTTGCACCTCTATGCTCTCGTCGATCATCGGGTGCACGAAGACGGAAGCGAAGGACGTCATGCGTTTACCCTGGGCATTGAATGGGCTGACCCGGACCAGCCGGTGCACGCCATTTTCCCCTTTAAGCAGCCCATACGCATAATCGCCGGAAATCTCGAGACCTGCACTTTTAATGCCGGCCACATCTCCGTCCACCTTGTACAGCTGGGAAACCTTAAAATCGTTTTTCTCCGCCCACATTATGTACATCCGGAGCAGCATGTCGGACCAGTCGCAACTTTCCGTGCCGCCGGCGCCGGCATTGATTTCGAGAATACAAGCCAGGGCGTCCTGGGGTTGGTTGAGCGTAGACCTGAACTCGGCATCATCCATGATTTCCAGGCACTTCTGGTAATGAAGCTCCACCTCGGCTTCTTCTACCGCACCTTCTTTGGCGTATTCAAACAAAACTTCAAGCTCTTCGACCTGGTCCTGGATCGTTTTGAAGTTTTCAACCCATTTTTTGTTGATCTTAATTTCTTTCAGCACCGCCTGTGCTTTCAGGGGATCGTTCCAGAAATCGGGGTTGAAGGTCAGTTGTTCTTTGTCTTCGATGTCGTGAATACGTTTCCCGACGTCAAAGAAACCTCCTTAGCGCAGCCAGTCGCTCATTTAGTGATTTTAATTGTTCTATGGTCATGATTGAAATAATTTTTACAGTTACAGTCTTCTGATCTTATACAAATTTATGTAGAATACCAGTTCCGAATCCGGAGGTATGTTTGGAGCGGACCCTGCTTTCCCGTAGGCCAGCGCCGGGGGAATGAAAACGATGGCTTCCGTCCCTTCGTTGAACTGGGAGATCACCGAATCCCAACCCTGGATGACCTGCCCGGTATTCAGCCGGTATACATAGGGCTGGCCTTTGGGGAAGGAGGCGTCAAAAACAAACTGGTTGGTTAGTGAGCCGACATAGTTCACCTCCACCATATCACCCGTGGTGGGCCGCTCGCCGGCCCCTTCCCGGAGGATCAAATATTTTACCCCGTCTTCCGTGTTTTGAAATTTATCCGTCAATTTGTTATCCAGGTAGTCTGTGATGAAGCCCGTCAACTGAAGCCTGGTGACCGAATCACGCCCCCTCAGGGAGTCGGCCAGGTTCTGCAAAAACTGTTGCCGGACGGCCATATCCTGCTTGAATCCCTCTTCATCTTTGATATCCAGGAGGGCAAGCACCTGTTTGATTTCTTTAAAACTCTGGAACTGGGCCGGGGCGAAGGGCAGGGAATCCATGGGGATATAAAGGGTGATGCTGTCTCCGATGCCCATGACCTTCAGTCCGTCAATGATCGCTTCCACCTCCTTGTCCGGATCCACCTCGATGCGCATATTGGGGACAAAGGGATAGACGTGCGTGTTTTCGAGAATGGAATCCCCGACCATGGTGATTGCATGGAAATAAGCATGCTCGCCGGCCTTGGGTTTCCTTCCGCCTTTGTCAATATGCTTTTCATACTCATAACCCAATAAAGTAGTGGGCCGTTTGGAGGGCTTGCAGGCCTGGATGGCCAGGAAAGTACCGATAAACAGCAAAAAGCCGATTCTCATTGTTTGCAACATGTATGATTAATTTAAAATATTAAATGAGGAGACCGGCTGGGCATACTTTGGAAGGACCTGCTTGAATTTCTCAATGGCTTCCTTCAGGCTGGTATGCTGATAGCCGCCGCTTGCATTTTTATGGCCTCCCCCGTTAAAATTTTCGCGGGCAAGGGCTTGTACCGAAATATCTCCCTTGGACCGGAAAGAAAACTTGATAATGCCGTTCTGATCGGTGATCAGGGCTGCAATATTGACGGATTTGAGCATGAGCAGGTAATTGACAATACCTTCCGTATCGCCCCGTACGATGGAGAATTTGCTGTAATCCTCCTTACTGAGAAAGATCAGCCCGGCCTGGTATTCCGGGAGCAACTCCATCCGGTGGTACAGGCAATACCCCAATAAGCGCAGTTGTTTTTCAGGAAGGTTATTGTAGACCAGTTCCTGGATTTTATTGTTGTCCACCCCCAATTCCAGCAAATGGGCGGATTTTCTCATGATGGCCGGCGAAATGTTGTATGAAAAATTGCCCGTGTCCGTAAGGATACCGGTATACACGCACTCGGCCAGGTCGGGGTAGATGTATTTTTGATCGTCCAGGGCCAGGATCATGTCGTAGATCAGCTCTCCGGTGGCGCTGGCCTCGGGTGCAGAAATCACAAAATCGCAGAACGGCTCCGGGTCGATGTGGTGATCAATCATGATCTTCCGGGCGGGGCTTTCCCTCACCAGATCGCCCATTTTATCGATCCGGTCCAGGGAATTAAAATCAAGGCAACAGATCACGGAAGCTACCTGGATCAATTCTTTGGCCCGTCCGGGCATCAGATCGTAGATGACGATCTCATCGGCCAGCGGCATCCAGGTGAAGTTTACAGGGTATTCACTGGGGAAGATCACGTGTACTTTATGTCCTTTGCGGATGAGATAAAGCTGCAAGGCAATGCTTGAGCCGACGGCATCGCCGTCGGGGTTCCGGTGGGACAAGATCACCACGTTTTGAGGCAGAGAAAACAGAGACTTTATCCCGGGCAGGTCTTCCATAAAAACGGCGCAAAGATCGGGAAATTTGACGAATTGAGCACAATATTAGTGACAGCGGATTACCTTTGCGGCGCAAAAAAACATCTGATGGCAACCAATCGCACTTTTACCATGATTAAACCGGATGCCGTGGCATCCGGGCATATCGGCGCAATCCTCCATAAAATCAATGAAGCCGGGTTCCGGATCGCCGCCTTAAAACTTACCCGGATGTCCCGGGATACTGCGGGCAGGTTCTATGAAGTCCACAAAAACAGGCCGTTTTATGGTGAATTGGTCGAGTTCATGAGTTCGGGCCCGATCGTGGCTGCCATACTGGAAAAAGACAATGCCGTGGAGGATTTTCGGACCCTCATCGGAGCTACCGATCCCGCAAAGGCTGCTCCGGGTACCCTCAGGGCCCTGTATGCCCGCAATGTTGGAGAAAACGCCGTACATGGATCGGATTCGGATGAAAATGCAGCCATTGAAGCGGCTTTTCATTTTGCCGGGACGGATCTTTATTGATGCCCATTTCTCTTTTGCCCCTGTTCATTTTCTGAGGTTTCTTCGGTCAGAGCCTGAAGATTCTGTCTTTTGAAGCCAGGGACTTCACTCGTTCTTTAAGTTATCCGCTTTAATTAAGTCTCATGGCCTGCCTGTAAGGAACCAAATGGCCCCTGTAAGAAACCAAAGGGCCATGGCCCAAAGGATAAAAAAACAAAAGACCAACCCCGTATAGGGATCGGTCCTGTTTTTGAAGCCGGGCCCCGATCGGAGCCCGGTTGTTCTATCTTAAAGCGTTGTCCGCTTATTGTGCTCCGGCAGCGGCATCTTTCACTTTGATATCCGAAACGATACGAATGAAAGACTGGGGAGGATTGGTATTGGCAGTAACCGTGACCTGTTTGGTTTGGGCGCCTGATTTTCCGGCGCTGTTGAATTCAACGACCAATTCACCGGTTTCGCCCGGGGCGATGGGTTCTGTCGGTTTTTTCGGAACCGTACAGCCGCAGGTGGCTTTGGCATCGGTAATGACCAGCGGTTCAGCTCCCGTATTCTTAAATTTAAAAGTATGGGATACTACCTCACCCTGGTTGATGGTCCCGAAATTGTATTCTTCTTCCATGAACTGAATAGTAGTCGTTGGGCCGGCGGGCACAATGGCCGCAGCGGCAGAAGCATTAGGGTCGGTGGTCGCCGCAGCCTCTGTACCTTCAATGGCGGCACGGGCTTCGTCCCGGACAGCGCTATTTTCATTCTTGCAGGCGGCGATCAAGCCAAAACCCACAACCAACAGGAAAAATAGTTTTTTCATTAGTGTTTGTTTTTAATTTTTGATAATCGAATTGGGTTAAAATTCTATACAAAATTAGGAACTTGGGTTTTGCAGTCCAATACTATATTGCCAACGATTTGTTAATGGGCCGGTCGCCATTTTAAAGATTCCGGGGTTTCCCTTCAAACGGTTTTATTGCAAAATCAATCCTCTTGAATAGCCTCTTTCAGGAATAAGGACCAGGGCCTGGCTGCCGTATAGTGTTTCATAATAAAGGCTGCGAGGTCTTTGCGCTGCAGGTATTCCATCCCAGGGTAAGTCGATTCAAAATAAAATTGTTTGTGTGCCAGCAAGGGTTCCGTCCGGGCCGCTTCCCGGAACTCCGGGGGTAAAATCTTGCTGATTTCCCCTTTCATGGATCCGAAAAGAGCCAGCAGCTTTTTATCGCTTTTCAACTGGCCGACTTCCTTCCCCTGGTGGAGGATGGCAGACCTTATCTTTTGCAATTGACTCTTATCCGGCATATATATCCCGCAAAAGATCAACAAACGGTCCGCCTCCAGCTGGATGTACATACCCGGTTCAGATAAATTCTTCCGGCCTCCGTGGGCGATCACAGCGGAAACATAGGTCTTGTAAGGTGATTTATCCTTACTGAAACGAATATCGCGGTTGATCCTGAATACCGCGTCTTTCACCGTACAGAGCATTCCCGGCTCAAGCTGATGTACCCGGTAAATAAGCTCCGCTACCAGGGCTTCAAATGGTTTCTTCACTTTCTCTTCATAGACGGTTTTGTTCTCAAGAAACCATTCCCGGCCGTTGTGTTTTTTCAAATTGCGAAGGAAGCTTGAAAAACCAGGATCGAAATAAGCCATGGGACGTATTTTTGGGTCCAAATTAACCAAAGTCGTGAATTACCACCCTCTCCTCTTTTTAGTATGGCTATCGCTGATGAGCAATTGTAAATCCGATCAAATGTCAAAACCACCCATGGTCAATGAAACGATTCCGGTCGTCTATCCGGTCACCGATACCTCCAACCTTTTGGAAGATTACCACGGCTCAGTGGTCAACGATCCTTACCGCTGGCTTGAGGTGGACACAGCCACCGAGGTGGAATCCTGGGTAAAAAGCCAGAACCTGGTGACCCAGGACTATTTGTCGAAAATCCCTTTCCGGGAGAACATCCGGAAACGGTATGAAGAATTGTTCAATTATACCAAACTGAGCGCTCCGAGGAAAATCGGGGACTATTATTTTTATTATAAAAATGACGGCCTTCAGAACCAGGCGGTCATTTATTATCAAAAAGGCCGTGCCGGCAGGGAGGAAGTCTTCATTGATCCGAATAAACTGTCTGAAAAAGGCACCGTGTCCATAAACCTTCTCGGCGCTTCCCGGGATGACCGGTACCTGGCCTATTCCCAGCAGGCCGCGGGATCCGACTGGCAGGAAATAAGAGTCAGGGAGATCGCCACCAATACCGAACTCCCTGACCGGATCAAATGGGTGAAGTTCAGTGGCGCGGACTGGGACCATGAGGGTTTTTATTACAGCCGGTACCCGGATCCGAAACCGGGCATGGAATTGTCTGACGCCAACCGGTTTCATTCTGTCTATTATCATTTACTGGGTACGGGCCAGGACCGGGACATCAAAGTATATGAAAACCCGGACGAACCTCTCATGAACCACAGCGTCCAGGTGACCGAGGATGGTAAATACCTGATCCTTTATGCCTCCAAAGGGACCAGTGGAATGGAAACCCGATTCCGGGCCGTGAGCGATAAAACCAAGTCTTTCCAGGTCTTGTTTCCGGGCTTTGAAAACGAAAGTTATGTCCTGACCCACCTTGATGGCCAGTTCATTGCCGTCACCAATGTCCATGCACCCAATAAAAAAGTCATCCGAATCGACCCTGGCCAGCCCGGAGAGGCCAACTGGAAAACCCTCATCCCGGAATCCCCCCACCTATTGAACAGCCTGAGCAAGGGGGGTAAAAAACTTTTTGCGGAATACCTGGAAAATGCCACTTCCAAAATATACCAGTTTGAATATGATGGTTCCCAAAAGACGGAGATTGAACTGCCCGGCCTGGGAAGCGCTCATGGATTTGACGGCAAGGAAGGGGACAGCCTCCTTTTTTACCAGTTTACTTCCTTCACCGATCCGGGAAGCATCTATGAATACCGGCCGGAAGAGAAAAAATCAAAGCCCTTCTTCCAGCCGGAATTGAAGTTTGACCCTGCCGGTTTTGAACAAAAGCAAGTATGGTATAAAAGCAAGGACGGCACTTCCATACCCATGTTCCTGGTTTATAAAAAAGGACTGGTGCTGGACGGAAACAATCCCTGTTATCTCTATGCTTATGGGGGCTTTAACATCAGCCTTTCCCCTTCATTCAGTGCTTCCCGGCTGATCCTTCTCGAAAACGGGGGCGTCTTTGCCATGCCCAATCTGCGGGGAGGAGGCGAGTTTGGCGAGGCATGGCATAAAGCCGGAATGCTGGAGAAAAAACAAAACGTGTTTGATGATTTTATTGCGGCGGCGGAGTACCTCATTGCGGAGAAATATACTTCCAGGGAAAAACTGGCCATTGCGGGAGGATCCAATGGAGGGCTGCTGGTCGGCGCCTGTATGACCCAGCGTCCCGACCTCTTTGCCGTGGCCTTCCCTGCAGTAGGAGTGCTTGACATGCTGAGATACCATAAATTCACCATCGGCCACGCCTGGGCCGTGGAATACGGATCCAGCGACGTGAAAGAACAATTTGAATACCTGATAAAATATTCCCCCCTGCATAACCTCAAAGCCGGTACCCGGTATCCCAGTACCCTGATCACCACAGCCGATCATGACGACCGGGTCGTACCGGCCCATTCCTTCAAATTCGCCGCCGCCCTTCAAAAAGCGCACAAAGGAGAAAATCCCACGCTAATCCGGATTGAAACCGATGCCGGTCACGGGGCTGGCAAACCCACCTCCAAAATCATCGAAGAACAAGCCGATATCTGGTCTTTCTTCTTTTACAATACCAACAGTCCGGTGAAATATATGAAGGGATAGGGGTCAGTAGTCAGTAGTCAGTAGTCAGTAGTCAGTAGTCAGTAGTCAGTAGTCAGTAATCAATGGTTGGTGAAGAGAAGTGGTTCATCGTGGGTTTTTGCGTATGCCCGGGAGAAATCGAGTTTTCTCCTTTGTTTTTTCATGTACCCCATAGCCTGGGTGAGATGACCCACAAATTCAGGATTGGAATAATCGGATTTGTCATGGCCCAGGGCCGTAATCCAGGCCAGGCCCCCGTCAAACCGGTGTTGCCATACGGAAGGGTAATACCGGGCAAATCCCCCCTTATTGAGCTCAAAGCGGACGGTCTCCGCTGAATCCAGTTTCAGCGACTGCAAATCGGCCACCAGCAGCACTTCCGGACCGGGGTACAACTCCTTCATAAAATAACATTCATCCTTCCGTACCCATTTTACAGGGATGGCCTTCACGGAGGGATGGTCCGGCCGGATGTTGAGTACCTCAAAGGGCTGAAATCTCGGATGCCAGGCAAAGGTCCCGCCGAGAAACTGTTTGAACCAGGTCCAGTTGCGTTCGGTACCCAGTACGGAATGAATTCCCAGAAACAATCCACCGGCTTCGATATACTGCCGGAAAGCCAGGCGCTGGGCGTTGGTTTCAAAGACTTCATTATTGGTACTGGCAAAAACGACCAGGTCGGTCTTGGTTAGTTCTTCGGCAGTGAAAACCCCGGGATCTTCAGTGGCTTTCAGCTGAAAGCGATGTTTTCGCGCAAGAGAGTCAAAACAACGGATGGCCTGCGGGATATTGTCGTGTACATAACCTTTACCGTTTTTAGTGTACAACAATACCCTTAAGCCAGAGAGGTCCTGGGCTATCCCGGGAGAAAATAAAAACAGGAGGAACAGGACAAGGAGCTTGGTTTTCATAACCGGTTTTTAAAACTGTTTAACTGAACATACGATTCCCACAAGACAATCCCTGCACAAACGGCAATATTGAGCGAATGTTTGATCCCGGATTGGGGTATTTCGATGGCGCTGTCACACAAGCCAAGGGTGGCTTCGCTGACCCCGGAGACTTCGTTTCCAAAGACCAGGACCAGGGGCTGTTTTTCTGAAAAGTCGAACTGGTCCAGGGGGATGCTGCCATGGACTTGTTCTACGGCGGAAATATGGTAACCCTTTTCTTTCAGATTCATCAAGGCGGATGCAAGGTCTTCCACCCTGGCCCAGGGAACCGATTCCGTGGCATCCAGGGCCGTTTTCAGGATTTCTTTGTGGGGAGGGGCCACGCTGAATCCGGCCAGTAAAATTTTTTCCATATTAAAGGCATCCGCCGTCCGGAATACGGACCCGATATTCAGTCCTGAACGTATATTTTCCAGCACCACGGTGACCGGTATCTTGGCACCTGCTCGCATCTCCGGGAGGCCGGGCCTGTTGAGTTCCAACATGGTTTTTCTGGAAAGCATCTTTGCAAAGATATGTCCTATATTCAGCGCGTGAAATTTCCGACCGGGGCAACTGGCAAATATTTACCATACCTGGCCCTGTATTTCATGCTTCTGCTGGCCCATGGCTACCAGTATGGATCAGGGGACCAGAGTGATTTTATGCCTTATGCCCTGCACCTCCGGAATCCGGACCTGTACCCCGGTGATTTTTATATTTCCTGCCTGAAGGAACACTTCAATGAACGATGGCTTATTGCCAGGATCCTGTCCCTGATCCCTCCTGCCGGCTGGCCCGTATTATTTATGATCATTCATTTTTTGGCAAGCGTGCTCCTGTTTAATGGATTATTGAAGTTCAGTGCCCACTTTCTGTCCCGGGCCTGGATGCAATGGCTGCTATTATCTGTCCTCCTTATAGTCCTCTACCCGGTTCATCTGGGAGGCAACGAACTGTATTATAATATGGTTTGCCCCAGTTTGTTGTCCAAAGCAGCCGGGATATGGTGTCTGTGGTTTTGTTTCCGGCAGGATGACCTTAAGGCCGCCCTTTGCGCCGTTTTGGCCACCTGGCTCCATCCGGTAGCCGGTTTCCAGGTTTTTATCCTGGGCACGGCCTTTCTTCCTGCGGTAAAATGGGGAAGGTATTGTATCATCACGCTTACAGCAGTGGCGCCCTACTTGTTTATCCTTCTAAAAAATTTGACCGGGCCGTCCCAAATCCTTCCGGAGGTCATGGCTCTCCGGAATGCGCATCATTTTTACCCTGCCTATTTCGGATTGAAAAATGCGATCATCCTGCTGCCCATATTTTTCGCAGGGACGGCACTTGCTTACCGGAAGGATCGAAGAATCTTCAGGCTTGGGATTTGGGTGCTCCTGGGTTGTGGGGTCTACCTCTGTACCCTGCCTGCAAACCCGGACCTGGCTATAAAAAGTCAATGGTTCAAATCCACCATTTGGCTTGAGTTTTTCTCCCTGCTGATGATAGGGACCTGGTTATCCGATCTTACCCTGCTCCGGGATGTACTGAAACGACTGGGGAGCCCTTTCCTCATGCTGGTGTATCTGATAGTTCTTGTCGTTGCCCTTTACCGGGCCCGGCTTGCGAACTGGTACTTTCCATGGTCGGCCCCTAACGAATCGATACGCACCGCTCTTGAAGCCAAGTCGGTGAGTCAGCCCGGGGATCTTTTTATTGTGCCCGCAGGGTTTACCTCCTTTAAATTTTTTGCAGAAAGGCCCTGCTGGCTGGACTGGAAGGCCATTCCCCACCGGTCGGATTGCCTGGAAGAATGGGCCGGCAGGGTGGAAAAAGCCTACGGCCTCACCACCGGATACCAGGGAAATTTGCAGGAGATCGACCGGATCAGCAATGCGCGTTTGGCCAGTCTGGACCAGGCATCAAAGGAAATGCTGAAAGCTGCCGGGGTAAAATACGTCCTCTTCAGACCTGAGGGAAAGACGGATTACCGGATGATAAAATTATGAAGGCATATAGAGTACCTTGTCCTTAAGCCGCAGGTAGGCCAGCATATCCATGTGGTTTCCGTGTTTCATTCCTTCCAAGCCCATCCGGTCCAACAGTTGCCGGCAGGCGGTGCCCAGGGGTTCATTTGCATAATCACGGTCACGTAAAAAATGGAGGCATTTCATCAACATGAACGCATTCATGCCCTGGAAAAACCGGTTCCGGAAGGTCTTGAACGAAGGACTGTGTTTTTTCATTTCTGAGACCCTTGCCTCAAATCCAATGGTATCCAGAAATTCAATCAATCCTTTTTCCAGGTTCAGCGAGCGGAAAGACTTCTGGAAATACAAGGCTTCCAATTGGGTCAATAGCGCCCGGATCACTTCAAAATTGCGCAAGGCATAGGTCATCATTTCCACAGGTGGCCCATCCATCCGATCAAGCAAGGCTTTGCCGGTCCCAAAAGGAACCCGGTCTGACAAACGGGAGGAAGGGTGGACGGTGGTCCCTCCGATTGAAGCCACCTGGTTTTTTACCGAGAATTTATGAATAAAATAAAAATCCTCCCCGGCTTGCCTTGGGGGCATACCCCCCTCCGAGGCATAGGCCGCCGCATCCACGGCGAAAGCGGAACCCAGGGTTTGGAATGCATACGGGAATCCGGCATACCTCAGGGCATGGACATAATAACGCAGGTGCAGCTCGTAGTCCGTAATCGCCTCCAGGTGTCGTTTTGAGGGCAAGTTATCCGTATCGTGTTCATAATGGATCAGCAGGCAAGCCTTTGAAGTATTCCTGAAGGCATCCCGCAGGACAAGGAAATAATTGGCCTCCACCCGGGTATCCGCATCGAGGCTGCAGATCACTCCTCCGGGCCGCCCGGCTTTAAAAAACCGGAAGCAGGCCTCATCCATGCCTGTTTTTCTGGCCGGCCCCACCCCACCTTTTTTATGAGGAAGTCCGGTCCTGTCCAGCACAAACAGGGGGCAGGCACCGGATCTCTTCGGTAACGATTCCAGGCTAATCCGGTTTTGCCTCACCGCCGTTTCGGGGGATTTGTCGGTATCGTTGACCACGATCAGGATCTCCACCTTCTGGGAGGCAAAACCGGCCGCTTCTTCGATACTTTGGAGACAGGGTTCGGGATCCGTTTCATTAAATACCGGAATGACCACGATAAAAGCGGTGTCCGGGTCCGGCGGCTGATTGAGGAGCGGGTGCCGGGTTTCCTGCCTGGAAAGGTAAAGGCCGGTTTTGTTCATTCAGGTGCCGTAAAACGGTAACCTACGCCGTGGACATTTTCAATTTTTATGGAGGGATCCTTTTCAAAAAACTTGCGCAACCTGCTGACAAAAACATCCATGCTTCTTCCAAGAAAATAATCATCCTTGCCCCATACGGCGACCAGGATTTCAGACCGTTTGCTCAACTGGTTTTTGTGCTTAAAAAAATAGGACAGCAACTCGGCTTCCCGCTGGGTCATGCCCTGCTTGCCCTCCGGGCCTTCAATGGTATAATTTTCCGGATCGAAGGTATATCGGCCGATGGTGATGACCCCGCTGGTGCGGTTGGGGTCCACAAAGCGCCGGCGCAGGAAGATTTCGATTCGGAGCACCAGTTCTTCGATGCTGAAAGGTTTGGTAATATAATCGTCCGCACCAAGGGAAAGGCCCTCGATGCGGTCTTCTTTCATGGATTTGGCCGTGAGGAACAATATGGGCACTTCCTTGCTTTTGGCCCTGATTTCTTTGGCGGCCTCAAAACCATCCTTCAGGGGCATCATGACATCCAGGATACAAAGGTCCGGTTTTTCGGCTTCAAAGGCCTTGATCGCTTCCACCCCATTGTTGACGAGGATGACCTGGTAACCCTTGGCATTGAGGTTATCGGCCGTAACGAAGGCAAGGGTTTCATCATCCTCCGCGAGCAGGATCTTCGATTTGTTCATGATATCACTTTGGGTATCTCAATATACAAACTTGTACCGACACCGACCTGGCTTTCAATCCTGATTTTCCAGCCATGCGCTTTGCAGATCTGGTATACGTAATGCAGGCCCAGTCCAAAGCCCTTGACATTATGTACATTTCCTGTGGGTACCCGGTAAAACCTGGAAAAGATTTTTTTAAGGTATTCCTTGGGGATGCCGGATCCATGGTCGGCACAACGGATGACCATTTTGTCCGCCTCGTCATAAGTTTCCAATTCGATTTTCAGCTGGTGGTCTTCAGAGTATTTTATGGCATTGTCGAGCACGTTCTGAATGATGTGGATAAAATGGATCCGGTCGGCGCTGATGACCGGGGCCATCGCATTCAACTGGACGTGGATTTCCCCGTTTTTAGCCTTGATCCTGGGCTCTGTGCCGGAAACCAAATCGGTGATGATTTCATGGATATTCACCGGTTCAGGCAGGATCTGAAAATTGGTTTTTTCCATCCGGGCGACCTGCAAGACCCTTTCCACCTGGGTGTTCAGGAGTTGGTTTTGATTCTTGATGATCTGCGCGTATTGGCGCAGCCTGGGATTTTCCTGGATGACTTCGTTTTGCAACAGGACATCGGAGGAGATATTGACCGCGGCAAGGGGAGTTTTGAATTCGTGCGTCAGGTTGTTGATAAAATCCTTTTGCATCTCGGCCAGGGTTCTTTGTTTCAAAATGATCCAAAGGCTGTAGGCAAAAAACAGCAGAATCAACATCAACAGGCCAAGGCTGACCCAGGTATACGAATAAAACGGGTTGGCCTGGCGGTCCGGGAAGCGCACTCCGAAATAATAGAGATAATCCTTGTACGTGGGGAGTTTGGTACCCGGACGGATGTTTTTCTGGTTTGCTTCATAACTCACCGCATTGTGATAAACCATGCTGTCCCGGTCGCAGTCGTAGATGCCGAATTCATAATTTTCCTTCAGGCCGACATTCTGGAATTCCACTTTGAGATAATAATCCAGGGTATTGACATTGATGTGGTCGTTGATATTGACCAGGAAATAATTGGACTGGGGATGTTTGATCAGGCTGGTAAAACTTTCCAGGTCGTCGTTTTTCGACAGCCGCTTCGCCACTTTGGACAGGGCTGTGATGGCCTTGTCCCGAAAGGCCCTTTCCTCCACGTTCTGTTGCTGACGGATGATATAAAATTGAATAAAAAGGGTCGAAAGGATGGCTATCGAACCCAGAATAATCAATCTTGCAATGACGCTGCTCCTCATGAGAAGACAAAGTTAATCACCTCCGGGGTATTGCCGCCTGCCTGCTTCGGCGAAGCCAGGCCGAAATGAATAATGCCTATCTTGCCTGCCCATGGATGATGCGACCACCCTGGTGGCCACCGAATATTTTCCGCGAATCTCCACCGTCCGGCAGATGATGCTGGCCCAAAAGGTATGGCTGGCATACGGGGAAACCTATCAGAAAAACAGCCTGCGAAACCGCTGTTACCTGGCATCCGGCCAGGGTTTGCAGCGATTGTCCGTGCCCCTTAGGAAAGGCAAGCATCAGTCCCAGAAAATTTACAAGGTCAAAATTGCTTATGAAGAGGACTGGCCCTTGCAACATCTGAAGGCGATGGAAACCAATTACCGGTCTGCTCCCTTCTTTCTTCATTTCGTGGATCCGGTCCGCCTCATCCTGGAATCCAGGCCTGAGTACCTGGTCGATCTGAATTGGAAAATCCTGTCATTGCTTTTCAACGTTTTCAGGTGGCATCCGGACATCGCCTGTCATATGGAATTCAGTTCCCCGGCTAAGTCAACGATTAGTCCAACGGTCAAACTCAGGCCTTATAACCAGGTATTTGCCGGCCGGTTTGGCTTTTTAGCGGATCTCAGTATCCTGGACCTCTTGTTCTGCATGGGCCCGGAACCCAAATATATCCTCCCCTGAAAAATCCGGACGTTTTATTGGATATTTATATTAAAAAACAGCCATCGTGAGTGTTTTCCAGTTTGATCCCAAGATTGAAGTTTATCAAAGCCTTATTGACGAAGCGGTTAAAAACCTGCATGAACTCACCCAGGAAATCCAGAACAAAGAGCTGATGGAAACGGTGTCCTCCCTGAGGGCAAGGATCCGGGATCCCTATATGTTTGTGGTAGTCGGAGAGGTCAAGGCGGGTAAGAGCAGTTTTATCAACGCCCTGCTCAGCGCCGGACGGGAGATCTGCAAGGTGGCCCCGCAGCCTATGACCGACACCATCCAGCAAATCGTCTATGGCCCGGAGGAACAGGAAGTGCATATCAATCCCTATTTCAAAAGGCATTTTATTCCGGCGGAAATCCTGAAGGAAATTGCCATCGTGGACACGCCGGGCACCAATACCATCGTAGCCCATCATCAGGAAATCACGGAACGTTTTATTCCTTCCTCGGATTTGATCGTATTTGTCTTTGAAGCCAAAAACCCATACCGGCAGTCCGCCTGGGACCTGTTTGACTTTATTAAGGACGAATGGCGAAAGAAAATAATTTTTGTCCTGCAGCAAAAAGACCTGATGTCTCCGGAAGACCTGGCGGTCAACGAAAAAGGCCTGGCCGAGTATGCCTTTAAAAAAGGGCTTCCCTCCGCAAAAATATTTTCCGTTTCCGCCAAAGACGAACTGGAGGGCAGAACTGACCAAAGCGGTTTCACCCTCCTCAGAAATTACATCAACGCAAACATTCTTCAGGGTAAAGCCGGATTTATCAAACTCTACAACAATGTATCCACCGCCCAAAACATCAATTCCCGCATTTATAAGGGCATCCTGGACCGGAAAGAACAATTCCTGTACGATCTGAATTTCAGAAATGACATCCGGACCACCCTGGACGAGCAGGAAGCCAAGTCCAAACAGCAGGTGGCGGTGTTGGCGGAAAACCTGCTTGCAGCCTATGACCGGGCCACTTTAAAAACAGAAAAAGAGCTGGAAGCGGGCCTGGGTATGTTCAACATGGTCAAACGGTCGCTGATCTCTGTGTTCAGCAAAAGCCAATCCGTGAAAGAATGGCTGACCGGCCTCCTTTCCGGCCTGGAAAAAGACCTGCAGATCGAATTGCAGAACAAACTTACCGGGGGCATCGGAGACATTGCGGACAATATCCAGCAAATGGGCAAAATCATTGACCTGAAGATCCGCAACAGCAGAACGGTACTCAAAGACAGCCATGAACTCTTTGCTGAGATCGCCGAACGGCGCGCCGGGGTATTCCGGGAACTGCAGGAAACCTTTACTTCTTTTCTGAACCGGAGTGAAAATTTCAGTTCAGCAGACCTCTTCCCCGGCCAGGAATCCCTGTCGCCTCAGATTGCCGGAGGTACAGGCATGGGCATCGTCGGCATTGTCCTGGCCGCCATTGCCAAAGGCACCATTTTCGATGTGACCGGAGGGATTCTTTCAGGTCTTGGATTCTTGTTTGCCGGAGCGCTCGCCTTCTTCCAAAAAAGAAAATTTATGGACTCCTTCCGTAAAGAAATCAACAAGGGAAGGAACGACCTCGATTCCGAGGTAAAGGCCAGGCTGAACCAGTATATCGTAAACATCAGGCAAAAAATTGAACGTTCCTTCAGCAATTTTGACGGCTTGCTGCAATATGAAGAAAAACAACTTGCCCGGCTGGACGGCTTTCACAATAAAATCAAGGATGACCTTTCGGGCCTGGAAACAGAACTCCAGGGATACCAGCTTGCCTGAGGCCTCAAAGGCTTTTTTTCATCTGCCAGTGGTCCAGTCCCACTTCTGTAAATTTTTTCCCCGCCTTTTTATAACCCAATTTTTCATAAAAAGGAATCGCCTGTTCCCTGGCGTGCAGCACCATTTCCTTAAAACCGGCCCTCCTGCTCCAATCCTCGCTGTAACCAACCAGCTCCCGGCCGAAGCCTGAGTTTTGTTTTTCAGGCAATACCGCGACCTGGCGCATCCGGACCTGTCCGCCCGTCTCCGGGCTGAGGACCAGGCAGGCCAGCAATTGGTAAGCATCGTCATAAAGGGCCACGTGGGTATCTTCAAATTCTTTGGAAAGGTCTTCTTCACTGAAATCCAGACCCAATGGTTCTTTCAATACCCGGTACCGGAGCCTGATCAGCTCGTCGTATTCCGGGGTTCCGAAAGCAACGGGGTGAATTTTCATTTATGCTTATTTTAGCCAATATTAATCAATCCATATCATGAAACCAATATTCGCCGCCTTACTGGCCATGCTGTACTTTCACCCATTGAGCGCTCAAAGAATAGCCAAAGTAAAAAAGGAAGCTGCCGCACCCGTCGTGACGGATCTCCGTCCAATCGTGGACCAAATGGCTAATGAAATAGAAAACGAGATCATCGAAGCGAGGCATTGGTTGCATCAGCATGCCGAATTGAGCAACCGTGAATTTAAAACCGCGGAGTACATTGCCAAATACCTGGCCTCGGTGGGCATCGAACACCAGACGGGTGTTGGTAAAACCGGGGTGGTCGGGCTGATAAGAGGGGCTAAGCCGGGGCCGACCATTCTGCTCCGTGCGGATATTGACGGACTTCCGGTCACCGAGCGCGTGGACCTTCCCTGGAAATCCACCAACCGGGACCTTTACCTGGGCATGCAGGTCGGAGTCATGCATGCCTGCGGTCATGATACCCATGCCGCCATGCTTATGGGCGCCGCCAAAATCCTATACGGCATCCGGGACCAGCTGAAAGGCAATATCAAACTGGTATTCCAGCCTGCCGAGGAAGGCCCTCCCCCCGGAGAAGAGGGAGGCGCCAGCCTTATGATCAAGGAAGGATTGATGGAGAATCCAGCGGTGGACGTCGCTTTTGGCCTGCATATCAACAGTTCTACCGAAGTGGGCCATATCAATTATAAACCCGGGGGCACCATGGCGGCCAGCGATGTCCTCAGGATAAAAATCAAAGGCAAACAAACTCATGGGTCAACCCCATGGGACGGGATCGATCCGGTGGTGGTTGGTGCACAAATTGTGATGGCGCTTCAGACAGTGGTCAGCCGGCAGACCGAACTGACCAAGGAGGCCGCCGTGGTCACGGTGGCCACTTTTCACGCCGGGGTTCGAAACAACATCATCCCGGAAGAAGCAGAACTGACGGGCACCATCCGGACCCTGGACCGTGACATGCAAGTGGCCATTCATGAAAAAATCAAACGGACGGTCTCGAAGGTCGCCGAAAGCATGGGGGCAGAAGCCGAAACCACGATCTCCATTGGCAACCCGGTGACTTACAATGATCCTGCCCTCACCTACCAGATGCTTCCGACCATTCAGCGGGTGGCCGGCATCCACCAGGTCCATCTTACCAAGGCGGTGACCGGTGCGGAGGATTTTTCTATGTACGCGCTCAAAATGCCCTCGCTTTTCCTTTTTGTAGGAGGGATGCCCCTTGGTGCGGACGCGGCCAAAGCCCCTCCCCATCACACCCCTGATTTTTACGTGGATGACCGCGGTATGAAAACCGGGGTCCGGACCCTCTGCCACCTGGCCCTGGATTATGCGGATCAGTGGAAGCCGGAGGCCAGGCCAAGCGCTTTACCGGGTAAATAATCCCTTACCAAAAAAATCCGGCCGTACCCAACCTCCCGCATCCTTCCGCCGTCTATCTGATTATGAAAAATTCAATCATCCTTCTATTAATCCTGGGACTGGTGTCCTGGATTTCTTGTGAAAAATCTTCCGATCAGGAAGCCTCTAATGGTTTGACCGGCACCTGGAATCTGGTGGCGATCACCGGTGGTATTGCGGGGAACGGCTATCAGGCCAATTTTGACGCCATTCACTTTGACCAGGGGAGTTTTGACCTTTTGAAAAACAAAGCAAAAATCTTCTCCGGAACCTATACCCTTAATGCTGCTGCCGATACCTTTAAAATCACCAGCACGGCCACCGAAGCCGATCCTTTCCTCAATATCAAGGAGAAAAAGATCAGCACCGACAAAGGGAATCTCATTCTCAGCGAGCCCTGCTGCGACCTTTACAACTACGAATTCAGCATAGGTTCGAATGAATGAGGCATGACGTTTGAGGATTGAGGAATGAGGTACGAGTGGGCATGTCACTCTGACCTCCATCCTCAATCCTCAATCCTCAATCCTCAATCCTCAATCCTCTACCCTCTACCCCTTCCTGCAAAACCTTAATAGCGATTCCGACTCCATGGCATTCAGGCAGAGTTCCCTAGGCAGAAGCCCTTTCCGGGCCGCGGTGATCCCATAATCGACATCCCGGATTGAGCCGCGGTTGTGCGCATCCGGGTTAATGGAAATATAAACTTCCTTTTCAATACAATACGGGATATAGGAATAATCGAGGTCCAGGCGTTGCGGATTGGCATTGAGTTCAATCGCTACCTGGTTGGCCTTGCAGGCGTCAATGATCTTTTTGTAATCCAGGGGATAACCCTCCCTGGAGAGGAAAAGGCGGCCTGACGGATGCCCGAGGATATGGGTATGCGGATTTTCAATGGCCCGGATCAACCGGGCGGTGGCTTTGGCCTGATCCATCTGGAAAGCGGAGTGAATACTCGCAATCACCACCTCAAAGCGGGACAACAGCTGGTCATGGTAGTCCAGTTCACCACTCGACAAGATATCGCATTCAATGCCTTTGAGCACCCTGAATCCTTTACGGCCTTCATTGCAGTGATCGATTTCCTTCCATTGCTCCTGGAGTCGATCGGGTTTGAGTCCATTGGCATAGGCGGCAGCCTGTGAATGGTCCGTGATCACGATATACTCATACCCGGCTTCCCTGGCTCCGGCGGCCATTTCGGACAGGCTGTGAATGCCGTCGCTATAGGTGGTATGGCAATGGATCAGGCCCTTGAGGTCCCCGGACTGAACCAGGTGATCCAGTTTCCTTTTACCAAGTTTTTCAACACCATGGATATCCCTTAATTCAGGGGAAAGGTATGGCATGGCCATGGAATGAAAAAGATCCTCTTCCTTTTTTGCGGGGATATCCTTCAGAGATGGAAGGGTTTTGACAAAATGCTCCGGGCCGGTGGTAGTGAGCAGTGCGGACGCCCAATGTTTTTTATCCGTCAGGTGTATTTCAACGGGCAGGAAGCCGCTGAGCCGGCCTTCCAGGGTATGGGCTTGTGTTTTATTGATGGTCAACAATTCCGGGTCCAACTGATTGAATAAATCCGGGGAACAGGTGGTGATCATCTCTGCTTTTTCCACGACCGGCAGGCCTCTTCGCAAAGGGCCGGTCATTTCTGCCAGGGCATCGGGGTCTGCTTCCTGGACCCTTCTGATCAGGGCCTGAAGATGATGCCGGGCCTGGGTAAAAAGGTATTTTCCCTGGTTGGATTGAAGGAAGACAATGGATTCAATGATTTTGTGCTGGGTTTTTTCTCCAAATCCCTTGTGCGCGGTCAGCCGGTTTTCATTGCAGGCATACATCAATTCGCCCGGGCTTTCAATACCCAGTTCTTTCCACAGGATGGCTATTTTCTTGGGCCCGAGGCCCTGGAGCTCCAGCATTTCCACCACGCCCGGAGGTGTTTTGGCCAAATATTTTTCCAGGGTGGCCATATGCCCGGTCTTCAGCAATTCGGTGATTTTGTCCGCAATGGCTTCTCCCACGCCTTTGAGGTCCAGTAATTCTTCGTGGGTAAAATCTTTCAAAGGCCTGTCCAGTTTTCTCAGGATGAGATAAGCATTCTGGTAGGACCTTATTTTATAGGGATTCTCATGGTGCAACTCCATGATTTTACCCAACAATTCAAAGGTGTTTGCTATTTCCTTATTGGTCACCGCGTAAAGGTACTTGCTGCGGCCAATTTTATCATCCTATAAAATAAAATTGCCTAACTTGTAGGGATCTTTGTAATATTATATCCTGTTAAACAAAGCGAAATATGAAAGATTTTTTTAACAAACTTTTTGGCAAAGCGAAGAAAGTAGGTTCAGACATCGCTGATAAAGCAGAGAACGCTTTTGAAGCCGCCAAGGACAAGGCGGAAGATATTTTGGAGGATCCCAAAGTGAAAGCCACCATCGATAAAGCCAAGGCCAAAGCCGCCGATCTGGCTGAAGATGCCAAGGCCTTTGGTGCAAAAGTGGCCGACAAAGCCGAAGATGCCTTTGAAGTGGCTAAGGATAAAGCAGAAGACCTCTGGGAAAAAACAAAAGACAAAGCCGAAGATCTTGCGGTGGACGCGAAGGAATTCGGAGCAAAAGTGGCCGATAAAGCAGATGATCTTTGGGAAAGGGCCAAAGACAAAGCGGAGGACCTGTTGGAAAAAAAGGAAGCCCCGGAGGCTAACGCTTCTTCCTCTCCGGAATCGAAACCCCAGGATGCCCCCGGCTCGCAGGAGGAAAATAAACCAGCCTGAGCCCTAAAAATAGGACCAGCCCTGGTCTCCCACTTTTAATTCGACCTCATTCCGGATTGCCGATTCCACCCGCCCAATGATTTGATTGGGCAAATTCAGTTCGCTGGCCATTGCCGCCACTTCAGCCAGACAGGATTCCGTACCGTAGATTTCCAGGCGGGTTCCCATATTGAAGACCTTATACATTTCCGGGAGGGAAGCCTGGCTGCACTTTTGAATCAGGGAAAAAACAGGGGGCGGTGAAAACAGTTGGTCCTTGATGATTTTTAATCCATTTACAAACTTAAGGACCTTGGAATGCGCCCCCCCCGTGCAGTGAATAATGCCGTGTAAACCGGGGTGCGCCCGTTTCAACAGGGGATACAAGAGGGGCAGGAAGGTCCTGGTTGGGGAGAGCAACAGCTGTCCCACATTCCGGCTCTGTCCATCCCCGGTTTCGATCCGGTCAGTCATCTGGTGTGGCCCGGAGTAAACGAGATCCGGATTCACCGACGGATCAAAAGATTCGGGGTAGATCTTTCCATATTCCCCGGACAATACATCATGTCTTGCGCTGGTGAGCCCGTTGCACCCAATCCCGCTGTTGTATTCCTGTTCGTAACTGGAACGTCCGAAGGAACCAATACCGAGAATCAGGTCACCGGGACGAATATTGATTTCAAACACCGAGGATCTGGAAAGTTCCGAATAGGCCGTAAACCCGACATCAAGGGTCCGCACCACGTCGCCGACATCCGCCGTTTCCCCTCCTGCATGGTGCAGGTGGATGTCATGGGCCTTCAGGGAATCCGCAAACTCCAGAGTGCCTTCAATCAGGGCTTCCAGGACTTCGCCAGGGATCCGGTTTTTATTGCGCAGAACGGTATTGGAAATATAAAACCGGTTGACCGGCCCGCTGCAGGCCATGTCATCAATATTCATGACCAGGGCATCCTGGGCAATCCCTTTCCATACTGAAAGGTCGCCGGTTTCTTTCCAATAAAGATAGGCAAGGATGGTCTTGGTGCCGGCGGTATCGGCATGCAACATCAGGGCTGCTTTCGGATCACCAGAAAAAATATTTGGAAGGATCTTGCAAAAGGTGTTCCGGAACAATCCCCGGTCCAGGCGGCGGATGGCATGATGCACTTCATTCTTATCGCTGGAAACACCGCGGGATTCATATCTGGAAGGCTCGGTCATGCCAGGTAAAGCTATAAAAACATTTTTAATCAAATATTCCTTTCCATTTTTCAGTCTGCAGGGCTGCGGACGAAGCAAAGAGGATCAGCAGCCAGTATATTCCTTCTGAGGCCCAGGCCCAGACCAGGCCCATATCCCGGACCTTGATGATGTAAAAAGCGCAAAGCAGGTAAATGAGGGTGCATACGATCTGGATATTCAGGCCCTGGAAAGAGGCCCCGGTGCCGCTGAGCCCATTGAAAAAAATAGTGGCCACCGAAAACATCGCCAGCAGCCCGAGGATGACCAAAAAGACGGGCTTAGCCTCATAGACCAGGTGCATGTCTTCCGCGCCCAGCAAGGGGTACAGGAAGAACTCAGGCAGGATAAGGAAGGGGAAGGCGATGAGACAGGTGGTCATCAGGGACAACCTGGCCGTCTTCCAGATGATCGGGATCACCGCTTTTAGTTTGTTCTTGCCGATATACCCGCTGACCATGGTTTGGATCCCCGCCGCATAACCCCAGATCGGTACACTGAAAATAAGGTAAGCGATCCGGCCGAGGTTGGAGACGGCAAGTTCCTCTTCGCCCATGTTCTCAATCCAGGTAAACAATAAAAACCAGGAGCCCAGGCCAACAATGGACTGGACGATAAATGGGACCGAAACCCTTACGATCTGCCGGATGGATTTCCAGTTGATGGGATGAATCTGGAAAAGGAAATAAGGATTTTTTTTCCGGTCCAGAAAAATAAAGCCGGTAAAGACCACTACGGCAATGGCTTCGGCAAGCGTACTCGCAAGCCCGGCTCCGCCTATACCCATGGTCGGGAGGCCAAAATGGCCGAAAATAAACCCGTAATTCAAAATCAGGTTCACCACGATCAGCACTAGGGTCTGGTAGCCAATAATCGAGGTCCTGGCCACCCCCGCATACAAAGCGACGTAGGCTACACCCAGGTAACTGAAAAAAATGCCCCAGGACCTGTATTGGATGTATTCAAGGCTGTGTTGAATGATGGTATCCGATTGGGCCAGCAACCTGAACAGCGGCTCGCTCCCGAATTTCATCAACAAAAACATCAGGGTTGCGATGAGCAGTTCGAAAACGATCATGGTATGGGTCAGGTGGCCGATGGCCAGCCTGTTCTTCTCACCCATCCTCCGGGCTATAAAAATCTGCCCCCCTCTGGAAAAACCGTAACCTATGGCGGCAATGATCAGATAATAAACGCCTACGAAGCCCATGGCCGCAAACATCAGTTGATCATGATGATACAAAAACAGGCTGTCGGTAAGCGCTATAATATTTTGTGAAGCCCCACCGATCATGATGGGTGCGGATATCTTGAAAATATTACGATACGAGGTACTGAGATTCACCTTGTGGCTGGCAAAAATAAACTCAATTCCTTATATCCGGCCGGCAGAATCCGCGCACAGGCGGCTTTTTGAGAAAAAAAAATTATTCAGAGAAAAATGAAAAGAAATAAGGAAGTGCATATAAATTTGCCTGATCAGGATCAGTCATTGAAGGCAATTATCAAATGAAACAATCTATTCTTTTATGAAGAAAAAAGAAGAAGCAAAGGTCAACAAGAAAAGAATAGTAAAGGACTATGAGAACCTTAACCCGGAACTCTCTAAAGCATTGCATGCGGCATACCCGGCCGGCTTTGCCGAATCCATGATTTCTTTTTTTGACCGCGATGGAAAACGGGTGTCCGCCATACCCTTTGAAACGGATGAAATTTATTACCTCATCAGGATGGTTGAGAAAAAACCAAAACCGGTGAAAGACGAAGCTGACCTGGAGTCCGAAACCGAAGCCGAAATCCCGCCAGCTGAAGAAGAGGACCTTTTCCAGGACGAGGAAGAAATAGAGGAAGAATCGGGCGACGTCTCCCTGGATGACATCGAAAATGCCGAAAATTCTTTTTCGGATGACGACAACTATTGAGTAAATATCCACCCTGTTTTGCCCGTTCCCTACCCCGATCCTGCATTATACCGAAAACACGCAGCAGAACTCACGGAAATCATATTTCAATACCTCTCCTCTTGCAGGGAGGAATCCCTTCCGGTGCTGGAAACCATCCCTCCGGAAAGCGCTTACCGGTTCTGGAAAGAAGAGCTGCAAAACCCGACTTTATCCTTTCCGGCCTTGTTTTCAAAAATTATCCAGGGATCCACCCACCTCCACCACCCCGGTTATATCGGGCACCAGGTTGCGGTACCTCATCCCTACTCCATGTTGGCTGATATGGCCGCCGGGCTCCTCAACAACGGGATGGCGGTTTATGAAATGGGCCAGGTTTCGGTGGCTATGGAACGTGCGGTCTGTGAACAAATAGCCGACCGGCTTGAATGGAACGGGGATCCGGGCGGTATATTCACCTCCGGCGGTTCCCTGGCAAACTTGACCGCGCTTTTATCGGCCAGGCAAAAGCACTCCCGGGGCAAATATTGGGAAGGCGGCCATGCGGATTCGCCCCCGCTTGCCGTCATGGTATCCTCCGAAGCCCATTATTGTATTTCCCGCGCGGTTAAAATCATGGGCTTGGGCCGCCAGGGCCTGGTTCTTCTTCCGGTTAATGAACGGTTTCAGACCGAGGTGTCCCGGCTGGAAGACATTTATCAAAAGACCCTGAGCCAGGGCATTGAAGTATTTGCCTTTGTGGCGAATGCATGCAGTACCGCGACCGGGGCTTACGACGATATTGAAACCATAGCAGGCTTTTGCAAAAAACACCAGATCTGGCTGCATGTCGATGGAGCCCACGGAGGGGCGGTTCTGTTCAGTGACCGTCACCGAGCCCTGCTTCAGGGGGCCGGGCTGGCGGATTCGATCACCGTGGATTTTCACAAACTGCTGCAGAGTTCCATCCTTTGCACGGCCCTGGTTTACCGGTCGATCAAGGATTCCTATCCGACGTTCTCCCAGGGTGCCCGGTATTTGTTTGAAGACGATGAACAGGAATGGTACCAGACCGGGAAAAGAACTTTTGAATGTACCAAGGCGATGATGGTGCTAAAAGCATATACCTTGCTCCATCAGCTCGGAGAAACATCCCTGGGGCAAACCATTGACCGGCAATATCAGCTGGCTTCCGATTTTGCCGAAATGCTCATCAATCACGGCCATTTTCAATTGGCCTGCAAACCCCAATCCAATATCGTCTGCTTCCGGTACACCCCGCCCGGGATCCCGCCTCAAAACTATGACCTGCTCAACAGGGAAATAAGGGAGGAATTGGTGCGCGGAGGAAAATTTTACCCGGTCTTGACTACCATACGGGATTCCCTTTATTTGCGTACCGCCTTAATGAATCCGGGAACCACCCTGGACCACCTGGCCAGTTTAATAGATCAAATCCTCGCTTTTAATCCGGAAAAATTATGATCCAGTCCATCCCCCTTTACCAGGTAGATGCCTTTGCCAACCGATTGTTCCAGGGCAATCCTGCCGCGGTTTGTTTACCGGGCCAGGCCCTTCCCGATGCACTGATGCAGCAGATCGCCGCTGAAAATAATCTCGCCGAAACCGCTTTTGTAATTCCGCAAGGAGATCATTTTTCGATCCGCTGGTTTACGCCCACGGTGGAAGTGGACCTTTGCGGCCATGCCACCCTGGCCAGCGCTTTCATTTTATTTTTTGTCAAGTCCTTTCCCGGCGACCATATCCGCTTTGACTCCAAAAGCGGTCCGCTCTATGTAAGCCGGAAGGATGAAATGCTCGTGATGGACTTCCCGGCGGATCGTCTGGAAAAAGCCCCCTTGCCCGAATGGTTGCCGGAGGCGCTCGGCGTCCAAATCCTTGAGACCTGGACGGGAAGGTCTGATTACCTGGTCCTGGTGGATTCAGAAAAAACCTTAATCGGGATAAAACCGGATTTCAGAATGCTCTCATCACTGCCGGGCCGCGGGCTGATCGTGACGGCGGCCGGCGATAATCTTGATTTTGTCTCCAGGTGCTTTTTCCCCCAATCGGGAATTGATGAAGACCCGGTGACGGGCAGCGCCCACACTTCCCTGGTCCCTTATTGGAATAACAAACTTGGAAAGACCCGGTTCGTAGCGGCCCAGAGATCTGCCCGGGGCGGCACCTTGTACTGTGATTTGGAGGGTGACCGGGTCCATATCGGCGGGTATGCCCGGCTATACCTGGAAGGCACCGTCCTGGTCGACCCTAAGGCCGTTGAAGAAGGAGATTAACTTCCCCGATTCCTTTTCCCAGCACAAGACCTTTCGGGCTTCCAGGCAAGCGGCATGCATGCCTTTATAGGCTGTAAAATCATGGTGAATCCGGTTGATTGCATTTGAAACGGTTTGTTCCGTGACCGAGTCTAGCAGGATGGCTACCGGCCAATGTTCATTGATCTTGCGATATTCCGGGAAATTCACCGTCAATGCCGGAAGGCCCGCCATGATATAATCCAGGTTTTTATTGGCAAGGGAAATCCAGGAATTGCCATGGTCCGCCTCAAGCAAGCTGATTCCCAGAAATGCGCCGGGTGTCCTTTTTCTCAAATCTTCCGGCTTCAGTTCTCCTGTAAACTCAATCCGGTGCCCCAGTTCCAGGGAGCGGCTCAAGGATTGCAGGTGGGAACCTAAAGGGCCCTCGCCGATGATCATCAACCTCAAAGCCGGATCCAAATTTTGGACTGCACGGATGAGCACCTCCAGGCACCTGCCTTCATTGAGCGCGCCCTGAAAGAGTACAAGGCCCGAAGCCTGCTTGGCCTCCGGAAGGATCGACTCCGGGTAAGAGAGGGGATAATTGTGTACCACCTCCGCTTTGACGGAGTAATTTTTTTCAAGGTAGGCCGCCACCCCTTCATTCACGGCTATGACATTCTTTAGCGACGGGACCGTAAGGCTTTCAATGAATTTCCAGGTTTTCTGCCTTAAGGGGTTTTTGTACAATTCAGGCATCTCACTAAAAATTTCATGACAATCCCAGATCATGGTTTTATTCCGCAGGAAGGCGGCCAGGCGGACGGCCGGGAGGGTATCCAGATCCACCGCCATCAGACAAGCGGTGCGCGCCCTCAAGGCTTCGAAAAAAAAAAGCACATTGAGCATGAAGTAAAAACCAATGCCCTGCTGAAACCAGGTATTCACCCGTTTTACGTCCACCTCATTCAGGATCAGGGGGACTGATTTTTTCTTTCTTCTGCCGACCAGGCTTACCTTCCACCCGGCACCCGCAAGAGTACCTGCAATCCGTTGCATGCGTTGGTCCGTGACGAGGTCATTGGAAACAAAAATGCATATGGAGTTCACCGGGATAAATGTAAGAAGTCGGGCGGATTTGGGCTTCAGCCTGCGAGCAGGGCATCTCCGGCCCGGATCACCATCTGAGGATCCAGGCTGACCAGGTTTTCGCTTTCCATCATGCGAATGATCTGGAGCATTTTATCCTTCCTGAAAACCGAAACGGAATCCACCAGCTCCTGGAGCGGAATGGATTGTTTTTTTTTCAACAAGGCCATGACATAATCCTTGTACTTGAGATATTGATTTTCTTCAATCCCCGCTTCCTGGAGGCAATGGTCGCAGATTTTACATTTTTCAGCGGTGGTTTCGCCAAAATACCTTTGCATGATTACGCTGCGGCATTCCTCCGATTCAATATAGGACCAGATCTGGGCAAGCTGGGTCCTGGACCTTGTTTTCCTGAAAGAATACCATTTCTGATCGATGACCACTTCCCTGCTTTTCTGTCTTTCCCCTTTAAAGAAAATCCTGGACTGATCGGATTTGGGCTGGTAGCGGAGAATGCCTGCCCGGTGCAGCGAAGCCAGGAAATAGGCGACGTCGTCTTCGTGCAGGTCAAGCAATTTACCTAGGCGGTATTCCGAGATCCTGACCGGATGATGGAAAACCCCTTCGTAAGCGCGCAGGATGGCTTTGATCAGGGCATCTTCTTCCGCATGCTTTACCTGGTACCGGTAAAGGGTCTCTTTATCGGCAAGCATTTCGACCAGGGACGGCTGGTAGACCCCGTCGTTGAGCACGATCAGCCCACTGTGCTCCAGGACTTTCAGCGCCTCGATGGTGGGCAGGATGGGCAATTTTTTCAATTCGCAAAAAGTCACCAGGTCAAACGGAAAGGATTCTTCGGAGAGGCTGCCGGCCGCGATTTGATAATGCACGGCAAGGGTTTTGTACACCTGTTGTATGAAGCCGAGGTCAGGAAAGTTTTGCTCCAGTCGCTCCTCCATGCTCCGCCGGTCCCCTGAACTGTAAAATAAAACGGCATGGGCCTTCAGGCCGTCACGACCCGCCCGACCTGCCTCCTGGAAATAAGCTTCCATGCTTTCCGGTACATCCAGATGGATGACGATGCGGACGTCCGGTTTGTCAATACCCATGCCAAAGGCATTGGTGGCGCAAATGACCCTCACTTCATTTCTTTTCCATTTGTTTTCCCGGTCGACCCGTTCATCCTGGCTCAGACCTGCATGATAATAGGTACTGGATATGCGTTGTTGCCGCAAATACTCGCTGACCATCTTGGCTGACTTGCGGTTGCGTACATAAATAATGGCGCATCCCGGGAGTTTCCGGAGGATAGCCGCCATCCGGGTCCATTTATCCTCTTCCTTGAGCACCACGTAGGCCAGGTTACTCCTGGCATAACTGGACCGGACGATGTTTTCCTGCCGGAAAAGAAGCTTTTGCTGGATGTCTCTTGCCACCTCAGGGGTGGCGGTGGCGGTCAGGGCCAGGACCGGAACGGCCGGCATGGCTTCCCGGATCTTCGCTATTTCAAGGTAGGAGGGCCTGAAATCATAGCCCCATTGACTGATGCAATGGGCCTCGTCCACCGCGATCAGATTGACCTTCATCCGGACCAGCCGGGACCAGGCTTTTTCGGAAAACAAGCGCTCCGGGGATAGATAAAGCAGTTTGATCTCACCATACAGGCAGTTTTCCAGGATACGTTCAGTATCCTTCAGGGAGAGTCCCGAATGGACCAGGGCCGCCGGAATATTTTTTGACCTAAGCTGGCTCACTTGATCATTCATGAGCGAAATCAACGGAGAAAAAACCAGGCAAATCCCTTCCCGGCAGAGGGCAGGCACCTGGTAACACAGGGATTTTCCGCCGCCTGTGGGAAGCAAGGCCAGGGTATCTTTTCCATCCAGGATGGACAGGATGATGGATTCCTGCCGCATCCGGAAGGTCCCATAACCCCAGTATTTGGTTAAAATTTCATATGGAGTGGGCTCTTCCATTTATGTCCTGTCCAAAGATCAGGGAATTTTCGGGCCCTTCCAATTTCAGAACCTGGGGCAACCGATATTCCGGCCATTGCTTTTACCGGCCTCCGGCACGATACCGTAAGAGATGGCCAGTTTCAGAGAGGTGTACATGTCCTTCACATTGGTAAGTCCGTGATAGCCATCCAGGCAATCGCTGAAACTCAGGTTGGTTTCGGCGTGAAGGGAGGCCTGTAACTGTTCGGACAAATGGATCCGCATGCCCGCACCGGCCGGGATCACCAGGTTAAATATGGGGCAATCATCGCTGATATCGGTATTGTTGATGGTGGTTTTCACGGCCCCCGCACCGGCCAGGACGAAAAAATCAACTTGTCGCCGGGCCAGATTAAAATGAAAAGGACTAAAATCTCCGGAGATCTGAATTTCGATAAACGGGTACTTAAAGCGGCTGGGGACCCTGGTCCCATTCAGATCAGGGTCCAGGCTGTCATCCCCTTCAAAAGAAGAAAAATAGGCGGATGCTTTCACCCCTGCATTTGAGCCGATCGGCCTCCGTATGAAAAGACCGAACCCCGGATTGGCAAGAATCCTGAAACTGTCCTTTAACCGGTACGAAGGATAGTCCCCCTGCATGACCGTCATCCCGGCAGTCACCCCCAGTTGAACAGGCTGGGCCAGGAGAGACCGGCCGGTGAGGAGGGAAAGCCCAAATAAAAGCCCCAGAATTTTTTTCATTGAATACAAGCCTAACGTTCCAAAATAATGCCAAGGTATCAAAGGGCTGCAAAAATATGAATTCCGGCCGGCCTTATTTCCTGCGGCCTCAGGAATACAAAGGTCTTGGTGAATTATATGTTAAAAAAGGCAAATGGACCATCAAAAATTAATGAATTCTGGTTATTTGTGGTATGAAATTTAAACTTGTCCTGCTCTCCCTGTTTACGCTGGTCGGTGCTACCTGGGCTCAAATCCAATACGACCCGGAAAGACTGAAAGACTGGCATCTCCTGGACCCTAAGTCCCAGGTTCCCGGAACGGGGGTTGAGGAAGCCTATAAATCCATTCTGAAAGGCAGGACCTCCCAGGAGGTCATTGTGGCCGTCATTGATGGCGGAGTGGACATCCATCATGAAGACCTGAAAGGCAAAATATGGATCAACCCGCGTGAGATCCCCAATAATGGCTTGGATGATGATAAAAACGGATATATCGACGATATCTATGGCTGGAATTTTATTGGAAATGCATCGGGCAATAATGTGCACCACGACACCTATGAAAGCGTGCGCACGCTGGCCACCCTTAAGAAAAAATACGCCCAGGTCGATCCGACCAAACTGGATAAGGTGGCCCGTGCCGAATATGACCGCTACCTCAGCCTTCTCAAGGATATAGAAGGAAAGAGGAAGGATGCCGAAGAACAATGGAAAGAACTGAGAAAAAATGAGACCCTCCTGCTCGAAGTTTTCGAAGCCATCAAAAAAGAACTCGGGCCCCTTCCGCTGACCAAAAACAATCTGGAAAAGATAGATACGGCCAAGAGCATTTATGTCAACATCGGCCAGAAGATCCTGCTCAGCGTACTGGAAGAAGAACCGAACATCAATTCATTCGACCAGATCACCCAATCTGTCAAACAACAATACGGTGAACCCCGTGCCGAACTGGAAGCCAAATTTCTATATCAATACAATACGGAGTTTGACTCCCGTACCATCGTGGGTGACCATTACGAAAACCCCGACGAAAGATATTACGGCAACAACGACGTAAAAGGGCCGGATGCTTTCCACGGCACGCACGTGGCGGGAATCATTGCCGCCAACCGGGAAAATACCATCGGCATGAAAGGAATCGCCAGGGATGTCAAAATCATGGCGCTCCGGGCGGTGCCCGACGGGGATGAAAGGGACAAAGATGTGGCCAATGCCATCCGTTACGCCGTGGACCACGGAGCCCGGGTCATCAATATGAGTTTTGGCAAAGGGGAATCCCCTTATAAAAAAGCGGTGGACGATGCCATCCGTTATGCCGAAAAAAGGGATGTCCTGCTCGTGCATGCCGCCGGAAACTCGGGAGAGGACAATGATGCCACCTTGCATTTCCCGGTAAAAACACTGGACCGCAAGGGATTATTCGTCAAAAAGAAGGTCCGGAACTGGCTGGATGTGGGTGCCCTGTCCTTCACCATGGATGAAGACATGGTAGCCTCTTTTTCCAATTTCGGCAGAAAATCCGTGGACATTTTTTCCCCGGGAGTCAGGATCTACAGCACCGCTCCTGAAAACAGATATGAATTTGCAGACGGCACCAGCATGGCATCCCCCGTCATTGCGGGCGTCGCTGCCCTGATCAGGTCCTATTACCCTAAACTCAGCTCAAAGCAGGTCATCAAAGCCATTCTTAAAAACGGCACGGAAATCGACCAGAAAGTCAACAGGCCGGGGTCAGGGGATAAAGTCTCCCTGAGCCAATTGTGTAAAACAGGTTCTTACGTCAATGCGACCAAAGCCCTCGAAGCGGCCTCGAAAATGAAAGGTTCACGGCCCGTGCCCGCTCCAGCCCCGGTTCCTTCTACTATGGCGCCCCCGAAAGCGTAGGATAGGATTGATAGGATTGATAGGATTAATAGGATTTTTAGGATTAATAGGATTAATAGGATTTTTAGGATTGGTAGGATTGGTAGGATTGGTAGGATCCTAATTGACTGGCGCGGCCTATCCTCCTTTGCTCAGCTGACGCGAGACCCCGATTTATGCCAGCAACCGCTTGCCCTTTTTGTACTTTCCTCTATTCGGCCTATCTTTAAAGGTTAAACTATGGTCAAAGCGGACTGGAACTATATTGAGAATTTTGTGGATCCGGAACTGTTTGAGCATGCCTATGAACTTGCTGAGCATTCGAATCCCGACGTACTCACGCTCGTCGATAAGGGAATCTACAAGACCCGGTTTAAATCCCCGGAAGGGGTCCTGATCGAAGGCGAAATTTCGTTCGGAAGGAAATATATTCGCCAATACCATTGTGATTGCCAGGCAGGCAAAAAAATCTTGTGTTTACACCTGGTCGCCGCCACCATTTTGTACCGGAGGGAGAGGTTGGAAATTCCTGTAGCCACCCAGGCCACCCTGCCATCAAAGATCACGATATCTTCGATCCTCAACCAGGTCCCGAAGGAAGACCTCGAACGCTTTTTGCTCCGCTACGCCCGGATGGATAAATCCTTTGGCCAGGCCTTGAAAGTACATTTTGCAAGCCGGGTCCAGGTTGCCTCTCCGGAAGACAAATACCGGGACCTGATCAAAAGTATGGCCAGGCTGGTGCCTAACGCCCAGGGAAAATTGCCCCGGCAGGCTATGGCATCCCTGTTTTGGATCAGCGAGGAATTGCTGTTGCAGGCCGAAGACCTGATCGCCCTGGACAACCCTGCTGAGGCCTTCGCGATCTGCCATGAATTATTATGCAAATATGCTTCGATCTACCGGCGGCTCGAGATGTACTTCAACGACTTTGAAAAATACTGGATCATCATGCACCAGCGGCTGAAAACCATTCTCGACTTCCCCCTCGCACCGGGATTCCGCGCGGAGATGGAAAAAAAGTTATTTGATGCATTCGCGGACCCCGCTTACCCGTTTATTCATTCTCCTCATAACCTTTTTGAGCTCTTGTACCCATTGGCTGAGTCAGCCCAAAAAAAGATCCTGGAAGACCTGGTCCTGAACAAAATCAAAAGAAACGACCACAATCCCGTCCCCCTGGTATCCATTCTTAAAACAGCGATTAAAAACCAGGACCAGTCCCTTTTGGCCCTGGCATTGAGAAATAACCCGGAGCCCATGCGGTGGATCTCCGCCCTGGAATTACTGGTTTCCGGCAATAAAGCCTATGCAAAATCCCTGGGCCCCTGGCTCATCAGCCAGTTCCAGGATGAATACTGGAAACTCCGGCTGATGGAGAAATTGTACAATTGGTACCCGGAGGAAAGTTCTTCCATATCCTACGCCGCTCATTTGCTGCTTGCTCATCCGGAGGAAAAATATGTGAGGTACCTCCTGGGCCGGGGCCAGTCTGTTTCCACGATAGCCGGCTTGCTCGAACAAGCCAACCACCCCAGAAAAAACATCCTGCTGACCGAGCTTTTTCTCTCCCAGGACCAGGTGGACAAGGCAAAATCGGTCATCGAATCCAATCCGGGCCTTGACCTGTTAAAAAGTGTAACCCCGCGCTTCCTCGACCTCGATCCAGAGTGGCTGACCCGGATGTACCAGCAATTGATCCGGGCCTACCTGGACCAGCACATTGGCCCTGTTTCCGCCAGCCAGGTCAAATCCGTCATTTCATTCCTGAGAATGACGAAAGCCGGTACCCTGGCGGATCAACTTGAAAAATGGATAAAAAAAAATTTTCAGGACCATACCAGCCTGTCCGAAAACCTGAATTAACCTTATTTTGTTAAGAAAAACATGACCCACCAATTATTCAGACCGGGATCCCTTTCCCTCCCCTCCTTCACCTCAGCCTCAACCTCAACCTCAACCTCAACCTTAATCTTAACCTTAACCTTAACCTTAACCTCCACCCTACTCCTCTCCTGCAAAACCCGGGAACAAACAAAACCCATGGCTGAACCACCGGCTCAGGTGGTCAAACATGGCAATCCGGATTGGGATGACCAGGCGGTCATGTATGAGGTAAACATCCGGCAGTACACACCGGAAGGCACCTTTACTGCTTTTAGCCATCATGTGGATCGTTTGGCAAAAATGGGAGTGGATATTCTGTGGCTTATGCCCATTTTCCCGATCAGTGAAGAAAGAAGGAAAGGCAGCCTGGGCAGTTATTACAGCGTCACCGATTTCATGGAGACCAATCCCGAATTCGGAACCAAAGCCGATTTTAAATCCTTGGTGGACAAAATCCATGGGTCGGGGATGAAGGTGATCATCGACTGGGTTCCCAATCATACGGGCTGGGGACATGTTTGGATCAAATCCCATCCGGAATATTATACCCAGGATTCGGCCGGCAATATTATCGACCCGATCGATCCTTCCACGGGGAAATCCTGGGGCTGGACCGATGTGGCCGACCTCAACTTTGACAACAAAGAAATGCGCCAGGCACATATCGACGCCATGCAATACTGGGTCAGCGAGTTTGACATCGATGGATTCCGCTATGATGTTGCGCATAACGTACCGGAGGATTTCTGGGTCACCGTCTCGGACAGCCTCCGCGTCATGAGGCCCCTCCTGCTTCTTGGAGAGAGCGAGGTGCCGGCCTTCCGGAACAATGGTTCGCTGGACCTTGATTACGGATGGGAATTCCACCATATCCTCAACGATATTGCCAAAGGCCGGAAAAACGCAAACCATATCGACAGTTTCCTGGTGAAGGACCGGATGCGGAATACAAAAGGTTATCACCTCTATTTCACTTCCAACCACGATGAAAATTCCTGGCAAGGCACAGAATTCGAGCGTATGGGTGATGCGCACCAAACGATGGCGGTCCTGGCCTTCCTCTTTGACGGCATGCCTTTACTTTACAGCGGTCAGGAAGAACCCCTCAGGAAAAGACTTGCATTTTTTGACAAGGACTCCATCGAATGGAAAAATTACGCTTATGAAAGTTTTTATAAAACCCTTTTTGACCTGAAACAAAATAATCGCGCCCTTGGGAACGGGGAAGCCGGGGCTCCTTTGGAAAAACTACTTTCCCACCCGAACGTATTTGCCTTCCGGAGAACCAAAGACAATCAGTCGGTCACCGCGATCATCAATGTCACCGGTAGGAGGCAGACCATAAGCCTGGAAACGGACCTTCCCGGGATGAAAGAAGTTTTCACCGGCAAAGTCTTCACCTATCAGAAAGGACAGAAAATAATTCTGAAACCCTGGGAATACCTGGTGTACACCAACCCCTAGCGGATGAAACTGGAAGTCTGGGCTATTGGAAAAACTTCGGAGGCCTATCTGTCCGAGGGCATCAGGGCCTATCAGCAGAAAATCAGCCATTTTATCCCCTTTGGTTACCAGGAATTGCAGGAATCCAGGCAGCAAAAATCAGCGGACAGGAGTAAAACCATGAAAAACCAGGCAGATCTTGTGCATTCCAGGCTGACTCCGGAAGACCATGTGGTTTTGCTCGATGAAAAAGGGAAGCAGCTGAATTCGGTTCAGTTTGCACGTTACCTGAATGGATTCCTTATTTCCTCCCATAAACGGGTGGTGTTTTTGACCGGGGGAGCCTATGGCTTCCATGAATCGGTGCATAACAAATATCCCGAGAAACTGTCCTTATCCAGCCTCACTTTTCCCCACGACATGGTTCGTCTGTTTTTACTTGAGCAGATATACCGCGGATGCACCATACTCAAAAACCAGCCCTATCACCATATTTAATCCAATGACCCTCAACCCATGACCGTTACCCTATTACTGGTGATCGCCAATGTGATCATCTCCTGGCAGGCCTTTCAGCGCCACGATATCCTGGATAAACTCAAACACTGGCCCTACGCCGAGAAAAGAAACCGTGAATATTCCAGGTTGTTGACGGGGATCTTCCTGCACGGCGACTACATCCACCTGGCCCTGAACATGTATGCCCTGTATAGCTTCGGCACCCTGGTGGAACATCAGTTTGAAGCCTTGTTTGGAGGAACCGGCGGTAAAATCCTTTACCTCTCCATGTACCTGTTGAGCGGGGTGTTTGCCAACCTGATGACTTATCACAAGCACCAGGACCAGCCTGCTTTCGCTTCCGTCGGCGCTTCCGGAGCCGTGTCCGGAATCATGCTGTCCTTTGTGATTTTTTATCCCTGGGTCAAACTCCTTCTCTTTTACATCATTCCCATTCCGGGCATCCTGGCTTCCCTTTTGTTCCTGCTTTATTCAAGTTATGCGGCCAGGAAGGGGCATGGTTTTATTGATCATACCGCGCATTTCTGGGGAGCGGTTTTTGGTTTCGGTTTTACTTTTTTATTAAAACCTGCTTTGTTACCTTATTTTATTAATGAAGTGATCCAAGGCATTTCTTTCTAACCTTGCGAAGCGGTCCGGTAAGATTGTTTTCTGCAGGCTCAAAGGACCCGTTCCCTTTTTACTTTGAGTTCCCCGTCTTTTACCTGGAGCCGGCGGCCACCTCGTAACGAACTATCGTAGGATTGACCTGGTCGGTTTCCACTACGCCATCCCGCATCCGGATGATCCGGTGGGCATGCAGGGAAATATCGTGTTCATGGGTGACCAGGATGATCGTATTCCCCTGGTTATGAATTCTTTCGAAAATCCTCATGATTTCATCGCTGGTCTTTGAATCCAGGTTGCCGGTAGGCTCATCGGCCAGTATGATGCTCGGGTTATTGACCAATGCCCGGGCGATGGCCACCCGTTGACGCTGCCCCCCGGAAAGTTCATTCGGTTTATGGGACATCCGGTCTTCGAGTCCTACAATTTCAAGCACGAATTCTGCCCGCTCGATGCGTTGGGACTTGCTCATTCCCGCATAAATCAGCGGCAAGGCCACATTATCCAGGGCGGTAAGCCGGGGAAGCAAGTTAAAAGTCTGGAATACAAAGCCGATTTCCTTGTTGCGGATCTGCGCCAGTTCCCGGTCTTTCATATGGCTGACATCGTTTCCATTGAGATGGTAAGTGCCGCTGGTGGGCGTATCGAGGCATCCCATAAGGTTCATCAGGGTTGACTTGCCGCTGCCGGAAGGGCCCATCAGCGCGGCGTACTCATTCTTATAAATGGACAGGTTCACGCCGTTCAGGGCATGTACGACATCCTCGCCCATGATATAGGTTTTGGTCAGTCCTTCGATTTCAATCAATGCACTCATTTTTCAATTACTTTAGGCACCAGAAAATAGGGGTCTTCCTTAAACCGGGCATTATGAAGGGCTTCCGCGGCCGGCAGGCTCGATGGCTTGTCGTCCGTACGCAGGGGACTGTGGTCCGCTCCCAGGTAAACGAGGGGCTCGAGGCCTTCCGTATTGATTTCCTGCAATTTGTCAACCATTTGTAAAATTTGCTGCAAATCCCCCTGCATTTGGCGGCGTTCCTCTTCGGTCAGCTCCAGTTGCGCCAGGGTTTCGAGTTTTAAAATTAAATCGCGGCCTATCTCCATGGTTTATTTATTAGATCAGTACCCTGAAATGATCGCTAAAGGTACGATTTTAAACTCTTAACTAATTTTGCCTGAAATAGTATCTTTCACCCCCGAATGCAGTCAGAACCGATCAAACACATCGCCATTGCTGGCAATATCGGTGCAGGCAAAACGTCGCTGGCCACCCAGCTTGCCCGCCACTACCGCTGGGACGTTTTATATGAAGATGCTTCGGACAATCCTTATCTCGCCGACTTTTATTTTGATATGAACCGGTGGTCCTTCAACCTGCAAATCCATTTCCTGCACAGCAGGTACCGGCAGGTCCTGTCCATTCGGGCCGGAACGTCACCGGTGATCCAGGATCGCACCATCTATGAAGACGCCCACATCTTCGCTCCAAACCTTTTCGAAATGGGCCTGATGTCCAAAAGGGATTTTGAAAGCTATCAGCATTTGTTCCAGACCATGTCGTCCCAGATCGCCCCTCCGGACCTCCTGATCTACCTCAGGGCCAATATCCCCACCCTGGTCGACCACATCCAATCCCGGGGCCGGGATTACGAAGGCAATATGAGCCTTGATTATTTAAAGAAACTGAATAAAAAATACGATGACTGGATCGAGCAATATCCTTCCGAATTGCTGATCGTGCCTGTTGACGAACTGGACTTTATCAACCGGTCCGAAGACCTGGGCAAAATCATCAATATGGTAGACAGCAAAATCCATGGCCTGTTCTCCTGACCTGTAATTTTCTTCTTTATGCAAAAAAAATTATTCATCACGCTGGCCTGTCTCTGCAGTATGACGGCCTGTAAACAAAATCCATCCACCGAAACAACCATGTCAAACAGCGTCTTCCACCCTGAGCGATTCCAGGCGCCCATTGCCTCCGAAAAACCCAAAGAACTTACGGCGAGCGGGGATACCCGGATCGACCCCTATTACTGGCTCAACGAAAGGGAAAACCCCGAAGTGACCGCTTTCCTGGAAGCGGAAAACAAGTATGCGGACAGCGTCCTGGCGCCGGTAAAACAACTCAAGGAGGATCTGTTCCTGGAACTGAAATCCCGGATCAAGGAAGACGACAGCACCGTGCCCTATCTCAAAAAGGGGTACTATTATTATACCCGATTCGAAACCGGAAAAGAATACCCGATTTTTTGCAGGAAGAAGGGCAGTCTCGAAAGCCAGGAGGAAGTATTGCTTAATGTAAACCATCTGGCGGCAGGTCATCCCTACATCCTTGCCGGCAACATCCAGGTCAGCCCGGATGACCGGTACATGGCTTATATCGAGGATACCACCGGAAGGAATTTGTTTACGGCTTATATCAAAGACCTCAGGACCGGCCAGCTGCTGAAAGACCGTTTTGAAACGGCGGGCGGCGTGGAATGGATCAATGATTCCAAAACCATCATTTACGAAACCAAAGATCCGGTGACCCTGCGCACCAACAAGATCTGGAGGCACCGCCTCGGCTCCACCCAGGATGAATTATTATTCGAAGAAAAGGACGAGACGGCTTACTGCAGCATCGGCAAGTCCAAATCGGATACCTACCTGTTTCTCAATCATGGCTACACGCAGAATATCGAGGCTCATTTTATGTCCGCCGATGATCCCAACGGCAGCTTTACCCTGATCAAGCCCAGGGAAAAGGATTTTTATTATTCCGTCGAGCATTTCGGGGATCATTTTTATATCATGACCAATAAGGACGGGGCCAAAAATTTCAAGATCATGCAGGCCCCGGTCAAATCGTTTACGGTCGAAAACTGGAAAGACCTCATTCCCCATGATGAAGAAGTATTGATTGAAAGTTTCGACATCTTCAAAAACTTCCTCGTGGTGCAGGAACGCCAAAACGGGCTCAACCAGATCCTCGTCAGAAAATGGGCGGATTCCAGCTCCCACTTCATCGATTTTGGCGAACCGACTTATGCCGCTCATTTCGGTGCAAATCCCGAATTCGACACGGACAAACTGCGGTATGTGTTCAATTCCTTCAAAACCCCACCATCCACCATTGATTACGACATGGTGAATAAAAGCAAGGAGATAAAAAAAGTACAAGCGGTGTTGGGAGGCTATGACCCCAATCAATACGAGACGGAACTGGTCTGGGTCGAGGCCAAAGACAAAACCCGGGTACCCCTGTCCCTGATCTACCGGAAAGGAATGAAAAAAGACGGCACGGCAGCCTGTTACCTGGTGGGCTATGGGTCCTATGGTTCCACTTATGACCCGGATTTCAACAGCAACTGGATCAGCCTGGTGGACCGCGGATTTGTTTGTGGCATCGCCCATATCCGCGGAGGCATGGAGATGGGATTCAAATGGTATGAGCAGGGTAAAATGAAAAACAAGATGAATACCTTCACGGACTTCATCGATTGTGCCCAGTGGCTGGTGGATCAGAAATATACTTCGAAAGACCGGTTGTTTGCCACCGGCCGGAGCGCAGGAGGGCTGTTGATGGGTGCCGTGACGAACATGAGGCCCGACTTATTCCGGGGCATCATCACCGGAGTGCCTTTCGTGGATGTGCTCACCACCATGTCCGATCCCTCGATCCCCCTGACTACCGGGGAATATACCGAATGGGGCAATCCCGCCATCAAAGACCAGTACGAATACATGAAACAGTATTCACCCTACGACAACCTGAAGGAAGGAAATTACCCCAATCTCTATGTGAGTACTTCGCTGAACGATTCCCAGGTCCAGTATTTCGAACCTGCAAAATATGTGGCTAAACTGCGCAAGCTCAAGAAGGACAACAATGCACTGCTCCTGGTCACCAACATGACCGGATCACATGGAGGCTCGTCCGGCCGCTTTGAACGCTTGCATGAAAGGGCAAATGAATACGCGTTTATGCTGGGCCTGATGGGGATCACCGACGCAAAAATCAGGAATTAGACCGGTGGTCGGCAGAACCGGGTGATCAGGCCTTGGGTTTTATTTTAGTGCCGCTCACCGGATTTTCCATTTTGGGCTGTTCGCCCGAAGGCCCAGCCTGCCGCTGAGGCATGGAAACAAAGAGCAGGGCGGCCAGAATGGCGGCGTGTACAATGATTGTAATCATCCAGGCGGCTGCCCGGTCGTTCAACTCATTCTTTTCGGATTGTTTCATACCGGTATTTCTGAAAAAAACGTGCCAAATACCTGTAAATCGTATTAATGCCTGGTTAAATGCAGAAATCATGGGTTAACAAATTATTTAAGCTTTCCGGACCACCGGCATCCAAACCAACCCGGGATGTATTTAATTTTGTAACAGAAAAAGGTTTCAGTTAACCCCTTTTATGAAAAAATTACATTCAACCTTCCTTACAGCATGCAGTCTTTTAATCCTTTCATGCGCCACACTTAAGAATCAAAACAGCGAGCCGTCTACCGCCCTGGAACGCTTACAGGCAGGGAATGCCCGGTTTTATTCCCATCACATGAAACATCCCGACCAGGGTCCCAAACGGGTTGAGACGACCGCATTAAAACAACAGCCCTTTGCGGTGGTGGTCACCTGTTCGGATTCCCGGGTAGCCCCGGAAATCCTCTTTGATGAAGGGATCGGGGACCTCTTTGTGATCCGCAACGCCGGAAATATCGTGGAAGAAGAAGACGTCCTGGCAAGTATTGAATACGCGGTGGTCCATCTGGGTGTGCGGACCATCCTGATCATGGGCCATGAGGAATGCGGAGCCATCCAGGCTATGGTAGCAGGCCCTGATCACGCCGGCCACCATGAACCGGCCCATATTGAAGCGATCCTGGATAAATTAAAAAAAGAAGAGGAGGAAAAGGCCGTATTGGACAGCCCCGCACGCGGCCAGGAACGGGTCCATCAATGTGTGGTCGCCAATGTAATGCATGGAATCCATGCGGTCGAAGACACGCTGAAATCCGAGGATATGGTCCCGAAAGAAGGCCTGTCCATCCTGGGGGCCGTATATGATATTCATTCCGGAAAGGTCGTTTTTTTACCCGCCGGCCGGAGCACCTTTTAGGCCGGTTATTTCCCGCGAGAGAAAAAGAATTAAAACAGCCTTTTTTGTTATTTTCAAATTTTATATATGTACAATAAATATTTTTTCCCGCGGGAACAAATCCGGAAAATCCGTATAAATTTGTCCCGGTGAAAATGAGTACCTATTTCGGTTTTTATTTTAGCTACTATTATTCCAATGGTAGGATGACCGAAGTTTGATTCAAATTCAAAAAAAATATAAACTGAAGGGAGTCCTTGAAAATTCGAGGCTCCCTTCAGTGTTTTAAGAAACTGTTGTGACAAAATTGAATACAGACCAGACCAAACCGGAGACCCTGCGGGTAGCCATCCAGGGCTACCGGGGAGCTTTCCACGATATCGCGGTCCAGCGCTATTTTAAGGGTCATCCCCTGGAGGTGGCAGAGACCGAAACCTTTGAAGAAATCGTGCAACTGGTGGAAAAAAAACAGGTGGATTTTGGGGCGATGGCGATAGAAAATACCATTTACGGTATGCTGATGCCTAACTACAACCTGCTCAACAAAGCCAGGGTATCGATACATGGTGAAGTTTATCTCCGGATTCAGCAGAACCTGATCGCCTGGCCGGGCCAGAAGCCGGAAGACCTCAAAGAGGTGCATTCCCACCCCATCGCCATAGAACAATGCCGGGAATATTTCAAAGCCTGGCCCCATATCAAACTGATTGAGTCTGTGGATACCGCCTGGAGCGTCAGGGAGGTGAAGGAAAAAAAGCTGAAAAGCCGGGGAGCCATTGGCAGCACCCTCGCCGCACAGCTGTACGGCCTGGAAATCCTCGTACCGTCGATTGAAACCAACAAGAAAAATTTCACCCGTTTCCTCATCATTGAGCGGAAAGGCAGTTCGAATCCCCTGCCCCATTCCAACAAAGCTTCCGTGATTTTTTCCCTCACCCATGAAGTGGGAAGCCTTCACCAGGTCCTTTCCATACTGGCTTCCCAGGAAGCCAATCTCACCAAAATCCAGTCCATTCCCATTCTTGGCAAACCTTTTGAGTATGCATTCTGGGTAGACCTGACGGCCGATCACATGCAAAAACTACTCACCGCCATTGATTCCATCGCACCCATGATCCATGATCTGAAAGTGCTGGGCATTTATCCAAAAGGAGCGCATTATGACCATTAAACCAGCCCACCGGATCAATACCGTGGAAGAATATTATTTTTCTTCCAAACTCAGGGAGATCGCAGGCATGCGTGCCGGGGGCGCGGATGTCCTTAATCTCGGCATCGGATCGCCGGACCTGCCTCCCCATCCTTCCGTGATCGCCACCTTGCATGAATGGGCGCTCAGGCCCGATGCCCACGGTTATCAAGGTTACCAGGGTAGGCCGGAACTAAGGCTGGCCATGGCAAACTGGTACCGGTTGTATTTTGGGGTGAGCCTGGATCCTGAAAAAGAAGTCCTTCCCCTCCTGGGTTCAAAGGAAGGGATCATGCATATTTCCATGGCCTTCATCAATCCGGGGGACCGGGTACTGGTGCCGGATCCGGGCTATCCTACTTACAGTGCCGCGACCAAACTCGCCGGAGGAATACCGGAGACCTATGACCTCCTGCCTGAAAACAACTGGAAACCGGATATGCGAGCCCTGGAAAATATCGCTCCCGGTGAAATCAAACTGATGTGGCTCAACTATCCTCATATGCCCACCGGACAAGCTGCCGATCTCAAAACCATGGAGACCTTGCTGAATTGGGCCCGGTCCAGGAACATCCTCCTGGTCAACGACAATCCGTACAGTTTTATCCTCAACCGCAACTACCTGTCCATCCTTTCCCTTGATGGGGCCCGGGAGCAGTCGATTGAACTGAACTCCATGAGCAAAGCCCAGAACATGGCAGGTTGGAGGGTGGGCATGGCCATTTCAAACCCTGAGTTTATCAACCACATCATCCGGTTTAAAAGCAATATGGACAGCGGCATGTTTTTACCCGTTCAAATGGCTGCCGTGAAAGCGCTGGAACTCGGTCAGGATTGGTATGATCAGCTCAACGAAATCTATACCGGCCGGAAAGACCTGGCTGCGGCCATCCTGAAGGCTGCCGGATGTACCCTGCAGGATAACCAGCAGGGTTTGTTCCTCTGGGGCAGGATCCCCGATAAGTATGAAGACAGTTATGCCCTTAGTGACCGGATCCTCCGGCAAGCCCATGTCTTTATAACCCCGGGGGGTATTTTTGGCAACAACGGAAACCAATACCTCAGGATTTCTCTCTGCAGCAAACCGGAAGTGCTGCAGCAAGGCCTCGACCGAATTCAAAAACTTAAACTGCAGGCATCATGAGCAGGTTATGTCTCATTGGGGTGGGCCATATCGGCGGGTCCCTTGCCCTCGCGGGAAAAAAAGCCGGGCTGTTTTCTAAAGTCACCGGGGTGGATGTCGACCCGGATAACCTCGAAAAAGCACTATCCCTGGGACTGATCGAGGAAGCCCTTCCCCTTGCGGAAGCCATCAATGGTTCTGACCTGGTCGTCCTGGCTGTGCCGGTAAACGTCATGGTCAACCTGATCCCCCAGGTGCTTGACCTGGTTGACGACCAGCTGGTCACCGAAGTGGGTTCTACTAAAACCGCCATTCTGAAAAGCATAGCCCAGCATCCGAAAAGAAAACAATTTGTGGCCAGCCACCCTATGGCCGGTACGGAATTTTCGGGACCTGAATCCGCCCAGGCCAATCTTTTTACAGGCAAGACCTGCGTCCTGGTGGATACGGCTGACAGCGATCCGGAGAAAGTAAAACAGCTTGAAAACGTTTATTCCGAGATCAATATGCGGCTGGTCTACCTGGACAGCGAATCCCATGACCTGCATGCCGCCTATGTGTCGCATATTTCACACATCAGTTCTTTTGCACTGGCCCTCACCGTACTGGCTAAGGAGAAGGATGAAAACCAGATTTTTCAACTGGCCAGCGGTGGTTTCAGTTCTACGGTCAGGCTGGCCAAAAGCTCACCGGACATGTGGATCCCCATTTTTGAACAAAACCGGGACAACGTGCTCGACGTGCTGGATGAGCACATCAGCACTTTGTCCCGTTTCAGAAGCCTCCTCATCAAAAGGGATTTTAAGACTTTCCGGCACCTGATCGAAGAGGCCAACCAGATTAAAAAAATACTCAAAACCTGAAATACATTATCAAATAAACAAAGCAAAAAATATGGAAACAGCAAGTCTATCCACCAGGGCCTTCATGGAAAAAGGATTTACAAAACCTTACCTGATCGCCGGCCCCTGCAGTGCAGAAACGGAAGAACAGGTCATGGCCACCGCTGCACAGATCGCGGCAGAAGGCATCAAACCGGACCTGTTCCGTGCCGGAATCTGGAAGCCGCGCACCCGTCCGGGCAGTTTCGAAGGTATTGGCAGGCCCGGATTGAACTGGCTGAAAAAAGTCAAGGAGGAATACGGCTGGAAGACGACTACCGAGGTCGCCAATACCCAGCATGTGTTCGATGCACTGAAAGCAGGGGTCGATGTTTTATGGATCGGGGCAAGGACTACCGTTAATCCATTTTCCGTCCAGGAGATTGCCGATGCCCTGGTCGGGGTCGACATCCCCGTACTGGTCAAAAACCCAATCAATCCTGACCTGAGCCTTTGGATCGGGTCCCTGGAACGTTTGAAAAAAGCCGGCATCACCCGCCTGGGCGTCATACACCGGGGATTCAGTGCTTTTGGCAAATCCATCTACCGCAATACCCCCAGGTGGGAATTGCCGATCGAACTGATCAGGCAATACCCCGATCTTTTTATCATCTGTGATGCCAGCCATATTTGTGGTAACCGGCCCGGACTTTGGGAGGTCGCCCAGCGTGCCATGGACCTCAATTATGACGGGATCATGATCGAAACCCATTGCAACCCGGACGCGGCCTGGAGCGATGCCGCCCAGCAAGTCACCGGGAGCGGCCTCAAAAACATCCTTGACCGACTTGTCGTCCGGCAGGAAAAGTCAGCGGATCCGAAATTCATAGATAATATTGAGGACATCCGTCACCAGATCGATGTCATCGACAACGAATTGCTCAACATCCTGGGCGAACGGATGAAACTGGCAGACAAAATTGGCATGTTCAAAAAAATGAACAATATCAGTATTCTTCAATCCAGCCGCTGGAATGAGATCATCCAGAAAAGCCAGGAAAAAGGCAAGGCGCTGGGATTGAGTGAAGACTTTATCACTAAGGTGCTCACCGCCATTCATGAAGAGTCCATTGAGCATCAGGAGAAGATTATGATCGAATCGTGATAGGATTAATAGGATTTATAGGATTTATAGGATTTATAGGATTAGTAGGATTAGTAGGATTGGTAGGATTGGTAGGATTGGTAGGATTAGTAGGTAAGATTTTATTTCGTTGGGCGCGGCTTAATTAAAAAGCCTGTCCTGGTTCCTAAGGCGGTCGGATGTGCTCACATTTGTTCAGCAAAAACTGAACCGAATCCTTACAGCCTAATCTGCCAATCCTTGGAATCCTACCAATCAAAAATCCTAGAAATCCTACCAATCCTACCAATCCTAGTCCTACCCATCCTAGAAATCCCACCAATCCTAATCCTACCCATCCTAGAAATCCTAGAAATCCTACCAATCCTAATCCTACCCATCCTAGAAATCCTAGAAATCCTACCAATCCTAGTCCTACCCATCCTAGAAATCCTACCAATCCTAGTCTACCCATCCTAGAAATCCTAGAAATCCTACCAATCCTAGTCTACCCATCCTAGAAATCCCACCAATCCTAGTCCTACCCATCCTAGAAATCCTAGAAATCCTATCTATTTTTACCGTTCAATCGATTGCATCATGACACTACCCTTTTTCCAGGATTACGCCAGGTATACCATTTGGGCCAATGAAGAAGTATGCGGCTGGCTTGAACAAATCAGCGATGAACAATGGACCAGGCCCGTGGTATCCAGTTTTGGCACCCTGGAAGCAACGGTTTTGCACATCGCCGGGGCCGAAAAAATATGGCACGACCGTCTGGCCGGAATAAAACCGGCTTCCTGGCTGCCGGCCTATTTTAAAGGATCGAAGCAGGAGGCCATTGATACCTGGAGGACCCATTCCAGGAGCTTTCTCGATTTAATTACCCAACTCGATCCTTCGGTGCTTAACTCCAACCTGGCATTTAAACGCCTCAGTGGGGAGCCGGATGAGATGCCCTATTTTCAGATCCTTACCCATGTATTCAATCACTCCACCTACCACCGGGGTCAGATCATCCTTTTGCTGAGGCAATTGGGCTTTGACCGGGTAAACAGTACCGATATCACCGCATTTCTCAGGAAAAAAAAGAAGCTGGAAGTCCCACAATCGTGACTTCCAGCTCAATATTCACAGCGCCCTGACGTGGGCTTTTGACGCTCGCCCTTCGAACCAGTGCTTAAATTAAAGTTTCCTGACTTTGCCCGATCCGGATACCTTTGAATTGATCCTGGGCTCTCCCAGATAATAGACGTCACCGGAGCCGGAGATATGGGCTTCGAGATAGTCTTCAACATTCACAGTAATCATACCCGAGCCACTGATATGGGTGTCCGCCTCTTTTACTTCCACGTTGCGCATGTCGATATACCCGGAACCGCTGGTGTGGAGTTTGCTTTCATCCGCTGAACCGTCTTTTATTTCCACATGGCCTGAACCGCTCACCTGGGTCTCGATTTCCTGGGCGATTTCTGCATAGTCCATATCGATGCTGCCGGAACCGCTTACGATCAACTCGAGATTTGGATGTTTAACGGCGCCGGTCACGCGGATGTCCGATGAGCCGCTGTTAAATATGTATTTCAGGTCCGGGCCGGCAAGGTTGACGGTCACGTCTTCACAATCGCGGATACGGACGTTGTTGTCCCATTTGACCACCAGGGACCTGCTTTCCACCTTTGTTTCCAATTCGTCAAGGATATTACGGGGAGCCTGCAATTCCACCTTATATTGCGGGGCAACCTGGAAATTAACCTGTCCGCAAATGCTGATCTTGATCCCGTCAAAATTATTTTTGTTGCGGAATTCAGTCACGACAGGCCCTTCCCCTTCAATGATTTCACAGGAAGGCAAAAAGGCCAGTCCGGACATCAAAGCAAGGAGGTAAAAAAATTTCGTTTTCATAATTAAAATTTAAACAGTATCAGTTTTGAATTAATTTTCAATCAATAAAGAGACAAATTTGCCGGCTTAGTTGCACGGAATGAAAATTAAACGGTTTAAAGAATCCGGAAAGACGACCAATGAAATGGGCCGATCGACCGCGGGGCCCTCCATTTTTCAATTTCATTTCCATTCTTTTGGCTGCAGCCTGCCAGCCGCTTCTTTATCTTTGCGCCCGTGGAAAACCTGAGCCGCTTGCTGGCGATATACCGGCAGGACGCCCGGATAAGGGAGGTAGGGACTGTTTTATCAACGAAGCCAGGGCGGTTATATCTCTCCGGTATGACTGGCTCGATGGAATCCTTTTGCCTTGTCGCCACCATCCTCAACCACCCGGGCACCCACCTCATCGTGGCCAGATCCAAGGAGGCAGCGGCTTATTTACTAAATGATCTTCAAGGACTTGCGGGAAGCCAGATCCTTATTTTTTTCCTGCCGGACTCATTCCGTCTGCCCGGCAAATTTGAAGAAATCAAACAAAGCCAGGTGGTTGAAAGGACGGAATGCATCAACCAGCTGCTCAGCCCCGGCAACACCTCCTCCTGCATCGTTACCTACCCGGAAGCTCTGTTTGAGAAAGTGGTGGCCCCTGCCGCGCTGGAAAAAAGCAGGATCCTGATCGAAAAAGGACATGAACTCGATCTGGATTTTGCCCTGGACCTGCTCACGGAATACGGATTCAGAAGGGTAGATTTTGTGACCCAGCCGGGTGAATTTTCCATCCGGGGCGGGATCGTTGATATTTTCTCCTTCGCCAATGATTATCCCTACCGGGTGGAACTGGCCGACACCGAGGTGGAAACCATCCGGATTTTTGACCCGGAAACACAGTTGTCTGTCCGGAATTTGATCAAAATCAGCATTTTACCCAATATCCACACCGAATTCAGCCAGGTGGAAAAAGTCTCCCTCCTCGACATCCTGCCCAAAGGATCTGTTCTCTGGATGGACGACCTGCAGTTTACCCTTGACCGGCTGCAGGATTGTTTTGACAAAAGCCAGGCGGTCCGGGTTTTTGAAAAAGAGGAGGAGCAACAAACAGCCTTCGCCAAAATTTTCAGGGAAAAAGCCATTGTCTATCCCAGGGAGATTATGGATAAACTTCCGGACCATTCCCTGATCTTTTACCGGGAAAAGCCATCCTCAGAGTTATCGGGTATCCCGCAACTTCGTTTTTCATCAAGGCCGCAGCCCAGTTTTAACCGGAATTTTGACTTGCTGATCCAGGACCTGAAGAAGGAGGAAGCATCCGGTTTCGAACCTTTTATTTTTTCAGACAATCCAAGGCAACTGGATCGCCTGGATGCTATTCTCCGGGACCTTAAGGCCGGGGTCCGCCTGCAACCGGTTCCTGCAGCCATTCACCAGGGCTTTATCGATACGGACCTGAAACTCCTTTGTTATACGGACCACCAGATCTTTGAACGGTTCCACCGGTACCGGCTCAAGGAAGGATTTCAGAAAGACACCGCAATGACCATGCGCCTGCTCCGGGACCTTCAACCCGGGGACTATGTCACCCATATCGATCATGGGATCGGGCGTTTTTCAGGATTGGAAAAAATAGAGATCAACGGCAAGACCCAGGAGGTGGTGCGGCTGGTGTTTAAGAATAACGACCTGTTGTATGTAAGCATTCACTCCCTGCACAAAATCAGCAAGTACATGGGCAAGGAGGGGGTCGAACCGGTGCTGAATAAGATAGGCAGCGATACCTGGTCCAACCTGAAAAGGAAAGCCAAGCGCCAGGTCAAAGACATCGCCCAGGAACTGATCAAACTCTATGCCCAGCGCAGGGCCAGCAAGGGACATGCCTTTGCCCCGGACAATTATATGCAACACGAACTGGAAGCCTCCTTCATTTATGAGGACACGCCCGACCAGCTGAAGGCCACGCAGGAGGTAAAACAGGACATGGAAAAAGAATATCCCATGGACCGAATGGTCTGCGGCGACGTGGGATTTGGGAAAACCGAGGTCGCCATCCGCGCAGCCTTCAAGGCCATTCTGGACGGAAAACAGGTGGCGGTATTGGTACCGACGACCATCCTCGCTCTTCAGCATTTTAAAACGTTCAGCGAGCGGCTCAAAGAATTCAAGGTCAGTGTGGATTTTATCAACCGGTTCCGGAGCACGAAGGAAAAAAATGAGATCCTCGAGAAAACCAAAGAGGGGAAAATAGAGATACTCATTGGCACCCATGCGATCCTCAGCCAGGACGTCCAGTTTAAAAACCTGGGCCTCCTGATCATTGACGAAGAACAAAAATTCGGGGTGGCAGCAAAAGAGAAATTGCGCAAGAGAAAGGTGAATGTCGACACCCTGACCCTCACCGCCACCCCCATCCCGAGAACGCTGCAGTTTTCCCTCCTTTCGGCCCGGGATATGTCGATCATGCGAACCCCGCCGGCCAACCGCCAGCCCGTTCACACCGAACGAATGACTTTTAATGAAGAAGCCATTCGCGATGCCATCTATTATGAAATCAACCGGGGCGGCCAGGTTTTTTTTGTGCACAACCGGGTGGCTTCCCTGCCCGAGCTCACTGAAATGCTGAGGGAACAATGCCCGGGAGTGGAAATCACCATGGCCCACGGACAAATGGAACCTAAAAACCTGGAAAACGCCTTACTGGACTTTATTGACCGGAAGACCGATGTCCTGGTCAGCACCAATATCATCGAAATGGGCCTGGACATACCCAATGCCAATACCATTTTTATTCACAATGCCCACCAGTTTGGGCTCAGCGACCTCCACCAGTTGAGGGGACGGGTCGGCAGGTCCAATAAAAAAGCCTACTGCTACCTGATCGCCCCTCCCTTGTCCACCCTGACTTCTGAAGCCCGCCAAAGATTAAAAACCATTGAGGAACTCACGGACCTTGGCTCCGGATTTTATGTGTCGATGCGCGACCTGGATATCCGGGGTGCCGGCAATATGCTCGGGGCAGAACAAAGCGGCTTCATTTCGGAGATCGGCTTTGACACCTACCAGAAGATCCTGGACGAAGCCATCCAGGAACTGAAGGAAGAAGATTTCAAAGAAGTTTTCAGGGAAGAACTGGCCAATAAAAAGGAATTCGTCCGGGATTGCAATATTGACATGGATGCGGAATTACTGATCCCTGATACCTATATCCAGAACACGCCTGAACGACTCAGCCTCTATACTGAACTGGACGCGATCAACGATGAGGCCGGGATTGAAAAATTTACGGTAAAACTGAAAGACCGCTTCGGTCCCATACCCGGCCAGATGCTCGATTTGTTCGAAGGCCTGCGGATCCGTTGGACCGGAAAAAGACTGGGAATGGAACGCATTATTTTTAAAAACAACCGGCTGCGTTGTTATTTCCCGGGTAATGCCAAATCCAGTTATTACGAAACTCCCTTTTTCCAGGAGCTGCTCAAAATCATTTCCACCACGGAATACAAAAAGGAATGGCATCTTAAGCAGACCAGCGATAGCCTGATCCTCGGCAGGGATGGGATAAAAAATGTGCGGACGGTCAAAAAAGTACTCGAAGAATTATTGGCTGGTGTCGAGAGCCGGCTCATCCCCCGCCCCTCACCCCTCACTCCTCATACCTAGTCCACGCACCTGCACCCGATATGAAACAAACTGGTTTCCGGTGTGGTAAATGATCTTGAGGAGATTTTATATCCATGACAATAGTTCGGGGCACAGAGGAAAGACCCTCCGCGCATAGCTTTTTCCGTGGAGAGGGTAAAAGCACCCTGGATCAACTGGTCATATTCAAACCGCCAGTTGTCACACCACTCCCAAACATTGCCGGAAAGATCCAAAAAACCCAAAGGACTGGGCTCAAAACTGCCTACTGGTGCGGTGGTCTCAAAACCGTCCAGGTTTTTGAAAACTTCAGGAAAAGCCCCCTGCCATACATTGCCCCTGATCTTACCACCCGAATCCCAATCCCCTCCCCAGGGATAGAGATCCTGGTCGTTTCGGCCATTGCGGGCCGCATGTTCCCACTCCAGCTCATGGGGAAGACGCTTCCCCTGCCAGGCGCAAAAAGCCCGGGCGTCATACCAGGACAACTGGGTCACCGGTTCTGATTTTCCGGCTGCCGGTTTGGATTTCCCTCTCGGATGTCTCCAGTCGGCGCCGTCCACCAATCCCCAGGTCCGGTCGTCCATATTAAATACCCCTGCATTGCCAAATTTTTCCGCATCCGTCTTATAGCCCGTTTCCTTAACGAACCGCTCAAATTCGGCCACCGTCGCCTCCGTACTGTCCATAAAGAACCCTTGAACATAAACCCTTAGGGTGGTACTTGAATTCGGATCGATGAGGTCCAGGGGCCCGGGTGGCACATAGATCATGCCTTTGACAGGGTCCGGAAGAATATGTTTTTCCACGGAGGGAACCATTGAAACTGTAACCGGCAGTTCAAATATGCCCTGGACCGGCCTTAAGCCTTCTGATTCGCCTTTTTTACATGCTATCAGGATCGTTAAAATCAGCGATCCGAAAAAAAATCGACCAGTCTGGCTAAGCATTCCACAAAATTAAGCCAGGCGACTGCTTTTTGAGAAACTATCAGCCAATGGTTATTTGTTATACTATTAAATGAAGCATAAAAAAAATATTATCCGGATTCTCAAAAAGGGCGGGTATTCTGTGATTTATTCGGCTTTGTTGCTCTACTATGCCTTTAGGCGCAAGGATTTACCGCGATGGGCCAGAAGTATTATAATCGGAGGTTTGGGCTATCTTTTAAGCCCCATAGATACCATTCCTGATCTTACACCGCTCTTGGGATATACCGATGATTTGGGCATATTGTCCTATGCGCTGGTCCTGATCGCGGCCTATATCAATGACGAGGTTAGGGAAAAAGCAAAAGCCCGTTTTCATAAATTGGTCCGTGAACCCATGAGCGAACAGGCCATTCATTCCGTCGAAAGTTTTCTTTAAAAGATCTTTAAAGAGCGAGCAGCCCGGGTGGCAACTGCATGAAAAGGATCCTGTTTTTAAGGTCTACCTCGTCAATAAATTCTTCCACAAGCGGGATATGGTATTCTCTTTCCCCCGAGCGGACAAGGGCCAGCAATTGTGTAGGCATCTCATCGATGGCCTCGATCCGGCCGGTAAAACCGGCGGTTTGGTCCAAAACGGTAAAACCGATCCACTCAGCCAGTTCGTCGTCTTCTTCTTCCGCGGATTCATTATTTAATATGTCCTGCGGATGGACAAAGATCTCCTCATTCACCAGGCTTTTGGCTTCTTTGTCATCCCTGAGATCATCAAATAAGACTTCCATCCCGTCCCGGCGTTCCTCTTTATGAAGGACAAAAAAAGGCGCCCAGACTCCATGGACCCGGATCAGGCATTTTGACAGATGGTTCCATGTTTCTTCGTAACCCGCATAAGGTTCAGCAAGGACTTTGCCCTGGTAACCGGTGGTTTTGCGCACGACACCGATAGTGCTTAAATCAGATTCAAAGGAAGGTTCCACTAATTATGACGGGTGATGGTTTGCCTGTAAATATATCCCTTGGTTGCCCGCTGGCTCCAGGGCAGGTTGACGGCTGCACAATCGTTGACGTTGTTGTTGCAGTCGAGGATGATCATTTCCTTATAGACCAGGCCGGTTCCTGCCGCATATTTCTCCAGGCTGTACCGCTTGGCGAGCAGGTTTTCCTCATCGGTTTGAAGGATAGACACCACATCGTCAAACACGAGGTTACCGCTGGTAAAACCGCCCGGGGACTCACCGGCTTTGAAGTTTTCCCAATCGCGGTATATTTCAACGGATTCCCCTTCAACGTTAAATACCTGGTCAGGCCGGACCAGGCCCAGGCCGTTCCAGGAAATGCCGGGCAAGAGCGGGAAGACCAATTTAATGAAATGGACGTTGGCTTCATTTACGATAGCCCTGTTTTGAAATACCCTGGCCGTATAACTGGCATAAGGGACCCAGGGTTCACCGGCGCCAGGGCGGTGCGAGCGCAGAATGGTATAAAATGGACCAAGACTGTCCTGGCCTTCTGTCAAGATTTCTTCCCGTGCTTCGAAGCGGGTGGAATCCAGCAGGCTGCCTTGGCGGAATACGATGGAATCGGCCACGTATTCTATGAACTTGCCTTTCCGGAGGGGAAAATATTTTTGATCCGATAAAATATCGGTTTCCTCTGTTTCATTGCTGACGCATCCGGACAAAGGAAGCAACAGGAACAGCATAAGACCCAGGTGTTTCATTCGCTGGGATCAAAGGTATAACCGGATTGAATGATCCCTCCGCCTACCACATCATCTCCTTCATAAAAAACGGCGGACTGTCCCGGGGTGATGGATTTGGCGGGTACATGAAAAAGGACATTGGCAGAATGGTTCGGTCCGCTGTCCAGGATACCCCAGGTTCCGGGGTCCCGGTATCTTATTTTTACAATGCATTCCATGGATTGAGGCTCTTCTTTTTTCTGCCAGTTGGTTTTATAAACGCGCATGCCGCTGCGTTGCAGATCGTCTTCATGACCCAGGACCACGATATTTTGGTCCGGTTGAATATCCGTCACGAACATCGGTTGTCCGAGATGAACGCCCAGGCCTTTTCTCTGGCCAATGGTGTAAAAAGGATAGCCCTCATGCGTACCCAGGACCTTCCCGTCCTGATCGACGTAAAGCCCCCCTTTCAAAGCGGATTCCAGTTCCGGACGTTTGCGTTTTAAAAATCCGCGGTAATCGTTGTCCGGCACAAAACAGATCTCGTAACTCTCCGCTTTTTTGGCCAATTCTTCATAGCCCCGTTCTGCCGCCAGGGTCCGGACTTCAGGCTTCACCAGCTCGGACAAGGGAAAAAGGGTCCTCTCAAGGCAGGCCTGGCTCAGGCCCCAGAGCACATAGGATTGGTCCTTGCTCGTATCTTTTGCCCTTGAAATATATTTTCTGCCTTCCAGTTCACCGACCCTGGCATAATGACCGGTGGCTATGAATGGACAGTCCAGGGCATCGGCCCGCTTGAGCAGGGCTTCCCACTTGATATGGGTATTGCAAAGCACGCAGGGGTTCGGGGTCCGTCCGGCCAGGTATTCTTCCACAAAATTGTCGATCACGGAATCCCCGAATTCATTCCGGATATCGAGAATAAAATGGTGAAAACCCATTTTTACGGCCACCGTACGAGCGTCATTGATGGAATCCAGGGAACAACAGCCGGTTTCCTTTTTTGCCCCGCCGCTGTTGGCATAATCCCAGGTTTTCATGGTAATGCCGACCACCTCATAACCCTGTTCATGAAGCAGCATGGCGGCGACCGTGCTGTCAATGCCCCCGCTCATGGCTACCAGTACCCTTCCGTGTTTGCTCATAATTTCTGAGTTGCAAAGATAAGGGGAACGTTCGATCCCGCAATCAGCCTGTCCTGAGGGTGGGTTTCATTGATCCGGACAGCCGAAAGCACTTAACTTCACCTTAAAGAGCTGCATAAAATCCTCAATTCAGCACATGACCAGGTCCAGACGATGGGTGATCGGAGACATCCACGGATGCAATAGAACGCTAAACGGGCTGTTATTCAACAAACTGAAGGTGTCTTCAAAGGATGAATTGTTTTTCCTGCGTGATTACATAGACCGGGGACCGGACAGCAAAGGAGTGATCGACACCCTGCTGAACCTCAAGGAGCGCCAGATCCGGGTCCATGCCCTGCTTGGAAACCACGAGCAAATGATGATGGAATCGGAGCACGACGAGTTACTTTTAGAATTCTGGATCCGTAACGGGGGCGATGCCACGCTAGAGAGTTTCGGACTGGAATCCTATTCCTCTTTCCCGGACCCTTACAAAGCCTTTTTTACTGACCTGCCTTATTATGCAGAAACGGGGAAATATATTCTGGTCCATGCAGGTCTCAATTTTGAAGAGCCGGACCTCTTTTCAGATGAGTACCTTATGCTTTACCAAAGAATTCAGGACACGAATCAAGCCGCACTCGGTGACCGTGTCATGCTCCACGGCCATACTCCTTTGCCCCTCGGCCAGATCCTGGCTCAGACGGCCAATTGCAGGAATCTGGACGGAGGCTGTGTGTTCTCCCGGCGGAGGAAAGATTTGGGTTACCTCGTGGCCTACAATCTGGATGACGGAGACTATGTGTATGAAAAATGCATGGACTGGGATTAACGGTTTGAATTTCGTAATGAACGCTTTGATCTTCGTTTTTAAAAAACAGGTCCGGGCCATACTTTGCAAAAGAAATGAATGCCGCGGCGCGCGGCAGGATTAACTCTAATAAAATGGACAAGGTCGAATCGCTAGAGGAATTTTATAAAAGAAAAATCGGCTGGATGCCTGACCCTATTCGGGAAGAGATTGGTCATTTTAATGTATTTAAGCTGGATCCCTTTGTCGGGAAAAATGCCCAACCGGTGCCCTATAAACGCAGGGACTTTTATAAAATCATGCTGGTGGTGGGCAAGAGCAAGGTTCACTATGCAGACCAGGTGGTTGAAGTGGCTAAACAAGCCTTGACGTTTTCAAATCCTCAAATCCCCTATAAATGGGAGCATATCGACCAGATCCGCCGGGGCGTATTTTGCATTTTTAACCAGCATTTTTTCCACCGCTACGGCAACCTGAATCAATATTCTTTATTCCAGCCGGGCGGAAACCATGTCTTTGAATTAAGCGACCGCCAGGTAAACCAGGTGAGCGGCATATTCCAGCGGATGATGGAAGAGATCAATTCGGACTATATTTATAAATACGACGCCTTGAGGACGATGGTATTCGAACTGATCCATTTTGCCATGAAAATGCAGCCTTCTGCAAAAATAGACCACCAGGCCCTCAATGCTTCCCAAAGAATTTCCACCCTGTTCCTGGAACTGCTGGAACGACAATTTCCCATTGACGATAACCACAAGGCGGTCAACCTGCGCACGGCCTCCGATTTTGCCCGTCAGTTAAACGTTCACGTTAACCATTTAAACCGGTCCGTGAAAGAAACGACGGGGAAAACCACGACGCAGATCCTTGCCGGACGTTTGTTGCAGGAAGCAAAAATCCTGCTGAAACACAGTGCCTGGCCGGTATCCGACATTGCTCACGCCCTGGCATTCCGGGAAGTCACTCATTTCAACAACTTCTTTAAAAAACATGTAAAGTTGAGCCCAATAAAATACAGGAGTATTTGAATTTGATTTTAGTTATTTCCTGGCCCGGGCACTCCTATATATTTGATTTAAAAGTTAACCCTAGAATAAAGAATAAGACGATGGAAACACGAAGACTTGGAAAGAATGGCCTGGAAGTTTCGGCACTCGGTTTGGGCTGCATGGGGATGAGTTTTGGTTATGGTCCACCCCAAAACAAGCGGGAAATGATCGCGCTCCTTCGCGCCGCGGTTGAAAAAGGGGTCACTTTTTTCGATACCGCTGAAGTGTATGGACCTTTCACAAATGAAGAACTGGTTGGCGAAGCCCTGGCACCTTTTCGCGGGACCGTGAAGATCGCAACCAAATTTGGTTTCAAACCTTCGGCCAGCGATCCTGCGAAGTGGAATGAATTGGATAGCCGGCCGGAACACATCAAACAGGTCGCCGAAGCCTCGCTGAAAAGATTAAAGACAGATGCGATCGATTTGTTTTATCAACACCGCGTGGATACCGGGGTACCGATTGAAGAGGTGGCTGGGGCTGTAGCAGATCTGATCCGGGAAGGAAAGGTCAGGCACTTCGGACTTTCGGAAGCGGGCCTTCAAACCATCAGGAGGGCCCATGCCGTTTTCCCGGTAACCGCTCTTCAGAGTGAATATTCGTTATGGTGGAGAAAACCTGAAGAGGAGGTAATCCCCACCCTGGAGGAACTCGGAATCGGCTTTGTGACCTTTAGCCCGCTTGGAAAGGGTTTCCTTACGGGAGCAATCGATGAGCATACCTTGTTTGACAAAACGGATTTCCGCAATGTAGTTCCCCGTTTTGCGCCGGAAGCCCGTAAGGCAAATCAGGGTATGGTTGATTTACTTGGAAACATCGCGAAAGAAAAGAATGCAACCCCTGCACAAATCGCGCTGGCCTGGCTGCTTGCACAGAAACCATGGATTGTGCCCATACCGGGTACAACGAAGTTGAATCGCCTTGAAGAAAACCTGGGGGCGACCTCGATCGAACTGACACAGGATGACCTGCGTGAGATTGAACATGCTGCTTCTCAGATCACGATCACCGGAGCCCGCTACCCGGAAAGCTCGGAGCGAATGGTCGATCGATAATAGAGTATTATGGAAACAAAAACCCATAATCTCAAAATACAAGAATAAATTTGTGAAAACCCGGGTTTAAACAAGACCAAATCATTGATTGGTCTGGAGTTTATCAGCCGATTTTATAACTTAAAGTAAGGAGTAAATTTTACACCTTTAAACCGGAAACATGACCCTTGTAAAAACATTTAATGGCAGGCGTTCATTTTTGAAAGCCACCGCATTGGCCGGAGGCGGCATGATGATAGGGTTCAGTTGGCTGCCCTCCTGCCAGTCCGATTCGAACGCTGATTTGACCCTGCCCAAGGAATGGTTCGACCTCAACGGTTTTTTGAAGATAGGCGATAACGGCCTTATAACCATAATGTCCCCCAATCCGGAAGGGGGTCAGAATGTAAAAACCTCTATGCCCATGATCGTAGCGGAGGAACTGGATGTGGACTGGGAGAAGGTGGTGGTGGAACAGGCCCCCCTGGATACGAAATTATATACCCGCCAGTTTATTGGCGGCAGTCAGGCCATCCGGCAGGGCTGGCATGGTCTTCGGATGGCCGGCGCCACGGCCAGGCATATGTTGAAGCAGGCGGCGGCCCAAGCCTGGCAAGTGCCCGAAACGGAGATCACTACCGCGGAAGGGGTATTGCTTCACGAAAAAAGCGGCAGGTCGGCGGGATATGGCGAAATGGCGGCTGCAGCTGCCAGGATTCCAGTGCCGAAGGAGGTGCCCCTCAAGGATACCAAGGAATTTAAACTGGTCGGCACCTCCCGTAAGAATGTGGACGGGAAAAAAATCGTAACCGGGCAAGCCCTTTTCGGAATGGACTACCACCGGCCTGGAATGCTCATCGCCATGATCGTACATCCACCCGCCTTCGGGATGAAATTGAAATCGTTTGATGACCAGTCTGCAAGGAAAATGCCCGGAATCAGGGACATTTTTACCATTAAGGCCTTGCAAGACGAATATGAAAGGCAATACTTTGATACCTGTACCTTTACCGACCTGGTCGCGGTGGTGGGCGAGACCACCTGGGAGGTCCTGAATGCCAAAAAAGCCCTGGTCGTAGAATGGGAACTCTTCACCGCTTACACGGAATCCAAATTGACTCCGGGTGGAAAACAAACCGTGCGGTTCCCCGCCGGTTTGGAAAACTCTTCAGAACATATTTTGCAAATGGAGAAGGAAGCGGCTAAACCAGGAAAGGTGCGTCGAAAAGATGGAGAGCCGGAGGCAGTTTTCAAACTCCCCGCCCGCGTCATTGAACGTACCTATACCGCCCCCTTCCTTGCCCACAACTGCATGGAACCGATGAACTTTTTTGCCCATGTGACTGCGGATAAAGCTGAACTTGCAGGACCCCTTCAGAAACCGGAGTATACGGAAAAGACCCTGTCGGCCCGGCTGGGCCTGCCCCTTGAAAAGATAGATATCCAGATGACCCGACTGGGCGGTGGATACGGAAGAAGGTCCTATGCGCATTGGCTGGTGGAGGCCGCCCTGATCTCACAGAAAATGAATGCGCCGGTCAAACTCATCTATACCCGGGAAGACGATATGACTTCAGGCATTTACCGCCCGGCTTATCATGCGCATTACCGGGCTGCACTGGATGCCGAAAACAATCTTATCGCTTTCCAGGTTAAAGCCGGAGGAATTCCGGAAAGCCCGCTTTATGCCGACCGGTTTCCCGCCGGAGCGGTGGACCATTACCTCGCAGAGGATTGGGCCATTGAATCAAACATAACCGTAGGCTCTTTCCGGGCCCCAAGGTCCAACTTTATGGCTGTCGCCGAGCAATCTTTCCTCGATGAGGTGGCGGAGGCCGCCGGCAAAGATCCGATTGAATTCCGGCTTGAGCTTTTAAAAAAGGCCAAAAACCATCCGGTCGGCAAAAACAACGATTATGACCCGGACCGTTATGCGGGGGTATTGGAATTGCTAAAAGAAAAATCCAACTGGGAGGAAGAAATTCCGGGGATTTACCGGGGGGTATCGGCCTATTTTTGCCACAACAGCTATGTCGCCCAGGTGCTCGACCTGGTGATGGAGCAAGGCAAACCAAAAGTCGCAAAAGTCACCTGTGTCGTGGATTGTGGCATCGTGGTGAACCCGGACGCGGCCCGCAACCTTACCGAAGGTGCCATCGTGGACGGCATCGGCAACGCGATGTATGGATCCATGACCTTCCGGCAGGGTGAACCAGAGATGAATAATTTTGACAAATACCGGTTGATCCGAATGGAAGAAGCGCCAGGAGCCATTGATGTGCATTTTGTCAAAAGCGATATAGACCCAACCGGTTTGGGTGAACCCGCCTTCCCACCTGTTTTTGGAGCTTTGGCCAATGCACTTTATAAAGCAACGGGTAAACGGCATTACCACCAACCTTTCATTGGAAACGGCTTGGCGGGATAGGTCAATTGAAGAAAGAATGAGCAGGAAAACCGTTTATTTTGCCAATGTCATGATACTCAGCCCATGGGCATCTCCAAACGACTTTGCTTCGTGATCTTTGAATTCTGTAACAAATCGTTTGAATTTAGTAAACTGCTACCGCGGACTTGTCCGTAATTTTATTTATTCTAAAAAAACATAACCCGTATGGCCATATTTAATCTGAATGTCAATGGAAAGAAGACGCAAGTGGACCTTGATCCGGCAACACCTGTACTTTGGGTGCTGAGGGACCATCTCAACCTGGTTGGCACCAAATATGGTTGCGGCATTGCCCAGTGCGGAGCCTGCACCATCCATCTCGATGGGGTCGCCACAAGGTCATGCCTGCTTCCGGTGGCCGCCGTCGGCAACAAAGCCATTACCACCATTGAAGGACTTTCGGAAAACGGGGACCATCCGGTCCAAAAAGCCTGGCTGGAACACGATGTGCCGCAGTGCGGCTATTGCCAGGCCGGTCAGATCATGACCGCAGTCGCTTTTTTGAAAAATAATCCGCATCCAAGCGATGAAGAAATTGAAACGGCCATGAACGGAAACCTCTGCCGTTGCGGCACCTATCTCCGGATCAGGGCTGCAGTCAAAACCGCCTCAAAATCCTAATCCCCCTAACTTTTCCATAAAATGACCACGGTAAAAACAACTATAAACAGGAGATCCTTCATCAAAGTCACTTCCCTGGCAGGTGGAGGAATGATGCTTAGTTTCAACTGGTTAGCCGGATGTAAACCCACTTCCCAAGAAATATTGGCCCTTCCCAAAGAGTGGTTTGAACTGAACAGCTATATCAAGATTGGGGAAAACGGGGCGGTCACCCTGATGTCTCCCAACCCGGAATTCGGATCAAATGTGAAGACCTCCATGCCAATGATCCTGGCAGAAGAATTGGATATAGACTGGAAAAACGTCAGGGTGGAACAAGCTGATTTTTTTCCTGAACGGTTTGAACGCCAGTTCACCGGCGGCAGCCAGGCCATTCGCCAGGGATGGAAAATTCTTCGCACGGCGGGGGCGACGGCTCGTCAAATGATGATCCGAGCGGCCGCACAGACCTGGAACGTCCCTGTCGAAGAGATTACCACCGAAGCCGGCACGCTGCAGCACCTGCCAAGCGGAAAAAAAGCGGGATATGGCGAATTGGCTTCCCTGGCCGCCACCCTTCCCGTCCCTGAAGAAGTCCCCTTGAAAAAGGTCAAGGATTTTAAGATCATCGGGACGTCCAGGAAAAATGTGGATGGCCTGAAGATTGTGACCGGCAAGCCCATGTTCAGCCTGGATCATACCCAGGACGGGATGCTCGTCGCCATGATTGCCCATCCCCCCGCATTCGGAATGAAAGTGAAATCGGTGGATGACACCGCAGCCAGGGCTATGCCCGGGATCAAGGATGTTTTTACGATTAAAACCCTTGCGGACGAATATGAAAGAAACGGATTCGATACGACCAGTTTCACGGAACTGGTGGTCGTAGCGGGAAATACCACCTGGGAAGTAATGAATGCCAAAAAGGCTTTGGTCATCGAATGGGAAAAAATATCCGATTCCCATATTGTGGTCAATGGATGGGGAGGCAAACAAACGGTCCGGATTCCGGCCGGATTGGAAAGCACGGCAGGGCACAAAGCCCAGATGGCTGAAATGGCGAAAAAGCCCGGGAAGGTGCTCCGTAAAGACGGTGATCCGGAAGCCGCTTTTAAAAGAGCGGCCAAAGTGATCGAGAGGACCTACTCCGCCCCTTACCTTGCCCATAACACGATGGAGCCGGTCAATTGTTTTGCCCGGGTCACTGATGAACATGCGGAAATATACGGCCCCATCCAGGCGCCGGAATCCATAATGCAAACCCTGGTTGCCAGGCTGGGGATGCCGAAGGAGAAAATACATATCAAACTGGCGAGGATGGGAGGAGGATTTGGCCAGAGGGCTTATGGCCACCATATGGTTGAGGCTGCGGTGATCTCCCAAAAGTTGAAGGCGCCCGTCAAACTGGTTTATACCCGCGAGGACGATATGACCTACGGCATATACCGGCCTACCTATACCGCCACTTACCGGGCGGCCCTGGATGAAAAAAACCAACTCCTGGCCTTTCATGTGAAAGCCGGAGGAATCCCGGAGACCCCCATTCACCCAAACCGCTTCCCTGCCGGAGCCATTGACCATTACCTGGCGGAAAGCTGGTCCATTGAATCCAATATCACCATCGGCGCCTTCAGGGCGCCCCGCTCCAATTTTATGGCGGGCGCCGAACAGTCCTTCCTGGATGAACTGGCAGAAGAATTGGGAAAAGATCCTATCGAATTCAGGCTGGAACTATTGGACCGGGCCAAAACCAATCCGGTAGGGGAAAACAACGACTATGATCCCGATCGATATGCCGGGGTTCTAAAACTGGTCAGGGAGAAATCCAAATGGCAGGAACCGCAGCCCAATATCCACCGGGGCGTATCCGCCTACTTCTGTCACAACTCCTACGTCGCCGAGGTCCTGGATCTCGTAATCCAAAACAAGAACCCGGTCATTCAAAAAGTTTACGCCGCGGTGGATTGCGGAATTGTAGTCAATCCTGACGCCGCGGCCAATATGGGTGAAGGAGGGATTGTGGATGGTATCGGAAATGCCCTATACGGCGAGATGACTTTTCAGGATGGGGTACCCCAAAAAACAAATTTTGACACCTACCGCATGATCCGGCAAGTAGAGGCGCCAAAATCGATCGAGATCCATTTTGTGGAAAATGAAACCGATCCGACCGGTCTCGGGGAGCCTCTTTTCCCTCCTGTGTTCGCTGCCCTATCCAATGCCCTCTACAAGGCAACCCAAAAACGGTTTTATGAACAGCCGTTTATTTCAGGCCTGGACCAAGGGTTTGCAGACTGATGTGCAAATTAGGGTTGAGGAATTGAGGATTGAGGGTTGAGGAATTGAGGGTTGAGGATTGAGGGGGAAACCCACTTTGCCAACTTGGTAACTGAATATTGACCTCAATAAATATGGGTGAACGGTTAAGGGTCAAGGGTTAAAGGAGCAAAAATACAATTACAGACCACTGAGATCTGATTGCTGAATACTTTTGGCGACAGCACACACAGCCCCCGCCTGACCATCCATTTCCTTGTCATACAAGTTAGGCAGGACTAAAGAAGCCAGCAGCGAGAAGCCAGCAGCGAGTATCGAGATTAACTACTGGCTAACTTACAAACTTGCCAACTTGCTAACTGACTACTGACTACTGACCACTGACCACTGAAATTCGTACCCGGGGCGGGACTTGAACCCGCACGGCCATTACTGGCCACAGGATTTTAAGTCCTGCGTGTCTACCAATTCCACCACCTGGGCGTGTCAAGAGTCAATAGTCAATAGTCAAGAGTCAAGAGTCAATAGTCAATAGTCAATAGTCAGTAAGTTCTTCTACTTCCTAGAACAGGCCTTTGCTAAAGTATTGAATGACAAAGATATTATTTGGGAGCCAGTTTGCCCCTGGCTTTAGAGAATATTTTAACCAGTTCCAAGGATTCCGCCTTTATTTCTTTTAAAGCTTCCTTATTAGATGGATATAGTTTTTCTATCAGTTCAATCCAGAATAAGGTTTCATCGGATTCTTCAATGACTATGCAGATTTTGGAATACCATTCGTTTTTAGATCTGCTTACGCATGACGCCCTGAAATTGGCTGCCATTGAACTTATGGATCTGATCAACTGACTTTTTAAAATCCTTCATTCCTGATTTTCAGGAACATTCCTCAATACTTTTATGGCATCAACAGCAAAGTTAAACGTCCGTACACGGAGTTCATCATTAAACATGATAGGAATTGGGTGCTCATTAATCAATAGTCAATAGTCAAGAATCAAGAGTCAAGAGTCAAGAGTCACTCCCTAACAGTTTAACTCTTGACTATTGACTATTAACTTTTGACTCTTGTTTGGAGCGGAAAACGAGACTCGAACTCGCGACCCCAACCTTGGCAAGGTTGTGCTCTACCAACTGAGCTACTTCCGCTTTTTTAGCTTCGCAAAGATACTACTATTCTCTGTTTTTGCAAGAGGCCTTTAGCTTATTTCATACATGACCGAACGTGAAGTTTAAAGACCGGCCCGGTCTATTCCTTTTCGTACAAAAGGACCCCGCTGGCCATGAATTTCAACTCTTCCTTGGGCTCGGTAATAGCGGCAATTTCTTCGGCAGAAGCCCCTTTGTCTTCCGCATAATGCCTCAATTCATCTACGGGAGTGACTTCCCGGTAGGCGATCCCTTCCATGACCACCTTTTTTCCCGCGCAGTCTTTCGGGACAAAAAATCCATAATCTTTGAACTTAACAAAAACAGTTTGGCTCTCCCCGCTCTCTGCGACCACATTCATCCAACAGCCTTTGTTCTGACATACTTCTTTCACCGTACCGCTCAGTTTAAGCGGCAAACTGTCTACCCCTCCCAGCATGGCAGTGGCCTGATCAAGGGTCACAAATCCGACTTCGGTGATCTCGGCTCCGAAGGATTTGATGCCGCCGGCCTGGGAGGAAAGCGTTTCATTGGTCGGCAGGTTTTTACATGCACCGGCCATCAAGACCATTGCCGTCAATAAAGAGAAGATTCGCATTCAATAAAATTTTCGGCGAAGTTAAATATTTTAAAAACAAACGGGGCTTTGCAATAAGCATGCCGGCAAATGTATTTAGTCCTTATCATGGCCAGAATATTCCTCCTCGTCTCCTTGTTTTTTGTTTTAAACCCCAGGTCCTTTACCCAGTGCCTCCAGGGGAACTGCAACAACGGGTCGGGCACCTATGTGTATCCCAGCGGAGCCAGGTACTCCGGCGAATTTGTGAACACCAAAATCCATGGTAAAGGCACACTCTGGATGAGCAACGGGAACATCTATACCGGGGAGTGGGTCCAAAATTACCGGGAAGGCAGGGGTAAGATGGTTTTTAAAAACGGGGATACCTATACCGGGGAGTTTTTGCGGTCCAAACTTCACGGAACAGGCACCATGCAATACAGCCTGGGGGGACAGTACTCCGGCGAATGGAAATCGGACCTTCCCGACGGCAAAGGCAAATACACCTATGCCAATGGAGAAACCTATGAAGGATTATTGACCGAGGGCCGCCGGAATGGTTATGGCCGGTACCACTATTCGGACGGTTCGGTCTATGATGGCCAATGGAGGGACAACCTGCGCGAAGGCCAGGGAAGCCTCCTGCTGGCCAATGGGAAAAAAACCTCCGGAAACTGGTCCGGGGACCGGTTACTGGCTGAAGGGGAAAGCCTGGCTGCCAGTCAGGAAAACCTGCCTGAAAACGTCAACGCAAACGCGGCCCTGCCCACCTTGTCCACCCCGAACCTTCAAAACTGCAACGAGATCCGCTGCATGTATGGCCTGGGCTTTTATATCTACAAGGACGGTTCCAAATACGTCGGTCCTTTCAGGGATGGGAACCCCTACGGCCGGGGCATCGTCTATTATGCCAACGGGGACCGGTATGAGGGCCAATGGGACGATACGGCGCCCCAGGGAGAAGGCATCATGTATTTCAGGAGCGGGAAGGTATTCGCCGCCGTTTGGGACCGGGGGCGGCCGGTGAGGCAACTCGAAAACCGCCCCGCAATCCGTCCCAGAACGGATATCCGCCCGGAAACGGATGAGGAAGTCCGGGTTTGGGCAGTCATCGTTGGGGTTGCCCGGTACGCCCATATGCCGGTGCTCAAATACGCCGATGATGATGCTTACCAGATTTATGCTTTTCTCAAAAGTCCGGAAGGGGGCGCGATTTCAGACCACCAGATTAAAGTGCTGATCGATGAGGATGCCTCCCGCCAGAAGATCATCGATGCCTTGCAGGAACAATTTGGCAAAGCGGACGCCAATGACGTGGTGATGCTCTATTATTCGGGCCACGGGGTCAACGGAGCCTTTCTGCCCATAGATTATGACGGCTATAACAACAAGCTTTTCCACGAAGAAATCAATCAGATCATGGAAGAATCGGAAGCCAAACACAAATTGTGCATGATCGACGCGTGCTACGCCGGCAGCATGGCCGATGCGAAGGCGGATTTTTCCGCTTCGCTTAATAAATTTTATTCGATCCTGGAAGCCGAAAAAGGGGGGGCCGCCTTCATCCTCTCCTGCAAGAACCGTGAAGTTTCCCTGGAAGACAGCGGTTTGAGACAGGGCATATTCAGCCATTACCTGATCCGGGGGCTTAAAGGCGAAGCCGACGGGGACCGCAACAAAATAGTGAGTGTCCAGGAATTGTTCAATTACATCAGCCAGGAGGTTAAGACATATACCGGCAATATCCAGAATCCGGTCATGGAAGGGAATTACAATCCCAACATGCCCGTCGCCATACTCCGTTAACCAGGCCCTCACCGGCCGGTCAGGGTATTACAGAATCGTAATCCAAGGTCACCCCCGGATAAACTGGGCGAAACCCTTCAAGTCCTTACCGGTCTCCCCGGTAATTTTGACCCCAGTGGCCACGGGCTTCGAACCGGATACTCCGTTCTTCAAATCCATACCCGCCTCCGTCCAATCCCTGATTAAACTCCCTTTTTAAATCAGGAATGTGTACTTTTGCAGCGTTAACGCTTTACCCTATGAAGTTCTCAAAACGAACCAGTTATACTTTAATATTTATTTTGTGGTGTACGGTTTTCGCCTCAGGTCAGCAAGCCGATGAAATCCTGTTTTCCGTCAACGGACAAGGCATCGGGGTCTCCGAATTCTTGTATATCTATGGAAAAAACAATGCAAAGGATGCGGATTTTTCCCGCAAATCGCTCCAGGAGTACCTTGACCTGTACAAAAAATTCAAGCTGAAGGTAGCCAAGGCCAGGGCCATGAGGCTGGATACTTTACCTGAACTCATGGAAGAGTTGAATACCTATAAACAACAGGTTTCCAACTCTTATATCATGGACAAGGAAGTCACCGAACAGCTCATTCGAGAAGTTTATGAACGCCAGCGAAACGATATTGCCGTAAAACATATTTTTTTCCAGCTCTCTCCCAATGCCCCACCCCAGGACACTCTTGCGGCCTGGAAACGCGCCATGAAGGCCTACGGGGAACTGACCGGCGGGGTGCCTTTCGGAAAAGTGGTCCAGGAAAATTCCGACGACCGTTCAAACATCAATCACAGCGGCGACCTTGGATATGTCACTTCCATGCTCCCGGACGGTTTTTATGAGGTGGAAAACACCATTTATTCCCTGCAGCGCGGCGCGTTTTCCAAGCCGGTAAGGAGTTCGGCCGGTTATCATATCCTCCGGGTCGATGACATCCGCCCGGCCCGCCGTGAAATGGAAATCGCCCAGATCCTGATTAAAAAACCTGCGGAAAGAGAACATGACCAGGGAGGTAAACCCACGGCTGAAAAAATTTACAAAATGCTGAAGAACGGAGCTGATTTTGCTGAACTGGTCCGGACTTTTTCCCATGACGAAAGCACCAAAGCCAAAGACGGTTATATCGGTTTCGTAGGGATCAACCAGTTTGAAAAATCATTTGAAGATGCCATCTTCCAGCTTGAGCAGGACGGGGACATCTCCATGCCCATAGAATCCAGGGTGGGCTGGCACATCATCAAACGAATCAGCAGGAAAGCGGAATTGCCTTACGAGGAATCCCGGGAAAAAATCAAAGCCCAGGTCGAAGCGGATGGACGCTTTGCGTATGCGCGGAACAGGGTCATAGACAAAATCAAACAGGCCAACGGGTTTAAAGTCAACCAGGAACACCTGAATACGTTTATTCAGTCCCTTCCGCCGGACTTCACTTCCTATTCCTGGGAGGTTTCCCCTTCCCTGCCCGATCTGGACCTGTTTACGCTCAGCTCCAAATCCTATGGCACCCGCGAATTCGCGCATTATCTGAAGCAGAATACCCGGGAAAGGCTGCAATACGCGGCAGGCACCCCGGCCAGCCAGGTCGTACCCGGCATATTCAATACTTATGTTACGGAAAAAACCATTGAGTTTGAACAGGACCACCTCGCAAAAACTTACCCTGAATTCAGGAACCTCATGCGTGAATACGAAGAAGGCATCCTGCTTTTCGAGATCACCCGTCAATCGGTCTGGGATAAAGCCTCATCCGACACCCTCGGCCTAAACCAGTTTTTCAACAAAAACAGGAATAAATACAAATGGGGCGAAAGAGCCCTGGTCACCGATTATACCGTTGCCTCGAATGATGAATCCACCATCAAGGCGATCTATGAAATGAGCCGGAAGAAAGAAGTGGACAAGCTGGCAAAAAATCTGGAAAAAAGCTATCCCGGATTGGTCCGCTTTGAAAAAACCTTTGCTGAAAAACCGGAGGCAGGGACCGCTGAAGTCCCCTGGGCGGCCAAACAGGTGACCCCCTACTCCATTGACAAGGAAAACGGGATCGCGACCTGGCGGAAAGTGGAAAAAATAGTCCCTCCCCAGTTGAAGAGCCTGGATGAATCCCGAGGCTATGTCATTGCAGATTACCAGGACTTCCTGGAAAAAGCATGGATCACCGATTTGGAAAAAGAATTTCCAATCACCCTGAACCAGGGTGTATTCGAATCGCTCATAAAAAAATAAATAAGGGGACAAATAGGTTAAAGGAGCATGAGGCCTCTGCATTTACATTTTTTTTTAGTACTGACCGTATGGACAGCTGCATGTCAGTTCATTGCGCCCGATCCGGGCGCCGGGGACCCGGTACTGGCTTCCGTTTATTCAAAAAAGCTGTACCTCAGCGACCTCGAGGGCATCTTCCCTCCCGAATGCACCCGCGAGGACAGCACGCGGATAATATCGAACTTCACCTCACGATGGACCCAGGAACAGGTGTTTTTGAATGAAGCCGAAAAACATGTCCCGGCCGACCTGAAAATCGAACAATTGCTGAAAAAGTATAAAGAGTCCCTGATCGGCCTCAATTTCCAGCAAAAACTGATCGAACAAAACCTGGATTCCATGGTTTCTGAGCAGGAACTCCGGGATTTTTATGAGAAAAATAAAGACCAGTATCAACTGGAGACCTCCATTATTCGTTGTTACTTTGTAAAAATTCCCGCAAATATTGATGAAATGAGGAGGGCCAGGGAGTGGTGGGATGACCTGGAAAAAAACAACAACAAAAAAAGGCTCGCGGGCCTGGCCGATAAGTACAACGGTATTTATCACCTGGAAGACAGCGTGTGGCACAATTTTTCGGATATCGAAGCCCTCTTTCCCAAGGACCGGATCAGCGCCCGAAACTGGTCCAGGAATGAAAGGCTGAGCATCAGTGATGCGGAGTTTCAGTATTTTTTTAAAGTGCTTGAATTGGTCTCCACCCGGGAAAACGCGCCTTTCTCTTATGTTGCGGAAAAAGCCAAACTGATTATTCTCAATAAAAGGAAAAACAAATTGGTCGAAGAATTCAAAACCAAATTGTACGAAACAGAACTAAGAAAAAACAATGTCAAAATCCATATTCAATAGGTCCATCCCCGCACCCCGCTTCCTTTTGATCCTGGCCGTCCTGCTTTCCGGCTTCGGCCTGGAAGCCCAAAAACAGGTCATCGACAAAGTCATTTGCGAAGTGGGAAATGAGGTCATCCTGCTTTCAGACCTGGCTGAACAGATTAAAATGACCGAGTCCAGGCAGGGGCCCATGCGGCCGGAAGACAAATGTTTTTTATTGGAAAACATGATGGTGTCGAAACTCCTGGTGCACCAGGCCTTTGTCGACAGCGTCATTGTCTCGGAGGAAGAACTGGAATCGCAACTCGATGCCCGGATTGAACGCATCCTGGAAAGCATGGGCAACGATGTCACCCAGTTTGAAGCTTATTACGGCAAAACCACCAGCGAAGTCCGGGATGATTTCCGTGAAGATCTCCGCAATCAGCTTACGGCCGAACGAATGAGGACCCAACTGATGGAGGAAGTCCTCATCACCCCATCCGAAGTGCGCCAGTTTTATGAAAGCATTCCCAAGGACAGCATGCCTTACCTCAGCAGTGAAGTGGAAGTTTCGGAGATTGTCCTCTACCCCGTACCCAATGAGGAATCCAAAAAGAGGGCGAAGGACAAGATGGATAAAATCATTGCCCGCCTGAAGGCTGGAGAAAAATTTGAAGAACTGGCAGCCACCTTTTCAGACGACCCCGGTTCGGCACGGAACGGCGGCGACCTGGGCTGGGCCAAGCGCGGCAGTTTTGTGCCCGAATACGAGGCCGCGGCCTACAACCTCGAACCGGGACAGGTATCCGAGATCGTGGAATCCGAATTCGGGTACCACCTGATCCAACTTCTGGAATTGCGCGGGAATACCATCCACACGCGGCATATCCTGATCAAACCCGAGATTGAAGTACAAGACCTGGACCTCGCACGAAATACCCTGGCTAAGGTGAGGATGATGATCCTGAACGATTCCATCACCTTCTCCAAAGCGGTTAAACAATACGGCCATAAAAAGGAACAGAGTTACAGCAACGACGGACGGATCACCAACCCCAGGTCCGGAGACACCTTTTTTGAAATCAGGGACCTGGAACCGGAAGTTTATTTCACGCTGGACACCATGAAGGTCAAAGGCATTTCCTCCCCGGTTGAGCTGATTGCTCCCACGGGCGAGAAATATTACAAAATCCTCTTGCTGAATTCCAGGACGGATCCCCACCAGGCAAACCTCAAACAGGATTACGCCAAATTCCAGGCCCTGGCCAAAGAATCCAAAAAAAGCGAATTGCTGGTCAAGTGGCTGGAGACCCATATCGAATCCACTTATATCCGCGTGGACCCCTTGTTTTTGAACTGCCCAAACATTCAGCAGTGGATCGTAAAACAAAAGAATGAGAACTGATGCGAGATGCGAGCAGCGAGCGGCGAGACTGACTACCATCCACCACCCACCATCCACCACCCACCACTCTTGATCCCCCTTGCAGAACGAATGCGGCCCCGGACCCTTGATGAATTTGCAGGGCAAAGCCACCTCATGGGCCCGGAGGCGGTTTTGAGGAAGTTGATTGAGTCGGGCAATACTCCTTCGATGATTCTTTGGGGACCGCCGGGATCGGGCAAGACAACTCTGGCTCGATTGATCGCCGCCACCCAGCAAAGGCCGTATTTCCCGATGAGCGCCATTGAATCAGGGGTCAAAGATGTCCGGGAGACCATTGAAAAGGCGCAACGTCACCGTTTTTTTGACAAACCCAATCCCATCCTGTTTATTGATGAGATCCACCGGTTTTCAAAAGCGCAACAGGATTCCCTGCTCCACGCGGTGGAAAAAGGCATCATCAACCTGATCGGAGCCACTACGGAAAACCCATCCTTTGAAGTCATCCCCGCCTTGCTTTCCCGCTGCCAGGTTTATGTCCTGAACCCGCTTTCGGAAACGGAACTTCTTCAAATGGCCCGTCATGCCTGTGTACAGGATGAATATCTGAAAACAAGGCATTGGATTTTTACAGAGACCGATGCCCTGATCCATCTGGCAGGAGGAGACGGACGAAAATTGTACAACATACTGGATATCCTTTATTCCGCCCATACCGGCGCCGGGGATATACAGGTCACCAACCTGGCGGTCAGCCAGGCGGTACAGCAGAACCTGGCCCGCTACGACAAAGGAGGCGATCAGCACTACGACATGGCCTCCGCCCTGATCAAATCAGTACGGGGCAGCGACCCCAATGGAGCCGTCTATTGGCTCGCCCGGATGCTGGAAGGAGGTGAAGACATCGAGTTCATCGCCCGGCGCCTGATCGTGTCGGCATCTGAAGACATCGGACTCGCCAACCCGAATGCCCTCCTGATCGCCCAGGCCTGTTTTCAAGCCATCCACAATATCGGCATGCCGGAAGCCCGAATCATCCTGTCCGAAACCGTGATTTACCTGGCCACTTCCCCCAAAAGCAATTCAGCTTATATGGCCATTGAAGACGCCACCCGGCTCGTGCGGCAGACCGGGGATCTGCCGGTGCCCCTTCATCTCCGAAATGCCCCGACGCGGCTGATGAAATCCCTGGATTACGGCAAAGACTATCTTTATTCGCACTCTTTCGAACAAAATTTCGCCGCCCAGGAATATTTACCCGATCCCGTTTCAGGGACCCGCTTGTACTCCCCCCAGGACAATCCCACTGAAAACAAGATTCAGGAAAGGATCTTATCCTGGTGGAAGGATAAGTACCAATGACCATCCTTTGCCATCATCCCAATCCAATATTAAAACATGCTGCTTATTTTCCTTCTTTTCGTTTCCCAAATGGTACAGCAACCCTTGATCCGGTTTCATGAAAACCCGGTGGTGGCACACCGGGGCGCCTGGAAAAAAAATAATCTTCCCGAAAATTCCATTGCAAGCCTCCGGGAAGCCATCCGGCTCCGGTGTACGGGCAGCGAATTTGACATCCGGATGACCAACGATGAGGTGCTTATCGTAAACCATGATCCCGAATTCCATGGCATGCCCATTGAAAAAACCAATTATTCACAATTGGCTGCCATTAGATTATCCAACGGGGAAACCCTGCCGACCCTGGAAAATTATTTATTGGAAGGCATGAAAGAGAATCCCGGTACCCGGCTGGTCCTGGAAATCAAACCCTCTCCGGCCGGGGTGGAAAAAGGCAGGAAGATTGCAAAACGGGTAGTCGAAATGATTCAAAATCTCCATGCGGAACCCTGGGTCACCTATATCAGTTTTGACCTGGAGATCCTCAGGGCCGTCCTTGCCCTGGATCCCCAGGCTGCCACCCAATACCTCAACGGGGAGCGCTCCCCCGGAGAGCTAAAACAGGATGGCATTTCTGGGCTGGACTATCACTTTTCTGTTTTTAATAAAAATCCGGGTTGGGTGGTTGAAGCGAAAAAAAGCCAACTGGCCCTGAATGTCTGGACCGTGAATTCAGCGGAAGACCTGGAACGGTTCGTCAGCCAGTCTTTCGATTTCATCACCACCAACGAACCCGAATTGCTTTTCGATATCCTAAAAGCAAAACCTTAATTATTTGGGATGTGCCACAGCGATCGTTCCGGTGCCCTTGAAGGGTATCGCGGTGCGGTCGGGTCCGAAGAGCAAAAGATCAAAATGGATCTTCAATTTGCGGGTCGGCTGTTGTTGGGCATTTTCTTCAAATGGGGCCGATTCGAGGATCTCGAATACTGAAGAGGCGGGTTGAGGCATCAAGGAACTCAGGTACTTTTGGCCGCCTTCGTTGACAAAAACGATTTCCGTGGTATTGTACTGGGTCCATTGATTCAGCCTGGAGATATCAGCGGTCAGTTCAAAATCCGCCCGGCATTTAACCTTTCCTTCCGGATTAAAATCGACGCAGGCGCTGGCTGTATTGCCCCTGGCATCCTGCACGGTGACGCAATGGCTGGACGCTTGTTTGGGATCGAGTTCCTGCACGGCGTCCGCGGATTTATTGTCCCATTTATATTTGAACGGCCCGAGGCCCCTTACTTTGGGTACGAGGGTCCATCCCCGGCTTTGGTTATACTGCGTCTCGATACTCACCCTCAGTCCGGGGAAACTGTCTTTGACCGAATAATCGATCACCTGGCACTGGCTGGCCTTGCTCCCATCGGGATGACTCACATAAAGACAAACCGTATTTTTTATCTGAGGATTGAAAGGAAACGAAACGATTTCCTTGTCCGCCACCTTTTTATCATTCAGGGTCCAGCCAAAATCATACCTGCCCGAACCCGAATTGGGCAATTGGGACAGGCTCTTACCATGTACGATAAAACTGTCCCGGGCCTCCCTGTAAAAGGGTCGTCTGCCCGGGTTGAGGCCGATGCCCGAATTCCCCAGGAAGTCCTGTCGATTTTGCCTGAGGCTTAGCCGCAAAGAGTTGGGACAGGGCGGGTTACAATTTTTCTTTTTTAGTTCTCCCTGTAAGATCAATACATCCAGATTTTCGGAAATAAAGCGGGTATCCAGTTCGAGGCCATCCACCCCCGCGGCCAGATTGACGGCCTGGTTTCCAAAATTCGCTTTCATTTCAAAAATCGGGGTTTCCGCCGGGTTCAACGGGAGTTCAATCTTATTGCAGGTCACGCTCAGGAAACCGGTCAGGATCAATCCGATATATTTTAAAGGCCTCATGATCATTTGAGCTTGTAAGAAATGCCCATGCCCAGATTCCATTTAGCTCCGGCATGCTGGGCAATATCACCGGGAAGCGGACGGTACAGATCATTCAATAAGCGGCTGGCCTGCAAACCTATACCAAATTTGGGGTGAAACTGGTATTCATATCCCAGGTGCACGTTGAATACGAGCTGATGCAGCGAGCCTTTATCCAGCCAGCCATTGGCCAGGTTGGAAATTTCCGCCGATGAAAGGTCCCTGACCGCAGCCCCATCCTTAAAACGGATCTGGTCCACCTCACCGATGGCTCCCAATAGAAGCTGGGGCCGGATGCCTGCAAAGGCCCGGTGCTTATTCAATTGCATGCCACCGGCCATTTGCAGGTACAGGTAGTGTATCCACTCCGGCTTGACGCCATAGTTTTTTACCGTAGATCCAAAACCCTGGAATTGATAAGACGTGAGGACCTCGGAATAGAGGGATGAATTAAAGAAAGAATTGTATCCCAGGCTCAGGTCCCAATAGGTTTTGGTCCCAAGGGTTTTCCTGGCAAAAACTTCCAGGCCTGCCATGCTCATGGAGGCCGATCGGCCGTTTTCCGCCTGGCGGGTGAGGTCAAGCCTCAGACCGAATTCCTTTCGCCGGAATGGTTTATAATCCACTTCCACCGGTATCTCCAGGACGGTCACCGGCAATGTTTTATGGGAGGAGGTCATCGCCATAAAGTCCAGCGGGTCCAAACCTTCCTCAGGGAGGCTTTCCCTTTGCGGGACCGGCGTAGCCGGGGTGGCGGCTTCTGTGGATAAGCCGGGAGCGTTGATCCGGATGGATGAAGACAGGCTTGGATCGGCAGGATAAGGTTTGGCCTGCCGGATCTTTTCTTTATTCTTTAATCCGATGGTCCGGGGGGCCTGATTATTGGAGAAATAGGCTTGAGAGGATGGGTTGGAAGATGAACCTTGTCCCGAAGTGTTTTCGGCAATAGGTCCAATGGCCTGGACGGGGAATCCAGGGGCCGGGGAATCCGTCGTTCCGGAGGCCTGGGCCATGGGCTCAGCCGCGGGGCTTCCTGCAGGCTGGGGTTCCGCTGCGGGTGAGCTTTCTGAAGGACCATTCCTCCAAAGGATCAGGATCAAAAGCAGGATCAGGGCTGCCCCGCTGAGTCCGGCCATCCGGATCCAGACCGCCCGTTTCTTTTTCTTATCCCGGCGATCGATCAGCGATGCAGCCTGTTGCCAGTGATCCAGGTTCACCGGCACATCCCAGGTTTCGGTTGATTCTTTGTAAACCCGGTCAATCCAAGGTTCGTTTTTCATACTGGGTTAACTTTAATTTTTGGTATAAGTGGGTTGGTATTTCTTTCGGAGGCCGTTTCCACCCTTTCCTGAAGTTGTTTCCTGGCGGTGAAGAGGTGCCATTTGGAAGCCGCTTCGGAAATGGAAAGCATGGAGGCAATATCCTTGTGCGGGAAGCCGTCAAGTACATACATGTTAAAAACGCTGGCCGTCAGCGGGTTCAATTCATGGATATAACTCACCAGTTGTTCCACATTCAGGTTGATTTCAGCATTGTTGTAGTCGACATGCACTCCGTTGACGGCCACTTCCTTTTCATAGTCCACGGCGCCGCTTTCGCTGGAAAACCGGGCACTGCTGCGGAATTCGTCGATCAGGGTATTGACCATGATTTGCCGCATCCAGCTTTTGAACGAATGATTTTCCCTGAAGCGGTCCAGGTGATTCAGGATCTTCAAAAAAGCCATATTGACGGCGGAGGCGGCCTCTTCCCTTTGTTTCCGGTACCGGAGGGCCACTCCCATCAAATAGGGATAACAGAGCTCGTACAAACGGAACTGGGACCGGCGGTCCCCTTTCCTGCATCCTTTCAATATGTCTTCATCAATTTGCATGCAAAAAAGACAAAAACCCGCCTCATTCCTGATGGGCGGGTTTCCGTTGACCTGTACTTTTATTATCGTTCAATGATCAGTTTTTTGGATGAAATAAATCCCTGCTGGTGGATGTTCACCATATACACCCCGGGAGGCAGGAAGGACAGGTCCAGCTGTCCGTAAGAAAGTCCGTCCTGTACATCGATTTTTTCCTGGTAAATGGTTTTGCCGTAAAGATTCATGACCGACAATTGCCCTGCTTCGCTCAGTTTGGAATTGACCTGGTAAACCAGGCGGTCGGCCGTGGGATTGGGGTGAATATTGAGCTGGATCTGGGCTCCTTCGGCCAGGGGCTGAACGCCCAGCTTGATCTTATCTGCATCCGGAAACAGGTTTCCCCCTGAAGGTTTTTCAAACAATACTTCCACGCAAGCCTGCATGGTGCATCCGGCCGCATCCTTGATGGTCACACAATATTTCCCCGAATTTTTCACCGTAATGTTGGCATCCGTCGAACCTGTGATCCATTGGTAAGTGAAGGGGGCTTTGCCGGCCGCTTTGGTGATCAGATCGAGTTCCCCCGTGGTTTTTTGATAGACCACGATGGAGGCCTCGCAGCGGGAAATATTCGGGCCGGGCAAATCCACCTTAACGCAGGAGGCAGTCTTGCAATTCACTCCATTGCTGACGGTCACGCAGTATTCTCCGCTTTTTTCCACCAGGATGGAAGGCGTGGTATCCCCGGTGTTCCAGTAATAAAGATTGGGTTTGAAGGTCGTTTTAGCGGTCAGCCTGACCTTGTGTCCGGCGTCCGTATTCGAGGTCACTGGAATCTTTTCCATATGGATAAATACGCGGCAGGAGTCATCACCCAATTCCACTTTTTTGCAGATATACATTTTGCAACGGACGTTGTCGCTGACCGAGACACAGTATTCACCAGATTTCCGGACCACGATGGTCCTGGTAGTCTCCCCGGTGCTCCACAGGATGTATTTTAAATCGAAGCCGGATTTGACCTGGAGCCGGATGCCCGGGGTACTATCCTGGTTGTCGGAACCCAGGCGTTCCGCCACGATTTCGGCCGCACAGGGATCCAGATTTACGGGTTTCACGAGGATGCAGGCTTTGGCTTCGCAACCGGAGGCCATCACCGCTTTGACGCAATATTCGCCGGGTTCTTTGATCTCTATTTTTTCCCCATCCGCCCCGGTGCTCCAGAGCAGGGACACGATGCGTTCTTCTTTGGATTTGGCAATCAGGAAACGACCATCCTGTTCGATATAAATTCCACAGGAGTTGTTAAAGCCGGGCACACAAGCTTCCGATTTGCAGCCGGTCGAATCCTTGGTGACCACGCAGATCCTGATCTTAAGCTGCGGGTTGAACCGGATGGTATCCCCGGTCAGCCCATTGGTCCATTGGTGCATGAAAGGAGGTATTCCTTTGGCCCTGACCCATGCAATGGCAAGGGTATCGTTGATCTTTTTTGCAATGACTTCAGATGCACAGGGTTTCCCAACCGGACGTTCACAGAAAATCAATTTCGCCTCTATCACCGGTTTATTCTTTGAAAATTCGAAGCGCGCGAAAATTTCCTTTCCTTCACAATTCTGAAATCCCAGAAGCAGGACGCCGCCCGGAATGCTGTCGGGGATATAAACCGGCCATTTAAATTCCCCGGATGGAAGGGTACTTACTTTTTCATTAACGGTAAAGGGCGATCCCGGCGCCTGGCTGATGTAGATGACCGCATTGCCTATCCCGTTTCCACCCCCATCTACCAACCGGCCATAGACCGTGACCAGGTAGTTGTCAGCCGCTGCAAGGACAGGCAGGCCCGCAAAAAGCAAGAAAAATAACGTTCTGAAGTTCATCATATTATCGGTTTTATCAGGCTATACGAGCCGAAGGCCTTTAAAGTTAGTTGAATCGGAAGCTTCAAGTGTTAAAATCGAAGGGATAACGAACAAAAGGGAGGTTTTAGCCTTTTTTGGAAATTGACTATCATTGTGCCGTCATATTTATGCCTTCCGTTCACAGTATCCCCGACCTTCAACTGATCCAGCAGACCTGTCGCGACTTCGCCCTCCGGAACATTAAACCCAAATCGATGGAATGGGATGAAAGTCAGCACTTTCCTGCTGAATTGTTCAAAGAATTAGGTACCCTGGGTTTTATGGGCGTCCTGGTTCCCGAGCAATATCAGGGCGCCGGCCTGGGTTACCAGGAGTACATCACCATCCTCGAAGAAATCTCCAAAGTCGATCCGAGCATCGGGCTTTCGGTGGCAGCCCATAACTCCCTGTGTACCGGACATATCCTTCAGTTTGGCAACGAAGAACAAAAGGAAAAATACCTTCCGCTCCTGGCCACCGGCGAATGGATCGGCGCCTGGGGCCTCACCGAGCCCAATACCGGTTCGGATGCCGGCCGGATGCAATGCATCGCCCGGGAGGATGGGGACCATTATATCATCCAGGGTACCAAATCCTGGATCACTCACGGTAAATCGGGGGATGTGGCAGTGGTCATTGCCCGGACGGGGGAATTGCTGGACAATAACGGCATGACCACATTTATTGTGGAAAGGGGGACGCCCGGATTTTCCGGAGGTAAAAAAGAAAACAAATTGGGCATGCGTGCTTCGGAAACCGCTGAAATGATCTTTGACCAATGCCGGGTGCATAAGTCACAGGTCCTGGGCAAACCCGGAGACGGTTTCAGGCAAGCCCTTGGGGTCCTCGATGGCGGGCGCATTTCGATTGCCGCGCTCAGCCTGGGCATTGCCAAAGGCGCCTACGAAGCCTCCGTACAGTATGCCAAAGAAAGGCACCAGTTTGGCCAAGCCATCGCCCACTTCCAGGCGATCGGCTTTAAATTGGCCGATATGCAAACCAAAATCCAGATGGCTGAACTGCTCACCCGCAAAGCCGGCAGCCTGAAAGACAGCGGGGAAAAAATGACCCGGGAAGCGGCCATGGCCAAATATTACGCTTCGGAGATCTGTGTACAGGTGGCCACCGATGCCGTCCAGATATTTGGGGGATATGGATATACTAAAGACTTTCCGGTGGAGAAGTTTTTCAGGGACTCCAAGCTCTGCACGATCGGGGAAGGCACTTCGGAGATCCAGAAACTGGTGATTGCAAGGGAGATTGGCAAGAATCGCTAGGTTTCCCCTGGGAGATTTACAGAAATATATTTATGTACCCCGTCGATGCCGGGCAGTCTGGCGGTCTGCTCACTGAGTATCGGTTTTTCGTAGGTAAGCGCACGGAGGTATGGAGGTCACGGAGTTTGGGTCCCGGATAGCTATCGGGCTTCGCTAAGTGATTGCCACATGCTGACGCTCAGGGCGGGCGCGAAGTGACAACCACTTGCAACACGCTTTACCACATGCTGGAGCTCAGGCTGCAAACCCCGGCCTTCAGGCTGGGGTTTGGGGGCTCGCTCCGGAATGGGGGCTTTAGCCCAGATCCAGGTTTATGAGGGTATCGGGCGGCGCTAAGTGATTGCCACATGCAGGCGCTCAGGGCGGGCGCGAAGTGACAACCACTTGCAGCCCGCTTTGCCACATGCTTGCACTCAGGCTGCAAACCCCGGCCTTCAGGCTGGGGTTTGGGGACTCGCTCCGGGATGGGGGCTTTAGCCCAGATCCAGGTTGATGAGGGCATCGGGCTTCGCGAAGTGATTGCCACATGCTGGCGCTCAGGGCGGGCGCAAAGTGACAACCACTTGCAACCCGCTTTGCCACAGGCTGGCGCTCAGGCTGCAAACCCCGGCCTTCAGGCTGGGGTTTGGGGGCTCGCTCCGGGATGGGGGCTTTAGCCCAGATCCGGGTTTATGAGGGTATCGGGCTTCGCGAAGTGATTGCCACATGCTGGCGCTCAGGGCGGGCGCAAAGTGACAACCACTTGCAGCCCGCTTTGCCACAGGCTGGCGCTCAGGCTGCAAACCCCGGCCTTCAGGCTGGGGTTTGGGGGCTCGCTCCGGGATGGAGGCTTTAGCCCAGATCCAGGTTTTTAAGGGGTTTCGGGCTTCGCTAAGTGATTGCCACATGCGGGCGCTCAGGGCGGGCGCTAAGTGACAACCACTTGCAGCCCGCTTTGCCACATGCTGGCGCTCAGGCCGCAAACCCCGGCCTTCAGGCTGGGGTTTGGGGCTCGTTCCGGGATGGGGGGCTTTTGCCCAGATCCAGGTTTATGAGGGTATCGGGCTTCGCTAAGTGATTGCCACATGCTGGCGCTCAGTGCGGCGCGAAGTGACATCCACTTGCAGGCTTTGGCACTATTGCGCCACAAATTGCAACAAGTCCGCCAGGTTCGGATATACCTTATTTTTAAACATAATCAATTTATTGTTTGTAAACCATTTATGCCCTGTTATATCTTCAACTTCTTGAAGCCTTGTCCTGCTATTTGAAGAAGCCATCAGGTACCAGTAGGTTTTTTTCAGGATGAGCTCTCCGTTCAGCCGGTAAATATGCCAGGTATCGGGTAAGGCGGAAAGGATCCTGCAGTCCAGGCCCACTTCTTCCTTTACCTCTCTTAAAGCGGCTTTGCGAGGAGTCTCACCAGCGTCTATTTTTCCTTTGGGAAGGTCCCACCATCCCCTCCGGTGGATCAGCAGGAATTTGCCCTGCGGATTTTTTACCACCCCTCCTGCCGCCTTGATCAGTGTGTTCTTGACCAGGATTTTTTCCCAAACCGCCTTCGGATCCGGGGTGGAGATGATCACCGGCATGCGGATGATATCGTCCAGCAATTGATGCATGGTTTCCCGGATCAGGGCCATGCCCGGCTCCTGTAAAACCAGGGCCATAGGAAAATCTTTCATGCTCAGTTTGTGCAGCCGTTTTTTATCCAGGATCAGGATCCAGGTGGTATTGATGCAGAATTTATATTTTTGCGCCCTCAGATTCATGTTGACCCCCGAGCATATTGCCTATCGGTTGCTGCAAATAAAAGCAATTAAACTTAGTCCTCAAAAACCCTTTACCTGGGCATCCGGACTGAAATCACCCATTTATTGCGACAACCGGCTCATCCTGTCCTACCCGGAATTCCGGAGCCAGGTGGTCGATGCCTTCATCCGCGAATCAAGACCTTTTGTGCCTTTTGACGTCATTGCCGGGGTAGCCACCGGAGGGATTGCCTATGGAGCCCTGATTGCGGACCGGATGGAATTGCCCATGATCTATGTCCGGTCGGAAGCCAAAGGCCACGGCCTCGGCAACCAGATCGAAGGCAGGCTGGAAGCAGGCCAGCGGGTCCTGGTGATCGAAGATCTGTTGTCCACGGGCGGCAGCAGCCTCAAAGCGGTCCAGGCCCTTCGCGATGCGGGGGCAGTGGTTACCGGTCTGCTTGCTATTTTCTCCTATGGTTTTGAAGCCTGCACCAGGGCCTTTAAAGAGGCAGAGGTCAAGGCTCAAACCCTGACCGATTACCCCACCCTGCTCCGGGTGGCCAGTTCCAATGAGGTGATCAGCCGGGATGATTTTGATCTGCTCCAATCCTGGAACAAGGACCCAAAAGCCTGGTCAGAAAAACATTCCGTTTAACCTAATTTAAATTTTCGAATGACACCACTCAGCTCCGAACAGTTTCTTGAAAATTATATCAACAATCCCTCTCCAACCGGCTTTGAAGTGAAGGGCCAGCAGCTCTGGCTCGAATACGTCAAGCCTTTTACCGATTCCTGGGAACTGGATGATTACGGGACCGCCTTTGCGGTGATCAATCCCGGGCAGGACTACCGGGTGGTCATCGAGGCCCATGCCGATGAAATCTCCTGGTTCGTCAACTACATCACCGACAACGGCCTCATCCACGTGATCCGTAACGGCGGTTCAGACCACCAGATTGCCCCATCCAAACGCGTAAACATTTTTACGGATAAAGGGATCGTGAAAGGCGTGTTCGGCTGGCCTGCCATACACACCCGTTCTTCGACCGCGGAAGACCCCAAATTGTCCATAGAAAACCTTTTTGTGGACGTAGGCGCCAAGGACAAGGAGGAAGTCGGTAAACTGGGCATCCATGTCGGATGCGTCATGACCTATGAGGATGACTTTTTTGTTTTAAATGAAAATTATTACGTCGGCCGGGCCCTCGACAACCGCCTGGGAGGTTATTGCATCGCGGAAGTGGCGCGCCGCATCAAGGAAAATAAAATTGAGCTCCCCTACTCCCTCTATATCGTTAACGCGGTCCAGGAAGAAGTGGGCCTCCATGGAGCCGAAATGATCGCCCGGCGGATCAAACCCAATGCTGCCATCGTGATCGACGTGACCCACGACACCTCCACCCCGCATATGAACAAGAAAAAAGATGGAGATGTCAAGTGCGGCGACGGGCCGGGGATCACCCATGCCCCCTCCGTACACCAGAAACTGCTCCGGCTGGTGACCGATGCCGCCATGGTCAACGGGATCCCCTTCCAGCGGCAGGCCTCCTCCCGGGCAACCGGAACGGATACCGACGCCTTTGCTTATTCCAACCAGGGGGTACCCACCGTACTGATATCCATCCCCCTGCGGTACATGCATACCACCGTGGAAATGGCCCACAAACAGGATGTGGAAAATGTCATCCAACTGATGATCCACAGCCTCGGCAAGATTGAAAAAAACCACAATTTTAAATACTTCTGAACCTTTCCGGGCCCGGAGGCTTATCCCTTGATGAATGAATAAAGTTCTTTTTCGACAATAATTATTTAACTTTATCCTTATGCACGATGTATTGGTAAAAATCCGGTTCATCTTTTACCGGTTCCACGATAAGGGCCTCGAATTTTTCCTGGTCAAAGAAAACGATCAATGGACCCTCCCTTCCGGGCATGCCAAGGACCAGACCCAGCGGTTTTTTAACCGCGAAGGCGAAATGATCGAGCTGGAAGCCGATGAAATCGACCGCATGAAAAATCTCGCGATCGAAGCGGACTGGCACGATATGCCTTCCATCCGCGGCCTGATCAAACACGATCTGAAAATGGTGGAGGAAAAATTTCTCCAGTTGGAAGAAGGCTCCTACCTGGCTGCCAAAGAAGCGTTCAAAAAAGTGCTGCCCCAGGAATACGCCTTGTTGAAAGAATTGAAGGACATCCTGTTTGACCGGAATCTGACTCAGAATATCTGATCCTGGCGCGCGGTCAACGACCTTCAGGCCCCGGACTTGTATTACATTTACCCCATGTCTGAGTTTTATTCACCCATAGGCCATACCGATTTTCATTTTTCCCCCGATCAGGGAGTGTATAAAGGGAAAGTGAGGGAAATCTATACGGTCGGCGACCGCCTGATATCCATCGCCAGTGACCGGATCTCGGCTTTTGACCATATCCTGCCCCGCCTCATTCCATACAAGGGGCAGGTGCTCAACCAGGTGGCCGCTCATTTTCTCGAGGCCACCCGCGACCTGGTGCCCAACTGGCTGGAATCCGTCCCCCACCCCAATGTTTCCATTGGTAAAAAATGCAAGCCGGTGAAATTGGAATTCGTAGTCAGGGGCTATCTGGCCGGGCATGCCTGGAGGGAATATCAAAGCGGTAAACGAATGATTTGCGGCGTACACATGCCGGAAGGCTTAAAAGAATCCGACCGGTTTCCACAGCCCCTCATCACTCCGAGCACCAAGGCCGAACAAGGACATGATGAGGATATATCCAAAGAACAAGCCATCGCCCAGGGTCTGTGCAGCCTGGAAGAATGGATTACCATGGAGCGGTACGCCCTGGCCCTATTCAACCGCGGCACCGAAATGGCCGCCGACCAGGGCCTGATCCTGGTGGATACGAAGTACGAATTTGGGCGCTACAACGACCAGATCCTCCTCATCGATGAGGTGCATACCCCGGACAGTTCGAGATATTATTACCTCGAGGGATATGCCCAAAGGCAGGAAAGCGGCGAACGCCAAAAACAATTGTCCAAGGAATTTGTGCGCGAATGGTTGATGGCCCATGGATTTGCCGGCAAGGCCGGACAGGTGATGCCGGACATGCCCGATGCCTTCGTCTGGGAGATTTCCGACCGGTATATTGAATTATATGAAAAAGTCACAGGCAAGGCTTTTCAAAAAGACCCAGACAACCAGAATTTCCATGCGATAGAACAGGCGGTGCGCCAGGCGTTAAAGAGTCGCCCTTCCTTATAGGTTGAGGGCGGTTTGGGTCGCACGGAGGTCACAGGGTACGCGGAGCAGATATTTTCAACTCCTACCTTCGTGAACCCTGTGTCTTAGTGGGCAACCACCCCTGTTACCGTTGAGGAAATTAAATCGTGCCTTTGTGCCTTTGTGCCTTTGTGGGCAACCTATAGTGTCTTTGTGAGAAACCTCAGAAAAAAACCTCCAGCATCGAAGATGCTCCACGTTTTTAATACTCATTAAAAGTAAATCCCCGGCTTCGGAGAAGCCCAACATCACCCATCAATGATATTATCCCCCGTTAATTTATGAATTGGGACTTTAATGGTTGAGCTTCTCCGAAGCTATTGTTCCGTACTTATTTTTACCAATAAGGTCTGGCATCTCCGATGCCGGAATAACTGTATACTTTTTTCCTATGTGGGCAACCACCACCGTATCCATGCGGGAATTAAACCGTGCTCTTCGCTTCACTGTGCCGTTGCGGCAATCCATAGTGACTTTGTGTCGTTGTGGGAAAACTGCCGCGTCCTTCGCTTCGCTGCCGTTGCGGGCAATCCATAGTGTCGTTGTGTCGTTGTGTCGTTGTGGGAAAACTACCGCGTCCTTTGCTTCGCTATGCCTTTGTGGGCAATCCATAGTGTCTTTGTGTCGTTGTGGGAACCCCTAATTAATCTTCGCATCCGGAAACCTGGAAATCCCGAAAACCCCGGCCTGGCTCAGCCCATTATACAATTTCTTCATAAAATCCTCGCCGGGATCGGTCTTCATGGTCAGGTAATTGGGGTCGGTCTCCTTCCAGAGCGGGTGGGTTTGAAAGCGGCCGTAATCCATATGCCCGATCACATAACGGATCGGATATTTATAATGCAGGTAGCGGATCAGGGTCACGTTGGCCCGGAGCTGGGCGTCCGTCAGTTTATATTGGTCCCCGTCCCCCACATTTTCAATACCGATGGCGCAATGATTCAGGCCTATGGTATGCCTGGCAAAGGCCGTCTCCGGCAACAAGCGGTATATGGTACCATCCCGGTCCACTAAAAACTGAACCCCCACATTCAGCTTACTGGCGCCCTGCAGCTCCTCCCTGCCTTCCAGCACACTGGGCCGGAATGTATTGTACGAGGCTGCCAAGGTTGGGATCGCCGTCCAATGAACCACCACCATGCTAGGGGTGATCAGGGGAGCTCTTACATTGGTCATACCGTGGCGGATCTGCATGTATTCGAGAGAGAGCCGCTTGCGCGTAGTATCCCAGGTAATCGGCTTATCAACAATCTTTGTGTCTTTAATCGGGTTCCTTGCGGACTGGACAGAGCAGGCCGAGATCACCAGGCCAAGTCCTAATAAAATCAACAGAACCGGTATGCTTGGATTTTTGTACATAAGTTGCCGGGTTAAGATATGAAATGTTAACGAAAAAGGGACGGGGGAAAGTATGAATGGTGGGTGGTGGGTGGTGAGGGGTGGGTGGTGGATGGTGGGTGGTGGATGGTGGGCTAACTCTGACCTCTGACCTCTAACCTCTAACCTCTGACCTCTGACCTCATACTGCCCGAATCCTTGGTTCCCCCGTGGGGGACAGGGACAATGGAAAATTCTCTTTTCAAAATTTTGGTTATTAATGGGTTCTCCGGCCCCTGTCCCCTCAAGGGGAACCCAACCCTTGACATCCGAAACAAATTTTAATTGATCCTTCTCTGCGCTTATCCCGGTAAGGGCAAGGATGATTGTTATAATTCAGGGATACCGCCAGGCTCCTTGGTCCCCCCTGTGGGGGTCAGGGGCGTTGAAATAATTTTATATGAATTTTCTTTTTTACATAGTATTCCGACCCCTGTCCCCCCCCATGTACTAATTCTCA
>Ga0116144_10000038_pt1 | contig 167455 bp, 131 predicted proteins | sample AD_UKC035_MetaG_FD_89746 | JGI IMG/M metagenome (GOLD analysis project Ga0116144, IMG submission 89746) | Active sludge microbial communities of municipal wastewater-treating anaerobic digesters from USA - AD_UKC035_MetaG | ecosystem: Engineered > Bioreactor > Anaerobic > Digestate | place...
ACGAGATGAGAAGGACGGTCCAGGCCGCCCGCTCGGGGGAGCTGCGCATCTAGCCCTGCACCTCGAAACGGGCGTGGTCGCACGAGGCCGCGGACCACTGAACCTCAACCTCGGTCACAAAGGCAGAGGGTGGTCCCTCGCGCAGGAACGCCAGCAGATCTTCCAGCTGGCGGCGGGGCCCTTCGGCTAACACTTCGACACTTCCATCCCAGCGATTGCGGACACTCCCGGTGAGTCCCAGTTCCGTGGCCCGCTGCCGAGTGTGGTAGCGGAAGCCCACGCCCTGGACACGCCCACGGACCACAGCCGAAAGACGGACACTCCCTTCCGGGTGCTGCATGGTCTCGCCACTTTGCGGGCCATTATAGCATGGGCGCTGTTGCCGGCCAAAAGAGAGGTCCTACGGCGCCCCGGAGAGCCGCATGAGGGCCAGGGTGATGCGCGCGACGCCTGCATCCTCGTAGTAGTCGACCTGAAAGTCGTGCATCCCCTCTTCCAGCGCCACCTTGACCTGATAGCGGCCCGCTTCGCTGGGGTGCCACTCATCCAGCAGCTGGACCCCGTCCACCCACAAGCGGATGCCGTCGTCCACGTTCACCGAGATCCGGTAGACACCGTCGGCGAGCCAAGAGCGCCTCAGCCAGCGCGCCGAGAAGTGGTCGTCGGGCAGGCGGGCATCGGGTGAGCCCCACTCCCAGTCAAAGGAGAGGGCCGGGTCGATGCGCACGAGCAACGGCTCTCCGTAGAGCTCTGGGTTGGCAAAGTACTCCCCCTGCCACTCACCGGCAGGATCTGGGGTCACGCCCGGGGTGGGGCCCGGCGTGTCGGTTGGCGAAGGCTCAGGAGTCTCCGTCGGCGTGGGCTGCGGCGATGGCGAGCTGGTCGGGGAAGGGGTGGCGGTGGGCTCGAGGCGGACCCAATCCAGGAGCACTCGCGCGCTGCCGGTCGCCTCGTAGTACTCGACCACCAGGAGGTGCTGGCTGCCGGTGAGTGTGACATCCATGCTCATCGTGCGGAAGGCGCCCTCTGCCCAATCCTCGGCGATCAATTGGCCGTCCATCCAGAGGCGCACCCCATCATCCGCACCGACGGTGAAGCGATATGTGCCAGCCGTAAGGCCCAGCTGTCGCATCCAGCGCGCCGAAAAGTGGTCGGCGGGCAGCGCGTCGGCCGGTGCCCCGTCTCCCCAGTCAAAGTCGACGGCAGCGTCGTTGCGCAGCAGCGCTGGGCTTCCGGCGAGGCCGGTATCGCCAAAGTACTCTCCCCGCCACTCAGTGATGATAACGATCGGGGTGGGCGTCTGTGTGGGTGCCGGCACCTCGGTGGGATGGAGCGTCGGGCGCACCGTCGGCAGCGGCGTGCCGGTGGGCGAGGGAAGCAGCAAGTTGAAGCGCACGGTGGCCTGGCGCGCCGATCGGATGCCTTGGGCAATCACGTCTGCCCAGGACGCCCCCAGCCAGCGTGCCTCCTTGGGGAAGGTAAAGGCAGTGGAGAAGGCGCCTGAATCGTCGGCGATGGCCGCCGCGTAGGAGTACCCTTTGCCTTCCGGGTCGCTGGGCGACCGGAGGAAGACAAACACGGGCTCCTGCGGCAGCCAACCGGTCCCCGTAACGGCGATGAGCACGCCGGCGGCGCCTTCGCCCGGGCTAATCGTGATGTGCGCTACGCCCGGGCTGACGGTCGGGGTGGAGGCGGCCGCCTGCGTGGTGCTCGTGGGGAGCACCACTCCTCCGCGCAGCCAGGCGAACGACCCGGGAGAGAGGATGCGAACGACAAGGTAGGCTGCCACGCAAAGCACGGCCAGTGAGAGAATGCCCAGGAAGACGGCCGTCAACACCATACGCCGCTGCCTCCCGGGCAGCGGGGCCCCTTCCGTGGGCATGCCGAATGAGGGATTGTTCGGATCACTCCAGCGGCCCGGCTGTGCCGGATGGACGGTCACGTTACCTTCCTCCTATGAGTGCCATGGTCTCCTCATAGACGCTGCGCGCGGCCGGCGGGTTCCCCTCCTGCCACGCACCGGGGCGAGCTCGCCCCCTGCCCTCCCCAGGGTACCAAAAGTACGGCTTCTTGACAAAGCCACGTGTGCGTGGTATCGTCGCCCTGGCAGCCACCGGCGACGACCCGGCGGCCGCTTTTTCACTATCCAAGGAGAGAAGTAGATCGTGAGCGATAGCGTCACTATAGAGCAGATTGCCGGCTACGCCGAAAGGGAGGTCACCATCCGGGGTTGGCTCTATGCCCGGAACGGCAAGAGCAAGCTGCAGATCCTCCAGGTCCGCGACGGCACAGGGGTTTTGCCGTGCGTCCTCATGCGGAAGGAAGTGCCGCCGGAGGTTTTCGACGCAGCACAGGACCTGGGGCAGGAGTCCTCGCTGATTGTGACCGGCACCATCCGCACCGACGACCGGGCGGGGGGCATCCCCGGTGGCTACGAGATGGAGGTCAGGGACCTGGAGGTGATCCAGGCCGTCAAGGGCATGTACCCGCTCAGCCTTCAGGATCGCGGCCCCGAGTTCCTGGCACAGAACCGTCACCTCTGGGTCCGCTCGGCACGCCAGTGGGCCACGCTGCGCATCCGGGGAACGATCATCCAGGCGATACGCGGATGGCTGGACGGCCATGGCTTCCTTCCCGTCGACGCTCCGGTCCCCGAGCCGGCGGGCCTCGAGGAGCCTCAGGGTCTGCTGGAGAACGGCGGTTTCCGCGCGCCAGATTCCGCAGACTACCCCGCGCGGTTGTACGGAGAGGCCAACATCATGGCCTTTGGCCGGGTCTACTCCTTCGGCCCCACGTTCCGCACCGGCAGGGGCGGCAGCAGGCGACACCTCCAGGAAATGTGGGGCATGGAGGCTCAAGCGGCCTTTGTCGACCTCGCGGAGAGCATGGCGATCCAGGAGCAACTGGTGACCAGTGCCGTCCAGGAGGTCTTGGCGACGCGCTCCAGCGAGCTGGAGCTGCTTGGGCGCAGCCTGGCGCCGCTGGAGGCCGTCGTGCCGCCTTTTTCGCGCATGAGCTACGACGACGCGGTGGCCTTGATCAACCGGGCAGCCTCAGAAGAGGTAGCAACGCCCTCTGAGGATACGCCCCTGCTTCCAGTCTCCTGGGGTGCGGAGCTGAGTGTCGGGCAGTCTGCCTACCTAGTCGCGCAGCTGGGCCGGCCGGTCTTTGTGCACCACCCACCAAGCTCCCTCTGCCCGTTCTACGTAGCACAGGAGCCTAACAGGCCCGAGACGTGCCGGTCCTCGGCGCTGCTGGTAGCAGAGGGGTACGGAGAAGTGGTACGCGGCAGCGAGCCCTCGACCGACCTTGCCTTCCTGGAAGCGGAGATCGACCGGCACGGGCTGCCGCGGGAAGCGTACGAGTGGTACCTAGACCTGCGCCGCTTCGGCTCTGTGCCGCACTCGGGCTTTGGGCTAGAGCTGGAGCAGGTGGTCGCGTGGATCTGTGGCCTGGGCAGCACCCAAGAGGCGATTCCCTACCCCCGCCAGCAGGGCCGGATCTACCCATAGCGGCGCCCATGGCGGGCGAAGGTAGACCCGCGAGCTCTCCGGAGCCAAGGTAGACGGGGCCGTCCAGAAAGCACGAGACCTGCTATGCTGAGCGCGGCGGGGCAATTGACTTCACTGCGTTCCAGGCAGAATCGGAGATTCTCGGTCGCTACGCCACCTGGGAATGACAGCTTTGGGGCAGCCCCGTCTGCTTTCATGTAGGAAGCCAGAAAAACGCCAGGGCGATGATCACATAGATCGCCAGCAGCATCGCACCTTCGAGCCAGTTCGACTCGCCGTCCAGCGACACAAGCCCACCGATCAGCACAGCCGCCATCAGCGCGATCAGCTCAAACTGATTGAACATCAGCGTGAGCGGGTTGCCCATGATCAGGCTGACAAAGACGAGCAGAGGCGCGACAAAGAGTGCGATCTGAAGGCTCGAGCCGACGGAGATTGCCAGGCTGAGCTCCATCTGGTTCTTGCGCGCCACCTGCACAGCGACCAGATGCTCGGCCACGTTGCCGATGAGCGGGATGATGATGATCCCCAAGAAGAACTCGCTGATACCCACCTGCGCGATCACATGCTCGATGGATCCGACCAGAATCTCGCTCATCCAGGCAATCAGGGCGGTCGCGCCCAGCAGCACGGCGAGGGCGATCTGCACGGACCAGCGGTGCTTTGCAGCTCTCGCCTTGTGCGGTTGATCGTGCTGTGACTTGCCTTCCGGCCGGCGCAACTGGGCGACAAGGAGCAATGCGTAGAGGACGATCATGACCCCGGCCACACCAAGGCTGAGGTACTCGACCGCGCTGTGGTTGACCACGTCGATGGTGTGGCCAAAGACCGAGGGGATGACGAGAGCGGCGACGGCCAACAGCAGCATGGTGGCGTTGATGCCGGCATGGCTGCGGTCGAACTTTTGGATGCCGTTCTTCAGCCCCCCCAGCAGGATGGAGAAGCCCAATACCAGCAGGATGTTGCCCAAGATCGAGCCGGTGAGCGAGGCGCGGACCAGCTCCATGAGCTGCTCGCGGACGGCCGGGTTCACTACGCCCTCGCGAATGGCGACGAGGGTGATGATGAGCTCGGCTGCATTCCCCAGGGTAGCGTTGAGCAGCCCGCCAATGCGAGGGCCGGTGTGCTCGGCCAGGACTTCGGTGGCCTGCCCCATCAGCCCAGCCAGGGGGATCATCGCCAGGCCAGAAAAGAGAAAGACGAGCAGCGGGCTCCAGCCCAACAGCTCGGCCAAGACGGCGACGACGACAAAGATGAGCAAACCATACAATACCTTCATGGTGGCTACTCCGTTTGGCTCGGTGTAGGTGCAGGGGCGGAGGCCGGGCCGGGCGCGTAGGGTTGCTTGACCTGACCCCAACCGCCTTTCTCCCCTCCGGTCATCTGCCGGACGTGGATCACGCGGTGGATCGACGTCACCAGGCTTCCGGCGCCGATGAGTATGACGGCGATCAGCACCTGGCCCAAGATCATGCCCGCGATGAGGACGACAAGGCGCACGAGGCGGGTCATGAGCCCGTCCTTGCAGGCTACGCCCAGCCCTTCGGCACGCGCCCGCGTATAGCTGACCATCAGCGACATGAGGGTGGCAAAGAGGATCAGCGGAGGCTCCCAGGCGCTGCCCGCCAAGACGTAGTGGATCGTCAGGCCCAGAAAGACCAGCCCTTCTTCCACGCGGTCGACCGACGAGTCCAGGAAGGCGCCGAAGCGGCTGCCGCCGCCGCGCGCCCGGGCCAGCGCACCGTCGAGCGAGTCAAAGAGGGCTGCGGCGATGTAGGCGATCCCAGCCCACCGGATCTGTCCCACGGCCGCCAGGGCGGCGACGCCCGCCGTCAGCGCCAAGCCCAACAGCGTGATGAAGTCGGGCGTGAGTGGGGTGCGGGCCAGACCGCGCCCGATCGCCTCCAGCGTGGGGCGGCTGACCTCACGGGCCTTGCGCTCTATCAGGGACATGCTTCACTCCTCCTCCGGCCAGACCGGGCCGGTGACCAACCATTGCTCTGGGTGGGCCCGGATCCGACGCTCCAGGGCCGATACAAGGATCGCCATCCCCGCCTCCAAGTCGGCCTCCCGGTCGCCGGTCTCGGGCAGATCCAGGGGGGGCTCAAACTCCAGAAGAAAGGTGTCGCCGGGCAGGCGCAGGGCAAAGGCGGGCAACACGCTTACTCCGGCCCGCCGGGCGATGCGCAGCGGCCCGTCGGGCAGGCGCGTACGCGCACCAAAGAAGGGAACCTCTCGCCCGCTGCCGGTCAGGTCCTGGTCACACGGCAGGCAGACGATCTCGTTGCGCTTCAGGGCATGGAAGAGGGCCTTGGGCGATTCGCCGGTGGGGATCAGGTTCACACCCTGGCTGCGCCTGAGGTTGAGGATGAAGCGGAAACGCCGCTCAGGGCCTGCCTTCAGGATCATGCCGGTGATGGGCACGCCGAGGGTCAAGGGGGTCTGGGCGACCGTCTCGGTGCTGCCCAGGTGGGCCGATATGGCAACCACGCCCCGTCCCTTGGACAGCTCCGCAAAGAGGTGCTCGCTGCCCTCGATGCGGGTGACGCGCAGAGCACCCTCTCTCGTCACGTGCCCGAGCCGGAACTGGTCGTAGAGGTTCTTGACGACGTAGACGCACTGCTTCCGGACAATCACTTGCACCTGCTCTGCGGTCGCGGATGGGCCGAGCACGTGGCGGATGTTGGACGTGAGGACGCGCCGCAGGTTGGGCATCAGGTTGTAGACGAGCCGCCCGGCCCACTGAGCCAACCGGTAGCCCAAGCGGAGCGGCAGGTACCCGGCCAGGGCGATGAAGCGATAGGTGATGTACTGCAGGTACGAGTGCACGTCTCACTCCGGGCAAGTTTGCCGGAGTATCGTACCCGAAGTGACGGTGCCTGGCAAGATGGCGGAACCGTGACTGCGATCCCTGGGGCGGGTATGGAAACCCGCCCTACGACGACGCCGACAAGCGGCTACACTGGGCGAGGGCGGGTGTGGAGAGCCGGCCTACGACTACGCCGACAAGCGGCTACACTACGGGTATGGAAACCCGCCCTACGACGACGCCGACAGGGGGCTACACTAGGCGCGGGCGGGTATGGAAACCCGCCCTACGACGACGCCGACAGGGGGCTAGACTAGGCGCGGGCGGGTACGGAAAGCCGGCCTACGAGAGTGGCAGACCTCATGGCTTGCGCAAGTGGCGAGTTCGTGCTATCCTTCCGGCAGCAGAGGGGGGCGAGCAAGGTTGGTCGTCCAAGAACACGCAGGATGGACCCTTCCCCACGCCTGGGACCTGCCGGTAGAGGAAGCCAGGGCCGCGCAGGCGCGGCTGGCCGGCCAGGTCATCCCCCGCACGACCTTCTCCCCGGCCGCCCTGCGCAGCGTCGCGGGGGTAGACGTCGGTTTCCGAAGCGAGCGGGCGTGGGCCGCCGTGGTCGTGCTGAGCTTTCCCGGGCTGGAACCGCTCGACTGGGCGCTGGCCGAAGCACCCGTCGCATTTCCCTACGTGCCGGGCCTGCTCGCCTTTCGGGAGGCGCCGGCCGTGCTGCGGTCACTCGAAAAGCTCGGGACGTGGCCCGATCTCTTTCTCTTTGATGCGCATGGCATTGCCCACCCGCGCCGGATGGGGCTGGCGGCCCACCTTGGGGTTATTCTCGACTGGCCCAGCGTCGGCTGCGCCAAGTCCCGGCTGTGCGGCCAGGCGGCCGTGCCGGGCCCTGCGGCCGGAGAGTGGGTGCCGCTCCTGGAGGGAGAAGAAACGATTGGCGCCGTGCTCCGGACGGCGGAGGGCAAGAAGCCGGTGTACGTCTCGATCGGTCACCGCGTGGACCTACCCACGGCTGTCGAGATGGTGCGGGCCTGCTGCGCGCGGGGCCAGCGGCTGCCCGAGACCACGCGCCTCGCCCACAGGATGGCCGGCAGCGCGGAGACAAAGGTGCCTCCCCCCGGCGAGCCCCGAAGCATGCAACAGGATCGGCGGAGGGCATGAGCTTCCAGCACGAAATCGCAGAAGCCGCTGAGCTAATTCGCACCTCGCATCACCTGGTGGCCCTGACCGGGGCCGGCCACAGCACGGCATCCGGCATCCCTGACTTTCGCAGCCCTTCCTCGGGGCTGTGGGAGCGCTCCGACCCGATGGCCGTTGCCTCGATCTGGTCGTTCCGCCAGGACCCGCGGAGCTTTTACGAATGGCTACGGCCCCTGGCACGCACCATGCTGGAGGCCCAGCCGAACGCGGCGCACGTTGCCATGGCCGAGCTGGAGCGCAGGGGGTTCCTAAAGGCCCTCATCACGCAAAACATCGACAACCTGCACCAGCGCGCGGGATCCAAGAGGGTTCTTGAGCTCCACGGGCACATGCGCGAAGCGACCTGCGTCCGCTGCTACAAGGTCGTGCCCGTCGATCCTCTGATCGAGCCGCTGCTTGCCGATGGAAAGGTTCCCTTCTGTGCCTGCGGCGGTGCGCTCAAGCCGAACGTGATCCTCTTCGGCGAGCAGCTTCCCATCCGCGTGTTCAACGCCGCACTGCAGGAAGCCAAGCGCAGCGACCTGTTCCTGGTGGCGGGCTCCTCGCTGGAGGTGATCCCGGCGGCGGATATCCCTTTTGTCGCCGTCACGAATGGCGCCAAGGGGATCATCGTCAACTTACAGCCGACCGACTTTGACCGGCACGCCCAGGTGGTTGTCCACGGGGACGTGACCGAGATCCTTCCGGCCATCGTCGCGGCGCTGGGATAGGCGAGCCGCACAGACCGGGCAAGAATGGACAGACAGCCAATGTGCGACTTCTGCGGGCGCCCCGGAGCTCGCGCCACACAGGGCCGGGGCCATCTTGAGCTGGACGAGGACGGCCTGTGGGTGTGCAGCGAGTGCCGGCACAGCCTGCACAGCAGGCCCGTCGGGCCTGTGGACGGAGGCGGTGAGCTGGACGCCGCGGTCGCGGCACTGGTGGGCCACAGCGCAGGGGCGATCTGCCGAACGCTGAACCTTCCGTACGAGCCTCCGTACGAGTCTATCCTCGACGCGGCTTCCAGGATTGCCTGCGACGAGGACCGCTACATGAGCGCCTGGACATTCATCACACAGTGGCTCGACGGGACCTCCGTGTGGCAAGCGCCGGACAGACGCGCCAGGGCGCTCGTCCCGCCGGAGGGCGACATTCAGATTATCCCAGGGGAGAGGGAGTCAAGCTAGCCAATGCCCAAGATGTGCCCCAAGATTATCCTGGAAGGCACCCGCCTGACCCACAAGACCGACATCGCTTTCGCGCTGAACGAGCACCCGCGCATTGTCGGCCCGCGCAAGTACCGCTACCACTCGCCGCTGGTCTCGGCCGAGTGGTGCGGCTTCACCAACGTGCCATGGGGCCGCGGACTCATCAACTACCTGCCGGAGGAAGAAACGCTCGCCATGGAGACGTACCGCACCTGGCTGCACCTCTTTGGCCTGCTGCGCTACTACTCCTGGATCGTGGACCGCTTCCACATCTCCACGCAGGCGTACCAGCTCCAGGCGCAGGGCAGGGAGGTTGACGTGCGCTGGCTGGACGAGGGCCTGGCAAGCCAGGGCTTCCGGCTTGTCTTTTGCACGCGGACGCCCGACTCCTTTGCAGCTGCCCGCACCGAGCGGCTCAAGGTATCGGGCAACCCAGGCCAGTACCACGACCTGGGCGTTTTCGTCGCGGAGCAGGAGCTGATCCGCCGCCTGGTGAAGGCCTCGGCCCTGCCCACGTTGGAGCTGGACGTCTCGGACGGCAATGTGGCGCGCAGCGCCGACCGCGTCGCGGACTGGATGGAGGAGACGGGGGCGCTATGGATGCCATAAGAACGCTGCCCAGCCGGCAGCTCGAGATCCCGGCGCAGGTGAGCGGGCGCCCCATCACGAGTCGCGGCGTCCACCTGCAGCCTTTTGGGCATCACGGCGACTGGCTCAACCGCGCCTCGTACTGGGTCGACCTGATGGTCAGCATGGGGATGTCGTGGGCGGTGATCCTCACCGACGGCGACTCGGTGCGCCAGAAACACCACGGCCTCAATCCTCTGGAAGTACTCCTAGACGCCGGGATCATCCCCATCATCCGCGAGCAGAAGCAGTTCCCCGCGCAGTTCACCGAGCAGGGTACCGTGCTATGGACCGTGGAGCTGTACGGCCGCTACGGGCTCAAGCCGTTCTGGATCATCCGCAACGAGCCCTACGACAGCCGCGAGTGGGAGGGCGGCAAGGTGCCGGCAGACGCCTGGCAGACGGTCTTTTCCGTCTGGGCCCAGGCCGCCAGGTTCATCGCCTCCAACGGAGGCTATGCCGGCTTTCCCGACGGCCCCTACTACCGATTCAATCCGTTCGAGGGGCTGCGCGACTACGACTGCCAGTGGATCTTTGATGAGGGCCTCGGCTTCTTCACGGGCCATCACTATGGCAAGAACCGCCACCGCGACTATCCCTACGACGCCGCCACGCGCTACGGCGCCAAGCTGACCGAGGAGGCCTACACGCGGCTGCTTGACGACATGGCAGGGGACCGCCGATGGTGGGAAGAGCCGCTCGACCTGATGAACCAGCGGCGCGAAGCTCTCCAGAACCCCAATCTGACGGCGCTGCAGGACGATGTCTGCTGGCGCGGCTGGGAAAAGGTCGCGCATTGGTCGCTGGATACCTTTGGCTACGTCGTGCCGATGGCGCTCACGGAGGGTGGCTGGGTGCCCCGCGACCGGGCGGGCACGGGGCCTGACACGGACATTCGCGTGCCGCACACCACGCCGCGCATGGTCGCCAAGAAAACCCTCCAGATGTACGACACTCCCTCTCCTTTCTTCGCCATCTGTCCCTGGCTGCTGGCTTGCGAAGACATGGGCGCAAGCGGCTGGCCCTACGACGCCTGGCATGGCTGGGCCTACGGCAACCTGTACGGCAGCAAGAAGCCGGTGATCGACGCCCTCGAGTCCACGCCGCCCAAGGAGCTCAAGCCGCGCAGCGAGCCGCTGGTCATGGACCTGGAGGGCGACACCCGAACCTGGGAATGGGCGCGGTCGACGTACGGGACGCGCTACCGGCGCGGCCGGGGATCACTCCGATTGATCGAGGTCCACGAGTACGAGGGGCCGGCCACGCTCGACGTCCTGGTGGTGGATGGGCAAGGGCTACCGGTCGAGGGTGTACCCTTCTTCTACTACTACACCGGCGCACCGCTGATGCCTGCCCGCCTCGCCGGCTCCGCCTCAGAGTGGTACACGCGGGGCATCGTGCGCAGGACCGGCGTCGATGGGCGCATCGCCTTCCCGGCTGTGGGTGGGCCGTGCACCCCAGGCAACTGCCGGGGCGGCATCTGGCCGAAGGGGCGTGGCGACCTCCTCTGGCGGGTGGGGATGCTCGCCGGCACGCGCAACCGGCACCTGAACGGTGTCTGGCTCTGGACGCCTCCCGCCGCCAAGCCCCAGGCCAACCTAAGCCTGGCGCAGGGCGCGGCGTCCAGTCCGTGGGAAAAAGTCCTGGAGAGGCTGGAGCGGATCGACAAGCTCATCGCGGAGCTGCCGGAGTAGGACAGGACTACTGCCACCGGCATCTACCCTGTGGCCGGATTCGAGCGAGGGCTTTAGTTTCTTTTCGAGTCAGACGGCCAACTAGATGTCACCCAGCTCATAGAGGACCAGCGCCGCCGCGACGACACCTGCCGTCTCGCCGCGCAGGATGCGAGGGCCCAGGCTCACGGTCATCAGGCCGTAGCTGCGGGCAATCTCCGCCTCTTCCTGTGTAAAGCCGCCCTCGGGCCCCACCATCAGGTGTACGGTGAAGGGCGGAAAACGCCCGGCAAAGCCAGGTGGCGCCTGCCGCAGCACGTCGCGCAGCGTCGTGCGCCTTTCCTCCTCCCAGAGCATGATGGCCAGCCCACCCGAGGCCTGTAGCTTTTCGCATGCCTGCGGAAAGAAGAGGGCCGGCCGCAGTGCCGGCTTGCGGCCCCGGTTGGATTGCTCGGCTGCCTCCTGGATGATCCATTCCCACCGCTCGCGCTTTTGCTCCACGGGGGCCAGGTCGGAGAGCACACAGCGGCTGGCGATGACGGGGACGAACTCGACGATGCCCAGCTCTGTGCCCTTTTGCAGCGTGAACTCGAAGCGCTTGCCCTTGAGGACCCCCTGGCAGAGGCTCACCTTGGTGTGCGGCTCAGCCTCCGAGAGCCGCCGCTTCAGAACCTCGCCGCGCACCGTGTGGCGGTCGACTGCCGTGAGGCGCGTGTCGATCTCCCAGCCTGAGTTGTCGAGGACCAGGATGCGGTCGCCGGCCTGCATCCGCAGCACGTCGGAGATTTGGTGTGCCTGCGGGCCGGTGATGGAGACTTCGCCCCCCTGGACCCAGGCAGGCGGCACGAAGAATCGGTGCATGGCTACCCCTCCCGCCGCAGGACCAGCGCGACCCAGTCGGCTTCCTGCGACCGGGCGGCGAACCGGAAGCCGCCCGCGGTCAGTGCGCTCAGGACCTCCGCCTCCTGCGTCTCGATGATACCGGAGGCAATGAGCTCTCCGCCGGGCGCGGTGCGGGCAGCGAGCCCGCCGGCAAGCGAGATGATGACCGGCGCCAGGATATTGACCACGACGCGGTCAAAGGTGCCTTCCTCCAGAAGGAAGAAGCAGTCGCTTGCGCCGCCAGGTGACCAGCCGGGCGCCCGCCCGACCGAGCCCTGGCGGAAGGTCACCATCGAGGAAACCTGGTTGCGCTCGGCGTTTTCGCGGGCAACCGTGACGGCAACCGGGTCGGTGTCGAGGGCAAGCACGGAGGCTGCACCCAGCCGCGCCGCGGCGATGGCAAGAATGCCCGATCCGGTGCCCACGTCGAGGACGGAGCATCCGGGCACAATGGAGGATTCGAGAGCCTCGAGGCAGAGCCGGGTGGTCGGATGCAGTCCGGTGCCAAAGGCCATGCCCGGCTCCAGGCGAACAACTACCTCGCCGGGCAAGGCGTCATACGCCTCCCAGGCGGGCACGACCCGCGTCCGGCGGCCGATGCGCAGCACGTGATATTGCTGCTTCCATGCATTGGCCCAGTCCTCTTCGGCCAACCGGCGCACCTCCGGCGCCGGAAGGGGGCGGATCATGGAAAGCGCCCAGAGGCCCTCCTCCAGCAGTCGGCTTGAGCTCTTGCCTGGGCCGTCTGCCTGTGCGCGCTCGTCCGCGGGCAGGTAGGCGCGCACGATCACGTGTGCGGGCGGTGGGGCGTGGGCGAGATCGTCCTCGATGCAGTCGACGGGTGCCTCGACAACAGCGCCGCCATGGCCGTAGCGATTGAAGAGCTCTATGACCGCTTCTGCAGTCTCGCTGTCTGTGGTAAGGGAGTACTCAAGCCAGTCCATGCGCTCCTGCTCCATGCCTCGGCGGCAGGTGCAGCGCACCGAAGGCAGGTGCGCCGCACCGATCACGCGGAGGGCCAGATGCTGCTAGATCCCGATCGCGTCGCGCAGTTTCTGGAAGAAGCCCTTCTCGCACTGCTGCACCTGCTCTTTGCCAAGCGATTCCCCCAGCTCGCAGAGGAGCTCGCGCTGGCGCGCCGTCAGCTTGGTGGGCGTTGCCACCTGGACGACGACCAATTGGTCGCCGCGGCCGTTTCCGCGCAGATAGGGGATGCCCCGGCCGCGCAGGCGAAAGGTCTCGCCCGGTTGAGTCCCGGGCGGGATGCCAAGCTCCTCTGATCCGTCGAGCGTCGGCACCGTAATCTTGGCCCCCAGCGCCGCTTGAGAGACGTTGATACTCAGCTCAAGGAAGACGTTGTTGTCGTCGCGGCGGAAGTAAGGGTGCGGCTTGACGTGCAGGACCACGTAGAGGTTGCCGGCCGGGCCGCGGCGCTCGCCCGGCTCGCCTTCGCCCGCGAGCCGGATGCGCGTGCCCTCGTCGACGCCGGCGGGCACGCGTACCGAGATGGTGCGCTCGACGGGTACCACCTTCTGCCCGCGGCACACGGAACAGGGCGTGGTGATGATCTCGCGCTCACCCTGGCAGCGCGGGCAGGGCGACACCTGGACAAAGGCGCCGAGGAGCGTCTGCTGCTGGCGGCGGACCTCGCCCGTGCCGTTGCACTGCGGGCAGCGGATGGGCTGGGTGCCGGGCTCGGCGCCGCGGCCCTGGCAGTGGGTGCAGGTCTCGTTGCGGCGGACGGTGATCTGCTTCTCGCAGCCAAAGGCCGCCTCCTCGAACTGGATTGTCAGGTCGTAGCGCAGGTCGGCGCCGACGGCAGGCCCTCGCCGGCCGGCCGCGCCGCCGCGCACGCCCCCGAAAAAGCTCTCGAAGATGTCCTCGATACCGCCAAAGCCGCCGCCGGCGCCGGGCCACCCACCGCCCATCTGCGGGCCGGCGTGGCCAAAGCGATCGTACGTAGCCCGCTTCTCAGGATCGGAGAGGACTTCGTACGCTTCGTTGATCTCTTTGAACTTGGCCTCGGCCCCATCCTCCTGGCTGACGTCTGGGTGGTATTGGCGCGCGAGGCGGCGGAAGGATTTCTTGATCTCTTCCTCGGTCGCCTGACGGCCCACGCCGAGCACTTCGTAGTAATCGCGTTTGGCGCTCATGCCTGCATCCCCTGCCGGGCCACCGGGCTAGGCCTCCGTATACTCCCCGTCTACCACATCCTCATTGCCGGGGTTGGATGAGCCGCCCCCCTGGTCGCCTGCGTTGCCGGGCTGCTGGGGCACCGACGCGGCAAGCCTCTGCAGCGCCTGGGTCAGATCCTGCACTGTGCGCTGAAGCTCTGCTGCGTCCTGCCCCTGGAGTGCTGAACGGCAGGCGGCAATGCGGCCTTCCACCTCGCCCTTGAGGTCGGCTGGGACCTGGTCGCCCTGCTCCCGGAGCAGCTTTTCCCCCTGGTAGCAGATGGAATCGGCGTTGTTGCGGAGCTCAGCCTCCTGCCGGCGCTTTTGGTCCTCCTGCCGGGACTGCTCTGCGTCGCGAACCATGCGGTCCACCTCGTCCTTGTCGAGACCACTGGAGGCCGTGATGGTGATCGATTGCTCGCGTCCCGTCGCCTTGTCCTGCGCCGAGACGTGCAGGATGCCATCGGAATCGATGTCGAAGGTCACCTCGATCTGCGGGATGCCGCGGGGAGCGGGCGGGATACCGTCCAAGTTGAAGCGGCCGAGCGACTTGCAGTCGGCCGCCATTGGGCGCTCCCCCTGCAGCACATGGATCTCGACCTGCGTCTGGCCGTCCGAAGCGGTCGAGAAGACCTGGCTCTTCTTGTAGGGGATGTTCGTGTTCCGCTCGATCAGGGGTGTCGCGACATGTCCAAGCGTCTCGATGGAGAGCGTCAGCGGCGTCACGTCGACCAGGAGCACATCCTTGACCTCGCCCTTGAGCACGCCGGCCTGGATGGCCGCGCCGAGGGCGACGACCTCGTCGGGGTTCACCCCCTTGTGCGGCTCGCGGCCAAAGAACTTGCGCACCGCCTCCTGCACAGCAGGCATGCGCGTCATGCCGCCCACCAGCAGCACCTCGTCTATCTGCGAGGGTGAAAGGCGGGCGTCCTCGAGTGCCTGGCGACAGGGCCCAAGCGTCTGCTGGACTAGATCGTCCACAAGCTGCTCCAGCCGCGACCGGGTGAGGGAGAGCTGGAGGTGCTTGGGTCCGCTGGCGTCGGCCGTGATAAAGGGAAGGTTGATCTCACTCTGCACCGTGGTTGAGAGCTCGATCTTGGCCTTTTCTGAGGCTTCCTTAAGGCGCTGCAGCGCCATCCTGTCCTGCCGGAGGTCGATCCCACTCTCCCGGCGAAACTCGTCCGCCACCCACTGGATGATGCGCTGGTCAAAGTCGTCGCCGCCCAAGAAGGTATCGCCATTCGTCGACTTGACCTCAAAGACCTGGTCGCCGACGTCCAGGATTGAGATATCGAAGGTGCCGCCGCCCAGGTCATACACGGCGATGCGCTGCTCTACGCCCTTGCCCAGGCCATAGGCAAGGCTGGAAGCGGTCGGCTCGTTGATGATGCGCAGCACATTCAGCCCCGCGATGCGGCCGGCGTCCTTCGTGGCCTGCCGCTGGCTGTCGTTGAAGTAAGCCGGCACGGTGATGACCGCGTCGGTCACAGGCTCGCCCAGGTAGGCCTCTGCATCCTGCTTGATCTTTTGCAGGATCATGGCCGAGATCTCGGGTGGCGAGTAGGGCTTGCCGCCCATCTCGACCCAGGCATCGCCGTTGGGTTGCTCAGCCACACGGTAGGGCAGCATCGTGCGCGCCTTGGACACCTCGGGGTCCGAGTAGCGGCGGCCCATCAGTCGCTTGATCGAGTAGATTGTGTTATCGGGGTTGGTAACGGCCTGCCGGCGCGCGACCTGACCGACCATCCGCTCGCCGGTCTTGGGGTTCACGGCGACCACTGAAGGGAAAAGCCGTCCACCCTCTGAGCTGGAGATGACGGTTGGCTCGCCGCCTTCCATGACGGCGCACACCGAGTTGGTGGTGCCCAGATCTATGCCCACGATTCTCGCCATCGAGTTGTCTCCTTCTTCCTACTTCTGGGGCTCGGCGGCCTGCTCCGGCCCGGATGAGACCCGCACCATCGACGGGCGCAGGACGCGCTCGCCCATCCGGTACCCGCGCTGGAGCTCGGCGATGACGTGTCCTGCGGGCACGTCGGCGGAGGGCTCGTGAGTGACGGCCTCGTGCAGGAAGGGATCGAACTCCTTGCCTGCCGCCTCGATGGAGGCCACGCCGGCTTGTTCCAGGGTCCACTGGAGCTTGCGCTCGATCAGGAGAATGCCCTGGCACCAGGTCAGGCCGGAGAGGCTGCTGGGCAGCGTCTCCAGGGCGCGCTCAAAATCATCGACGATAGGCAGCAGGCGGATCAGCAGATCGGCTTGAGCGCCGGCATAGGCCTGCTCCTGCTCCCGCTGGAAACGCTTGCGGGCATTCGCCAGCTCGGCACGGGAGCGCTGCCAGCCGTCCAGGTACTCGGCTTCCCTGGCCTTGGTGGCCTCCAGCTCCTGCCGAAGGGAATCGATGTTGCCCGGCTGCTCTTGTCCACCGGCAGCCGCGGCCTCAGTCGCATCTACTTCATTCACGTTTCTAACCTCCTATGGTAGACCGGGGGTACGTACCCGACTTCTTTGGCGCTAGAGAGATGCCTCCGCATCCACTCCGTACAGCTCGGCAAAAAGGTCGCTCATCAGCGATGCCACGTAACGGACCGTTGAGATGGCACGGCTGTAGGGCATCCGCATGGGTCCCATGACGCCGAGCGCACCGGTCGCTGTGCCGGTGACGCCGTAGGGCGCGACGACCAGGCTGCACTCCCGGAGGTCGTGCCAGCGGCCCTCGCCCCCGATGATAACCTGGACGCCGCCAACCTCGAGCATCTCGGTGAGAAGCTGCTCCAGGCTGGTGCGGTCTTCCAGCACCTGGACGATCTGCCGGGCACTCTCTCCCTCGCTGAATTCTGGCTGATGCAGGATATTGACCAGGCCGTCGCGGTAGAGATGCATGTTCTTCTGGTCATCCACACGCAGCATGATCTCTACTACGGCACCCAGAATGCGTTGTTCGGCGGCGCCCATAAGAGCGCTGCAGGCTGCCACGCGCCTCGCCGAGCGGCCGGAGCACTGGTCGTTGATGCGGTTGGCGATCTGGGACAGAGTCTCCTGGCTGGCCGGTTCCTCCAGGGCAAGCATCTGCTGCCGGACGATACCCCCCTCAAGCACGACGATCAAGAGCGCCATCGTCTCGTGGAGTGCGATGAACTCGACGTGCTTTAGCCTGCAGAAGTCGGTACGCGGGCTGGTCACAACCGCCGCCGACTCGGAGGCGCGTGCCAGCACAGAGGCAGCCAGGCGCATCCACTGCTCGAGATCGACGCCCACCTGGTGGAACTGGTGGCGGATCATCCGCTGCTCCTCCGCCGGGAGCTGTGACTCGCGCATCAGGCGCTCAACGAAATAGCGGTAGCCGCGCTCGGTGGGCACGCGGCCCGCCGACGTGTGTGGGTGCGTCAGGTAGCCCAGCTCCTCCAGCAGCCCCATTTCGGCGCGGATGGTGGCGGAGCTGACACCGAGGCCAAGGCCCTCGATCGCACGCGAGCCGACGGGCTGCGCGGTGGCAATGTACTCGCGTGCCACGAGCCCGAGGATTAGCTGTTGTCTCGAAGTCAGTTCTGCCGGCATTCCCATGTCCATCTCAAGATCTGGCCGTTAGCACTCTCAAGACCAGAGTGCCAACTGACCAGTGGCTGATAGTACCACACTGTCGGGGTCGTGTCAATTGTGGGGTGGGGGTGGAAGGGGCAGGAATTGGACTCGGGCAGGCAGCACCCTTCTCTTGAAGGCCGTCGCAGATGCTGCTACAATGTGTTGGGCAAGGACACGGACAACTCGGCGGAGCAGCAGCCGCACCTTCAGGGCCCTATGGCGGCGAGACCTGCACCTTGGTCACCAGAACCATGCGGTATGGCGGAAGCATACCAGGAGCAGAGAGATGGCGACAGACGCGTATCAGAGACTTGCCAAGCACCTGGACGGGCTGCCTGGTGGCTATCCACCCACCGAGAGCGGCGTCGAGCTGCGAATCCTGCGGCGGCTGTTTACGCCGGAGGAGGCCGAGCTGGCGCTGAGCCTGACCCTGCTCGCCGAAGAGCCGAGGGTGATCTCCCGCCGGGCGGGAATCACCACTGCAGAGGCCGCAGAACGCCTGGAGGCCATGGAGAAGAAGGGGCTGATCTATGCCGTCCACTCCCGGCGCCGCGGCCCGCGGTACATGGCCTCGCAGTTCGTGATCGGCATTTGGGAGTACCAGGTGGGGCGGCTCACACCGGAGCTGGTGCACGATTTCGAGGAGTACCTCCCCACCCTCTCGCAGGCCGACGTCTGGAAGAGGGTGCCCCAACTCCGCACCATCCCGGTGGGGGAGGCGGTGGACGCCCGGCTCGAGGTCCTGAGCTACGAGAGAGCCGAGGAGATCGTACGGGGACAGAACAGGATCGCGGTTGCACCCTGCATCTGCCGGCAGGAGAAGCGGCTGGTGGGGGAGGGCTGCGACAAGCCGCTAGAGACGTGCCTCGTCTTTGGCGCAGCGTCCGATTTCTATGCGCGCAACAGCATCGGCCGTGCCATCACACAGGAGGAAGCGCTGGCCGTCCTGCGCCTGGCCGAGTCCTCGGGCCTGGTGCTTCAGCCCGGCAACTCGCAGCACACGCTGAACATCTGCGCCTGCTGCGGCTGCTGCTGCGGCGTGCTGAGGACGCTGAAGCGCTACCCCGACCCGGCACGCTACCTGACCACTTCCTTTGTGGCTGTGGTCAACGCGGAGACCTGCGAGGGCTGCGGCATATGCACGGCGCGCTGCCAGATGGATGCCATCCGGCTCGATGGTAAAAGGGCGGTGGTGGACCCAGGGCGCTGCCTGGGGTGCGGCTTGTGTGTCACCACCTGCCCAACCGGCTCCCTGCGCCTGGCCCGCAAGCCCGAGTTCGAGCAGCCGCTCGTGCCCCGGGACGTGGTCGATTCGGCCATCCGGCTGGGCCAAGCACGCGGCAAGATGAGGTGGCCCGCCCTGGCCTGGATGGTACTTAGGTCGCAGATGGACCGGCTCCTGGCGCGGAGGTAGGGCAGGCCGCCCACGCCAGCACCACGCTCGGCCGCTCCCTCCGGAACCCCAAACGCCGGGCCAGGGCAACCGACCCCGCATTCAGCTGCGCGGCGTTCCAGAAGACGCGGTATCGCTGCGCCTCGCACTCCCGGATCACGTAGGCAGCCGCGCTCGTCGTAAAGCCCTGCCGGCGGTAGGCCTCTTCCGTCCCGACACCGATCTCCGCCACGCCGCGGGTGAGCGGCCCAGCCTCGGCTTCCGACACGATCACATCGCCGTTCATGAGGCAATAGCCGATGATCTCTTCCACGGCCCTCTCGACAGAGCCGTACATCGACCCATAGTATTCGGCGAACCCTTGCACCCTATGCGCCAGGTCGCCATCTATCTGCCGCATGGCATAGCCCCCAGGCCGAGAAGGGTGCCCTATGCCCCCGGAGCCACGGATGGTGCGTCAGACGCCCCCGCCGCCAACCGCCTCACCCAGCAGTTCCCCCGGTAGGTCTCGGCCGGCCCGAGCGATCCATAGAGGTGGTTCGCCACAGGGTCGTCCGCATCGCAGGCGATGAAGCAGACCCGCACCCCGGCGGCGCTCATCCGCCGCAGGCTCTCGCCCACCAGCGCGCGGGCCAGGCCCATGCGCCGGTAGTCGGGGTGGGTGCCGATGGGATCGACTTCTCCGATCTTGGTGACGTGATCCAGCCAGACCAGGCAGCAGGCGGCCTGCCGGCCCTCAGGCGATAGAATCAGAAGATCCCAGTCGAAGGAGTAGTGCGGAGCCGAGGACTTGCCCCGGAACCAGGCCTCATCGAGTGACGTGCCCCACAGGGCGTTCTCGAGTGAGATGCGCTCTGCGCAGCGGCCGTCCTCGGCCAGGGTCGTGAACCGGAACCCGGACGGCAGCTCGTGCTCCGGACTGGCATGGGCCAGGTCGTAGACTCGCGCGATTTCGACGGTCCCCCGGTCCTCGTAGCCACGGAGGCGGAGCAGTGACTGCCGCTCCACATCGTGGTCGTAGGCCATCGTCACGACCTGCGCCTCACTGCCGCCCCAATTGCGCTCCACCCAACCGAGCATCTCGTCTGCCAAGTACTCGTAACCCGGCAGAAGCTGGGGCCAGGCCTGGTCCCAGTAGCGGATCACCGCGCCAACCAGCTGCCCTGCGGCCGTACGCCACGTGTGCACGCGGCCGGTGAAGTACTCGGGCGGCTCGAGGTAGCGCGAGGCGTAGCTCCAGTTCTCCACCATCGCCACCCGCCAGTTGGAAGGCTTGTGGCCGGCCGCATAGCCGGCCAGGCACAGCTCGCGCAGCTCGTCGAGCTCGCCGTCGCTGTGTGTATACGAGCAATCTCGGATCACGCCCCTGGGCCTGTCATGTCGAGCTGGGCCGCCGCGCTGCCTCAATCAGCTCCTCCCGCCGGCGGCGGTACTCGATGACCGGCCGGTCGCCTGGGATCGGCTTCTCGCCGACCTGGAGCCCGGGCCTCATCGGCTGGTGCGTCTCGACCACGACCCGGTCCTGGTGAGCGATGATCAGGTTGGAGGGTGCACCGGCCCAGGCCACCAGGTCGCGCAAGACTGGAACCTTCAGGAAGCGCTGGCAGAAGCGGAGGTAGAAAAGCATGTGCCCATCGTCCACCGGAACAAAGGCGCCGACGATGCGCACGTCGTCGCCGATGCGGTTCTGCCACAGGTTGGGAAAGATGAACTCCAGACGGAAGCCGTTTGGGTTTGGAATGGGGAGCTCGTGGGCCTTGCGAGGCGGCGTCCCATCGTCGACGCGGTTGTAGACATAGATGAAGAACTGGTCGTCGCCTACCCACTCCATGGCAGGTCCCTCCACCAAGGTGCGCCCGCCCCGCCCGATCGTGTTGTGGTGGATGAAGGGCACGTGCACTACGTCGAGCTGGTTCTCGATGACGCGGGCATAGTGGGCCTTCCAGGGGTCACGCACCGTCTTGTAGGTGAACCTGTCGTCGATGTCGTCGAAAAAGCGAGGCGGCGCCAGGTCGGCGGGCGGCTCCTCGCCCCACCAGACCCAGATGAAGCCATGTGCCTCGTGGGTTGGATAGCTGAAGGCCTGCAGCGCCTTGGGCACCGGTCCCTGGCGCCCGTTGGCCGGCACGTACACGGCCTTACCCGACGGGTCGAACTCAAAACCGTGAAAGGGGCACTGGATGTGCCCGTCGACGACCTTGCCCTTGCTGAGCGCCACGCCCCGGTGAGGGCAACGATCGCGCAGGCAGACAACGCGACCGGTCTCGTCGCGCCAGAAGACGAGCTTTTCTCCCATGCGCGTGACGCCGACGGGCCGGCGTTTCACCTGCTTTGACTCCATGAGGATGTACCACTGGTTGGGGATCATGTGCTATGTCCTCCCTATGAGACTGCAGTTCGGAGGCTTTCCGACTGGAGCTGACGAGGATTCGATCCTCACCCCGTCCCTCTCCCTTCGGGGGAGCGGAGAAGGCACCCTAATATGCGTTCCGGTCGCCACGGAAGAGCGTGTTGAGTGCCGTGCGGAGCATGATCTTGAAATCGAGCCACAGCGACCAGTTCTCGATGTACCAGAGATCGTACTTGGTCCGCTCGGCAATGGAGGTGTCGCCCCGCAGACCGTTCACCTGCGCCCAGCCTGTCAGGCCAGCCTTTTCGCGGTGGCGGTCCATGTAGCGCGGAATGGAGCGCTTGAACTGCTCCACGTATACCGGGCGCTCTGGCCGCGGGCCGACGAGGCTCATGTCGCCGAGCAGCACATTGATGAACTGGGGCAACTCGTCTATGTTCAGCCGCCGGATGACACGCCCCAGGCGCGTGACGCGCGAATCGCCGGCCGTCGTCCAGCCGGGCCCGTTCTTCTCTGCATCGGTGCGCATGGAGCGGAATTTCAGGCACCAAAAAGGCTTGGCATCCAGCCCCATCCGCTCCTGGGCGTAAAAGACCGCGCCCTTCGAGTCGAGCTTGATGGCGATGGCGATCAGGAGCAGAAAGGGGGAGAGGAGAATGAGCGCAAGCCCGCTCCCGATGAGGTCGACACCACGCTTTAGCGTGAGCTTCCACCCACGCAGGGCGACGTCGCGCACGGCCAGGAGGGGCAAGCCACCCAAGTCGCCGATGCTCAACTCGGTGGCAATGATCTGGAAGAGATCGGGGTAGATCTTGATGGCTACCTGGCCCTCTTCACAGCGCGAGATGATCGTCAGCATCTCCTGGTGGCTGAGCTCGGGCCGGGCGATGATGACTTCCTCGGCGCCGTGCTCCCGGATTAGCCTGGGGAGGTCGTCGACGTCACCCAGCACGGGCACACCCAGGACCTCCTGTGGCGGCCGGAGGCCCCCGTCGACGAATCCGACCACGCGATATCCCAGCCGGGGCACCTGGCGGATCTTTTGCAGGATCATGCGGCCGACATCGCCGGTTCCGACGATCAGGATGCGCTCCGCCCACACACCTTTCGTGCGGAGTCGGTTGCGCAGCGCGTTCAACAGTGAGCGGCTTGCCATTACGAGAAACGCCGTCACAAGCCAGGCGTAGACGGTCATGACGCGCGGAAAGTCCAGCTCGAGGGCGCTGTTCTTGAAGAGGAGGGTCGTGAAGGCGATGGTGCTGATCGTGCCAATCGAGACGGCGGCAAAGACCCTGTAGAGCGTATCCAGCGGCGCCAGCGCGCGCTTGACATCGTACAGACGGGAGAAGAAAAAGACCACGATCATGGTGACGATCTGAACGGCCATCATCGGCAGGTAATCGGAAAACGGGGCGATGGACACAGCGGGCGGGAAGGCCACCCAGCGGCGGAGCCAGTAGCCAAGGTAGAAGGCAAGGCCCACCACCAGTACATCGGTCACGACCAGAAGCAGGGTGAAGATGGCATCTGCCCGGCGCTTCATCGTTGTGCGCTCCTTCCGTCGAGGGGCACGGCAGAAGCCACGCCCCGCCGCTCCGCCGGACGCAGCCAGTCGCGCAGAATGGCAAGGCCGCCCAGGAGCCCGATCGAAGCGTGAATGAGCCCGTTGGTCAGAGCGGAGGAGCGCGCTTTGAAGTGCTTGTCATGGAAGAGACGCATCGTCTTGTAGAATTGGACGTTGGCGAAGGTGCTGCGCTGGCGGCTGGATTGGCCCTTATAGTGGAGGACGGTGACGGCTGCGTTGTACCAGACCTGCCAGCCGCGCTCTTTGGCTCGATAGCACAAGTCCAAGTCCTCGGCATACATAAAGTACTGCTCGTCCAGGAGGCCTACATCGGCCAGGACCTGGCCGCGGATCAACATGCAGGCGCCGACCACAGAGTCGACCTCCGTGGTGAGGTTGGGCGAGAGGTAGGTCAGGTTGTAGCGGCCAAAACGGCGGCTCTTTGGAAAGAGGCTGCTCAGCCCCGACATCCGGTAGAAGGCCACTTCGGGCGTCGGAAAGCCCCGCCGGCAGGCCTTGTCCAGGCTGCCGTCCTCGCGGACCAGGCGAGGGCCGGCGATCCCGGCCTGCGGCCGGGCTTCTAGGAAGGCAAGTAGATCGGCGAGCGCGTGCGGGGCTATCAAGGTATCTGGGTTTAGGAGCAGGGCATACCGGGCGGCTGGCGTCTGTGTGCCGAACCCGTAGGCGCGCAGGCCGAGGTTGTTCCCGGCGGCATAGCCCCGGTTCTCGGCGCGGACAAGGCGAACGGCGGGGAACTCGGACGCCACCATCTCTGCGCTGCCGTCGGTGGAGCCATTGTCAACGACGCAGGTCTCAAAGGCGAGCCCACCTCCACTCACCAGGACGGAGGCAAGGCAATCGCGCAGGAAATCGCGCACGTTGTAGCTGACGACAATGACGGCCAGATCCAACATCCCTTTTGTCCCGACTCGTTGTCTCCCTGCCCTCTTGGCGAAGGCAGGGGAAGGAACGTCCTCCCTTACGCGATTCCCCCCTCACCGCAACCCTCTCCGCTCCAGGGAGAGGGCGAAGGATCTACCCCAACACCCCGCGCGCGATCACCATGCGTTGGATCTCGCTGGTGCCCTCATAGATCTCGGTGATCTTGGCGTCCCGGAAATGGCGCTCCACCGGGTACTCCTTGCTATAGCCGTTGCCGCCAAAGACCTGGATCGCCTTGGTCGTGACCCACATGGCCGTCTCGGCGGCAAAGACTTTCGCCATAGCGGCTTCGACCGAGAAGCGCCGCCCGTTCACCCTCGACTCATCCTTGGCCAGGGCGGCCTGGAAGGTGAGCAGGCGCGCCGCCTCGATCCGTGTCTTCATGTCGGCGAGCATGAACTGGATAGCCTGGAAGGCTGCAATCGGCTGCCCGAACTGCTCGCGCTCCTTTGCATAGTCACGCGCCGCCTCAAAGGCTGCCTCGGCGATGCCCACCGCCTGTGCGGCGATCCCGATGCGCCCGGCATCCAAGATGGCCAGGGCGATGCGAAAGCCGGCCCCTTCGTCGCCGAGCCGGTGCCAGGCAGGCAGCCGGTAGTTCTCAAAGATCAGCTCTGAAGTATGAGACGCTCGGATGCCCAACTTGGGTTCCACTTTGCCGGGCTTTAAGCCCGGCAGGGTCGTATCGACCACAAAGGCGGAGATTCCGCGCGTGCCCTTCGACTTGTCGGTCATGGCAAAGAGAACGACATAGTCGGCGACCGGCCCGCTGGTGACCCACGCCTTGGTGCCGTTGATGACATACTCATCCGTCGCCACGTCCAATTCTGCCGTGCAGCGCATGTTGGAGGGGTCGGAGCCGGCCTGTGGCTCGGTCAAGGAGTAGGCGCCCAGCTTCTCCCCACTCGCCAGGGGGACCAGGAAGGCCTGCTTCTGTTCCTCGGTGCCAAAGTGCAAGAGCCCATAGCAGACGAGCGAGTTGTTCACGGACATGATGACGCCGTGCGAGGCGCAGGCCTTGGAGATCTCGATCATGGCCAGCACGTACGCCTGGCAGTCCATCCCAGTGCCCCCGTACTCCTCGGGTATCTCGATCCCCATGAAACCGAGCTCTCCCATCTTCTTGACGGTCCCGTGGGGAAAGACGGCTTGCTCGTCGATATGGGCGGCGATGGGTGCGATCTCTCTAAGGGCAAAGTCGCGCGCCATATCCTGGATCATCTTGTGCTCAGAGTCGAGTTTGAGGTCCACGTTGCTCCTCCCTTGCAGCATAGGTGCCTGAGCCGTCCTCATTGGCGGCCAAGTGACAAGGATTATACCCCATCGCGGGCTGGAGGCAAGATGGGGACGAGACCAAGGGCAGAACTCAGCCTCAGCCGGGTTCTCTCCCCAGGAGGAAACGGGAGCGAACTACTCCCGGTACCAGAAGCCGGTGCCGTGGCAGACGGGGCACTCGCGCCCGTCACGACGAACGCCCTGGCCGTTGCAGAGCAGGCAGGGCAATTCCACATCCGCCTGCCGCTCCCTGCCACGAGCAGGGCCACGCCCGGAGCGGGCTGCCGTCCCGGTGCTGCGCCGGCCGCCCTGAGGGGAAAAGTCCGGCGTCTCGGTGGATAGCTGCCCGCCCTTCCCCGGGCGGGCGGGTCGCCCAAAGAGCATACGCACGAAGGAGGCAGCTGCCACGCCGATGATCTCGCCCAGCGTCGGGCTCCAGCGCTTCACCGTCTCGAAGAAACGGCTGCCCGTGGGAGCCAGGCGCTCGAGCTCGGCCTTGAGCTCAGCCGCAGACGGTCGCGACTGGGGCTCGGGATCGAGACAGCGGTTGACCAGAGCCGCCAGTGCAGGGGCCACGTCGGGCCGTACGAGGCCCAGCGAAGGCAGGGGCGACAACGACCGGAGGAGCCCAAGGTCCAGCTCGTCGTATTCCGCAAAGCGGTCGCGCGGGTCCTTGTTGGTGAGCAGGTGGTGCATGGTCGCACCCAGGGCATAGATGTCCGACTTGGGCGAGGACTGCATCTGCCACTGCTCAAGGGGTGTGTAGCCGGGCGTCCCGGCCGCCACCGTGCGCCCCCCGGCGGCCACGATGCGCGCGCCGGCGCTGGTGATGGAACGTGCCAGGCCAAAGTCGACCAGCCATATCCGGTCCTCGGGGTCGAGTATGATGTTGGCCGGCTTGATGTCGCGGTGCACGACCGGCTCGGGCCTGCGACTGTGAAGGTAGAGCAGGGCATCCGCCACCTCGGCCGCGCAGCGGATCACCTCCGCCTCGGCGAGCGGCTCGTGTAGCCGCGCCAGGCGTGCCTCCAGGCTCTCCCCTTCGACATACTTCATGACCAGGTAGTGGTCGCCGCCCTCGACAAAGTATCCGTAGACCTCGGGAATGCGGGGGTGTCCGGGTTGGTTGAGCCGGGCAAGAACTGCGGCCTCGCGCCGGAAGTCCTCCTCGGCCCTGCGGCGCTCGCTTTGGCTCAGGAAAGCGGTGTGCATCTGCTTCACGACACAAAGCCGGCCAAAGAGCTGCGTATCGCGCGCCAGGTGGACGGCGCCCATGCCCCCCTGGCCAAGCTGGCCGATCACCTGGTAGCGGCCTGCAAGCAGCACGCTGCGGGCGGCGCGTGCTCCACCCGAGGTGGACTCACTCGGAGCCAGAGAGAGGCCGCACTTGGTGCAGAAGCGGGCCGCCGGCTTGACTGCCGACCCACAGTGTGGGCAGCTAGGCATCGCTGCCCTCCAGGCACGCCAGCAGAGCGGTGCTGTTGTCCTCGCCGCCGGCTTGGTTGGCTGCCTCGATCATCCGCCGGCAGAGGGCGGCCGGACGGCCGGCAGAGGCGACAAGGGATGCCAGCCGCTCTCGCGGATGGACCATGTCCCACACCCCATCGGAACAGAGCAAGAGCCGGTCACCCGGCTGCAGAGCGATGCCCGGCAGGATGTCCACCTCGATGCCGGGCTTGAGGCCGAGGCAACGGTAGAGAAGGTTTCGGTGAGGGTGGTCGTGAACCTCCTCTGGCGCGATTTTGCCCTGGCGTAGCAAGGCACCGGGCACAGAGTGGTCTTCGGTGAGCTGCCGAAGGTCGCCGTCGTGCCACAGGTAGGCGCGGCTGTCGCCCACGTGCGCCAGCGTGGCCCGGTTTCCCTCGATGACGGCCAGCGTCAGAGTCGTCCCCAAGTCGCCGGCCTCGTCGGGATAGCGGCGCGCGTACCCCAGCAGGACCTGGTTGGCCCTCTCGATGGCGTGGAGGAGGAGCCGCGCCATGTCGGTCTCCTGCAGCTTGACAGTCGTTCCGGTTCCGACAGCTGCCAGATCCTCCGCATCGAGCCGGCGCGTCATGGAAGGGTCCTGCGGCCGGAAGAGGACCGACAGCTCCCGGCGCAGGGTCTGGACGGCCCACTCGCTGGCTACCTCGCCGGCAAGCTGCCCACCCATCCCGTCCGCGACGATGAGCAGGGCGAGCGGCACCTCGTCGGAGGAGTGCACCACCTTGAAGTAGAAACGATCCTCATTCAGATCGCGCTGGAGGCCGCGGTCGGTGGCGCCCCCGACAGCAAGAAACGGGATCATGACCGGCCCTTCAGGCGAACTGAAACGCGCAGGGTACGGCTGGAGCCCCCATCGACCGCGATGCCGAGGGTAGCATCCTCGCCGCCGGCCGGAATCTTGGCGACACGACCGACCAGCTCCAGTGTCTCGCTCTTTCCGGGCGCCAGGCGGAAGTCGACCGGCTTGACCTGCAGCCAGGCTGGGATGTCCGTGACTCGACAGCGGACCTTCTCCTGGGACATGTTGGTAACGTCGACCCGCTGGCGGCCCGTCGCAAAGCTGGTGCGCGCGACGCGGCCCAGGTCCACCTGGTCGGGCTCGACGCGGATGGAGGCCCGAAGGCGCGCTCCGGGCACGGGGGCCTGCGCGGCGGCGAGTAGAAGCTGGACAGGCACGACTTCCGGCACTCCTGCGTCGGGCTCGAGCGTCACGGCGGCAATGTGCGGGCTGCCGGGCGCCAGGCCGGCGGGGTCGATCTCAACCTGGAGCACAGCGCGGCCGCCCGGCGCGCAGGCAAAGCTCTGAGCGACCTTGAGCCAGGGCATCGTGGAGAACGCCCTGCCGCGCAGGTAGCCGGCGCCGCGGTTGGCCAGCTCAATCTGGCCGACAATTGGCTGCGCGGGGCCGATTGACTGCAGCGACAAGCTGGTCGTGTGCAGCTCCAGCCGGCCGGCCGGCATGACGCCAGGCGCCACCTGCCGAAGGAAAGCATCTAGGGCGGCGTCGGGGTTGCCGGGCCAGCGGGCCACAGCATCGTCGGCAGCTCGGGCAGACGTCGCGTCGCGGAGCGTGCCGCGCAGCCAGCGGGCCAGCGTCCCATCCTGGAGAAGGCCGGCCGTGTACGGCCAATGGCGGGCCGCCTGAAGCACGAGCTGGGGAAGCGTCGTGACCTCGCTGCGGTCAGGAAAGGCCAGGCCGCGGGCGACGATGCTCTTGCCGGCCAGGTAGGCCTCCAGCGACCGGCGCAGCTCCTCGGCATCAGGACGGTCGTCGACCGGCACGGCAAGTGCCGGCCGCAGCACGTCGTCCAGCGCGCGCGACAGTGCATCGAGCTTGGGGTATTGGCCGGGGTGGTCACCCGGGTCGTCATCGGTGAGCAGGTGGTACGCGGTCGCGGCCAGGGAGTAGACATCAGAGCGCGGCTCGGAGTGGCCCTGGTACAACTCGGGGGCGGCGTAGCCCACCGTCCCGTAGAGGGACTCCTTGCCCGGGTCGGGCCGCCCGCCCGAGCGCAGGTAGCGCGTCCGTGCCGTGCCAAAGTCCACGAGGACCGCGCGCCCGCCGTTCGAGTCGACAATGATGTTGGCCGGCTTGATGTCATTGTGGATCACAGGGGGCTGCCGCCCCGCCAGGTACTCAAGGACCTCGCAGATTTCAATCGTGTAGTGTACCACCTGATCCACCGGAAGCGGCGCGCCCGGCAGCAACTGCCCAGTGTCCCTGTCCTCTCGTGTGAGGCCCTTGCTCAGGTCCTGCCCTTCGATGTACTCCATAACCAGGTAGTTGTGCCCGACCTCGGAGAAGAAGGCGTACAGGTCGGGAATCCCGGGGTGCTTGAGGTCCGCCAGCGTGCGCGCCTCGGCCTCAAAACGCTCGGCGGCACGTCGGCGCGCGTCCCGGTCTGCCGGGTCAAAGTACTCGATGACCTCTTTGAGGACGGCCAGGCGGTCGAAGGCACGCGTCTGGGCTACGAGCCAGACCGCACCCATACCGCCTTTGCCCAGCCGGCGCACCACGCGGTAACCGCCCCCGAGGACTTGCCCCGTCTGCGGGCCTCCCGCCGTACGGTCTGCGACCGGCTGAGGCGGCGCCTCCAATCCTGCGACCTGGTCAGGAGAAGCACCGGTCGGCAGCGCCGGATTGCCCGTGAGCGGTGCCTGGCACGAGGCGCAGAAGCGGGCCCCGGGACGGTTCAGGCGGCCGCAGTTGGGGCAGGGCGCGGTGCTCATGCCGCACGCCTCCTGCGCACCAAGAGGAGCGCCTCGCGGGCGATTCCCGCCACGGCGAAAAGCAGCGCGGGCGCCAGGTAGATCCCGAGGACAGAGAAGGGCAGCGCGCGCAGGAAGTCCTTGACGGCCTGTTCTGCGCCGAGAGGGATCGCGCGCCAGTCTGCCAGGAAGATGGCGCCGAGAGCCGCAAAGGCCAGGACGGCGGCCACGAGGACCCATGGGCCGACCTTCATGCGAAACGCCTGGCGCAGGACAAGGTGCCACTGGGCCAGGCCCCAGCGCACCCCACGAAACGACAGTCGAGCGGCCCTCGCCAGGGCAGACCCCACGCGCGAGGCCGCCTCGGCCCACAGGCTGAGCTGGGCCTCCACGGGGATCGAGATGCGCTGGCCGCGAGCGGAGATGCAGGCGATCACCGCTTGGTGATCCTGCTTGAGGGGCAGCGCCCCGGTATCCAGGAGCACCTGGACGGAGGCGTCCTGCCCGGCCAGGCACCCGGCCCGCCGTGGCTCAAAATCGAGCCACGGGACGGAGGCGGTGAAGCCCACCTGGCCGTACCCACGTCCGACGTTGCGGATGACCAGCCGCTGGGACGCGACCGCCCGGCGGGTCACGCGCCCAAAGGAAAGGCTGGCCGGCTCGACGGCGAGGCGCGGCGCTGGCAGCCGCGGGTTGAGGAGGCGCAGAAACGACTCCAGGGCGGCATCGGGGTCGGCCTCCAGGCGGGCCGAGTTGGCCTTGGCCAGCAGATCGTGCCGGTTTCGGGTTCGGAACCAGCGGTCCAGGTCGCCGTCGCGAAGGTGTTTTCGGGCCTCGGCCCACCGCTGCTCGCACAGCGCCACCAGCTCCTCTGTCGTGTGTGCCACAGCGCCATCCCGGAAGACAAAGGGTTCGGCACCGTCCTCGGGGATGAGCCACGCTTCGAGTGCATGCCGCAGCTCGACGGCCGAGGAGCGGCGGCGCACCTTCGGGCGCAGTGCGCGACCCAGCGCGTCGCCAAGCGCTGCGGGGAGCTTGTTGAGCTTGGGAAACTGGAAGGGATGATCGCCGGGATCGTCGTCCGTCAGGAGGTGATAGGCGGTCGCTGCCAGGGCGAAGGTATCGGAGCGGGGCTCCGACTTGCCTTCAAACTGCTCGGGGGCCGCATAGCCCTGCGTGCCAAAGACGGAGGAGAGGGCGCGGCCCGCCCGCGACTGAGCCGCCCAGGAAGTGCGCACCTGCGCGGTCCCAAAGTCGACGAGGCGCACCTCGCCGGAGGTCCGGTCGGCGATCAGGTTCGCAGGCTTGATGTCGTGGTGGATCACCGGCGTGGGCCGGCTGCCCAGGTACTCGAGCACACGGCAGACGGTGATCACGTGGCGGACGATGGTCTCGGCCGGCAGCGCTCGTGCCGGCACCCGCCGGCCATCCTCGTTCAGGTGCGTCACGGCGAGCTCGAGGGTGTCGCCCTCGATGTACTCCATGACGATGTAGTGGCGGCCCGCCTCGGTGAAGTAGGAGTAGATGCGCGGGATACCGGGGTGGCTGAGCTGTGCGAGCAGCCGGGCCTCGGTCTCGAAGCGGGCCTCGGCGCGGCGTGCTTCCTCGGCATTTGTGGGGTCGTAGTAGTCGAGCAGCTCCTTGACCACGCAGGTGCGGTCGAAAGCTCCGGTGTCCGCCGCCAGGTAAAGAGCGCCCATGCCCCCGGCGCCCAGGCGGCGGAGGATGCGATAGGCGCCTCCGCGCATCTCCTGGCCCGGAGCGAGAGGTGTCCAGTGCGTGGTCACCAGGGGATGGCCACAGCGCTCGCAGAAGCGAGCGCCGGGCCTGTTCTCGTGACCGCAGTCCGGGGCTGGGCAGGACAGCCCTTTGCCCGGCAGAACGGGTTCTTCTCTATCCACCAAGCAGGAAGAGGAGCGTGATCCGCCCGCAGCGGATCTCATCGCCGTCCTTCAGCGGCTGGCGTGTTTCGGGTGCCAGGCGCTGCTTGTTCACGTAGGTAAAGTTCGTCGAGTTCTGGTCCACGAGGTAGTAGACGCCACCCTCGACGACGATGCGCGCATGCCGGCGCGAGACGCCACCCTCATCGCCGCCGTGCGGTGTCAGGTCGACGTCCGGGAAGATGCCGCTGACCGGGTCCTCGCGGCCGATCAGGATCTCTTCCTTGGCAGGCAGCGGGATTTCTGCGCCCGAGGCCGCCACCACCAGGCGCGGCCCACGCACGGGCAGCGGAGCGGCAACCGGCTCAGCCTCAAGAGCGGGCGCGGGTAGGAGCCCGGGCTTTGGTTCCGGCGCCGCCGGAGCGACGGGCTTGGCCGCCGGCTGCAGCGCGCCGCAGTCGGAGCAGTACTTGTCGCCCGGTTCCAGCTCCGCGCCACACATGATGCAGGCCGGTGTCTCCGGGGCAGCAGGTAGCGCTGGCTCGAGCGCCGGGGGCGGCTCAGGCACCGGTTCCGGACTCGGAACCGGAGCAGGCTCAGGAGCGGGGGCCGGCTCCGCCACGGGCTCCGGAGCTAGCGCTGCCTCCGGCTCGGGGACCGGCGCTGCCTCCGGCTCGGGGACCGGCGCTGCCTCCGCCTCGGGCACGGGCTCGGGCGGCAGCGGCGCCTGGGCGAGTGACGCACCGCAATCGGCGCAGAAGGCCTCGCCCGCCACTACGGCCGCGCCGCAGGCCGGGCAGACCGGGCCTAGAGCGGCCGGGGCCGGAGCGGGCTCTGGCGCGGGCGTGGGCTCGGGGGCCGGCGCAGCGGCCTCGGGCACCGGCGCTGCAAGCGGCGCACCGCAGAACTCGCAGAATGCCTCGCCGGGTACGTTGCCTGCTCCGCAGGCAGCGCAGATGACACTGCCCCCCGCCGAAGGCGCGGCGGCAGCCGGTGCAACAGCCGCCTCGGCCTGGGGCAGGCGGGCACCGCACCGGTCGCAAAAGATCGCTCCCTCTCCGGGCTTGTTGCCGCAATTGGGACAAGTCGCCATGGTCAGACCCTCCTCTTTCTGGACCTTAGGGGTTCAAACGCTGCGTCAGCTTGCGCGTCTCGTAGCGCAGCTTTTTCGTTCCGCGGGCGGACATCTGCCCGGTCTTTTCCAGGTTGTCGGCCTCCTCGAGAGCCGAGCGGGCAAGGTCGTCCTCACCCAGCTCGAGCAGCCGCGTGGCTGCCGCGCGCAGCTTCTGGCTGGCACCGGCTACGTTGCCACTCTTCGCCTCTTCCAGGGCGCGCGTCTGGAGTTTGAAAGCGGTCACCTTCTCGACAATGTTCATGACCTCGGCATCGTACTGCTTCGCCTGGGCAGGGTCTCCGGTAAAGTCGAGCAGGATGTCGCTGCGCACCTTCTCGCCCTTGATGCCCAGGCCGGGGACATCGTACGAGATCTCCGCCTGCGCCAGTCGGTAGCTGCCCGCAGAGCGGGGGCCGACCAGGAGCTCGACCAACAGCGAGTGCGGCTGCCCCTTCTCCAGCTCGCCGAGCGCGACCTGAACATCGCGATCCGAGATGGGCCGGTAGCCGAGGTTGGCGATCATGGGCAGCACCTGCCAGACCTGGCGAGGCGTGATGCCGCTCGCCAGCCGCAGCAGGATCGCCGCGTTCTGAACGACGGTATCCTGCATCGACTGCACAACCTGCTCGAAAAAGCGCTCGATCTTGTCCGGTGCGTCGATAAAGTCGGCCACGCCGCCGCTGGCACCGGCAACCGCGTCCAGCAGGTCTTCGTTCCAGTCGTCGCCCAGGCCGAGGGCGTTGACGACGATCCCTTGGTCGCCCGCCTTCTTGCCGAGGCGCTTGCAGGCTTCCTCGTCGCCAAAGGTTTGGCCGTCGGTCAGGAGAAGCATGCGGCTGACACGCTCGGGGCTGAGCGCCTTCTCAAGCTCAAACAGCCCCTGGCCCATCCCGCCGGAGATGGCCGTGCCCCCGCCGTCGCGGATGCGGTCGATCTGTTTCTTCAGAGCAATCCGGTCGGTCACCGGCTGCGACTCGGCAATCACGTACTTGCGGTCCGAGAATGCGACGATGGAGAGGATGTCGTCCGGCCCAAGGCGGTCGACCACGCGTTTTGCCGCCTCGCGGAGGTTGTGGATCTTGGCGCCCTCCATCGAGCCAGACTTGTCCAGCACCAGGCTGAGGTTCAGGGGTCGCTCGACCTGCGTCAGGGTGGGGCTGGTGGCAGCCTCGATCAGGACGTAGACGAGCTGTTGGGTCGCCATCACCGGCAGCTTGGACTTGTTCAGCCGGCACGTCAAGGCTACTTCATTCGGCATATTCACCTCCGGGTCCTAACTCTATACGCGAAAGCGCGCTCCAGGTTCCCTCAAACGGACTCTGCCTGGACGACGAGAACGGTAATGTTGTCCTCTCCGCCGGCTGCGTTGGCGCGCGCCACCAGGAGCCCCGCAGCCGCCTGTGGGTCTGGCTCCTGCATCAGAACATCGGCAATGCCCTCGTTGCGCAGCATCTCCCAGAGGCCGTCTGAACAGAGCACCAAGCGGTCTCCGGCCGCCAAGGCCGCCTCGATGGTGTCGATCTCAACTGAGGGGCGGTCGCCGATGCATCGAAGAATTGCACTGCGCTGGGGGTGTGTGTAGACGTCGTCAGGGGAAGCGCGGCCGGCCGCCACCAATGAGGCCACCAGCGAATGGTCTGCCGTGAGCTGTTCGAGGCCGGCGGCGTTCCAGCGGAGTGCCCGGCAATCGCCGACATGCGCCAGCAGGAGACGCCCTCCTAGCACCAGGGCAGAGGTCAGCGTGGTGCCCATGTCGTTCTCGCGTTTCTGGCGGGCCAGATAGACGGCGTCGTTGGCAGCCTCTACCGCCCGCGCCAGCAGCGCGGCGGCGTTCCCGGACGGTACCTCCCTGCCTTCTATCGCGGGCAGGAGGATCGACCGGAGGACCTCACTCCCAAAGAGGTGCAGGGCCAGCTTGCTGGCCACCTCGCCTCCCTCGTGGCCGCCCATGCCGTCCGCCACTGCAAAGAGGCCGAGCAGGAGCGGGAGCCCCTGACCTTGGTCCGGCTGCGTCCGCAGCGACGAACCGTCGAGTACGAGGGTGAGCAGGCTGTCCTCGTTCAGTGGGCGCACCTGCCCCGGATGGGTAGCGCTCCCGACCACCAGTCGCAGGCCGCCCACCGGCGCAGGAGCCCGCTCGCGCACGGGCGCGCGCTCCAGAAGCACTAGATAGTCGCTACCGCCCTCCGCGAAGCGGGCGACCGGCGTTTCGCCTTCCGGGGGCGATGCTTGAGCGCTCCCCACCTGGAGCAGGGAGACGAGTGCCCTGCCGCCTGCCAGCGAGGCTCCACACTGCGCGCAGAAGGCGTCGTCAGGCGCGTTGGCAGCAAAGCCACACTGCCAGCAGCGGCCCAAGTCGCGCGCGGAGTAGCGCACATGGGCCGGCTGCTCTTCGAGCACCTCCAGCACCAGGTAGCGACCGTCCAGCACTGTGCCCGGAGCCAAGGGCGCCAGGCAGGACTCGCATGCCTGCGTGCCCTCCGCAGGCACGGCGTCCGGCGTGGCCGGCTCGTCAGGCGCCGGCGTCCCGGCTGGGGCGCCGCTTGGGACCTCCAGCTGCTCCGGCTCCCCTGGGGCCTCGCCTGGACCACCGCCCTCGCCATCCTTCTGTGCGGCCTCCGCTTCTGGCACCGGGCCTGGTCCGGCCGGGGCCTCGTCCGGGACCGCTGCCTCTGGGCCTGTACCCTGCCCACCAGCCGGGTTCTCCGCCTGGGCAGCCACTTCCATCGGCTCCGGCTGTGCCGGTGCATCCTCTGGGCCGACGGCGGCCTTCACAGCGAGCTCTTCTGGCTGGGGTTCCGGGCCGGCAGTTACTTCGATCGCGTCTCCTTGCCCGCTGCCCACCGCACCCGGCTCCTCCCGGCGGGCCTCCGGGCCGAGCCCCAGTCCGCAGTGCCGGCAGAAACGGGCACCGTCTCGATTGTCGCCGCCACAACCTGGACAGGTCATGTGTCCCTCCCTCCTCGACTCAGCGCATCCGGAACTCGATCACGACAAGCCCAACCTTGAACCGATCGCCGTTGCGGAGCCGGTAGAGGCGATTGGGCAGGAGCAGGTAGCCGTTCAGAAGCGTGCCGTTGCTGCTGCCTAGATCCGAAATGAGATAGCCGGAGGCGTCCCTGGTGATCTGGGCGTGGCGCCGGGAGACGTAGCCTCCGTCGTCGTAGAACGCCATGTCAAAGTCGGGGCGATACTCCTCCGCCTCGGAAACCCGGCCAAGAAGGATCGGGCTGCGCGCGATGGGCATCTCCCACGCGGCCCGCACCGGTTCCACTACCCGCAGGACGGCCGGCCGTAGGGGCTGAAGCGACTGTCCACAGCCAACGCAGAAGCGCGCGCCGGCCCGGTTCGGGCGCTTGCAGGCAGGGCAAGGGGCAGTGGCAGGAGGCGCAGGCTTTTCCCGCGCAGGCGGAACGGCGGCAGGGCGGATGGGCGACGCTGCCACCGCAGCGCCCGGCCGCTCCGTTTTGGCCGGAAAGGGAGCAGCATTCCCCGCCCCGCCAGGCCGGCCGGGCACCGGCTGCGGTGCCGGCTGGCTGCCCCGGGCCGTGGCCGTCTGCGCCATGGCGGCCAGCTGCTCGTCGGCCGGCAGTGCCGCCACCAGGGCACGCCGCATCTCGACGATCGACTGGAAGCGCTTGGCGCGGTCGCGGGCCATCGCCTTCTCGATCAGGGTGACCGTCGGGCGCGAGACGGCCTGGTTGTAGTTCGCCAGCGGAAGGGGTTCCGAAGGGAGAAAGGCCGGCGTCGGCGCCAGGTTGGCGAGCAGGTGGTACAGGGTGGCACCCAGCGCATAGACGTCGGAGCGGGCATCGGTCTGCCCTTTGCCCCACTGCTCTGGGGCGGCATAGTTCTCCGAGCCCATAGCGATCGTGTCGCGCTTCTTGCCCACCTTGAAGGTGCGCGCGATGCCAAAGTCGATCAGCATGACCTGCCCGGTGTTGTTGACCATGATGTTGCTGGGCTTTAGGTCCCGGAAGATGATCGGCGGTTGGCGGCCGTGCAGGTACTCGAGCGCGTCGCACAGCTGGATCGCCCAGCGTAGCACTTCGGTCTCCAGGAGAGGGGCATTCGCCTTCTCGAGGCGCTTCTCGAGCGACTCGCCCCAGACAAACTCCATGACCAGATAGGCGCGCCCCTGCTCCTCGAAGTAGTCGGCAATGTCGGGGATGGCCGGGTGGTCCAGGTCGCGCAGCAGGCGCGCCTCCTGCTCAAAGAGCTTCTCGTTGGCCGCCTGCTGGGTCCGGTCGTCGGTCTGCGGGCGCAGCTCCTTCAGCGCCCAGAGGCGGCCGCTGCCCGCAGGAAGCTCCTCGACCTGGTAGACCCAGGCCGAGCCGCCTCCGCCGATGTAGCGCAGGATTCGGTATTTTCCCTTGAGGATGGTACCTGGAACAGCCGGTTGGTTCAATCCGGGATTGCGATCTGGTCCGCATTCTCGAGGGGCGGCGGGTATTGCAGGTTAAGCCCCTCCAGGGTGTCCACCAGGGTCTGCGAGACCACCAAGTCACGATACCACTTGCGGTTGGCCGGGACGAGGTACCAGGGTGCCCACGGGGTGCTGCAGCGGGTGAGAGCCTCCTCGTAGGCCTCCATGTACGCCGGCCAGAGGGCCCGCTCCTCCACGTCACCCATCGAGAACTTCCAGTTCTTGGCAGGATCCTTCAGGCGATCCTCGAAGCGTTTTTTCTGTTCCTCCTTCGAGATGTACAGGAAGAACTTGAGTATCGTCGTGCCACATTCCGCAAGGTGTTTCTCAAATGCGTTGATCTGCTCGTAGCGTTGCGACCAGACCTGAGGTGGGACCAGGTTGTGAACGCGGACGACGAGCACATCCTCGTACTGCGACCGGTTAAAGATCCCGATGTAGCCGCGGCGCGGAGTGTGCTCGTGAATGCGCCAGAGGTAGTCGTGGGCGAGCTCTTCGGCGGTCGGCACCTTGAAGCCCGTGACCTGGCAGCCCTGCGGGTTGATGCCGGCCATGACATGCTCGATGGTGCCGTCCTTGCCTCCCGAGTCGATGCCCTGAAGGATGACCAGAACGGCGTGCTTGCCCTCGGCCCAGAGGACATCTTGCAGCTTGCGCAGCCGCTTGATGTTGCGCTTGGTAACTTTCTTGCCCTCGTCCTTGCCACTGTAGTCGCCGGTGAAGCCGGGGTCAAAATCGGCCAGCCGGACCTGGGTGCCGGGCTCGATACGGAGCAGTTGCTTCATTGTCGCGCCTCCCGTCGGGATGGAATTGCAGGCATGGCTGCGGAGAGGAGTATACCTGATAGGGTGGCTTTTGGCAACCCTGGAGCAAGAGGTCAGCGAGCGTAAGGGGAAGGCGGAGCGGGCACCCACCGGCCCATCGCCGGCAGGTGCCCGATCGACTGCCCAGACGGGGTCCGGTGGGCTACTTCTGTGCCAACCGGCGGGCGACGTCCACCGCGCTGGCCGCGTCAGGCGCATAGGCATCGGCACCAATCTGCGCGGCATAGGCGTCGGTGACCGGTGCGCCGCCGACGATGATCTTGACGCTGTCGCGCAGTCCGGCTTCGAGGAGGGCCTCGATCACGGCCCTCATTTGCACCATGGTTGTGGTCAGAAGGGCACTCATCCCCAGCAGTTGGGGCCTGTGCTCCTGGACGGCCGCGACAAAGGCAGCCGGCGGCACGTCGGTCCCCAGGTCGACGAGATCAAAGCCGGCGCCCTCGAGCATCATGCGGACCAGGTTCTTGCCGATGTCGTGCAGGTCGCCCTTGACCGTGCCGATGACGAACTTGCCGGCGCTTGGGCTGTCGCTCTCGGCGAGCAGCGGCCTGAGAAGGTTCATACCGGCGTGCATGGCCCGGGCAGCGACCAGCACCTCGGGCACGTAGAGGTCGCCGGCCTTGAAATCGCGGCCCACCTGGTCCATGCCGGCAATCAGCCCGTCCCGGAGAATCGCCGCCGGCGAGGCGCCCTGCTGGAGAGCCTTCTGGACAAGCCCTGCCACGACCTCGTCCTCGCCGTTGTAGAGGTTGGATGCCATCTCCTGGAAAAGGTCCATCATTCTGAAATCCTCCCCGTTCGCACCTGACCGGCCGATCACAGAACCTGAAGGTTCTGAGGAATCTTGGTCAGCACGTCACAGCCCGTTTCGGTCACGATGGCTGCATTCGATACGAAGTAGTCGCCGTGCCCCGAGTGCATCAGCCAAGACATCAGGTGGAACACCATGCCTGCGCGGAGTACCATCGGGCTGTTGTGGCGCAGCCCAACCGGCACGCCGCCACCGGACCAGGCCGGCGGAAAAGCGATGCCCACCATGTAGCCGCAGTGGTGGCGCCGGTAGTGAGCCAGACCGGCGGCGTCGACTTTGTCCTGCCACGACTGGTACACTTCGGTCGCCGCGACGCCCGGCCGGGCGGTCTTGACGACGGCGTCGAACGCCTCCAGGCAGACGGGCTCGATCCACCGTGCACTCTCCGGCGCCTCTCCGACAAAGAAGAGCCGGCCCATCGGCGCGTGATAGCGCGCGACGGAGCCCGACAACTCGACAAAGAGAACGTCCCCCTTCTCCAGCACTCGGTCTGTCCAGGTACCGTGCTCTTGACCCAGCGTTGGCGTAGAGCGTATGAAGGGGCCAAAGCCGGGATACTCGCCACCGGCCATGACCATGGCCCGATGAACCTCGGCGGCGATCTCTCTCTCGCTCACGCCGGCACCGGCCGATTCGATGGCCGCGTTCATCATGGCATCGGTTACCACGGCCGCCTGGCGTGTGTAGGCGAGCTCGAGTGGGGACTGGCAGACCCGGTGCTGGTAGACCACGTCGGATGCGTCGATCCACTGCGCCCGCGGCATGCCGGCTATGATCCGCTCGGCGATGCCAACAGTCAGGAAGAGGCTGTTCTTCTCGATGCCGAGCCGGCCCCCAGCGAGGCCGGCCGCCTCGAGCTCGCGGCAGACGCTCTGCGCCGGATCATCCAGGTCGCCAAAGCCCACGAAGCGCGTCCCCGAGAGCTGGATGTCCATGGTGACCTGCTCCATGGCGCGCGCGATGATGACAGGCTCTCCCTCGCGCGGGAGGATGAGCAGGTGCGTGGCGAAAAAGCCCCAATGGCTCACGCCGGCCAGGTAGTAGATGTTCTCGGGCACAGAGACGAGGCACGCGTCCAGCCCTCGCTCGGCCATTGTTTGCCTGACGGCAGCCAGGCGGCGCCGGTACTCTTCGTCTGGAAAGAAAGGTGGTTGGATCATCATCAACTCCTTCAACACTTCGCCTAGGCCAGGCCCGCGGAGCGCCGGACGGAGGCATAGATAGCATCTAGCTCGCGGACTGCTTCCTCGGGAAGTGGATCAGGCCGGTGATTGGCCAGCAGGTCCCTTGCCCGATCCCGTGCGCGCTCCTCTGCCCGCTTGGAGCCCTCCGCCTCCCACGTCTCGAACTTGTCGCGGACGATCAGGCTGGGCATGAACTGCTCCTTGCGAAAGTGGCGCATCGTGTGCTTGGTGGCAAGATAGTTGCCGCGCGGCCCCACGTCTTGGATGATGTCAAAGGCAAGCGTTTCGGGTGTCACCTCAAAGCCCGCCGCGACCCGCCGCGCCATGCTGATGATCTCGTCGTCGATGAGGATCTTCTCGTAGCTCACCGTCATGGTGTTCTCGTACTCGCCAGCCCCATGGAGGACAAAGGTGGCGCCCGCCAGGATGGAGAGGAGGGTGCTCATCAGGCTGTCCACGCCTGCCTCCATGCCCAGGGCGTTGGCGTCGGAGGAGCCGCCTGTCGTCCGGCCAGGGATACCATAGTAGCGCGCCATCTGTACCGTGGCAATGCCGATCAGGTCGGCCTCGGGGGCACCGTAGGGCAGCATCATCTTCTTCATGTCAAAGACGCTCGAGACGGTGCCATAGATGACCGGCACGCCGGGGCTGACGAGCTGCGCCAAGGTGGCGTGCGCCAGGAATTCGGCAGTCTGCTGCACCATGGTGCCGGCAAGCGTAGCCGGCCCGGTCGCTCCCGCCTGCACCTCCGGCGAGATGGAGATGGGCAACCCCCTCTTGAGGTAGACCAGCATGCCCTCCAGCTGGTTGGGCTCATTGTAGAGAGGACTTACCGGGTTGGTGATAATGGCCAAGGGAAGCTGCCCCGGCGCAAGGTGGTCGCAGCAGTCGGCCACGACCTCGGCCATGCGCAGGGTCATGTGCGAGACTTCGGCGTTGCGGCAGGTGCCATAGATCGGCTTGCTGCACTGGGTGTACATCGTCCTGGTCAGCCACGCCTCCAGGACCAGATTGCCCATGTCGGGTGGGTTGACACCGGTGGAAGCGATGGCCATGTTGGGAAGCGCATCGCAGAGGCGGCAGATGTCCTCCCCGTCGGCCGCGGTGCCCGGGCGGCGCCGGCCGTCGAGGTCCATGATCCGAATGGTGGAATCGGGAAAGGAGAAGTGGGTGCGGGAGCCGTCCATTGCCAGCGAGTTCTCCGCCTTACGCGCATTCCAGGTAAAGCCAGGCGGGAACTTGTCTATGCTCGCCTGGACAATGTGGGCGGGGATGTGCACCGTCTGCGCGTCAAGGTCGACGCGTGCACCGGCATCGCGGAAGATGGAGAGGATCTCGCGGTTCGGGAGCCACACCCCCACTTCTTGGAGCACGCGGAGAGCGTACTGGTGGATCTGCTCCACCTGGTCCGGGGTCAACACCTCCAGAAAGGGTACTGCTCGAGTCATGGCACTGCCTCCTATCGTAGAGTGACGTCCTTGTCCAAGGCTGCTACGGATCTTGGCCCTTCGGCAATCTGGCCGAGTTGTCTGAGAAGAGCGAGTTCGGGTATTGACAAGTGGTGAGAAGGATGGTATACTTGCATACAACCTACATACAGAGTCGATGCCACCTTAGTGCGACTTACACTACAGTTGTACTGTAGCACAGGCCGAGGGATTGTCAAGAATGAAACCAGAATGTGACAATGGTTCATCTTCCGTCGAGGCCTTGTACACCGAGATTCGCAAGCGAATCAGCTTGCTCCACTACCCCCCAGGGATGGCGCTCAGCGAGAACGTGTTGGCGAACGAGTTCGGGGTCAGCCGGACTCCCATCCGCCGCATCCTGCAACGCTTGGAGTTCGAGGGCCTGGTTGCGACCAAGAGGGGTATTGGCACTATCGTCACCACGATCGACCTCAAGTCCCTGAAGGCTGTGTATGCCTTCCGTATGAAGCTGCACGAGATCACCGGCGAGCTCTGCCCTGTGGTGCGCGTCTCCGAGGATGAGCGAGCCGCGCTGGAGGGGATGCTGGCGCAGTGCAGGCAGATGCGCACGATGTACGATCCGGAGGCACTGGCAAGGCTGTACAACTCCTTCCAGGAGATGATGCTGTGCTTCATCAGCAACGAGCCCCTGCGCAGAATCTCCGAGACCTACTACTACCAAACTGCCAGGCTGTGGCTCCAGATATTGCCCGACCTGAGCTGGCCCGAAGAGGTGAACAGGATCACAGAGGAGATGGAGCAGGTGCTCGAAGCCCTGCGCGACGGCGACATGGGCGCTGTGGGCCAGGTGCGACGCCGGCACCTGGTGATGAACCTGAACCGGATGTGGGGCAGTGAGTTTTTGTAGAGCGCTGGCCGGTGCAGCCGACGTTCAGGCGGCGGTAAGCCCTGCCGCAGGGCTGCGGCCGGCCTATAGAGAGGGGGTGAGGTAGAGCATCGGATTGCGATCCGTGTTGTCTGTCAAGCAATTGGTCGGTGAACACAAGTCTCAAAAGACCCAGAGGAGGAATTGATGAAAGGCCGGAGCACAATCGCATTGTTGTTGCTGGTGACCCTGCTGGCCACCGTTATGTCGTGCGGGACGGCGACCCCTGAGGTCGTCAAGGAGACGGTCGTCGTTCCGGTGACGGTTGCCCCAGCACCGGAAGAGGTCGTGCAGGAGACGACCCTCGAGCGCGCCAAGCGCGAGGGCGTCATCCGGGTCGGCTTCGCGAATGAGAGCCCCTTCGCATACGCCAATCCGGACGGCACGCTCACCGGCGAGGCGGTCGAAGTTGCGCGCGCGATCTTTACCAACCTCGGCATTCCGCAGATGGAGGGCGTCCTGGCCGAGTTTGGTTCTCTCATCCCAGGGCTTGTCGCCGGGCGTTTTGATGCCATCACGGCAGGCATGTACATCAAGCCGGAGCGCTGCGAGCAAGTGCTCTTCGCGGACCCCGACTACAAGGTGGGAGGTGGCCTGATCGTCGCGAAGGGAAATCCCCTCAACCTGCACAGCTACGAAGACATTGCTGCCAACCCCAATGTCAGGGCCGGCACCGGCCAAGGGTACTACGAGGACCAGTACATGCGGGCAGTCGGCGTCAAGGATGAACAGATCACCCTTTACCCTGACAACCCATCCGGCATCGCCGGGCTGCAGGCCGGCCAGATTGACGCGTATACCGCCACCGCGATCGGCCTTGCCCAGATCTTGGGTGTGACCGAGGACCCGAACCTGGAATTGGCCGATCCCTTCACCGACCCAGTGATCGACGGCAAGTCGATCACCGGCTATTCCGGCACCGCCTTCCGCAAGGAAGATATCGATCTTCGCAACGCGTTCAGCGCTGAGCTTCGCAAGCTGGAGGAGTCGGGCAAGTTGCTCGAGATCTACCTGCTCTTCCCTGGCTTTGGCAAGCACACACTCCCGGGAGGAGTCTCCGTGCTCGAGAGCTGCCCTGACCAGTATAAGGACTTGGCGCTGGAGCCCTAGGTCGGGCCACCCGGCGAACCGGAACTGAGCGGTCCAGGCTCTGGAGGCCCGGCCGCGAGCGTGAGCGAGCGCCGCGGCTTCCAGAGCCAGAGTCCGGCAGCATGGCTGGGTTCCGCCTCATGGAGTGAATATGCACAATCGCGAACAGAGCGGCTCACGAACGGCCTCTTTGGTGTGGGCAGCGATCATCTTCCTGGCGCTTGGGATCTCCTTGGGGGTCTCATGGGCCGGCAAGCGCCCGCTCGACCTTCTCCCGACCATGCTGCGCGGAGTCGTGGTGACGGTCAAGCTCACCATTGGGGCCGCCCTCTTATCGTTCCTTGTGGCGGTCCTCGCGGGCATCGCCCGTGCGTCGAAGGTCTGGCTCATTCGCACCGTCTCTGCTTTCTACATCGAGTTCTTCCGCGGCACCTCTGCGCTCGTGCAGATGTTCTGGATCTTTTTCGTGCTGCCCCTTCCCCCCTTCCGGATCACTCTCACTCCCCTGCAGGCAGGCATCATGGCGCTGGGGTTGAACGTCGGTGCCTACGGGGCCGAGGTAGTACGAGGGGCAATCCTCGCCATCCCTCGGAGCCAGATCGAAGCCACGATCGCCCTCAACATGCCGCCCGGCCTACGGATGCGCAAGGTGATCCTTCCACAGGCCATGATCCGCATCCTCCCTCCCTTTGGCAACCTCCTGATCGAATTGCTCAAAGCCACCGCCCTGGTCTCCCTCATCACCCTGTCCGACGTGACCTTCCAGGCCCTTTCGCTCCGGCAGACCATGGGACGGACCAAGGAGATCTTTACGCTCCTGCTGGCCATCTACTTCCTGCTCGCCTACCCGCTCACACTCGGTGTGCGCTGGCTGGAGCGACAGCGGCGCTGGGCATAGGGGGAAGCCATGACTGTGGACTGGAAGTTTGCCTGGAGCATCCTGCCGGAACTGCTGAGCGGCTTGCTCGTAACGCTCAAAGCGTCGCTGGTTGGCTTTGCGATTGCCGCCGTCCTTGGCCTGGTGTTTGCGCTCGCCCGCCGCTCGAGGAGCAAGTGGGTCTCGGCGCCGGTCGGAGGCCTGGTGGAGTTCGTGCGCAGCACGCCGTTGCTGGTCCAGCTCTTCTTTTTCTTCTATGTGCTGCCGCAGTATGGGCTGCGCTTCCCTGCATTCTTGGTTGGCACCTTCGCGTTGGGACTCCACTACAGCACGTACACCTCCGAGGTGTACCGTGCCGGCATTGATGCGATTGCCAAGGAGCAGTGGGAGGCCTCGACAGCCCTCAACTTCTCGATGACCCGTACCTGGGTGGGAGTCATTCTCCCGCAGGCTATTCCGCCCATGCTGCCTGCCCTGGGGAACTACCTGATCGGGATGTTCAAGGAGAGCGCGCAGCTCGCTGCCATCACCGTCGTCGAGCTGCTTCAGACGGGCAAGATCATTGGCTCGCATACCTTCCGCTACCTGGAGCCCATCACCCTGGTCGGCATCCTCTTCTTCGCACTGAGTTATCTCTCGGCCCTGGCTCTTCGCCAATTGGAGGTGCGCATTGAGCGACAGCATCGATAGGAAGGCATCGCCCATCATCCGCTTTGAACAGGTGAACAAGTCATTCGGACACCTGCACGTGCTGCGGGACCTCGACCTAGAGGTAGCTCCAGGGGAAAAGGTCTGCCTGATCGGGCCAAGCGGCTCCGGCAAGACGACGATTCTACGCGTGCTCATGACGCTGGAAAAGCCGAACTCGGGCGTCGTGTGGGTGGACGGCGAGACGTTGTGGCACAAAGAGGTAAAAGGCCGGCTCGTTCACGCGGATGAGAAGCACCTGCGCCGCATGCGCAACAAGATCGGCATGGTCTTCCAGCAGTTCAACCTCTTTCCTCACATGAAGGTATTGCGCAACGTCACCGAGGCCCCCATCCACGTACTCGGCATGGATCGGGCGGCTGCGGAGGAGCGTGCGCTGCAGCTGCTGGACATGGTGGGTCTCTCGGACAAAGTGGACAACTACCCGGCGCAGTTGTCGGGCGGACAGCAGCAACGAGTTGCCATCGCGCGCGCCCTCGCAATGCAGCCCAAGGTGATGCTGTTCGACGAGATTACGGCCGCGCTCGACCCCGAGCTCGTGGGGGAGGTGCTCAACGTCTTGCGCAAGCTGGCACACGAGACCGACATGACGATGCTGATCGTCACGCATGAGATGCGGTTCGCGCGCGAAGTGGCCGACCGTGTCCTCTTTTTCGAACAGGGCCAGATTGTGGAGGCGGCCACGCCAGATGTCCTGTTCACCAACCCAACCAATCCTCGCACGCGCTTGTTCCTGAGGGCCGTACTGCCGCAAGACAAGAGCGACGGCTGAGCCCCAGGGCAGGCGGGCATCGACCCCGTGGCGGGCGGGAACGCCGGCCAGAGTCGGGCTGCGCCGATCGCGTGGAGCCAGCGCGAGCATCAAACAGGGATGAATGGAGGCTAGTATGGATTTCCGAGAACTCTCTTTCCCCGGCGCGCCGCACATCGTCACCCCGCCGCCGGGCCCCAAGTCCCGCGAATACCTGGAGTATCACTTTGCCCATGAAGGCGGCATCCTTTCCTATCCCAAGGGCATGCCCATGGCCATGCGCCGCGCCAAGGGCGCTACCGTCGAAGACGTCGACGGCAACCTCTACATCGACTTCTTCGGGGGCGCCGGCGTCATGAACGTCGGCCACGCCAACCCCTTCGTCCTCGACGCCATCCGCGAACAGATCGGCGATCTGACCCACGCCCTCGACTTCCCGACCCCTGCGCGTCGTAGGCTCATCGAGGCGCTCCTCCCCCTTCTTCCACCCGACCTCGGCCGCGTCTCCTTCGGCGGCCCCACCGGCTCGGACGCCGTCGAATCCGCCATCAAGCTCGCCCGCTTCAACACCAAGCGCTACCCCATCATCGCCTTCGAGGGCGCCTATCACGGCATGACCGCCGGCGCCCTGTCCCTCTGCAGTGGAGCTCCCTTCAAGCAGGACTTTTTGCCCCTTGTCCCCGAGGTCCACTTCCTCCCCTACGCGTATTGCTACCGCTGCGCATTTGGCAAGCAAGCCGGCAACTGCGACCTGGAGTGCGCCAGGTTCGTCGAGCATGTCCTCGAAGACCCTCACTCCGGTGTATCCCACCCTGCCGCCGTCATCGTCGAGCCCGTCCAAGGCGAGGGTGGCTCCATCGCCCCGCCCGAGGGCTTTATGAGGCTCCTCCGCGAGTCCTGCACCCGCCACGGCGTGCTCCTCATCGCCGACGAAATACAGGCCGGCTTCTGCCGCACCGGCAAGCTCTTCTCCTGCCTCCACAGCGGCATCACCCCCGACATCATGACCATGAGCAAGGCCCTTGGTGGCGTCGGTTTCCCCATCTCCGGCATCGCTTATCGCCAAGAGCTCGACACATGGCCCGCCGGCAAGCACATCGGCACCTTCCGCGGAAACGTGGCTGCCTATGCCGCCGGTGCTGCCGCCCTCAACTTCATGGTGACCCAGAACCTGGCCGAGCATGTGCGGACGCTCGGCGAGAGCCTCCTGCCCTATCTCAAACAGATCGAGGCAGACTCCAGCATCGTCGGCGAGGCACGCGGTCTGGGGCTCCTCATCGGCATCGAGTTCGTCAAGGACAAGGCCACCAAGGAGCCGGCCCCCGAGCTCGCCCGCCAGGTCCGCAACCTCTGCCACAAGCGCGGGATTTTGATGGAGATCGGCGGCCACTACTTCAACGTCGCCCGCTTCCTGCCGCCGCTCGTCATCACCAAGGACCTCGCCCTGAAGGGCATCGAGATCTTTGCCGATGCCGTCCGCGAAGTCGAGTCTTCACTCTAGAGATCTGAGGAATCGTCCTATGGGAAAGAGCAAGTGGAATGTCGCCGTAGTCGGTGCCCTGGGAATGGTCGGCACCGAAATGATCCAGACGTTGGAAACGCGCCGCTTCCCGGTCGCCGAGTTGCGGCCCCTCGATGTGGCAGCCGTGGAAGGGGCCGAGATCGAGTTCGCGGGCCGCAAGGTGCGCACACAGGTTGCCAGCGCCGAGAACTTTTCCGGGATAGACATCGCGATTTTCTCGGCCGGGGGAGAGGCCAGCCTGGAGTTGGCGCCCCAGGCCGTCGCCAAAGGGGCAGTCGTCGTCGACAACAGTGCTGCGTGGAGGATGGACCCTGCGTGTCCGCTGGTGGTCCCCGAGGTCAACCCCGACGACCTTCGCTGGCACAAGGGGATCATCGCCAATCCCAACTGCTCCACCATCCAGATGGTGGTGGTGCTCAAGCCGCTGCATGACCGTGCCCGGATTGAGAGGGTGGTTGTCTCCACCTATCAGGCCGCTTCGGGTGCCGGGCTGAAGGCGTTCGAGGAGCTGAAGCAACAGGCCCGAGACGTGCTGGAGGGCAAGCCAGCCACCGTCGAAGCCTTTGTGCACCAGCTTGCCTTCAACGTTATCCCACAGATCGACGTCTTTGAGGAAGGGGACTATACCAAAGAAGAGTGGAAGATGGTGCGGGAAACCAACAAAATCCTCGGCGACGACACAATCCGCATCACGGCTACCACCGTCCGCGTCCCGGTCCTGTACGGCCACTCCGAGTCCGTCAACATCCAGACGCAGGAAAAGCTCACGCCCGAGGAGGCGCGCGAGATTCTGCGCAAGGCACCCGGCGTGGTCGTGATCGACGACCCGGCCAATCGCCAGTATCCGATGCCCTTCCACACGGCACGGACCGACGGGACGTACGTCGGCCGTATTCGCGAGGACTTTTCCATCGAGAAGGGCCTCAACCTTTGGGTTGTCTCCGACAACATCCGCAAAGGGGCGGCGCTGAACGCAGTTCAGATCGCCGAGCAGCTCATCGCCGACGACCTGGTACGGGTGCCGTAGCCGCTATGTCGATCTTGGTGCAGAAGTACGGCGGGACCTCACTCTCTTCGCCGGAGCGTCGTGCCCAGGTCATTGGGCACATCCGGCGGGCGCGCGAGGCGGGCTACCAGGTTGCGATCGTCGTCTCGGCCATGGGGCGCCGGGGCGAGCCGTACGCCACAGACACGCTCCTGGACCTTCTGCGGTCCGATCGCGGCCCAGTTCACCCGCGCGACTATGACATGGTCTTTGGCTGTGGTGAGCTGATCTCGTCGGCCATGATGGCACACCTCCTCAAGCGCGAGGGCATCGCGGCCATCGGCCTCTCGGGAGCACAGGCCGGGATCTACACCACCGCGCGGCATGGCGAAGCAGAGATCGTGGAGATAGATACGGCACGCCTGCACGCTCACCTGTCCCGCGGCGAAGTGCCAGTCATCGCAGGCTGTCAGGGAGTTGACCCGGCCACGGGTGACATGACCACCCTGGGACGTGGTGGCAGCGACACCTCGGGCGTCGCGTTGGGGGTCGCCCTACACGCCGAGAGAGTCGAGATCTTTACCGACGTCGAGGGCGTGGCGCGCGCCAACCCCCGTGCTGTGCCCGTCGCTCGATTCCTGCGGCAGATCAGCCACGCCAAGATGCTCGAGTTGGCACGCTTTGGGGCGGGTGTCGTTCACCCCCGCGCGGTGCGCGCCGGACTGGACGGGCACGTGCCCGTCGTCGTGCGCTCGACCTTTTCCACAGGGCCCGGCACGCTGATAGGCGATGTCGCGGACGAGTACCCCGTCCTGGGCATCGCCTCTCTCGGCCCTTTCCGGACCGTGGCGCTGGATGGCGCGCGCGTCGGGCCCAACCTCCGGCTGGAGTGGGAGCAAGCTAGGCTGGTGATGAGCCTGGTCGACGCTGCCGGCGCTGCGCTGATCCTTGGCGCGGCCACCGGCAGGGAGGAGGAGCTCCGCACCCTGCAGGCGCAGGTGGGGGTGCGCAGCGACGAGGTCGAGGGGGAGCAGACTTGGGTCTCAATGGTGGGCGACTCGGATGCGATTGGAGCCGCGCTGGGACCTGCGCTGCGCCTGCTGCAGGACAAGGGGATTGGCGTCCTCTATCACGAGCTTGCCCCACTGCGCGTTACGTTTGTCGTCGCAGCGCACGACGAGAGGCACGCCGTACAGGCGCTCTACCAGGAATTCATGGGAGGCTAGCATGGATCACGATCTCTTTGGCTGGCGGGCTCGCATCGGCATCATCTACCCGGCGTCGGGCCTGGCTGATATGGAGTATTATCGGCTCTGCCCACCGGGCGTCTCGGTGCACATCACCCGCTCGAGCATGCCCGATGAAGGCGCGGTGACACTCGAGCACATGACGGCCGTGGCGGGCGGCGAGCACTTCGAGCAGCTGGCTGCCGACCTCGCCACGGTGCGACCGCACAGCATTGCCTGGATGTGCACTTCAGGGAGCTTTAGCCGGGGACCTGCCTGGGATGCCGAGCTGCGCAAGACGTTGGCCACTCACGGTCGCTGTCCGGCGACCACCACATCGACCTCCCTCGTCGCCGGGTTCGGGGCGCTGGGAGTGCGAAAGGTGGCCCTTGCCGCGCCCTACGAGCCCCGTCTCTGCGACAAGCTGGTGCAATACGTTCAGCACTTTGGCTTTGAGGTGACCAACCTCGTCGGCCTTGGCCTCACCCTGGACTGGGACATTGGCACGCTGGGACCGATGGCCCTCCGCGACCTGCTGCACAAAGCGGACACGCCCGATGCCGAGGCTCTCTTTGTCAGCGACACCGGCATCGTGCTGAGCCCCATCGTGGAGGCTCTGGAGGCCGACTTCGGCAAGCCTGTGTTCAGCGCCAACATGGCGACGATGTGGCACTCGCTGCGGTTGGCAGGCGTTCGGGAGCCGCTGCCGGGACGAGGGCGCCTTTTCGCGACGCCGCTGTAGTGGCGCGCCGCTTCAAGAAGGCCCAAGACAGGAGCTGGTATTGAGAAGGCAGGATACGGACGTCCTGGTAGTCGGCAGCGGCGGTGCCGGGCTCTACGCGGCCATCGAAGCTGCGGCGACCGGAGCACACGTCTCGATCTGGGACAAGGGGCTTGTGGCCAAGAGCGGCGGCACGGTGGGTGGTGCCGGGCTGGCAGCGGTTGGGCCCTGGAGCGTGGCAGGAGACGGCACGGACGTGCACCTGAGTGACACTCTCCACGGCGGCGCCTTCCTGAACGACCAGCGGCTGGCGCGCATCCTGGTCGAGGAGGCCGAGCGGCGCGTCGTCGAGATGGAGGGATGGGGGCTGCGCTTTGACCGGCGGCCGGACGGGCACTACGTGCTCGATATCGCCGGCGGGCACACCTTCCCTCGCCTGTTGGCCATCAGCGACCGTGTTGGCCTGCAGATGAGCAAAGTACTGGGCCGGCGGCTGCTGGGCCAGGTGCGGATCGAGCAGCGCTCGGACATCCTCGCCACGCGGGTCCTAACCCGCCAGGGCCGTGCCGCAGGGGTGATGGGGATCGACCTGGCTGCGGGGGAGGTTGTGCACATGCAAGCCGGCGCCATAGTTCTCGCGACCGGCGGAGTGGGCCAGCTCTACCCCGTGACCAGCAATCCGGTGCAGTGCACCGGCGACGGCCTGGCGCTCGCCTTGGGGGCCGGCGCCCGGCTTGTGAACATGGAGCAGGTGCAGTTCTACCCCAGCGGCCTGGTCTACCCTCCCTCCCTGCGCGGCTTTATCCTGGGCGTACAGGAGTACGCCAAGCTCTACAACGGGGCAAATGAGCGCTTCATGGCCCGCTACGAGCCGGAGGTCCTCGAGAAAACCACGCGCGACCGACTGGCGCGCGCCATCCAGGCCGAGATAGCTGCCGGCCGTGGGAGCGAGCACGGGGGCGTCTGCCTGGACGCGACGACCGTCCCCGAAGAGACGTTCCGCAGCTTTGAGCATGAGTACGAGCTGTGCAAGAAGCGCGGCTTTGATCTGCGGCAGGTCCGTATGGAGGTCGCCCCGGCCGCCCACTACTTCATGGGAGGCGTGGAAATCGACGCCGACGGGTGTTCGAACGTACCCGGCCTGCTGGCGGCCGGCGAGGTGGCTGGTGGGGTACAGGGAGGCAACCGGCTCAGCGGCAACAGCCTGGCCGACATTGCCGTCTTTGGAGCCCGTGCCGGCGCATCCGCAGCCCGCTACGCGTGCGTAGCGGGCCGCGTGGCTGCCGATGCGGAGCAGGAGGTCCAAGAGGAGGCACGCCTGCTCGACCTGCTGCGACGTGGCGGCGGCTCGCTCACGGCGGCCGACGGCAGGCAGATGCTGCGTGAGCTGATGTGGACGGGCATGGGCGTCGTGCGCAATGCCGGCGGCCTCGCGGCGACGCTTGCTGCTCTGGACGGGATGTCAGCAGACGTCCTGCCCCGGATCACCATCGCCAGCACCTCGCTGGTCCACAACCGGAGCATGGCCGCCTACCTGGAGCTCGAACAGATGGTCCTCGTAGCAGGCACAATGGCCCGCGCCGCACTCGCCCGGCGCGAGAGCCGCGGCGCGCATTTCCGCGACGATCATCCGGTCCCGTCAGAGGCTTGGCCGCCGTCCTGGACCGTCGTGCGCCAGGAAGGAGAGTCACTGTCGGTGGCACTCAATCCACTCACGGACGTCCAGGTCCGCGAGCTGAGCCCGGAGCGCGAGCCATGACGCACACTTTCCAGGTACGAATCGAGCGTTTCGATCCCACGGTGGATGCAGGACCCGAGCTCCGGGACTACGCCGTCCAGTACCATCCCAGCATGACCCTGCTCGAGGCCCTGCAGGAGATCCAGGACCGCCAGGACGGCAGCCTCGCCTTTCGCTCCTCGTGCGGCATCGCCAAGTGCGGGAGCTGCGCCGTCACCTTGGACGGCAGGGCCGTGCTTGCCTGCCAGACCCAGCTCGACGGCCGGGACATCCACGTTGGCCCCCTGCGCAACGCCCCGTTGGTCAAGGACCTGATCGTCGACCGCGAGCGGGCCGTCGGTCACCAGGTCGTGACCGTCGAGGCGGAAGCGCAGGCTCCCGCCTCTGGGGTGGCGCTTGCAGCCCACCAGGAAACGGCGGCTGACTACGCCAACCTGAGCCGCTGCATCGGCTGCCTGGTCTGCGATGATACGTGCCCGGTCCTTTCGGCACGCCGCGAGGACGCATTCCCGGGCCCGGCCTGGCTGCCCACCTCGCTGAGCTCTGGGATTGGGGTCGAAGAGAGGAGGGCAGGGCAGGCCTTTCGCTGCCTGCTGTGCGGTGCCTGCGCTGTTGCCTGCCCAAGCGGGGTCACGACAGACCGCTTCCTCGAGCTGGCCCGCCAGCGGGTTGCCGAGCGGGATCTCCTGCCCCAGCCATTGGCCGCACTCGACGGGCGCATCGAGCAGTCGCACAACATTTCGGGCGAGCCCAACGAGGGACGGCTGCTCTGGGCCGGCAACCTCGCCCACCCGCCCCTCGGCATCGGCCGCAGGCACGCGGAGGTCGTGTACTTCGTGGGGTGTGTCAGCAGCCTCTTCCCGCGAAGCTACAGCGTGGCCCAGTCCTTCGTGCAGATCCTCGATCGGGCGGACATCGGCTACGCGTTGCTCGGGGAAGAGGAGTGGTGCTGTGGGTACCCGATGGCGGTCAGCGGCGAGCTGGAACGGGCCCGGGAGATGATGCGCCACAACCTGGAGGCTGTGCGGGCAACGGGCGCCCGGTACCTGGTGAGCACCTGCCCCTCCTGTTACCACTTCTGGAAGCATGTCTATCCGGAGATACTGGGGGAAGAGCTCGGCTTCACCCCCGTGCACTCAACGCAGTACCTTGCCAGCCTCCTGGAAAACGGAAAGCTGCCCCTGCGGGACGGTCTGCCGCGGCAAGTCGTGACCTACCATGATCCGTGTGACCTGGGGCGCAAGGGGGGAGAATACGACGCTCCCCGCCGCATCCTGGCACGCCTGCCCGGCGTCGAGCTGAGGGAGATGCCGGAGAACCGCGAGCATTCTCTCTGCTGTGGGGGCGGCGGCAACCTCGAGACGGTGGACGCGGAATTGGGCGGGGCGGTGGCTCGCACACGGGTCCGGCAGGCAGTCGATACCGGTGCGGAGACGATCGTCTCCGCCTGCCAGCAGTGCGAGCGCACGCTATCGCGGTCCGTTCGGGCGGAGCGGGTCCGGATTCGGGTCAAGGACATCGGCGAAATGGTGCTGGACGCACTCGAGTAGCTGGAGAGGAGGCACAAGATGTCTTGGCGAGCGAGGCTTGGTATCATCTATCCGGCCGACGGGGCAATCGACGACGAGTTCTGGGGCTTTGTGCCCAAGGGGGTGACGGTCCACATCACGCGCTTCTGGGCGCCCGACGACCAGCGCGTCGAGGTCTTTGAGGCCCAGGCCGACAGCCTTGACATCGACCACGCGGCCGGCTACCTGATGGCCATCCCTCTCGACGCAATCGCCTATGCCTGCACCTCGGGAAGTTTCATCCGCGGCCTAGGAGGCGACCTGGAGATCATCGAGCGGATGGAAAAGGCCAGCGGTGTGCCCTGCACGACGACCTCCACGGCCCTCGTGCGCGCGGCCCAAGCCCTGCAGGTCAAGAGGCTGGCCGTCGCGGCACCCTATCCCGCCCCTGTGACAGAGCGGCTCAGCACGTTCTTGGAGCAAAACGGCTTCGAGGTCACCTCGATCAAGCTGCTCGGCCTGGCTGAGGGCATCTACCTCCAGCCGGTGGGGGAGGCGTATCGGCTCGCCAAGGAGGCCAACACACCCGACGCTGAAGCAGTGATCATCAGCTGCACCAATTTCCGCACGCTAGAGCTGTTGGACGCAATGGAGCAGGACCTTGGGAAGCCGGTGATCGGGGCGGTGCAGGCGACCGTCTGGGACTCGCTGCGGCTCGCCGGTGTACACCCCCGGTGCGAGGGGTTGGGCGCCCTGTTCCGGCTGGGGCGTGACTTGGGAACGCTGGGTTAGGCGGGGGCGCCCAGGTAGCTCAGCGCGGCGCGCACGTGCAGCTCCACCCCCAGCCTGAGGGCCGCCTCGTCGATGTTGAAGCGGGGGTGATGGTGAGGGTAGCGGGCGCCCACCGACTCGTTGCCGCTTCCGAGAAGGAAAAAGACACTCGGCACTCGGCTGGAGAACTCGGAGAAATCCTCCCCGACCGTGGCCGGGCTGCGTACGATCTTGGCATCGTCCCCCACCACTTGCAGCGCTGCCGGCCTGACCATCTCGGCCAGCGCCGCATCGTTGACCACGGCGCGGTGGCTTGACAGGACGGCGAGCTCGTAACCGGCGCGGTGGGCCTGGCAGACGGCCGCCACGATCCGTTCCATGCGCTGGCGCACGTTTTCCAGGGCGTTCGCATCGTCCTTGTGCAGGTACCGTGCGGTCCCCTCCAGCACAACCAAGTCAGGAATGATGTTGCTTGCCGTGCCTCCCTGGACCTTGCCGATCATGAGGATCGTCGGCTCCAGGGGATCGAGCTCACGCGTCTGTATCATCTGGAGGGCCTGTACGACATTCGATGCGCACAGCACCGGGTCAACGGCCTGCTGCGGGTATCCGGTGTGCCCTCCCTTGCCCCGGATCGTGAGCGAGAACTGGAACATGCCCGCCATCACCGGCCCTGTCCAAAGGCCGACCACCCCCGTCGGCAGAGCCGGCCAGAGGTGCATGCCCATGCAGGCGTCGGCAGGGTGATCGCACAGCAGCCCATCCTCAATCATGGGCAGGGCGCCCTCGTTCTCTTCGTTGGGCTGGAAGACGAATACGATCTTGCCGCACAGCCCGGCCCTCAGCCCGCTCAGGACCTTGGCCGCCACCAGCAGCATGGCCGTATGGCCGTCGTGCCCGCAGGCATGCATCTTCCCGGGATTGGCAGAGCGATACGGCAGGTCGTTCTCCTCCTGCACCGGGAGGGCATCCATGTCGGCGCGCAGGAGCAGGGTCGGCCCGGGCATGCTGCCTCGCAGTTCCGCCACAACGCCGGTCGTGCTCCTGCGCTCCGGTTCCAGTCCGCACGCCAGTAGGTAGTCGGCGACGCGCTGCGACGTGCGCCACTCCTCGAAGCCAAGCTCAGGGTATTGGTGGAAGTCGCGCCGCAGGGCTACGAGCTCCTCCTCAAGAGACAGAACTTTTGTGCGGACCTGCATTGCGCGCTACCCCTTGATGATCAGTTCCCTCGGCACGTCTGTGAGCAGCTCGTGCCCCGTCTCCGTGACGGCCACGGACTCGCTGATCTCAAAGCCCCAGGTGTCCATCCAGATCCCGGTGATAATGTGGAACGTCATGCCAGGCCGGAGGACAGTGCGGTCACCAGGGCGCATGCAACAGGTGTGCTCGCCCCAATCTGGCGCGTAGCCCAGGCCCATGGCGTAGCCGCTGCGCGATTCCTTCTTGATGCCTGTGTGCGCGATAGCCCGGCGCCAGGCCTGATCAACCTCCTCGCAAGTCACCCCGGGACGGATGGCAGCCAACTCGGCCGTCAGCCCGTCAATCGTCCACTTGGCCGTGTCTGTGAGCCTCTTCGGCGGCTTCTTGCCCAGGTACATGGTGCGTGACAGGGGGCAGTGATAGCGCTTCACGCAGGCAGCCAGCTCCAGGTTGATGGACATCTCGTCGGAGAATCGGTCGTCGGTCCAGGTCAAGTGGGGAGCCGAGGCTTTCTCACCCGGGCAGATCAGCGGCGGGAAGCTCGGCATATCACCGCCAAACTCCTGCGTGCCCGCAGCCTGGGTGTGCAGGATGGCCGCTGCCACGTCGCACTCCCTGGCTCCCACCCGGATCTGGTCCACTGCGGTCTCCATCACCCTCTTCATGATCTGGCCGGCTTTCCTCATCAAGGCAATCTCTGCCGGCGACTTGACTCCGCGAACCCACGAGACCAGCAGCCGCGCATCGTCGAATGTGGCATCCGGGAGGCTGCCGACGAGCACCTCATAGGAGCGTGGGGTAAAGTGGGGCGCGTCCATCTCGAGCCCGATCGGCTTTGCGCCGAGGCCCCGCTCCTTCATGACGGAGGCGAGGAACTGCATCGGATGCTTCAAGCGCGTCTGAACGAGGTCTTCGGGATAGCCAACCAGGTTCTGCGGCGAGAGCCATGTCGTAAAGCGTGCACAGGCTGTGTCCATCCTGCGGCTGAACCAGAAGGGCTCGTCATCCTCAAGGCTCACGACCACTGCCTGCTCGACATAGTAGGAGATGGCATCGTAGCCCGTCAGGTAGTTCATGTTGGCCGGGTCGGTGACAACCAGTACTTCCAAGCCGGCCTTCTCCATGCGATCCTTGGTGCGGTTCAGCCTCTCGAGGTACTCACTCTTGGCGAAAAGCGTCATCTCTGGGCTCCTCTCATTGGCGCGTCTCTGGTTGGGTGTGGCTTGTCACCAAGCCAAAACCTGTATCACAGGCAGGTGGTTTTGTCAAGCAGCGCGCAGGCAGATGGGCAGCGAAGTCGCGTCCGGCACGGCCCTGCCGCCGGCTGGCAGGGCCGCATCCCATGTGTGCCGGCTAGATCTGGTACAGCTCCCCGTACTTGCTCCGCAGGTAGTGGATGTAGGGCTCGATACGCATCGGCCCGCCGGTGACCTGCTGCACCAGCTCAGACGCCGTAACCTTGTTGCCCAGGGAGTAGATCTTGTCTTTGAGCCAGCCGTGCAGGGTCCCGAACTTGCCCTGTGCGATCTCTGCCGGGATTTCCGGGCGCTCTGCAAGGGCGGCCTCATAGAACTGGGCGTTCAGGACGTTCCCCAGCGTATAACCCTGGAACAGGCCGCCCACCGTGCCGTAGTACCAATGCACGTCCTGCATCACTCCCTCGCGGTCGTTGGGGACCGCCACGCCAAGGTCGGACGCATAGCGCGCGTTCCACGCCTCCGGAAGGTCGCGGACGGCGAGCGCTCCCTGCAGCAGTGCCAGCTCCAGGTCAAAGCGGATCATCACATGCAGGTTGTAAGTCACCTCGTCCGCCTCCACGCGCGTGAGCGACGGCTTTACCCTGTTGATCGCCCGGTAGAAGGTGTCGAGCGGCACCTCGCCCAGCTGCGCGGGAAAGATCGTCTGCAGCTTGGGGTAGTAGTGCGTCCAGAAGCCCCGGCTGCGCCCGACCACGTTCTCCCAGAGCCGAGACTGGCTCTCGTGAGCCCCCGAGGAGCACCCCCCGGCCAGAGGCGTGCCTTCGTAGGCCGGGTTGCTCCCCAGCTCGTAGAGGGCGTGGCCGGCCTCGTGAAAGGCACTGAAGATCGCCTTGCCGAGGTGGCTCTCATCGTACCGCACCGTGAAGCGCACATCATCAAGGGCAAAGCGCGTGGTGAAAGGATGGGCCGCCACGTCCACCCGTCCTCGCTCCAGGTCAAACCCGAACGCCCGGACCACCTCATGGAAGAACGCCTCCTGCCCCTCCCTGGGGAATCCCAGGTGCAGGCACGAGTCATCTGCCGGCGGTTGCGCGGCGATGGCTCGCACCAGCGGAACCTGCTGCTCCCGCAGCCGCCCAAAGAGGTCGCGAAGCGTCGAGGCCTTGAGCCCGTAGTCTGCCAGGTCGATCAGAGGATCGGCGACGTGGTCGTACCCTGGGAAGAACTCGGAGTACTCGCGGCTCAGGTCGACCGACTTTTCCAGGAAGGGCCGGACGGCGGCAAAGTCGCTTCGCGGCCGGGCATCGGCCCATGCCGCAAAGGATCGGGCGCTGTGCTCCGCCTGGCGGACCACGAACTCGGCCGGGACACGCGTCCAGCGCTCGAACTCCCGCCGGGTGACTCGAATGAGAGCCGCCTCATCCGAGTCGAGTCCCAGTCCCTCGGCCCAGGGCTGCAGCCGGTCCAGCAGCCGGCCAATACCCGGGTCCGTGCGCTTCTCGTGGGCCAACCGGCTCAGGGTCGCCGATTGGCGGCCGCGTGCAGCTGCCCCCTTTTTCGGCATGTAGGTCTGCTGGTCCCAGCCCAGCACCGCACCCGCCTCGCCCAGATCATCGATCTCGAGCAGGCGCGCCTTTAGCTCTCTCAGTTCCTTCTCCACGGCTGTTGCTCCCTTCCCAGTGCTTTGTCACAGTGTGCCTGCACGGCACCTCACGGCTCCGGCGGGCCCATTCTATCCGCCCTGCGCGAATAGCACAAGCCCCCGGCCTCTTCCCGCCCCTCCGCCACAGTACAGGGCACAGTGCCGGTCGCCGCGGCAGCGGTGGGGCGCTATGCCCCCGACCCGACCGTATAGCCCTCCATGCGCGTGAGGAATTCGGGGTCTACCTCGGCGCCGTGCCCCGGCGTGGCGGGCAGGTCGATGCGGCCGCCCGTGTAGGTCACGCCGCCCAGGATCGGATCCTCCCCATGGCCGGTGTGGCCGTCCAGGTCGGCGTAGCGAAAGGCCGGCCGCGCGGACACCAGGTGGGCCATCGCGCTCAAGGCCAGGCGCGTCTCCCACATGCAGCCCAGCATGCAGGGGACCCCGGCCGCCTCCGCAACCGCGACGATGCGCAGCGCCTCGTGGATGCCGCCGCACTTTGCCAGTTTGATGTTGAACAGGTCGCAGGCTCCCATCTGGGCAAGGCGCAGTGCGTCGTGGGCATCAAAGAGCGATTCGTCGGCCATGATGGGGATGGGCGACGCGGCCCGCACCCTGCACAGCCCGTCGAGGTCCCAGCGGGGGACCGGCTGCTCGCAATACTCGATGCCAAGAGATGCCAGCTCGTGCAGCACCTGCACCGCCGTTGCGGCGTCCCAGCCCTGGTTCGCGTCGATGCGCAGAGGGACATCCGGGCCGACGGCGCGGCGTATCGCCTTGCAGCGCGTCACGTCCTCCTCGCGGCCGGTGCCCAGCTTGACCTTGACGGCGGGAAAGCCACGTGCCAACACATCGCGTGCCGCCTCTGCCATGGCCTCGGGCGAGTCCAGCCCAATCGTGTCGTCTGTCCAGAGAGAGCGCCTCTCCCCCCCCAGGAAGGCGTACAGTGGCAGGCCGGCATGCTTCGCAGCCAGGTCATGCAGCGCCATGTCGAAGGCGCTCTTCAGGGTGGGGTTGCCGGCCAGGAAACGATCCATCTCGGCCACTCGCGCACCGACCGCGAGCGCGTCCTTGCCCAGGAGGAGCCGCCCCAGCTCGCCGGCCAGCAGGAAAGCCGTGCCCTGCGTCTCGCCGGTCACGTAGCGCAGCGGCGAGCCCTCGCCCAACCCGTAGGCACCTCCCGCCGCGCGCACGCGGACGAGGACATTCTCCGCCCCCACAATGGTGCCCAGGGCAATCGCAAAGGGCTGCGAGCGCGGGATGGTCAGCTTCCAGGCATCGACTCCAACGATCTCGAGCATAGGGGACATCTCCCTTCCGGCCGCTTTGCCCGCCATTCTACCACACCTCGACCGCGCACAAGAGACGTGACCTCACGTTGGCCGGTCCCGGCCGCCCGGGACGGCAGAGGGGCTGCCCCGCCTACCGGGACAGCCCCCAAGTCTTCGCAGCCTGACGGCTCAGATTCGCTTATGCGCCATCACCCCCCTTCGGCCTCTTCCAGGAGGGGCGAGTGAGGTTCCGCCCTCGCCCCTCGCGATCTCTGGCTTCGGATGGGCATCACGCCCCGATGCTACAGGCCTCCCGTCCCGGTCGTATCCTCGTCGCCGTCCGGCTGCTCGCCGCGCCAGCCGCGGCCTGCGCCCTCCGGACGTTCCCACGTGGAGGTCAGACGATCGGACAGGGACTCCGTCTTCTCCCCCAGCTTGGCGTCCGCCTGTTCCTGGGTCAACGTGCCGTCCGCGACCTGCGCGTCGAGCTTTTCCTTCCACTGGGCCAGGTAGGCATCCACGATGATCTGGGTATCGACACCCTTCTCCTCCGCCAGGCCGGCGATGGTCTTGCCGTCGCGCAGCGCGGCCATCAGCTCCTCGCCGGTCATGCCCAGCTTCTCGGCTGCAACCGTCAGCAGGACGCTCTCTCCACCGAGTCCGCGGCCCATCCTGCCCATGCGGCCGAACCGTCCCGTCTCATCCAGGCGCTTTTGCATCCGGCTGGCCTGCTCCTGCGTGATCTCGCCGGTCGCTACTGCCTCGTCGAGGACCGTCTGTCTTGCGGCGGTGACGGTCTCTTCGTACTTCTCGACGCTGATGCCCAGCGCCTCAGCGATGGCCTCTTTGACCCGCTGGCCGAGGTCCAGGATGGCACTCGACCCAGTCTCGGCCTCCTGGGCGTACGCGACGGCACCGACCGTTGCCACCCCGAGGACGGCTACCATCGCGACGATAGCCGCGATCTTCCAACCCTGCTTCATAGGTCTCTCCCTTCTAGCTCTAGGTATTCCGCGCGCCTGCGCGGTCTGATTGTGATCATACCGGGAAGCTATGAAGATTTGGTGCAATTCCTTTGGAGACTTCGTGGAGCTCTGCCGGATGAGGGGCTTGGGCACTGCTCCAGATCGGTGCCGGGGCGGCGCGCGCTTCCAGTGAAATCGACGCCACCCACTCCGGCGCACAGCGGGCGGCGTCGCGACGGAGGAAAGCCTTACCGCCCGAGGGCGGCTCGACTTGCCTCACCCGATCCTGACGTGCGTCGGCCGGCGCTTGGGGGCCTTCAAACCTTGCTTCGCCGTGGTCAGCCCGCCGCGCCCTCCGGTCCGCCCGTTCGGGTGAAGCACGGCCGACTTGCTCAAGAGCATCGCGCGCACGATCGGCCGGAAGAGCTTGGCCAGGTGCCGCCGGACCCCCAGGGCGCGCTGCATGTCCCGCACATAGTCCTTCAGCGTGTGCCGCTGGTACCGGAGCAGGCGCTCGCTCTCCTCGGTATCGAGCCAGTCAGTGGCAAAGGGTACCTTCGTGAAGGCCTTCTCGGGAAGCATGCCCACTCCCAAGCCGTTGAGCACCGCCTGTGCGATCTCGCGGTAGTAATGCTGGCAGCGCGGCCCGCCGCCCACGTGCATGACCTTTCCCCAGACATGCGGGCTGGAGGCAGCGTTGGCAAAGGCCAGCCCCACGTCCCGCGTGTGGCAATACTCCATCCGGTTGTCCAGCGGCACCTCGAACATGGCGGCGTCCATCTTCATCGAGATGGGCAGCGTCGCCGCCAGACGCAATATGCACCACTTCAGCCCCGAGGCGCGCACCATCCTCTCGCACTCGATCTTGTGATGGGAATAATGCTCGGTCGCCACCAGGGGATCCGACACCTGCCTGGGCGGGGCCAGGTGTTGGGTCCGCCCGTAGACGTGCATCGACGAGGCAAAGACGATGCGCGCCGGCTTGCACTGGGCCTTGATGGCCTCCAGCAGGTTGCCCGTCCCGCCGACGTTGATCGCCCGCGCCCACTCAGGCTCCTTCTCCGAATCCACCCCCGTAGCCGACAGGCTGGGGATGATAAAGGCCAGGTGAATGACCACATCCTGGTCCTTGACCGCCTCCGCCAGGTCCTCCGGCTTGCGCAGGTCGCCCCACACCACCTCCGCCAAGCCGCCAAAGCGCTTGGCCGCCCGCTCGTTGGCCTTGGTCTTGAGGTCGAAGCAGCGTACCAGGTGCCCCTGCGCCAACAACTCCCTGACCGTGTTTGTGCCAATGTTGCCAAATGCACCCGTGACCAGTACTTTCATGTCGTTCTCCAAGGCTGGACCATGGACGCTGGGCCAAGATCAACCATCCTTGCTTGGTCAGTGGCCCGTCGTGTGTGGTCCGCGGTCCGTGGTCTGCCGTCTTTCATGCGTGGTTGGCAGGCTCTGGCTTGAGCCCTGCCAGCAGCGTCTGCATCCCTTCGCGCGCCACCTCACCCCAGTCGGCCCCCAATGGGTCCAATAGACCCATGGTGAGCAGTCCTATGGCAAAGGCCAGCAGGACCCGTGCGACCACGTCGGGCCTGACGACGCTGAGCTCCCCACGCTCGCTTCCATCTGCGATCATCCCAGCGAAAAAAGCCACGTAACGCCGGATCGGCACAGCGGTCGCCTGCCCAAAGACTGGGCTATGCGCGGCTTGCACCAGGAACTCCAGGAACATGGGCAGGCGGTCACCCGCCACCACGAAGACCCGCTGGATCATGCCGGTCATCACCAGCAGTCCCTCGGATACGCTTCCCTCGCCGTTGCGGGCCGCGGCCATCTGCACATCGACCTCTTTGAGCCACCGCTCAAGAAGCTCTAGGAAGACATCCTGCTTGGTGCGAAAGTGATGGTAGAAGCCGCCCTTGGTTACCCCGGCGCGCGCGCAGATCTCTGCCACGCCGGTGGCGTCGTACCCCTGGCGCGCAAAGGCCTCCAGCGCCACATCCAAGATGCGCTGGTGGGTCTCTTCGCCCCGGTGCTGCATGCTCATGGCCGCCTTCCGCAAAGCATACCGACTGGTCGGTATCATATCAGATCCGCCCATCCGTGTCAAACCGACCGGTTGGTATGCATCATACGCGGTTTCCGTTAAGTTAAAGACCTGGCAGGCGGGCGGAACCTGTCAGGTCTCCACAGCAAGACAGAGGGCCGGTCGGATGACCGGCCCTCCGCTGTCCCTGGGGTCAGGCGGATGCTCCCCGCTCTCACGGGATCCAGAGGTGCTGGCCGGCCCAGATATAGTTCACGTTCGAGATGCCGTTGGCATGGGCAATTGCCCACACCGTCGTGCCGTAGCGGGCGGCAATGCTCCACAGGGTATCGCCCCACCGGACCACGTACCAGAAGCCGTGGCCTCCCCCGCAGTCAGGATAGATCACCAACCACTGACCAGCATAGATGCGGTTTGGGTTGGCGATGTGGTTCCAGCTCTGGAGCTGCCCCACAGTCACGCCGTACCAGCGAGCGATCGAGTAGAGCGTGTTTCCGTAGCGTACTTTGTAGTAGGTCGGGCAGCCACATCCTGAGCAGGCCGATGCTTCTTTGGCGGGGACGGCGAGGAAAAGCATCAGTGCCAGCAGGGTGACAACGATGGCTTTCTGCCAAAGGGATGCGAACTTCATCGAGCGAGCTCCTTTCTCCTGAGCAACTCACCCAGGACCCAGACCGCCTGCCCGGCAGGCAAGTGCGCGAGCAGGCAACGAAGGCCGGCTGCACGGCCGCCCAGACCCCAGTGACGGCCTCATTATAGCACGGCGGCGCCGCGAAGTCAAGCAGCCGACCTCGCGCCTGCTACTCGCCATATCCCTCTGCTGCCCGCCGCATCTCCTCCGCGATTTCTGCCCGCAGCCACGCCGGCGATTCCACCACGCAGTCTGGCCCCCACGAGCGCAGCCACGGCTTCATCTCCTGTGCCATCGCCACCCGCACCCGCAGCCTGCACCCCCCATCGCCGCACGCCTCCAGCATCTGCGACGGGTGCCACACGCTCTCGCGCACGCGCCGCGTCACTGCCGGGCGAAAGCGCAGCACCACCTCCGTTTCCTCCCCGGCCGGCCCGTACATCACGCCCCACGCGTTGCCAAGCGCCGCCGCCCCGTCAAAGCCATCTGGCACCTCGAAGGTCTCGGCAGTCAGCTCAGCCCGGGTGACCCGCTCCAGCTTGAAGGTGCGCACCTCGCCGTGCGCGCTGCTGTACCCAATGGCATACGTCGAGTAGCCCGTGCTGGTCGGCTCCAGGAAGTAGGTCGATAGGATTGTCTCGTGCTCGACCTCGCTCTCCGCCGAGCGGTACCACGCCCGAACTTGGCGTCCCGTCGCCCACCCCAACAAGATCACCTGGAAGGCTCGCGTATACCCCTGGTTCTCCGGCCGGTAAGCCAGTGCCCGGATCGTGTGGTGGATGTGATTCGAGATAGCCTCCGGCATCGCTCCCGCCAGCTTCGCCAGCGCATTCACGATCACCGGGTTGTGCTCGTCGCTGTAGCGAGCGAGGAGGCGGGCTGCCAGGTAGAGCGCGCCCGCCTCCTGCAGATCAAAGTGGATCGGCGGCAAGTAGTAGCCGGACAGGATGCCGTGCTTCCCGTCGTTCCCTTCGGACCAGACGGGAATCCCCGTGCCCTCCAGGTCGAGCAGGTCCCGCTGGATCGTACGGGCCGACACCCCGCAGTGGCGGGCAATCTCGCGGGTGCTGAGTCCGAGGGGGCTGCGATACAGCAGGTGCACAATGGTCTGGAGTCGGGCGGCTTTGCTGTGGAGGGTATCCGGCATCTCTGTGTCTCCTTTCATCCCTTTGATCTACCTCAATCCTACCACAGGGATGCGACAAAACCTGTCGTTCTACCGGGCGGCCATGCGGGAAATCTTGACTTGGACGACCTAACGTCCATCCTACCACAGTGCCCGTTCGCGGGCAAGCGATTTGCCCGCGCGCTTCCCTGCCCGTGCCACCGGACCGTCCCCTCGTGGAGCGATGGAGCCGGCGCCTCGCCCCGCGCTTTTGACGACGCCTTGCCCTATCCTCGGCTCGCCGCTTGACCTGGGCCGGGTTGTGTGGTACATTTCCCTCGGCCGTGCTAGATGGGGAGCTGGCGGTGCCCTGTACCCGTAGAATCCGCCGTAGCGGGATCGAACTCCCCCTCGAGGGCTCGCGGCTGGTCGGGACTGCTGGATTAAGTGGCGCTGAAGGTTGGGTCCTGCGCGGCAGGAGCCCGTGAACCCCGCCAGGTCCGGGAGGAAGCAACGGTAAGCGATCTCTCCTGGGTGCCGCAGGGGTGCCTGGCCGGAGCAGGCTGGTCCAGAAAGCCGGGTAGCTCAGTTCGACAGGGGGTGCACGGCCAGTTCTTATCGAGAGCTGGGTGGGGCGATCCACCCGCCCGGTCGCAAGGTCGGGCGGAAGCGGCTCGGCCCCCCGGCTCGTTCATTTTTGGGCGCCGGGATTGCCATCCTGGGTGGAGCGAAGGATCTCGGTTGGAGGCAGAGAGAGGGACAGCTACAAAGCGCGCGGCCGGCCGCACTCCGGTCGTCGTCATCGGCGGTGGGCCAGCTGGGCTGTTGGCTGCCAGCCGGTCGGCCTCGCTGGGCGCCCAGGTTGTTCTCCTCGAGCGTACCGCGCTCCTCGGCACGAAGCTACGCCTGTCCGGGGGCGGTCGCTGCAACCTCAGCAACACCGCCCCAATCGACGCGTTCCTGGCCCACTTTGGACCCTCGTTCTTTCTGCGCAACGCCTTGGCCCGCTTCTCCTCTCAGGACCTGATCGCCTTCCTAGAGGCCCGGGGCGTTCCGGTACGCGTCGAGGCCGATGGTCGGGTATTTCCGGCCTCGGGCTCCGCACACCAGGTAGCGGAGGCGCTCATCCGGTACTCCGGCGAGCAGGGCGTCCGGGTCAGGACGAGCAGCCGGGTCACCGCTCTGATCCACGCTGAGGGTCGCCTCCAGGGTGTCCTGCTCGAGGGAGGCGAGACGCTCGCCGCCCGTGCCGCCATCGTCGCGACGGGCGGTGCATCCTACCCCAGGACGGGCTCCACCGGCGACGGTTACCGCCTCGCCGCTGCAGCCGGCCACACCATCGTGCCGGTCCACCCGGCGCTCACGCCCCTCGTCGTGCAGGGCTCTGAGCCGCGCGCCCTCGCCGGGCTCTCCCTTGCTGGCATCCAGGCACGCCTACTGATCGACGGCAGCGAGGTAGAGAGCGCGACAGGCGATCTGCTCTTCACCCACGACGGCCTCTCCGGGCCGGCGGTCCTTGCCCTCAGCGGCGCTGCCACCAGCCCAGCCGCTCAGGGCCTGGTCGAGGTCTCCCTCAACCTCTGGCCGTCGCTGGGCAGAGACGACCTGGACGCACGCATGACGCTGAGCCTGACCAGGTCGGGCAGGCGGGCAGCCCGCTCCTGGCTGAAGGCATGGGCACCTGCCAGGCTGGCCGACCTCCTCCTGCGGAGGGCGGCTGTCTCGCCGGCACGGCCCGCCTGTCAGCTCTCGGCCTCGGAGCGCGAGCGGCTGCGCCGGCTGCTCCAGGACCTCCGCTTCCTCGTCACCGGACACGGCTCATGGGACGAGGCGATGCTCACCGCCGGCGGCGTGGACACCCGCGAGGTCGACCCGCGCACGATGGGGTCCCGGCTCGTGGCCGGCCTCTTATTTGCCGGCGAGGTGCTCGACCTCCAGGCCGGCACGGGCGGCTTCAACCTCCAGGCAGCCTTCTCCACAGGCTGGGTAGCCGGCACGGCCGCCGAGCACCTCGCCTCCCGACCCCCGGCAGGCATGCTGTGCGATGGCCAAAGGGCAGCGGAGCCTGGCCAGCGCGCCGCCGTACCTCGGCCACCGTCCGAGCAGAGTCCCCATGGCAACTGAAGGCCTGGTCGTCCGGCGAATCTCGTGGGCGCTGCCTGTCTGGCTTCGCAGTCTGCTGGCCCTCACCCTGGTGGCCGTGCTGCTCTTTCTGCTGGCACTTGGCCTGCGCGCCACCCGGCTGTCGCTCCACATCGACGAGGACGGCGTCTCCACCCACCTTCACACGCACGCCCAGACAGTCAGCGCGGCTTTGCACGGCGCCGGTATTGGCCTCTATCCTGAAGATCAGGTCACCCCGCCCCTCGACGCGGCCGTCGAGCCCGGCATGATCATCCAGATCAAGCGCGCCATGCCGGTAGCACTGACCGCCGAAGGTCAAGTTCGCCAACTGCGGACCCATGCCGTGACCGTAGGTGACCTGCTGGCCGAAGCGGGGGTGCCGGCCGGCGCCGGTGACGAGATTCGGCTCAACGGTGCGCCCTCTTCCCCCGCTGCCCCCCTCGGAACGGGGGCGGCGGTCCGGCTGCGCCGGGCGCACACCGTCAACCTACGTTCGGGTGGAGGGCGCCAGACGATTCACACCACCGACGAAACCGTCGGCGAGCTGCTGGAGGACCACGGGATCGCCCTCTACCCCGAAGACCGAGTCAGCCCGGGCATGGGCGAACGGCTCCAAGAGGGCATGACGATCGTGATTGAGCGCTCGCTCCCCGTCAGGTTCGAAGTGGACGGCCGGACCCTCCGGGGGCGCACATTGTCCAAGACGGTGGCCCAAGCGCTCGCCGAAGCTGGCATCGCCCTGGTCGGCCAAGATGTCGTTCAGCCCGCGCTCTCGGCCCCCATCCGCTCTGCCATGACGATCCGCATCACCCGCGTCCGCGAGGCGATCGAGGTCGCATTCGAGGAGATCCCTTTCGTGACCATCTGGGTGGCCGATGCTGAGCTCGAGATCGACCATACCCGCCTGGCGCAGGAAGGCCAAGAAGGCATGTTCAAGCGCCGCTATCGCGTGCGCTACGAAGACGGCCAGGAGGTGGGACGCGTCCTGGAAGATGCCTGGCAAGAGCAGGCGCCGATCACCAAGACTCTTGCCTATGGCACCAAAATCGTCGTCCGCACCCTCGAGCTGGCCGACGGGACAACCCTCGAGTACTGGCGCAAGATGCGCGTCTACACCACGTCCTACACGGCGGCCTCATGCGGCAAGCCGCGTACCCACCCGCGATATGGCTATACCCGATTGGGTTGGTGGCTCACAAAAGGAGTCGTCGCCACCGACCCGACGGTCATTCCACTCAAGACCAAGCTCTGGGTGCCGGGATATGGGCTCGCGCGGGCGGGCGATACCGGTGGCGGCGTGAAAGGCAAGTTCGTCGACCTGGGCTTTGACGAGTGGAACTATGAATCGTGGCACTGGTGGACCGACGTCTACCTGCTGACGCCTGTGCCGCCGCGGTCAGAGATCCGCTGGGTCCTGCCCGACTGGCCGAGGTATCCAGACAGGAGGCGATAGCCGCGCCAGCTAGCACGGGGCCGGTGGCCAGCGCGCCCCGGCATCGGGAGGCGGGCCAAGGGCCGCCTCCCGGGAGCCATCTAGCAGCACCGCGCACGCCGGACAGAGGTTTGGGCAATTGACCGACCAACCCAGCGTCCCATCGCTCCTTCGGTCGCACGGGCTGCGGCCCAACAAGCGCCTGGGCCAATCGTTTCTGGCCGATCCGGTGCTGCTGGCCCAGATCGCCGGTGCCGCCGAGCTGCAGCCGGCGGACCTCGTGGTCGAGGTCGGCGCAGGGCTGGGCACCCTCACCCGGGTGCTCGCCGAGCGCGCCGGACGCGTCATCGCGGTCGAAATCGATCGCAGCGTGCTCCCGGTCCTGCACGAGCAGCTGCGCAGGTTCCCGAACGTAGAGGTCCTTGCCGGCGATATCCTTGAGGTCAGCTTACCCGGCCTCACCCCGCACGGCTACAAGCTCGTCGGCAATGTGCCCTACTACATCACCTCGGCGATCCTGCGCCACTTCCTGGCACGCGAGCCGCGCCCCAGCCTGATGGCCGTGACCGTCCAGCGCGAGGTGGCCGAGCGGATCGTCGCAGGGCCTGGGGAGATGAGCCTCCTGGCCGTCTCGGTCCAATTCTATGGCCGGCCAAAGATCGTGGCGCGCATACCGGCCGGCGCCTTCTTCCCTCCGCCCGAGGTCGATTCGGCCGTCCTGCGCATCGACGTCTTGCCCGAGCCAGCGGTGTCCGGCGTCGACGAACAGGCATTCTTCCGCGTAGTCCGCGCAGGCTTCGGCCAAAAGCGAAAGACTCTGCGCAACGCCCTGCGCGCCGGTCTGGCCCTCGATGCCGCGGCAGCCTCTCTCGTTCTGGGCGCTGCCGGCATCGATCCCGAGCGGCGGGCCGAGACGCTCAGCCTTGCCGAGTGGGGAGGGATCGTCCGGGCGTTCTCGCGTTTCTAGCTCTCCCGTCCACCGGCCGGCGCCCCGCGAGCTGCCAGGCCGGCAGTCCGGCGGCTTGACGATAGCGCGCTCACTCTACGCGGCTGCCTCTCCTGATCTCTGCCAGGACCTCCGCCGCCCTGTCTGGCCGGACCCTCCGCTCGGACACCATCTGCTCCGACACCGCCTGCACCTCCTCGCCGCTCGCACCCGCGGCGATTGCCACCTGGCGAGCGTGGAGCGCCATGTGCCCCCGCTGGATGCCTTCGGTGGCCAGGGCCCGCAGAGCTCCCATGTTCTGTGCCAGTCCGACCGCAGCCAGCACCTGGGCCAGCTCCTGGGCCGTCCTGGCTCCCACGATCTTGAGCGCCGCGCGTGCCCCTGGGTGTGCCCGGGTGGCCCCACCCACGATGCCGGCGGCCATCGGCAGCTCAATCGTCCCGTACAAGGCCCCTCGCGCCCCTCGTGTCCAAGTGGAGAGGCTCGTGTAGTGCCCGCTCCGGGCTGCATAGGCATGTGCCCCGGCCTCGATCGCCCGCCAATCCTGGCCACATGCCAACGCCACGGCATCGATGCCGTTCATGATCCCCTTGTTGTGGGTGGCAGCCCGGTAGGAGTCCACCGCCGCCAAGGCATACGCCTCGACGATCCCCTGCGCCACCTGCTCGCCCGAGAAGTCGTCGAACGCCAGCAGGTCGGCGGGAATGGTGCACGACGCGCCTGCCAGCCGGCGGTCGGCCAGGTTGGACAGGATGCGCAGGTGGGCGCGCCCGCCCGTGATCTCCTCGACCACCGGCGCCAGCGCCTCGAGCGCGGTGTTGACGGTGTTGGCTCCCATGATGTCGCGCACGTCATACAGCAGGTGCAGGACGAGCATCGGCCCGGCGGGAGACTCGTCAAAGAGCCGCACCTCAATATCCCGCGCGCCTCCGCCCAGCGATGCGACGACCGGATCGGTGCGCGTCGCCAACTCCAGGAGCCGCTCCCGTTCGCCGAGGAGCGCCGCGCCCGCCTCGTGGAGATCGGACAGCCCAAGCACCTGGATCTGCCCGATCATGACGGGCTCTGTCGAGGTCGCCCGGAACCCCCCGGCGTCGCGCACGATCCGCGCCATGTAGCTGGCGGCTGCCACCACCGACGGCTCCTCGATGGCCATCGGCACGAGATAATCGCGGCCGTTGATGAGAAAGTTGGGGGCGACCGCCAGGGGCAGCTCATGCAGGCCGACGACGTTCTCGATCATCTTGTCCGCGCGGTCCTGCGCCAACCCGCCGCCCAGCGCTTGGCGATCGGCGTCGTCCAGGCCGGCCCACTCGGCCACCCGGGCAGCACGCGCCTCCACGCTAAGAGCATAGAAGCCGGGCAAACGAGAGCTCTTTGTCATTCCTGACCTCCGAGTCGCGGGAGCCAGCACGGGCCGCGGGGCCGTGGCGCATGCGCCGCCCTCGGCCTATCGTCCGGCTAGAACAGGGCAAACGCCTCCACCGCTCGCTCGACGAGCGGCAGGAAAAGCTGGGGGCACACCCCGAGCCCGATCACCAGTGCCGCAGCGAGCACGACCAGAGCCGAGCGCACGACCGGCTGCTTGCCCATGTCGTCCCGCGGCTCGTCGCCCAGCATCGCCGCGAGGGCGCGCAGGAGACCCACCACGATGCCCGCCGACGAGGCCAGGAGCAGCAGCGCCCAAGGCCAATGCGCCTCGGCTACTGCTCGGATGGCCCCCCAGTGCGTAGCGAAACCGGCGGTCAGCGGAAACCCCGCCAGCGCAAGTCCGCCGATCGCGAAACCTGCAGTGTGGATCGGAAGCCGTCGCGCGGTCCCACGCAGTGCAGCCAGCTCATCGGAGCCTGCGCGGTGCCTCAGCAATGCCAGGCACGCTCCCATGAGGAGTAGGGGTGTGGTGCGATTCACTGCGTGCTGCAGCCCCAGCACCAGCGACTGGCTTCCACCGCTGCCCATGGCGAGCCACAAGATGCCCACGTCACAGAGCGCTGCATATCCAAACAGCCGCCCCAGGTCGCGCTGCACGGCCGCCATCAGCCCACCTGCCACGGCGGTGACCAGCCCGGCGAACTGCACGACCTCCAGGAGTTTGCTGTCCTGGAGCATCCAGGGCGCTTGTCGCAGGAAGAGCGCGGCCAGGTACAGCGCCATGGCCTGGCTGACCGACATGACCAAGGCCGCTGCCAGCGGGGGAGCACCGGCGGTCAGCGCCGGCATCCAGGTCCCGAAGGGAAAGGCAGCCAGCAGCATTCCAAACCCAAGCCCGGCAGGCAGGAGCGCCATGCGCACCATACCCACGCCCTCATCGCCCGCCTGCCCCTGCGCCGCCAGCCACGCCGCTGCAAGGAGCAGGGGTGCCGCCAGCAGGGTGACGAGGAAGTACCGGTCCCCGCCCCGCACCGGTCCGGGCTTCTCGCCCTGCATCAGGAAAAGAGCAGGCGTCGCACCCATCACCAGCACCAGCACCCCCAGCTCAAAGCTCGGCAGCAGGGCAACCAACGCATAAAAGCTCAGCAGGATCAGGCCAAAGGAGAAGAAGAGCCGGCCCTGCCTCAGGCGCCACGCAAGGAGGAAGGCCGCGCCAGCCATCCCAAAGACAAGCGCCAACCATGATTGGCCGGCCGCATCGAGCATCAACGTGCGCCCGGCGATGACCACCGGACGGCCGAATGCCACTTCCTGGCCCAGCACATAGGCCGACCGGTCCAGCGGAAGCTGCCCGCACAGCACCGCAAGCCCCGCGCTGGCCGCAGCCGCCACCAACATCGAGGCAGGCGCCCACCGCCGCAGCAGAAATGCCAGCAGCGCAGCCAACGCCGGGATAGCCAGCAACAGGATGGGGCCGGGAAGCGGAGTCATCCTTGCGCCCGGCCCCCTGGGCTGCCGGACCCCACCAGGTAGTGCGCGGCAACTAGGTAGGAAAAGCCCAGCGCTGCCAGCAGGTAGAAAGCACTCAAGAAGCCGACCAAGGCCAGGCTGGACTCGAGCGCGGCAAACACCAGGTCAAAGCCGGCCAGGAAGGTCATGCCGGCAAGCGCAGCCCGCAGGGGATGGCCGCTGAGCACCAGGCCGAGTATCCCCATGCCTGCCATCCAGAAGGCCATCAGTGCCAACCCCATCGGCACGGTCTCCAGCTTATAGTTCTGAAACACTAGCACCACCATCAGGACCACAAGCAGCGAGGCCAGCAGTCGCAGCGGAAAGCCGAGTGGCCCCGCCAGCCAGCGCACCTGCAGCCCAAGAATGTGCGGTCGCCCCTCCTCGTCCGCCTCGTCGCCGCCGGCCGGCACGTGGCGGGCGCTCAGGTAGAGGATCGCCGTCGCCAGGACACCCGTCAGGATCCGGACGACCACGAGCTCCACCTGTACGGTCCCCACCAGCGCCAGGCCCACCAGGATGTACTGGACTAGCAGCGCCGACAGCGCCACGCGCCAATCGGCCGCGACAAAGATGACCCACGCCGTCAGCAGCAAGCCGACCATGGCCGGTGTGCCCGTCAGAAAACCGAACAAGTCAGCAAAGACCTGCATTCGTCCTACTTGCTCAACGGGCAGCCAGATACAGGGCGCCCAGCGCAAGCACTACCAGGGCCCACCCCCACCAGCCCTCCCCTTCGCCTACGCTCCCGACCCAGTAGACGACGGCCAGCACCTTCTCTGCCAGCCACTCAGCCGGCCGCAGGGCTCCCTCAACGCTGACACCCCGTCGCAGGTGCAGCAGGAAGCCTTCCACAGAGCCGACGGCCTTAGCCAGCCACGCTCCTAGAAGCCACGGCAGCACGTAGAGGATCCCAACCCCCCAGGGCGATATCTCCACAGGCTGGAGGGCAGGCAGCCCCAAACGTCCCCACAAACTGGGCACCAGCCAGAGCGCAATGCTGGCCGCCGAAAGAAGCCCCATCATGCCCAGCGCCACCCATCCGGGGCGCCGGCCGCCTGCCTTGCATACGAGCTTTCTCCAGGCCAGGATCAGCCCTGCTGCAAGCAGCGCATCGGACACCAGATAGCCCGCCAGCGGCAGTGGCTGCGCGCTGGCCAGCAGGGCACCGTATGAGTGCCAGCGGCTCACGGAGCCGGCCGTCATGGGCACGCCTGCCAGCGACGCCAGCGCCACCCCCGGCAGGAGCACTGCTCCCCGCCTGGCCAACCAGGATGCCTTGAGTCTCTCCCATCCCTCACGGGTTCTGCTTTGTTGCGCCTGCCGAATGGCTGGGGGCTGCAAGCCCGCACCGTCGCCGGGCGCCGGCTGGGCGCGCCTGCCGAGCAGCTCCGCTGCCCGGCTGCGCAGGAGCTCTCTGCCCTGCGTCCACTGCCGCCGAATCCATTCGATCCAGGGCGCCACTGAGCTCGGTCCGCTCGACTGCTCCGCGTCCCACCAGATCGCCATGATCCCCAGTGCCGGCACCAGGCCGGCCAAGGGCCAGGGCGCAGCACCAGGGAAGAGCAGGAGAAACAGGAAGGCCGCTCCCACCTGCTGGACCGCGAGCGCGGTCCAGGTCTCAGCCCATGTCCCGGGCTGTGGCGGCACCCCGCCAGTGCTCCACGCCTGCCAACTCCCCGCGGCGAGCGCCAGCGCACTGATTGCGAGGAACCAGGGGGTCCCTTCCGGCGTGCCGCCCAGCGTCTGGGCACGGGCGACCAGCAGCACGCCCGCCCCCAGAGGCAGCAGGAGCGCTGCCGCGTGCTCTGGCGACTGAAGCCTGCGTGGGTGCAGTGGAAAGACCGCGGCGCGCAGCAGTCCCGCGGCAACGAGGAACGAGAGCACCTCGGGCGCAAAACCTTCCATCGACAGCGCCTGAGTCCCGATGCTGCTATCCATGCGGAGCGCTGCCAGGGTCAGCAGCCCTGTGGAGACTAGGCCGGGCGCGAGCATCCGGAGCCAGGTGAGCTGCCCCTGTCTTCCCCCCGAGGCGGACACGGCCAGGAGCGCGAGTCCCAAGTCCAGCAGAGCGCTGCCCAGCATCAACGTCACCAGGTTCGCCGCCAGCGCAATGACCAGCGCACCGGCTAGCAACACCAACGCAAGCCCTCGCCAGGTCGACCGGGAGGGCTGCGGCCCGCGTATCCCGACCGCGGCGGTCGTACACCATGCGGCGAGGATGATCCCTACCGCTGTGCCCAGTGGCGTCGGCCGCAGCGCCGGTGCGGTGCGCAGGAAGGTAAAGGGTTCCCAGGTCGCCCGAAAGCCAGCAGTGGCCTGCCCCAGCGACAAAAAAAGGGCGACTAAGGAGGCGACGCTCGCCGCCAGCGCCAGAAACCTGCCCAGCCATTGGGGCAAGAGCCTGCTCAACGCCACCACGAGCGTGGCGCCGGCAAGCGGCCACAGCGCTGCCTGCAGGGCGGCGGGTATGGTGCTCTGCATCGTCCCCGGTTCTGAAAGAGTCGCCGCCCCTGTCACAGGACGCCAGTCGGGCGGCGCCGGCCCATTCTAGCACACGTGGGTTGCCCGGGCAAGCACTGCGGAATCCGTTGACACCGCGGTGGCTTGATGCTAGAATCCGGGCGGGAGGGCGGTTCAATGAGACCCATCGTCGAGTGCGTGCCCAACTTTTCCGAAGGCAGGCGCCCCGGCGTGATCGACCGCATCGTCCAGTCGATGCGCGAGGTCCCGGGCACCCAGGTGCTGGACGTCCAGTCGGACCCCGACCACAACCGGTCTGTGGTGACAGCCGTCGGCTCGCCCGAAGAACTCGCCGAGATGGCGTTCCGGGGCATCGCCGCAGCCGCCCGCCTGATCGACCTCGATCACCATCGCGGCGAGCATCCGCGCATGGGCGCGACCGACGTCGTGCCCTTTGTCCCGGTGCGCGGCGTGACGATGCAGGAGTGCGTCGACTTGGCGCGCCGGCTGGGCGAGCGGGTGGGCCGCGAGCTGCGCATCCCAGTCTACCTTTACGAGGAGGCTGCCGTCCGCCCCGAGCGCCGCGACTTGGCACACATCCGGCGTGGCGAATACGAGGGGATCAAGGCCGAGATAGCGACCGATCCCAGCCGCCGGCCCGACTTTGGCCCGGCCGAGGTAGGTCCGGCTGGCGCAACCGCCATCGGCGCCCGCGCGCCTCTCATCGCCTTCAACGCATACCTCAACACCGCCGATGTCTTGCCGGCGAAAGCCATCGCCCGCGCCATTCGCGCCTCCAGCGGCGGCCTGCGCTGCGTCAAGGCACTGGGCCTCCTCGTCGAGGGCCAGGCCCAGGTCTCCATGAACCTGACCGACCACCGCCAGACCCCGATCCACCGTGTCGTCGAGATGGTCCGCAGCGAGGCAGCGCGCTACGGCCTCGCCGTCACCCGCTGCGAGGTCGTCGGGCTCCTCCCCGCCGGCGCGCTGCTCGACGCGGCCCAGTTCTACCTCCAGCTACAGGGCATGAGCCCCGGCCAGATTCTGGAGAACAGGCTCGGCGATGACGGCTAGCCAAAGACGCAGCTTGGCGCAAATCCCAGGTGCGCTGCACCTCTCTCCCAGCACACCCACGGCCCTGCCATGCCTCTGCTGATCGACGGCCACAACCTGATCGGTCGGTGCCCGGGTCTTTCCCTCAGCGACCCGGACGACGAGGAGAAGCTGGTGCGGCTGTTGGCCGCCTATGCCTCTCGCACGGGCAAGAAGGTCACCGTGGCCTTTGACCCCGGCGAGCCCACGAGCCTGCCGCGGACCCGCCGCCTTGGGGGTGTCGAGATCGTTTTCGCCGCCCCGGGCACCACGGCCGACGCGCTCATACTCCGCCGGGTCCAGCACGCCCGGCACCCGGCCGGCTGGACCGTCGTCACGTCGGACGTGGACCTGGCGGAGAGGGTCGCGCGCCTCGGCGCCCGGACGCGCAGCGCGCACGAGTTCGCCGCCGAGGCGTGCGCACGGGGCGCCGCCGCAGAAGAGAGGCAATCCGCGCCTTCGCCTGGGGAAGTGGAGGCGTGGCTGGAGATCTTCAAGACAAAGCGCTAGCCAGGGGAGGACGGAACATGGCGGACTACATTCTCGCACTTGACCAGGGGACCACCAGCTCTCGGGCGATTCTCTTTGACCGCAGAGGGCGCATCATCCAGGTGGCGCAGGAAGAGTTCTCTCAGATCTATCCCAAGCCGGGCTGGGTGGAGCACGAGCCCGAGTCCATCTGGGGCACGCAGCTGGGCACGGCCCGGCGAGCCCTGTCCGCAGAAGGTGTCCCTGCCGCGCGTCTGGCTGCCATCGGCATCACGAACCAGCGCGAGACCACCGTCGTCTGGGATCGCAAGACCGGCGCGCCTCTGCACAACGCCATCGTCTGGCAGTGCCGACGCACTGCCCCATTCTGCGACCGGCTGCGCGCTGAGGGCTGGGCCGAGCCGATTCGCGAGAAGACGGGCCTCGTCGTGGATGCCTACTTCTCGGGCACCAAAGTCGCGTGGCTCCTGGAGGAAGTGCCGGGCCTGCGCGCCAAGGCCGAGCGCGGCGAGGCGCTCTTTGGCACCGTAGACAGCTACCTGATCTGGCGGCTGAGCGGAGGCCGCCTGCACGTGACGGACGTCAGCAACGCCTCGCGCACGATGCTCTTCAACATCCATTCGCTCGACTGGGACAACGACATCCTCGCGCGCTTGCAGATCCCGCGTGCCATGCTGCCCGCGGTCCGTCCCTCATCCCAGGTCTATGGCACGACGGACTCAGACCTGTTGGGCGCCGAGGTGCCGATTGCGGGTGCGGCGGGCGATCAGCAGGCAGCCCTCTTCGGGCAGGCATGCTTTGCGCCGGGTCAGGCCAAGAACACCTACGGCACCGGCTGCTTCCTTCTCCTCAACACCGGGCAGGAGGCGGTAGCCTCCCGGCGCGGCCTCCTCACCACGATAGCCTGGCAGCTCGCCGCCGGCGCTCCCGTCACCTACGCTCTCGAGGGTAGTGTATTTATCGCCGGCGCGGCGATCCAGTGGCTGCGCGACGGCCTCGGCCTGATCACCCACGCCGCCGAGAGCGAGTCGCTGGCGCGCCAGGTGCCCGACACAGGCGGCGTCTACTTCGTCCCCGCCTTTGTCGGCCTCGGCGCTCCCTACTGGGATGCCTACGCCCGGGGGACGGTGGTCGGCTTGACGCGCGGCACCGACCGGCGCCACCTGGCCCGTGCCGCCCTGGAAGCCATCTGCTACCAGAGCCGCGACGTCTTGGAGGCGATGGCGCTCGACTCCGGCATCCGGCTGGAGTCGCTCAAGGCCGATGGGGGTGCGGCCTCCAACGATCTGCTGATGCAGCTCCAGGCCGACCTCCTGGGCGTGTCGGTGCACCGGCCGCGAGTGACCGAGACTACGGCCCTCGGAGCGGCCTACCTGGCAGGGCTCGCCGTCGGCTTCTGGTCCGACCAGGACGAGATCGCTGCCCAGTGGCAGGCTGGCGCGCACTTCGCGCCCCAGATGCCGGCCAACCGGCGCGATGCCCTCTATGCCGGCTGGCACCGCGCCGTCGAGCGCGCCAGGGAGTGGGCCGTCTAGCCGCCGCGCGCTCCGTACCGGGTCACGCGCAGTCTTGCACCACGCCAGCGCCGTCACTCGCCTCGCACACGTACACCGAGGCGGTGAGCCCGGTGACCTCGCGGTAGCACGCAGCCGTACGGGCAGCCAGTGCCTGCGCGGCATCTGCCTCGGCGAGCGCCACCGCGCACCCCCCAAAGCCGGCGCCCGTCATCCGCGCGCCATAGCACCCCGCCTGGTCGAGCGCGCTGCGCACCATCGCATTCAGCTCCGGGCTCGACACCTCGAAATCGTCCCGCAGGCTCTCGTGGCTGGCCACCATCAGCGCTCCGAGCGCGCGTGCGTCGCGCCGGCGCATCGCCGCGGCTGCGTCGAGGGTGCGTTCGTTCTCGGTAATCACGTGCCGCGCTCGGCGCAGGGTGATCTCGTCCAGCCGGCCCGGCGCATCCCCGGCGCCGGCCAGCTGCTCGGCGCTCACGTCGCGCAGCGCCGTAGCCCCAAGGACACGTGCAGCCCGGTCGCACTGTGCCCGGCGCTCGTTGTAAGCCGAATCGACCAGCCCACGCCGGGTCGAGGTATCCAGCACGAGCACCGCGGTCCCTGCCGGCAGGGGTACGGGCTCGCTCTCCAGGCTGCGGCAGTCGATGAGCAGCGCGTGTCCTGCGCGGCCCGCAGCCGAGATCATCTGGTCCATGATGCCGCACTTCACGCCCACCCACCGGCTCTCGGCCCGCTGCCCGAGCAGCGCCATCTCCGCCGGCGACCACGCAAGGCCTGACACCTCACAGAAGGCACGCGCCACCGCCATCTCGATCGCCGCCGACGACGACAACCCGGCCCCCACCGGCACATCGCCGGCAAGCACCCCTTCCCAGCCCTCGAGCGCATGGCCGGCATCCTGCATCGCCCAGGCAACCCCCTTCAGGTACTCGTGCCATCTAGGCCCGCCTCGCTCGAGCGAGTCGAGAAAGAACTGCGCGCAGTGCGGCATGTCAAGCGAATGGACGATCACCTGCCGGTCGGACCGCCGCCGCAGCGCAATCCAAACCGCACGGTCGATCGCCATGGGCAGCACAAACCCGTCGTTATAGTCCGTGTGCTCGCCGATCAGGTTGACCCGTCCGGGCGCCCGGACGGCGCACTCGGGCGCGCCGCCAAAGCGCTCGACAAAGCCGGTCCTTACCCGCTCTGCGCACCGCCTCCGCTCGCCTAGGTCCATCCTCTCATTGCTCCTTGCGCGCGGCCCCGTAGGCCGCCCTCCGGTCACCCGGCACCGTACGGATCGCCGCCAAAGAGAGCGAGCTCCCGTCGATCTGACGGGAGCTCGTGTCTCGTGACTCCTCGGGCAGGACTTGAACCTACAACCAACCGGTTAACAGCCGGCCGCTCTGCCGATTGAGCTACCGAGGAAAGTGCCGGCATTATACAAGGCCGCCCGGGCCGTGTCAAGTCCCATGGTCCCAGACGCAGGCACGCCCGCAGCTCGCCCCAGTAGCACGGTGCAGCCCATCGTGGGCGTTCACCCCGCCCGCAGCTCCCACTACCCGAGGTAGTCCCTCAGCTTACGGCTCCGCAGGGGATGGCGCAGCTTCCGCAGCGCCTTCGCTTCGATTTGCCGGATCCTCTCCCGCGTCACCCCAAACGCCTGGCCCACCTCCTCCAGCGTGTGCCCCTGCCCATCCCGAAGGCCAAAGCGCATCTCCAGCACCCGCCGCTCGCGGTGATTCAGCGAGCCCAAGATCGTACGCATCTGCTCGCGCAGGAGTTGCTTCGACGTAGCATCGTCAGGCTCGGCTATCGTCTCGTCCCGGATAAAGTCGCCCAGGAAACTGTCCTCCTCCGTGCCGACGGGCGTCTCGAGCGACATCGGCTCCATCGAGATACGCATAATCTGCTCGACCCGGTTCGCCGCACGGCGCAGCTTGCGCTCCCGGATGGCATCCAGGCGCTCGCCGCGGGCAAGTGTCGACATCATATAGTCCCGGTCCTCTTCCTCTAGCCCCACCATCGGCGCGCTCTCCGGGTCAAGCGCAATGTCTTCTGGGCTCGGGTCCCGCCCCAGCTCCTGCTGCAGGCGCCGCTGCGTCCTTACCAGGTGGCTGATCGTCTCCACCATGTGCACCGGGATGCGGATCGTCCGGGCTTGGTCGGCGATGGCGCGGCTGATGGCCTGCCGGATCCACCAGGTGGCGTAGGTCGAGAACTTGTAGCCCAGACGGTGATCAAACTTTTCCACCGCCCTCAGGAGACCGATGTTGCCCTCCTGGATCAGGTCTAGGAACGACATGCCGCGGCCGGTGTAGCGCTTGGCGACGCTGACCACGAGGCGCAGGTTTGCCTCTGCCAGCTGCTGCCGCGCCCGTTCGGCAGATTCCACCTCGGTTCGGAGCCGGGCAAGCTCCTCCTCCGGCAGCTCACCGTTCTGGCTGATTCGCGCTCTCGCCTCCACGCCCAGCGCGATCGCCTCAGCCAAGTGCCTCTCGTCGCCTGCCGACAGGAGCCCGACCCGCCCGATTTCGCGCAGGTACATACGCACCGGGTCGTTGCTGGGCAGCTCGCCGTCCAGCTCCTCGAGGAGCCGCTGCTCCTCGGCCTCGGCGATCTCGTCCTCGAGCGCCCTCAGGTCCTGGATTTTGGGCTCGGACTCGGCGTCGGCGGGCAGGGGAAGGTCAGCTGCTTGGAAGAGGTCCTGCAGCGCCTCGTCGGGGTCCAGGGCTTCCTCCTCGACGCCGACCTCGTCGGTCAGCTCATCGGGGTCTCGCGCCTCAGGCTTTTGCGCCCGGGCCTTGCGTCTCGGCTGTCGTTTTTCAGCCATCCACTCCCTCCGTCCTCCTCCACCCTCTCCCCAGGGACTGCCTGTGGAGAAGTGGGAGGGCGGTCTCTTGCGCCTCGACTCCCGGCGCGCACCGGTGTGTCCGCCTACTGCCGGCGTGCAGCCGCAGAGCGGTCCGTTAATGCCTTCTGGAGCCGCCAGATCCGGGCCGCAAGTTGGGTGATCTGCGGTCCATACGCCGCATCCGCGCCAGCACGGGGCTGCGCGTCCAGCCCGGCGCTGCCTTCCTCTGCTGCCGTGTGCTTGGCGTCCTCCAGAAGAAAGCGCAGGTTTTCGACCTGCCGCTGAAGGTTGCGCAGCCGGAGGCGGACGCCCGACTCGGCGACCTCGGTCCGCAGGGCCTCGTCCGGGACTTGTGGTGCATCCTGCCAGGCCCGCAGCAGCGCATCGACACGCCCCTGGAGGCTTTCATCGAGCGTGTCGTAGAAGGCGGCCCGCACCTCCGGAGTGCTTCCCGAGGCCAACCACTCCCTCCAGGCCATAAAGATAATCCGATCTTCGGCTCGAGGCAAATCGTGCTCGGCCAGGGGAGCTTCGCCGCACGCTCTCAGGCCAGCGTCCGCGCTGCCAAGCATGGCCGGCTGGGCAAGCAGCAGCGCGAGACAGTGCTCGTCGAGCGACAGCATCCGCTTTGCCAGCCTCGCCGGCCGCGGCTGCTGCTCGCTGCGCCTTGGTGCTGCCGCCCCTGCCTCCCCGCGGATCTGTGCCCAGAGCGATCGCTCGTCCACCTGCACGATCCGCGACAGCTGCTGCAGGTAGTGAGTCCTCTGCACCCGGTCGGGCACCTCGGCCAGGATTGGCCCCAGCCGGCGCACCGCCTCCGCTTTTCCCTTGGCCGTGCCCAGGTCAAGGTCTGCCGTCAACGCCTGGAAGTAAAAGTCCATGATCGGCTTCGCCTGCGCGATGATCTGGGCCCACCGCGCCGGGCTCTCCAGGATCACCTGGTCGGGATCGAGGCCGGGCGGCATCGCCGCAATGCGGATGTCGGCCGCCAGCCGCTCCTCGTACTGGATAAGCCCGTGCGGCGTCACCACCGGCTGGACCTCTCGGTCCGCCACTTGACGGACCACGTCCAGCCCCCGCAGCGTGGCGTGCTCCCCTGCCGCGTCCGCGTCCAGCGCCAGCACAAAGCGCTGCGTGTGCCGTTTCAGCAGCTTGAGCTGCGCCTCGGTCAGCGCCGTGCCCATCTGGGCCACCACGTTCTCGATGCCGTGCTGGTGCGCCATCAGGACGTCGGTGTAGCCCTCCACGATCACTGCCTCGCCCGCCAGGCGTATTCCCTGCTTCGCCTTGTCCAGGCCAAAGAGCGCGCCCCCCTTGTCGAACAGTGGCGTCTGCGGCGAGTTCAGGTACTTTGGCACGCCGTCGCCCAGGACGCGGCCTCCAAAGCCGATCACCTGCCCCTGCGCATCACAGATGGCAAATAGGATCCTGCCCCTAAAGCGGTCGTAGTACCCGCTCCGATCCTCCCGCGGCACGATGAGGCCGGCCTCGGCGATCTCGGCCACGGCATAGCGGCGCGACACCAGGTGGTTCAGCAGCGCATCCCACCGGTCAGGCGCATAGCCCACCCGGAAGCGGACCAGCGTCTCCTCGCGAAAGCCGCGCTTCGTCAGGTACGCCCTCGCCGCCGCTGCCTCGACGCTGTCCATCAGCAGGTGGTGGAAATAGCCGGCTGCCACGTCGTGGATCTCGCGCAGGCGGGCCAGTTTCTGGTCAGCCTCGGTCGCCTGGGGTGTGCGCGGGGCCAGCTCCACGCCGGCCCGCTGTGCTAGGATCTGCAGCGCCTCCCCAAAGTCGACATTCTCCCGCTTCATCACAAAGGAAAAGATGTCGCCGCCGATGCCGCACGCCCCAAAACAGTGCCACGTGCCCGTCGACGGAAAGACGACAAACGAGGGCGTCTTTTCCGTGTGGAAGGGGCACAGCCCTTTGTAGTTCTGGCCTGCCTTTTTCAGGGGGACATACGAGCCGATCACCTCGACGGCGTCCAGGCGATCCTTGATCTCGTCTACCACGCTCATGGTTGGACGGTACTTCTAGACGTCGACGACCGGCTCGGACATGCCTGCCGTCTGGTACGCGCACGGCATGAAGGAAGTGTTGCGGTGCCAGCCTGGGCGGCCGTCGGGCGAGAGGAGGATGATCCCGCCGTCGCCGCCGACTCGCTCCTGGAGCTCCTGGATCGCCGCTCGCGCCGCTTCGTACGGATCGCCCAGCTGCTGCAGCCGGTCGAGCGCCAGGCGGGCCAGCAGCACCTTGGCGATGGCTTCCCCCCAGCCAGTCGACGATGCACCCCCCAGCCGGCCGTCGGCATAAAAGCCGCAGCCGACCATCGGAACATCGCCTACTCGCCCCGGCATCTTGTTCGCCGTGCCTCCCGTCGAGGTGCCGGCCGCCACCCGCCCCTCCTGGTCGAGCGCCACACAGCCCACCGTATCGCCCACCTTGCGGCGCCGGTCATCCGCGCCCGCCCCCTGGCGCAGCCGCCTCTGCCACCGCTCAAACTCGCGCGGCACCGCCAGGTCGGTCAGCTCGCACGGCCGGAAGCCCATCTTGGCCGCAAAGCGCTGCGCACCGGTCGCCACCAGCAGGACGTGCTCGCTCTTTTCGAGGACGGCGCGTGCCAGCCGGATCGGGTTTTGAATGAACTGGACGCCTGCCACTGCGCCCACCTTCAGCCGCGCACCGTCCATGAAGCCCGCATCGAGCTCCACCTGGCCGTCGGCGTTCAGGAACGACCCGCGCCCCGCGTCGAACGCGTCGTCATCTTCCATGACCACCACGGCCGCCTCCACCGCGTCCAGCGCAGACCCGCCGGCCGCCAAAACGGCCCAGCCCGCCTGCGCTGCACGCCGGACGCCCTGCCGGCCAGCCTCCAGGAGCTCCGGCTCCCATTCGCCAGCCCCGCCGTGGACGATGATGGAAGGCTTCACGCCCCAGATTATAGCACGCCGGCAGACGCTTGACAAAGCCCGGGGCGGGTAGTACAATCCGCAGATGGAGGTGACCGCCCGTTGACGCGTGCCTACCTGACCCAGGAGCTGGCCACAGCCCTTCAGCTGGCTCGCCGTGCCGGCGACGCGATCATGGGCTTGTACCCGGCCGGCCTGGCCGTCCAGCGCAAAGCAGGTGACGAGCCGGTGACGGAGGCCGACCGCGTCGCCGACGCGATCATCGCCGGCGGGCTGCGCGCCGCCTTCCCGCAGGATGGGCTCCTCACCGAGGAGTCGGAGGATGACCGCTCCCGGCTGGGCAAGGAGCGCGTCTGGATCGTCGATCCGCTCGACGGCACGACCGAGTTCATTGGCCGCACCGGCGAGTTCTCGGTGCACATCGCACTGGCCATTGGCGGCCTGCCGGCTCTGGGCGTGGTGGCACAGCCGGCCAGGGAGCGCGTCTACTATGCCGTGCGCGGCCAGGGCGCCTATTTGCTCGGCAATGGCCGGGCCGAGCGCCTGCGCGTCTCCGCCGAGCGCGTTCCCGCCCGCATGCGGCTTGTGGTCAGCCGCTCCCATGCTTCGCCCTTCGTCGAGGCCGCGCGCCGGGCCCTCGGCATCATCCAGGCCAACCGCGCCGGCAGCGTCGGCATCAAGGTCAGCCTGGTCGCCCAAGGTGCCTACGACCTGTACCTTGCCACGACCATCTCCAAGGAGTGGGACTTTTGCGCGCCCCACGCCCTCCTGGCCGAGGCAGGCGGCACCATGACCGACCTCTGCGGCACGGAGCTGGCCTACAACAAGGCCGACGTATCCCTCTGTACCGGCCTGGTGGCCTCCAACGGCCGGGCTCACGCCGAAATCGTGGACGCACTCCTGAGGGTTCGGCCGTGAACATCCGCCAGAGGGTAAGCGTTACTCAAGTGGGCGCGGGGGGCGACAGCGGGCCCGCCGGCCTGGAGACCGAGGACCTCGTCCGCCGCTGCCAGAAGGGCGACAGGCTGGCCCTGGAGGCGCTCATCGTGCGCCACCAGACCTATGTTTTCCGCCTCTGCTGCCTGGTGATGCGCAACGAGCAGGATGCGGAGGATATGACACAAGAGACGTTCGTGCGCGCCTGCCGGGCGCTGCCGCGCTACCAGCAGCGTGAGGGGAGCAGTTTCGAGGCGTGGCTCTACCGGATCGCCGTCAACTGCTGCCGCTCCCGGATGCGGCGCAAGTGGTACCAGGTGCTGCCATGGCCCGAGCCGGCGCCCCAAATAGTGGCCGAGCCCGAGGACCAGCCGGAGCGCAAGGCCGTCCAAAGTGAGTGGCGAACCGAGATGCTGGATGCCATCGACTCGCTCGGGGAAAAGCACCGCCTTGTGGTGATCCTGCGCTACTACGCCGGAATGTCGAACGAAGAGATAGCCGAGACAATCGGGGTGCCGTCCGGCACCGTACGCTCGCGGCTGCACACCGCTCGCGAGCGCCTGAGGCAGGTCCTGGAAGAGCACGAGGTCCGCGCCGCACAGCGCCCCGGCAGGAAGCACGCGTGAACTGCAGCCTGGTCGACACCCTGATCGATGACTATACCGACGGCGAGCTGAGCCCCCGGGAGCAGGGCCGCCTGGAGGCTCACCTTGCCTCCTGCCCGCGCTGCATGGATGAGCTCCGCCGGCGCACGGTCCTCGATCACGCCGTCCGCCAGGCGATCGGCGCCGCTGTGCAGCACCGCTACCTCGCGCCCGCTGCCGGCGACCGCTTCCACCGGGCCGCCCGTGACCAGCTGCGCCGGGGCATCTGGCTCCAGCGCGCCCGCAGCATCGGGCAGCTCGTCGGTGGGCTGGCCATGGCCCTCCTGGTGCTGGCCGGCCTTGTCGTGATGCTCGACCGCCTGTCCCTGCCGGCCGGACTCAACCCCGTCACCCTGCTGCCGGCCAAGCACCTGATTCCGTCGGGCCGGCAGATGGTCGAAGTCTCGCCCGAAGGACCGTGGGACCCCGAAGGGCTCCAGCCCCCGGTGCCCGGCGCGGGTACCCGGCCCGGCCTCACGTTGAGTGCCGGCGGAAGCTTCGTCGAGCCCGAGCCGATTGTCCCCGGCGAGGCCTTCACCCTCACCCTCCTCATCCACAACAACCTTCCCAAGACGCTCAAGTCGGCCGAGTTCGACCTGGAGATCAGCGGGCCGGCCGGCTACTTCCAGTTTCCCCTGTCGGTAGCCGGTCCCCTGCCGGCAAGCGGCATCTCGCTGGTGCGCATCTCGGCCGCTTCGCTGGCCGAGACTTGCCAAGCAAAGTACATGCTCCCGCCCAGCGCGATCTTTCGGCTGCCCGGTACCTACAAGGTCCGAATTACCCTCTTCGGCCCCGGCGCGGAGCCCAGGCAGTGACGGGCCGCACCCCTCGGAGTAACCCCCCTGCCCGGCCAGGCATCTTGATCCTACCCCTCCTGGGGCTGCTGTTGCTCGTTGCCTGCGCCGGCCGCGAACAGGTGACGCCGAACCCCCCTTGGCCGCCGCCCAGCCGGACGCCGGCCCCGCCCTCACCTGCCGCCCCTTCCGTCGACTTTCGCCTTTCGCCCAAGGACCTATCGGTCGGGCCGCTGCCCCTGCGGGCGGGAACGCCCTTCACGGTTACCCTCGTCGTCCGCAATAGCGGGGAGTCGCCTGTGCCAGGGGTGCCGGTCATGGTCTACCTGTCGCCCGAGCAAGAGCTCGTCGGCTACACCCCGTTCATGGAGGTGGTCACCGTCACCCTGCCGTCCACCCTCCCCGTCACGCTCGAGGTCCCCGTCCACTGGAACCTGGCAGGGGGTGAGCACAGGCTCTGGGTGCAGGTCAACCGGCTTCCCGACGCCTGGCACTCCTCCGCGCCTCCCTACCCCGAGAAAGACACCTCAGACAACTCCATCCTGCTGAGCCTGGTCGTCGAGCCGTTCGACGCCTACCGGAGCGACCTCTGTCCCGGCCGCGTAGACCTCGAGCTGGACGAGGCAGGCATCGTCGCAGAGCCGGGCAGCCGGCGCGTCCGGGTGCGCGCATTCAACAGCGGGAACCAGGCGGCCTACAACGTCCCCGTGGTCCTCTCCGGCGACGGCGTGTCGGGCATCGCCTACACGCCGGCCATCCCCCCCTGTGGCGGTACGGCCGAGGTGTGGGTGCAGGCCGACCGCCCGCTGGTCGAAGGCGAGGCTGTCACTCTGCGTATCAATCCCGAGGGGTTGCCCGATGGGCCAACGGAAGATGAGTACGCCAACAACGCCGCTCGCGCCGTGTCCGGCGCCGGCGCGCCCGGTCTGCCCGCGGGCGTCGCCTACGACTTTGCGCTCGCGCCGGGCGGGGTCGAGTCGCCGAGCGTGTGGCTCGTGCTGGTCACCGTGCACAACCTCGGAACGCGCGATGCCGCCAAGGTCCCCATCCAGGTAGAAAACCAGGCCGGGCGCAAAGTCCTGGATGCCATCCCGCTGGTGCAGGGCAACGGAACTGGGGTCGCCGCCATCCGCGTCGGCACTCTCTGGAAGCGGGGCGAGCAGCTGACCCTCACGGTCAACCCTCCCCACGCCAGGGACGCCCTGCCCGAAATCGACCGCAGCAACAACGTCGCAACCTTCATCGTCCCCTAGCGGGGGCTGGCTGGAGGTGCGCGGCGCCGTGAACTGTCCTCCCGGCGGCTTGCCGGTGGGACGGCAGTGAGCGCTTTCCGGGCGCTTGACAGGCGGAGGGACCCGCGCTACAATCTCTTCTTGGCTGTGCGCTCCGCGCAGTCACGGCTCGCAGGATGAGCACAGACAAGTCCGATACCTCGATCGTGCACCGCCCTGTGTCTGGGTACCTGCTCCGCCTTCGCCGGTGTGCGTTCCTGGGTCTCTTCGTCGAGGGGGTACCATGAATCTAATCGTCGTGGGATGCGGCCGGGTCGGCAGCGAGCTGGCCTACCGTCTTTTCCAGCGCGGCCACCAGGTCTCAGTGGTGGACAGCACCAGCGCTGCTTTTCGCAGCCTGCCCAAGGATTTTCGCGGGCGCATGGTCGAAGGCGAAGTTCTCGGCCAGGATACCCTCCGCCGCGCTGGGATCAAGCAGGCGGACGGGCTTGCCGCCGTCACCAACAACGACTCGATCAATGCCGTGGTAGCGCACGTGGCACGTACGGTCTATGGCCTGACCAACATCATCGTGCGCAACTACGATCCCCGCCGCAGGCCCCTCCACGAGGCGTTTGGGATGCAAGTCATCAGCTCCACCAGCTGGGGCGCGCAGCGGATGGAAGAGCTACTCTACCAGCGTGAGATCCACTCGGTCTTCTCGGCGGGCAACGGCGAGGTGGAGGTGTACGAGCTGGCCATCCCCAAGGCCTGGCATGGGCGCACGCTGCGAGAGCTCATCCCCAGCGAGGGGTGCGTCGCCGTCGCCCTCACTCGCGCCGGAAGTGCCACTCTGCCCGGCGGCGAGACGCGCATGGAAGCGTGTGACGTCCTCAACGTCAGCGGGACGCTCGATGGGATCGAATCGCTGCGCAGCAGGCTCGCGCACCCGGAGGAGGCCTAGATGTTTGTGGTGATCGCGGGGGGCGGGCGAACCGCCGCCCAGCTGACCAACTGGCTGCTGAACCAGAAACACGAGGTGCGCGTCATCGAGCAGCGGCGCGATGTACTTACCTTTCTGCACCGGGAGCTCCCCACCGAGGTGATCTTCGAGGGGGATGCCCTCTCGGATAGCACGCTGGAGCAGGCGGGCTTGGGTCAGGCGCAGGTCTTTGCCGCCTGTACGCCCGAGGATGCGGACAACCTGGTTCTCTGCTACCTGGCACGCACGCGCTACCAGGTCCCCCGCATTATTGCGCAGATCAACAACCCGCGCGATGCGTGGCTCTTCGACCGCACCTTCTGCGTCGACGTGGCCCTCAACCAGTCGGAGATCCTGGCACGGCTGATCGAGGAGGAGATGTCGCTGGGCGACATGATGACGCTCCTCAAGCTGCGCCGCGGCCAATACTCAGTGGTGGAGGAAAAGCTCCCGCCCGACGCGAGGGCGGTCGGAGTGGCCATCAAGGACCTCGCGCTGCCGGACGAGTGCGTGATCGCCGCCGTGATCCGCAGCGGAAAGATGGTGATGCCGCGCGGGCCGCTGACGCTGGAAGCAGGGGACGAGGTCCTGGCAGTCACCGACCACGACGGTGCGGCGCGGTTGGCCGAGCTCTTCTCGCCGCCCGGCAGCTCTGCACCCGCACCGGATGCCCCTAGTGCGCCGGACGTGGGGCCGGCCGGCTCTCCGGCCAAGGGCCGCAGCCGGAAGGCCAAGGGCAGCTAGGTCGCTACATCCAGGCCCGCCGGCGCATCCAGAGGTACATGCCGGCCGGCAGCAGGATCAGCAGGATCAGCACGACCACAAAGGCCGGAACACCGGCGACGGTCATTCTGGCGCCGGCCGGGAAGAAAAAGTTCATCCCGAAGAAGCCGACCACAAACGACAGCGGCATAAAGATCGTGGTGATGATGGTCAGCGTCTTCATGACCGAGTTCAGGCGGTTGTTCACCACCGAGAGGTAGGTGTCGAGCGCCCCGCCCACCAGGTCGCGCATCGACTCGTTGATGTCGTGCAGGCGGACCAGGTGATCGTAGACATCACGGAAGAAGGGTCTCTCGTCGACGTCGACCACGGCGTAGTCGTCGCGCGCTAGTTTGTTGAGCACCTCGCGCTGCGGGAGGAGGATCCGCCGCTGGTGCAGGAGTGCCCGCTTGAGCGCAAAGAGGCGCTCCAGGGTCTCGTGTGAGGCCTTGCCAAACACCTGGTCCTCGATGGAATCGATCGTTTCGTCCATCTCCTCGATCTCGGGCATATAACCTGCCACCAGCTCGTCGGCGAGCCGGTAGAGAAGATGGTCCGCCCCCTTCTCCAATTGGCGGCCGTCCCGCACGCAGCGATCCCACACCTTGTCCACGGCAGCGATGGGATTGTCGTGGTGCAGCACGAGGTAGCCCTTGCCGAGAAAGAGATCCAGTTCCAGGGTCTCGACCTGGTCACCGTTCCCCTCATGGTAGACAATGCCGTGCAGCACGATGTAGAGATAGCTTCCCCAGTCGTCCACCTTGGGGACGTGCGACTCCCGGAGGGCGTCGTCCACCGCCAGCGGGTGAAAGCCAAAAGTGCCCTGTAGGAGCGGCTCGCAGACGGGGTTGGGCTCGCCCTGGAGGTCGACCCACAGCAGGCCGCCGGGGGCGGCGACGAGGCCGGGAAGCTCCTGCGGCGGGACGTCGGACCGCACGCGGCCGCCGGGAGTTCGGTACAAGATCCGGATCATGGCGCCTCCTCAGGGGGCCGGGGCAGCGCCCGTCCCCAGCCGCTCCCCCAGGCAGTCGAGCGAATCGCGGAACATTTGCTGGGTGGTCGCATCCTCGGCAGACGTTGAAAAGTAGTGGGTTAGCCCCTCGTAGAAAAAGGTGCGGTGCTCCAGCCCGCGCCGGGTCAGCACCTGGTCGAGCAGGGCGCTCTGCTCGAAGGGCAACAGCTCATCGGTCGTCCCGTGCAGAAGGCAGAGCGGCGGCAAGTCCTGCAAGTGGTAGCGGACGGAGAACTTGAAGTACTGCTCGGGCGAGGTGTTGGGGAAGCCGAGCGCCATGAGCACCTGGTCGAAGGGTGGGCGGGCGTAGGCCGTGCCCTGTTCCGAGGCGAGCCGGAAGGCAAAGGCGTCGGCCAGTCCGCCCAAGATGAGCGCCACGTCGAACTCCTCGGTCGTCTCGAGCAGGCGGTAGGAGTGAATGGAGGTCCAGGAGGCGCCGATCAGCCCCAAGCGCGAGAGGTCAGCGTGTGAGGGCAGCCTGCCGCGGCGGAAGTACTCGAGCGCGGTCAGCAGGTCAACCACGTCTCCGTCGATGTCGGTGCCGCGGAAAGGGTAGCAGGCCAGGACGCTGTACCCCTGCGCCGCAAATGGCACGGCGACGATCTCCCAGTTGAGAACCGGGCCGGGCAGCACCTGGAAAAGAGCAGGGTAGGGCCCGGCTGCGCCCTCGGGCTCGTACAGAAAGCACTCTGCGTCGCGCACGCCGCCCCGCTCGAACGAGAATCGGGTGCGGTCGGCCCGGCCGGGTAGAGGTGCGCGCGTCTGCACCGTCTGAGTGGGGCTGATGACCAGCGAGCCGTCGATCATAAGTCGGGGGGGCGCTTCGGGGGCGAGCGTGAGACCGGGCGCACGCACCTCGCGGCCGGGGCGGATCGTGCGTGCCTGCTTGGCGCACAGCCCGGCCAGGCAGCGCTGGGGCAGGGCGTCGACGTAGCCGCGCTTGGCGGCGACCGGCACGTAGCGCCCGGGCGGCAGCCCGCCGATCGCGTACGTGCCGTCGGGGCCGGTCTCGGAGGTAAAGGTGTGGCCCAGGCGCGAGGCGACCAGCACCACCGCGCCGGCGACAGGCCGGCCCTCGTCGTCGCGGACGGTGCCGGAGAGGGCGCCGGGCAGCGCGCCGGCCCGCACGGCCGGAGTGCCGCGGCGATGGACGGCCTTGTACGCCAGGATATTGCGCAGGCCGGCGACCTTGGGGTGGGTGGTGAAGCAGAACCATGATGCGGCTGCCAGGAGGGCAGCGGAGAGCGCCAGCAGCAGCCAGAGGACCCACCGTCTCGGCCGGCGCACTGTGTCGTGATCGGGCATGGCGCTCCTTTTCGCTGCGCTGAAGGATGGGCGCATTGTACTCCCGAAGGGGGCGCGCGGCAAGCAGGTGTGTGGGGCAGAGCGCTGGCCGGCCGAGTCGCCCGTGCACCTGCGCTCCGCCCCCTCGGCAGCGCGCAATGTGCCCGTTACGGCACCCGCAGTCTGGGGCCTCGTGCCCCTTTTGGCAGCGTTCCCCGGGGCCTGCCGCGCGAATTGGTGCCCGCAAAGATTAAAGCTGCAGTTTGACACGCGCCGCGTTCTGAGTAGAATCGTTCCGACCGAGGTACGAAGATCCGCACCAAAGGAAGGGCACAGGTGCCACATAGTCAGTGGGTCATCGCTCGTCGAGCCGGGTCCACAGCCCTGGCAGCGGTCGCAGTAGTGCTGGTCGTTGTCCTGGGCATGCCGCCCGGCGCACGAGCGCACTCCTCCGACCTTTCCCCTCGCTTGGGCCCCGGCAACGAGGTGAGCATGGGCTCGCGGGAGTCGGGGCTCTTTTACGAGTACACCATAGAGGGCGCCGACTGCGGCGAGCGGCAGGCGGACGGCAGCGTCACCTGCACGCTGACGTCGGACAGGGTAACGGCGAGCGGCACGCTGTACGTCAGCCTGGGCGACAGCCTCTACACCCGGCCCAGCGCCGAGGCGAAGTTGGGCGGCAGCGCCGGCACGCCGGAGGAGAATGTGGTCTCGTGGCCGCCTCCGGAGCTGAGAGATGCGGAGGGATACGTCAGCGGGCCCTTCGAGCACGAGGAGAGCTTTGACTTTTCCTACGACGTGCAGCCGGAGGATGCGTACGTCGCGCTCACCGTCTGGGTGGGCAAGGTGAACGGCGCGTCCGAGGGGGCCGGCGTCGGCGCGTGGATGTACCGCCCGGCGGCGACGCCGACGGTCTCTCCCGAGTGCAGCTCGGTGCCGCTCTCCTACTCCCCTGACCCGCCCCGGGCAGGGGATGACGTCTACCTGAACGCCGGGGTCAGCTCCACGGTGGGCAATGCCCCCGGCTTCTACAGCCGCTGGGAGCTGGACGGCGACCCGCTGTCCGGGTCGGTCATCGAGGAGTGGAGCGGCTGCGCGGAGGCGGTCAAGTACGTCTATTTCTGCGAGGGGGCGGAGCGCTTTGAGACCATGATCCTGCCCGGCGGCGACTGCCTGGAAGGGGTGGGCTGGCGGGGCGTCGTGGGCGCGGCCGGGCTTGCGGCGGCGGCTGCCGCGGCTGCGGTCGGGCTTCGGCGCGCGCGCAGGGGCCGCAAGTCCAAGGGACCCGAGGAGTACATCCTGCAGCTCAGTGTGGACGAAGTCAAGATCGCCGCCGGGCAGAGCGCGCCGGTGACGGCGACGGTGTGGCAGGTCACGCCGCAGGGCGGCTACGTGCCGGCGCCGCAGGCGTCGCTCCGCCTGGCGGTGTCGCCCACGCCGGCCGGGCTAAAGGCGCTGCCGGCCTCGGGGATGGGGACGCTGACGTTCCAGGTGTCGGCCGATGCCGGCTGCCCGGGCGGGACAGGCTCGGTGCAGGTGCAGGGCCGCGCCGGCGGCACCTACTACCGGTCGACGGTGACGGTCGAGGTTGGGTCCAGGTACTCGGTGGAGATGGCGTGCCAGGACCCGCAGCGGCTGGTCCCCGCGGCGCCGGGCGAGGTGTGGGCCTACGCCCGTGTGGTGTCGGCCGTTCCGCTGCCGCAGGCCGACTTGGACAAGCTGACCCGTACCATCCGCTTCTCGATCACCGGCCCCAATGCCGGCGCTGTGGAAATGCGAGATGAGCAGTTCAGCAACGGCTGGCAGGCGGTGCGGCTGTTCCAGGTGCCGGCGAAAGTGAGCGGGCCGGGCAGCCCGACGCTGCTGGCGCAGGCCACCGTCGGGGGCAGCCCGCTGAAGCCGGGGGAGCTGGAGCTGTCGCTCAAGACGCCTGTCGTCCTGAGCGCCTGGGTGCGGGGCGGCAAGGAGGCCGACCTGGTCTACGACGCGCGGGGCAAGAGCTGGGACATCCCCGATGTGCACATCTACTTCCACGCGCCGGGCGACGACAGGGTCGCCGTCAAGCCCTCCTTCCCCTACGGCTTTGCCTCGCCGCCGGTGGTGGTCGCTCCGGCACTGCTGGTCGTGCAAGAGTTCTTTGGCAGCGAGAAGCCAGACCAGTTCTTGCTGCGCCTGAAGCCCGCACCCGGCGCCGACCTGGCGAAGGCGGCCGGCGCGGGTTCGGCCGTCCTCCGGGTCACAGTGACGGCGATCGACACGGAGAGCAAGCAGCCGTACACCGCGGGCGTCACCCTGCGATTGAAGCGCCAGGCGGAGCTGCAGTTCAGCCCGAAGGAAATGAAGCTGAAGCCGGGACAGCCGGCGGATCTCGAGATCACGCTCAGCGAGGTGGGCGGCAGCGGATCGGCCGCGCCGGTGCCCGGCGCGCGGATCAGCCTGCAGCCGTCACGGCAAATCGACGGCCTGACCATCGCCCCGCTCGACGGCCCGAGCCCGCTGAAGGTGCAGTTGCAGCTGGAAGAGGTGCCGGAGGACGACGAGGAGTACCACCTTGAGGTGCGGGGCGAGGCCGCCGGCCTCGATCCTGTGGCGGCACCTTACCCGGTCGAGATCGCGACGGACTATGCGGTCGAGTTCCGCTACCCGGAGGATCTCTCTAAGCGGGGAGAGCACAGGCGATCGCAGTTTGGGCTGCCGCCCGATACCGGCCTGACGGCGCACGCGGTGGCGCTTGACCGGTCGCAGGACCCTGCCGCGCCGGATGACATGGTGACGAAGAAGGTCCTGATCTCGCCGCGCGGCTCAAATGAGAAGTGCGTGGACTCTGGCGCCGAGGCCTTTGCCGGCGGAGCCCAGACCACGGAGCTGAGGTTCGTCTGGCCGGGAGAAGGCGTAGTCATGGAGGACGACGACCCCGAGCTCGTCGCACAGCTCAAGCTGGGGGAGCAGCCGGTCGAAGGCACGGCTCTCTTGAACCTGGACGAGTGCCGGCTGGCGGTGCTGCGGCGGGACCTGGACGGAGTTGCCGGGAGGCTCTTCCAGCAGGGTTGGTATGTGCGCAACCCCTTGTTGGGCGGGGCGACGGGGCCAGTTCTTGACTATGGGTATCGGGCATGGAGCTTCGTGTGGGATTGGACCGCCGGCTGGGTCGCACAGCGGGGCAGAGGCCGCACCTGCCAGGAGTTTGTGGAAGAGACAAGGGCGGATGTCCTAAAGGCGGTGCGGCGCGTCTACGGCGACCGGGCAAGGCTGGAGACGATGGTCGTCAGAGAGGTGACCGAAATCCAGACAAGACCTGACTGGTGGGGCGGGACGATGGATTACCTCGACTCGTGGTACCCTATCAATCACATCCTGTTCAAGCTCACTGCGCCAAAGCGCAAGGAATACAGCATCGACTTTTGGGAGCACTTCCGGTATCCGACCGTCCATCCGCCGGTACTCGAGTCCTGGGCGACGACGGTTACGACGTGGCTCAAACGCCTGGAGGGAGACATCAACGTGGGTGTTCCGTTCACCGAGCAGGATGAGATCCAGCCGGGCAAGACCCCGCCGGCCGTTCGCGGGAGGCCGTAGGAAGGGCGAATGGCACCATGAGCCAAGCAGAGATAGAGGCGCGGTTCTTTGACAGGGCAGAGCGTATCCGGAGGGGTGAGCTAACGCCCGAGAAGGCTTTTTCCGAGGAGGGCGACTGGCTGCTGGAGCTCGGGGAAAGGCGCTTCTTATTGCACCCCGGGATGGTGCACTGGCTGATCTACGACCGGGGGCACGACGACTGGTATGACACCGGCTACGGGCCGGGGCGAGCGCTGCTTGTGGCGGAGGGCCGGCATGCCGGGGTGCTGCGCATTCCCGAGGCTCCGCCTGAAGGCGAGCCGGCAACGGTGACGGGCTGGTGCCTGGCGACAGACGGCGAGCGGCCGCTGGGCGTGCGGCGCGCCGACGAGGTGCGCCGGGCGCAGGCCGATGGCTGGCTGCCGCCTGGGGCGCGCGTGTGGGACGGCGACTCGGGGCAGTGGCAGTCGGCGGAGGCGTTCGCCGGGCCTGCCGGGACCCCGCCGGCGAGTGGGCAGCCGCCCGAATGGGTCGCTGGAGAGGCGGGGAAGACAACAGCCCTCGGCCCGAAGCGCGAGCCTGTCGTGGGGGCACCGCCTTCCCCGGCAGCCGAGGACGCAGCGCCTGTTGTGCGCGTGCCTCCACCAGCGGCGAGCGTGGACGTCCCGCCCGCCCCTGTCATGCGGCCGGTCTTCTGCGGCCAATGCGGTGCCAGGCTCGGCCCGCACGCCCGTTTCTGCGGGTCGTGCGGGCGCCCGGTGGGATAGGGCAAGGGAAAGCGAATTGATGAGACGTGTGTGTCCAGCCATTGCCCTCTTGGCCTTGCTGTTGAGCAGCGCGCTCCCCGCCGCGGCGGCACCGGCTGCGCAGGGGGGGAGCACCGGCGGGACGTGGGGCACGCCCGGCGACCTTTACCTGGAGTGGACCCTTGGGGGGGCCGAGATCAAGCTCAAGGAGGGCTACCAGAACAGCTACCTGGGCACCTGGGGCGGCGGGCCCATCACCCTCTCCGGCACGCTGACCATGGTGCGCGTTAAGGGGTCCACCTCCTGGATCTCGCTGGAAGCCAGCGCCGGCGACCAAAAGCTCCTGTGGCCGGCGGAAGGCGGGATGATCGAGGTGGAGGGCCGGTCAGAGTCCAAGTCGTTCAACCTCTCCTACCAGGTACCCGCCAGCTACGCGGCGACGTCGATCCCCGCCCGCATCCGCGTGGACTACTGCGGCCAGCAGTGCTCGAACTACGTGCTGACCTTTGACGTCGTCCTTGCCGCCGAGCCAGGGGCCGGCGTCGACGGGAGCGCCGCTGCTGAGCCGCTCACCACCAGGCCGGGGGACGACGTCGACGTCAAGGTCAGGCCCTGCACCGAGGCAACCCCTGCAGAGAAGCGGGACAAGATCCTCGCCCTGTACTACAAGAACATCCCCAGGGGACCGGCCAGGTCAGGCGAGCTGAACAACGTCATGGCCGTGACCATGAAGCGCTACGAGGAGTTCAAGTGCGGAGGATACCAGGCTAAGGTGCTGGCGCTCTTGGACGGGCTCAGGTTCAGCACCGACCCCTGCGATCGGACGCTCGTGGACGACTGGGACTATGGGCCGATTCAGGCATTCTGGGGCGGCCACCAGGCGGTCGTGCTGTACCCAAGGGGCACCGAGTGGCTGATGACAGGCATCGTGCTTGACCCCTGGCTCGAGCAGGAGCCCAAGACCTACAGCGTCAGCTCCTGGGGGCTCTGGATGGGCGGCCCGCAATTCGTCGGCGTCGGCGGGAGCGGCACCTACACCGGCAAGGTCCCCGAGTACCCAACCGTGGGCGGCGGCTACAACCCGCGCGGCGACTCGAAGCTGACCGACGAGGAGGAGCGCTTCCTCACTTCCCTTCCACCGGAGAAGCAGCAGGCCTTTCGCGGGATGCAGCAGAACGACCCATGGACGGCCAAGAGGTGGATCCGCAATGCGATCGCCGGGCGAGGCCCCCGGCGCCAGGTTGTGGCTCACTGCCCGCTGAACCTCTACCTGGTCGGCCCCGACGGTGCCCGCAGCGGGTTTCCCGGCGGAGACGCGGTATTCGAGCTGACCGACGTCTCCCTCCTCCGGATGCCCCTGAGCGACGGCACCTACTGGACCGAGGTGGAGTACCCGGAAGGCGCGGGCTATACGCTCATTCTCGAGGGCACGGGCGGAGGACAGGCATTCGTCCTCGCCGGCGACGGCGTGACGCTCGAGCCCGAGCCGGGCCCGACCTACGAGTACGCCTTCGAGGTCGAGGCCGGCAGGACATACCGGCTGTCGACCGACAGCCTTGGCCGGCCCCTCACCTCGGACGGCATGGCTCTTCAGCCCACCGTGCTGACCCAGGGGTCTGAGCCCGATTGGGTGGACAGGCTGCCGTCACTCGCGTCAGTCCCCGAGTATGGGGCAAGCGAGGCGGCCTCCGCCAAACCACTTGGCCGGTGGTTGTTACCGGGCGGAGGAGCGGCACTTGCCCTGGTACTTGCCGCCGGCTCGGTGCTCCTGCTGCGCCGGCGGTCGCGCCGCGGCAGGCGGGCCGCGCCGCCGCCGTCCCTCGCTCCGGTTCCGGTTGGCCCGGCCGCGGCGGCGCCCGGACAGCCCCTCTGCCAGAGCTGCGGCGCCCCGCTCAAGCCCGGCATCAAGTTCTGCGGCAGCTGCGGGGCGGCCGCGCCGCAGGCGCCGGCGGCGTGCCCCGGCTGCGGGCAGCCGGTCAACCCCGGCGCGCGCTTCTGCGGGACGTGCGGAAAGGCGCTTGGCCCAGGCTGAGCCTATGCGCCGCTCTGTCCCGAACGTGTGCCGGACGCGCGGCTTGACAGGCGGCAGCGTTGGCGTAGAATCGGTGCAATCGATCCCGAGAAAGCAGGGGATGAACGCGATGCGACTGCAACGAGGCAAATGCGCTGTCCGAGTAAGGAAGCTTGCCCTGACCCTCCTAATCGCAGGGCTCCTGGTTCCGGGTTGGGCCACTCCTCCCCCGTCGAGCGCGCACGAGGCGGCGCTGGCTCCCAGGGCAGGCGACGGGAACCACGTGGTGTTGGGCACAGAGGAATCGGGGCTGTGGCTCGAGGTCACAGCCACGGGCATGGAGCTGGGGGGTGTCTCCTACGAGGGATATGGCCGTCACAGTTCCAGCGGCTTCCTGACGGCCAGGACCGTGACCGTCCAGGGAACGGCGCACAATGTCCTGCGCAGCACCAACGTCACCCTTCCCAGCATGAGGGCGAGCTTGGGCACTGACTATACGTGCGAGAACATCGAGAAGCGGACCTGGCCCCCGCCAGATATGCTGGATGTGAACGGGCTGGTGGGCGGCCCGTACGAGGCAGAGATGCCCTTTAGCTTCAGCTACGAGGTCCAGCCCGGGAATGACCGCGTCTGCTTTGTGGTCCAGACGGGCATGAACGGGGGGCAGTACGAGGGGATTAGCATCACTGGCACCGGCTGGGTGGGCGAGGACTTTTGGGCCACTCCGGGGCCGACCCTCACACCCACGCCGACAGCCACCCCCGTTCCGACGCCGCTACCCCCTTCAGAGAAGCCCAACTTCCCCTGCGACATCCCACTCCCGTTCTACACCGACCAGGACTTTGCCAACTTCTACACCGGGGCGCCGACGCTGAACTACGATAGGGACGGGCTCGTCAGGGACATGCTGAACGGGGTCAATCGTTATCTGGAGGACCCGGAGACTCCCATCCGAGAAGACGGGTCCAAAATCCTCAACGATGGCATCAACGATCTGGACACCTATGCGGTGGCGAGTACGTTCCAGTCCAAGACCACGCTTCCGGGGTTCCAGGGGCGTGGCGCAGCGCTGCAGGAGGCTGCGCGCGAGTTCGCCAGCCAGAAGCAGGCAACAGATCCCAACTACCGCATGTCGCCCGGGGATCTCCTGCAGTTGAGCCTCAAGCTCAACGACGGCAACCTGCGCGATGCCTTGATCACCTGTCACGGCGCCACCTACCGTCAGCAAAAGTCGACCTCGAACAAGAAGTTCGTCGAGCAGGAAGGGATCCTGGCTCCGCTCCGCAACCAACAGGGCTATGCCAGTACGGACTGGACCTGGAAGACACAGACGGGCAAGGAGAAATCCCTGAACCCCTATCGCGAGATCGGGACGGACCAACAGGGAGTCTGGTACCATCTCTTTGGCCTGGCGGCCCTTGAATACGTCGACGGAAAAGGCAAGGCCAGTTTCTTTGCGGCCGATGTGGTGCTTGCTCTGAAGGACCAGCTCGGCGAAGACAAGACCTACTCTGCAATGCTCGAAAAGCTGCGCAAGAACGACTACCCGCGCAGCGGTCTGGGCGGGCCGCTGGGTGACCTTGCCATCGCCCTCGAGGAGGCCAAGCGGTCGGTCGAGGAGAACAGGCCGCCCGACGTGGATAAGCAGTGCATCAACTACTGGGCTCTCAAAGTGGGGGCGGAGCTTCGTCGCCTGGTTTCCGAGAAGACGCCGAAGAAGCTCCGAGTCAAGGAGGGCCGTATCGTCGGCTCAGACGCTTCCGGTGAGGAGACCGACATCGGAATGCACGTCAACAAGAAGTGCCCCCTCTCGCTGCGCGTCGATGGGATGAATGGAGAGTGGTTCGCCTATGACGAAGCAACGCGGGAATTCGACGGCAACACTCCCTGGGTGCTGTTCGAGTCTTTCCCTGAGGAGGACGGCACGACCGGGCTGATCGTGCAGCCGCTCTTCAAGGTGGCTCTCATGCAGCTGACGGCCACCGGATCGGGCCCTGCCCTCGTGGCGACGTACGACCCCAAGACCGGGCGGGCCGAGGACTATGAGCTCATCCTGCAGCCGGGTGACCAGTTCGTCGTGTCTGGCGAGGGCGGGCAGGCATTGCTGAACGGCGTGGCCCTCTCGCCGGTGCTCTCCACCAAGGTCAGCAAGCCCTCTCCCCTGGGACCTGCGGCAGCCGGCGCCGGTCTCCTGGCCGCAGCCCTGGGTGCCGTGGTGCTTGTCCGGCGGTCGCACAGGCGCGGCAAGGTCGAACGGTTGCCGACCCCGGTGGCGGTAGCCCAGCCCCTGCCTGCTGCGCCTGCCGAGCGGCGTGTCTGCCCGGCATGCAGCAGTCCGCTCAAGCCGGGCATCAAGTTCTGCGGCAGCTGCGGTGCAGCGGTGCCGCAGGAGCCGCCCGCCTGCCCCGGCTGTGGGCAGCCGGCCCCACCCGGCGTGCGCTTCTGCGGGAACTGCGGCAGCCCGCTGGCGCACATGCGGGCCGACCCTCCTCCACCGGTCGATAGCGTGCCCGCCGTCTCACCGGTCGTTCAGGCAGAGCCGGAGAGGGTGCATGTCGCGCCGCCTGCTGCCCAGCCCGGCGAGTCGATCATGGCTGTGGTGCCCACGCTCTCGTTGCGCAAGGGGCCGCTCAACTTTTGGGAGTACAACCTGATCGTGACGCAACGGCGGCTGGTTTTGGCCCGGGTGACGACCAAGACGATAAGCGACGCGGCCGCGGGGGCCAAGCAGGCAGTGCGCGATCAGGGGAAGGGCTTCATGCACCAGTGGGCTGCTTCCGCCGGCGCGAGGCAGTACATCTGCGACCGCTACCGGGAGATGGAGCTCGAGTCGATCTTGGCGCAGGACCCGGACAGTTTTTCCCTGCCGCTCCAGCAGGTGCGTGAGATACGGTCCGGCTCGGACACGGACGCCGATGACAACACGTCGGAATGGCTGGAGATCCGAACCTCGACGTCCAGGCTGCGGTTCGGGCTGCAGGGCGGGGCGGAGGAGAGCGCGCGCAGGGCACTCAAGACGGTGCTCGGGGACATGGTTCGGTAAGGAGGCAGGAGAATGACGGAAGGCATGAACCGATGCGAGCACTGCGGCACCGAGTTGACGCCCGGGCTCAAGTTCTGTACTGAGTGCGGGCAGCCTGTTGCGCAGGCCAGATTCTGCGAGCAGTGCGGTGCCAGGCTGCCACAGGGGGTGCGCTTTTGCGAGTCATGCGGCAGCCCGGTGGGGGCGCCGGCAACGGCTGCACAGGTGGCCGAGCCGCTCAGCCCGCTGCCGGAAGCGTCGGCACCGGCGCGGCGGAGCGAGCCCAAGCCCAGGCCTCGCCGGCGCGCCAAGGCCTGCCTGTGGACCCTGCTGGCACTGGTGCTCCTGATCGCCGTCGCCGCACTCGCAGCCTACGCGGCCGGTTGGCTCCAGGTCACCTGGTGAGAGACCGCTAGGGACAGGCGTAGTAGTCCAGCATCTGCCCCAGCGCGTCAAACCAGCCGCTGGGGCAGTGTTGCGGCGGAGGCCCTTCGGCGGTGAAGAGGGCGAGGGGGAAGTAGACAGCATCGTCTACGACCAGGAGGCGGGCCGGCTCCACGATCCCTGCGGCTTTCGAGTCCAGGCCGCCTGCACCGGGTGCCCAGGCGGGTCCGGCCTGCTTCACCGGCACCCATTCCCCAGCTGCCGGATGGTCAACCGACAGGTAGACGATTTCCATCGGCATGACGGCGCTGTGAATCTGCTCCAGGATCGCGGTCGAGCAGTCCCCACGCGTGAAGCAGCTGTGGTACGCCACTCCGGAGGGGACGATGTGCTCCGGGGGCGCCATCTCGCCGGGATGCTCCATCAGCGGCAGGAACTCGGAACCACGCGCCTGATCTTGGTCCCGCCAGGAGGCGCGGAGCGGAAAGGCGGCCGAGTTGGTCATGTTGGCCGACAGGAAACCGTCTTTGCTGAAACGGTACGTGCCCCCCGTCGGCCGGGCTGCGTTGCGGAGGCTGCCCTCATCCTGGTCGGCAAAGGGATCGGCAGGCATGGCCGGGAACCGGAGCAGAAAGTGGGTCGCTCCGGACGGTATCTCCAGCGCGATCCGGCCATGGCGATCGGGATAGCGGCTGCGCAGCTGCTGCATCAGCGGGGCAAAGATGCCGACCTCCCCCGGCCCGATGTAGGACTGAAAGGCGGCGAGCTGCGTGGAGACGACCGTGGCTGCGGCGTCCGGTATCTCTGGAATCGTAAAGACCCCTGTAAGGGGGTAATAGTCCTTGCCGGGGACCTGGATCCGGCACCCGCTGTTGGGAGGGATGTGCAGCCCATCGGGCTGCATGGGGAGCGGATGGGGCAGCCAGGGCCCGTAGGCATCCTCCGGGTAGCGGTTGAAGTAGAGAGAGCTCCGCAGAGGCTGGCCCGTCCCCGTTCGCTCCACGAACATGTACTGGATTTCGCCTGTGACGTCGACGCCGGCAGCGGTGCGCACGCGCAGGATCGCCTCCGGCGCGGCCCCGCCCAGATGATCAAAGATCGGCTTCTGCCCGAGGCAGGCGAACTGGGTGTACTGACCGTTGGGTGCCCAACTGCGCTCATAGACGCGGGGATAGATTGTAGCCGTCACCACGACTTGACTGCCGGTCCGCACGCCCGATTCGTAGACGACGATACCGGTGTCGCTCCCGTAAGAGAGGATGGTGCCGTGGAGGAGCTCCTCGGGGACCTGCCCGACCAACGCAGCCAGGCTCAGGCCGCGCGCCTCCAGCCAATCAGGCAAGCCGGCCGCGGCCGGCTCAGGGAGAACGGCTTGCTCCTGCCCCACCGCGACGTGGTTGCCGGCTGCGACCAGCAAGAGGGCTATCAGGGCCGAGGTCAGGCAGCGACTCCGGTCGGTCATGCGTGTTCTCCGAAGATGCGGCGGCGAGCTCGCCTCCGAGACCATCCGCACAACTATACCAGACCTGAGCAGGTGGGTCTATGGAGAGTCCGAGGCAGTTGGGCTCACGTTGTGTGCGGGCACATGCACGAGGAAAAGCAGCGCGATCCAGAATTCCCCCGAGCCCTGGATCGCGCAGCCCACTACGGTAGCTTCGCCCATTCTAGCCGATTTGCGCGGCCCTGTCTATGGCATTCCGGGTCTGATTCTGGTTGGGTTTCGTGCAGCGGGCACCCAGCGCTCTGCAGGACCTGAAGCGCCGAGAGGGCAATGGGCATGCGGCTCTCCACCGGCTGGGGCCGCGAGCCCTCCTTACCTTCGGGCTGCACTGAGGAGCGCCTCCACGCGATAGCCCGATTGCTCTTCCGCTTCGCGCAGCCTTTGGATGACGCCGGCGCTGGCGGCGGCTTGCCGCCCGGCCTCACGCGCGTTCTCTGCCGGCGCGACGCACGCTTGTACGGCGGCGACAGCCAGCATCCACTCCAGCAGCCGGTCGAAGGACTCCCTGTGGAACCAAAGCACGCCCTCGAAGCGGTTGGCGCGCAGATAGCCCAGCACGTCGCCATCCTGCATCCAGGCATCGAGCACCTGGTAGGCGGGCGGCAGGGCCTGCGCGCGACCTGGCCCGGCTGGCCTGCCCGCCCACGCCTGGTGCGCGACCAGGATGCCTACCAGGCCGGTGGTCTGCCGCGCCTGGCCTTCGTCCAGACCCAAGTCGGACAAGGCTCCGGCGAGCAGCTGATTCAGCATCCACTCGTCGAGCCAGCTTCGGCTCCGCGCTGGGACCTCCGCATCGGAGAAGACCCTGCCCAAAGTGCGGGCGCCGGCCCAGCCCAGCAGCGTCCCCCAGGCCGCCGGGTCATGGTCCAGGCTCGGGAGCTGCTCGCCTTGGAGCGCGCCCGCCACCGCCCGGCAGGCCGGCGACGGGGCGCCGGCTGAGACAGAGGTCCCGGACAGAAGCCACAGCGCGACCTCCAGGTCGCGCCGGACGCCGGCTGCGATGGATGCCTCGTCGCCTTCACCGCCCGAGAAGCGCTTGGCCGCCTCCGCCAGGTGGCGCGCCTTGCCCTCCAGTTGGTCGAGGAGCGTGGCCAAACCGCCCCCCGCCGTCGTCCTCGGAGGCGACGGGGCAGAGGCCGCGCCGATCAGGTTCCGCAAGGTGTCGGCGTTCACCAGCTCCCGGTAGGGCACATGGACCGGCTGGAGCTCGACCTCGCGGAGAGCCGTCTCGATGCTGGGGACGCCTCGCCCGCCAAGCGCGGATGCAAGCCGGGCGTAGCAGCCCTGCGCATCGTCCTGCACGTCGCGCCAGTTGAGGAAGACATGGCAGCGGTATGCGTCCAGCTCGGCATAAAGCCCCTGCTCGCACAGGTCTCGGCCGGAGCGGATGTACTCCAATCTGGAAACCGCGTCCTGGAAGATCCAGTAGACGTTGGGATCAGGGCGAAGACCAAGGGCCTCGCCGAGCGGCTTTTGCGCAAGGGCGCGCAGTTCACCCTGCCCAGTCTTCTCGGCCACCGGTGCCGAGGTGCGGATCCAGCCACGGGCCGTGGCGAAGCGGTTGTGGTAGAGCACCAGTGCCCGCTCCGAGCCCCGCCGGTTGGAGTAGGCAAAGACGTCCTCGCAGACGTCTGCGCCCGCGGAAGCGAAGTCATAGAGGCAAAAGTGCTCCACACCGGCAAAGAGCGGCCGATGATGTAGCAGCGGAAGGACCTGCCGCTCGTGGCGATGCACCAGATCAAGGTCGGGCGCCTCATCGCGGTACGCTCGCCGGTACTCCATGCCATATCGCTCGGCCAGGCCCTCCACCTGCCCGTGCCCGAACATCGGCAGCCCCGGCAGCGTGGCCATCACCGTGCAGATGCCAAAGTACTTGTCGCCCTTGCCGAACTGCGCCAGCGCCGTCTCTTCGTCCGGGTTGCTCATGAAGTTGACGTAGCGCTTCAATATCTCGGGGTCGAACTCGAGCGTGTTCTTGATCGCCATGCGATACTTGGCATTGTCCTCGTCGCGCAGCATGTGCATGAAGGCGCTGTTGTAGACACGGTGCATGCCCAGGGTCCGCACAAAGTAGCCCTCGAGCAGCCAGAAAGCCTCGGCGAGCAGCAGCGTATCGGGCGCCTCTGCTGCCACCCGCTCGACCACCTCGCGCCAGAACTCGGCAGGCATGGCAGCGTCGAACGCGGCCTTGGTCGTGCCGTGCTCGGCACGGGTGGGGATCGCACCGCCCGTGCCTGGCTCGGGGTACCAGAGGCGCTGATAGTGCTTCTTGGTGAGCGTCATCGCGGCGTCAAAGCGGATGACAGGCGTCTGCCGCGCGACGTGCAGGATGGTCTGAATGACCGCCTCGCGCACCTCGGGGTTGAGGTAGTTGAGCTGGGCGGTGTCGTTCCAGGGCATCGACGTCCCGTCGTTGCCGTGGTAGATGTAGCGCGCCTCGCCGGTCCAGCGATCCAGCCGCTTGAAGACCACGGCGGCGTCGGTCCGGTCGTAGTAGTGGTCCTCGACAAAGATCCCCACCCGGCCGTCGCCCGAAAGGTCGGGCCCGTCAAAGCGGTAGGAAGGAAAGGGGCACTGGTCAAGCGACACGAACCAGTCCGGGTGCTCGATCACCCAGCGCGAAAAGATGCCGACGTGATTGGGCACCATGTCGCTTGCCATGCGGATGCCTCGCTGCCACGCACGCGCCCTGAGGTCACCGAACGCTTCCTCTCCGCCGAGGTCCTGGGCCACCCGATAGTCGTAGAGCGAATAGGCGGACGCGACCGCCTCGGGGTTGCCACACAACTGTTTGATCCGTGCCGACGCGGGGCTCCGCTCCCAGAGCCCGATCAGCCACAGGCCGTTGAACCCCCAGCGCGCCATGGTGTCCAGCTCGTCATCCGGCACCTGGTCCAGGCGAGTGACCGGCCGGCCATAGCGCTGCGACAGCTGGTGCAGCCAGACGTAGGTGTTCTTGGCCAGCAGAACCAGGCTCGGCATCCAGTCCAGGTCTGGGCTGAAGCGCACCGGCTCGGAAGCCAGCGCCCCAAACTCGGCCACGGGGATGGGGCCGGGGCCGCCAAAGACGGGCTTCTCCTCCTCGTGGATCAGGTCCTGGCCGCTCAACAGCCGAAGGAAGTTGGTGCCGAGCATGACACCCCACTGCGCGTGCAGGAAGGCCAGCTGGCCGGCCAGCGAGTGGGGCGACGCCAGCGCCGGCGCGCGCAGGAGATCGATCAGGCTCTGGCGTCCGGGTCCCATCCCCGGCTCACCCCTGAAGAAGGCCTCCAGCCCGGCGACAACCTGGCGGTAGCCACTCTCGGCGGCCAGCCCCGTGTCGTCGAACAGCTCACGAAAAGGGCCAAAGGCGGGGTTCTCGTTGGCCAGCCGGAGGAGCAGCATCTCCTCGAGCTGGATTTCGCGGTTGGGCACGCCCTCGGTCGTGCCGAACAGGTAGTCGTCTGGCGTCAGCTGCCTGCGATAGACGGGCAGAGGAGGGAACTCCTCCGTGAAGCGCAGGAGCGCTGCATCGACCACTGACGCGCCCAGCTTGCCCTCCAACGCCGCCAGCGCCTGGCGCATCGCGGCCGGATTGACCTGCTGCCGGTAGAGGGCGGCCGCGCCGTGCAGGATCTCGTCGATGAGGCCCATGGCATTGATCTGGCCGGCGCGCACGGCCGCCTCCGGGTAGCGGGCCAAGTCGCGCTGGTCGTTCATGCGCTGCGCAAAGACGCGCGCGGCATGAAGGTTGGCGAATACGACGTTGCCCGTCAGCGAAAAGAGGCTGTCGTCAAAGCGGTAGCGATCCCGCGCCCGGCGGGAGACGTGGAACTCCATCTGGACTGGACCCTCCGATCTGAGCAGCAGGCCGGCGCCCGCCAAGCGTTGCACCTCATTATGCCCGCGCACGGGACGAGTGTCAAGTGGGGTGACGAAAGTCATAGACGGACCGGAGAATCGCGGGTAGACTGCCCAGTAGTCGACGGGCCTCGCAGACCTGACGGGTCTGGGAGACCTGTCAGGTCTAGCAACAGCGGAGGAGACGAGCAATGGATAAGGTCACCCGGACGATCGTCCGTATCGACGAAGAGCTGTGCAATGGCTGCGGCCTGTGTGTGACGCCGTGCGCCGAGGGCGCGATCGAGCTTGTGAACGGCAAGGCGCACGTGATCAGCGAGGAGCTATGCGACGGTGCCGGCTTCTGCCTGGCCGTGTGCCCGACCGGGGCGCTGACGGTCGAGACGCGGGAGGCCGTGCCTTTCAGCGCCGAGGCAGCTCACCAGAAGGAGCAGGAGCGCGGACCGCGCTATGTCGTGCAGACCTGTATGCAGTGCGGCACCAGCGAGCAGAAAGCGGTCCTCATCCCGGTCCGGGCAGGCGGTCACAGCTTGTGGGTGTGCACGCACTGCCTACCGGCGCTCATACATGGATGAGGTAGAACGTTCGTTGTACTCACTGGCTGTCTGCGGTGACGAGACCGACTGCGTGCATCGCCTCCTCCCCACGGGGTTCGGGCTTGGGGCACCTGCAGCTCTGCGTTCGGAACCTGAGGAAGCTGGCTGCGTCTGCGACCCGAGGCTTAGCGACGCGCTGGCGTGCGTGGGCTGGAACCACTGGTCAGCGCACCCCCAAAAAAGGACCCCACGGGTCGGCGAAAACCCTGGGGGCTACCCGATGTCTACGCGCGGCGTCCCGCTCTGTATCCGAGTGGAAGTACCTACAGCAACTCAAGTAGATCGTCGCGGGCCATGTCGCAATCACGCAGGACCCTGGAGAGGAGACCCGGCCCGATTACCTCCCCACGATGCACCGGGATCACGGTGCACCGTCCGTCGGAATGCCGAAGGAAATGGTGACTGCCCTTCACGCGGAGCACCTCAAAACCTGCCTTGCGCAGGGCAGAGATGAGTTGCTGGCCGGTCAGAGTCGGCAGCTTGGTCACAGCTCAACCAAGACCCGCTGTACGCCGATGAACTCATGAGGCGTCAGGCCGTCGGCCTCTACCTCCAAGCACAACTCGATGGCTTCCCGCATCCGCTTCATCAGAGTGTCCAGCGACTTGGCCTGCGTGTGACAGCCCTTCAGGTCGGGCACACTGCCAATGTAGTAGCCCTCGGCGTCCCGTTCGATGATCACACTGAACTCTCTGGTCATAGACATCTCTCCCATAGCCCTAACAGCCGCGGCGAACCTTCGTCCATGAGCACAGGAACCATGACGGGTTCTCTGCGCGATGCCGTCGACGGCGTTCCCTGGCCTCCAATATACCACGAAGACTGACTCGAGTCAAAGGATTACACGGGGCCAACAGGGCGGGCTTCTCACCGATCTTCCGCGGGTTCACTGACCTCCACCGCCTGCACCGGCCACGCGTACGTCACGCTGCATCCCCCGTATCCCATGGATGCTGATACATGGGTGAACTAGAACGTTCGTTGCACAACACGCCGGCTCGGGCGAATTGCCACCAGATCAGCTCTTGACCATCGTGCACTTGGGCCCTATACCGAACCACAAACACGAATTCGGGAGCAAGGACATGGTCACGAGGATCTTCACGGCGGTTCTTCACAAAGAGGACGACCTCTAGGTCGCCGAGTGCCCCGAGATCGGCACGGTCAGCCAGGGAGCCACGGTGGAGGAGGCAGTCGCGAATCTCCGGGAGGCAACGGAGCTCTATCTGGAAGAATTCCCCCTGCCGTCCGTCGGCAAACCGCTTCTGACGACGTTCGAGGCAGCCGTGGCCGAGCCGGGCTATGCCTGAACTGCGGCGGGTGTCAGGAAAGGAAGCGATTCGTGGGCTGGAGAGACCCGGCTTCGAGCAAGTGCGTCAGCGCGGCAGCTATGTGATTCTAAAGAAGTGGGCTGCCGAGGGCGAAGTTGGATGTGTGGTGCTACTCCATCGCGAGTTGGCCATCGGCACGCTGCCCGGCACCACCATCTCCGATGCCGTCGGGATCGGCAAGCTGGGGCGGATGGTCGGCTGGTCGACGACTCAGAACTTCCCGCCCAACCGGTCGCCCTACGTCTGGACCGAGTCGGGCGGCATGGTCGATCTCTCTGCACAGGGCTACCCCGACGAGAGGCCGCTGGCCGTCAGCCCGGGCGGGGCCGTAGCCACGCCTGGCTATTGGACAAGCTCGGAGACCCCAGCAGCGTCGTCGCGATGCCGGCTCCACCGCCGGGCTTCTTTGCGCCGGGGACCTACCCGACGTCGATTGACGATGCCGGCGATGTCGTGAGCTCGACCAACAGCCAGGGAGCCGTCACCTTCAGCTACCGGGGCCCATGTGGCGTGGGTGCCATCGCCTTCCTGGTCGACAGCGCGGTCAAGGCCCCGCTGCTCTTCGACCGGACTGTGGGCACCGTCGCGGGTTGGGACATTCCGCAGTAGGTGCTCAGGGCCACTGCAGACATCTCGGCGCTGCACAGAGCCTGTCCTCCTGTTCCCCATCGCCTTGAGGGGGAGCAGGGGAAAGGGTGATTTCACTGTGGGCGCTGTTTGGCTCCTTTGGCGCCGGCCAGCTCGACGGCAATCACAGGTTTGCTATCTGCTTCACCGAGGCGGAGGCGGCGGGACCATGCACTGGACCGCCGCGGCGAACCATGCTTCATCGATTCTCTGGTAGACCCCCAGGCACAGCCCGGTCACAGGAGGCAGCGCGGCGCCGCTCGGATCCCTGAGACCGGAGAGCGAAAAAGACGACTCCTCCAGTGCCACGTCCGTGGTGAGAAGGCGAATCTGAAGGAGCTTGATCGAGATCCGTGTACCCCTCATGAGCCCGGCTAACAGCTGCCGGAGCCCCTCTGCTATCTCGGCTCTGCCCCGGTGAGTCATGCCTAGGGCGTAGGTATGGGTCCCATCGAGGGCGTAGACAGAAGCGGCAGCCTCCGCGTCACCGGCGTTGTGCGCCGCCTCGTACTGCTTTACGCGATTCCTGATTGCTTCTTCTGGGCTCTGGCCGGCCATGTTCGCTGAATCCTCCTCTCAGGCATCAATCATGCCACCTACCTTAACCGTCTCGGGATCGCATGCTCAGCTAACCAGGTGCAGGTACTTCTGGCGCTCCTCGGCCGTGAGCAGGCGCGTCACGCGCGTACGGGCCAGGGCCACGAGGTCCTCCAAGCGCACCGCGTAGAGGCGCACCGTACCGTCCTCGCCGCCTGTCGCAACCTGCGCGCCGCCTGGGCTGAAGGCAATGCCCATCACCCGGCCCGCGTTGCCGTACAGGGTGGCAACCTCCTCGCCCGACTGCACGTCCCAGATTTTGGCCAGCAGGTCGAAGGAAGCAGAAGCCAGGAGCCTGCCATCGGCGCTAAAGTCCAGGTCGAACACACCGGCCGAATGCCCGGGAAGGACGTGCATCACCCTGCCCGTGGCCACTTCCCACACCCGGACCGAGCCGTTGATCTGCCCGCCCGCAATTAACCTCCCATCCGGGCTGAAGGCAACCCCCGTCATGAGACGGGCCCCCTCGCCCCCTGCAAGGGTGAGCCGGATTCGCCCGTTGGCCGGGTCCCACAGGTGCACCACGCCGCCCGACCCTGCGCTCGCCACGAGCCGACCGTCCGGACTGAACACGATGTCATGTACCCAGTTGGAGGCGGTCGCTGGCTGGATATGGTCCGTGAAGGTGACCAGCGGGGCCGCGGCTCCGCCGGCCCCCTGTTGCCTCGAGATGTCCCAGACCTTGGCCGTGCCGTCGTGGCTGCAAGTCGCCAGGAACCGGCCGTCGGGACTGATGGCGATGCTCGGGCTCAGGTTTGCATGCCCGGCGGTGGTCGCCACGGCCCGCCCTGACGCGAGGTCCCACACCGCCCAGGCACCATCGATCGCGCTGGCGGCCAGGTGCGCACCGTCGCGGCTGTAGGCAAGCCCGCTCCACGGGTGCCGTGGGTCTGTGCTCAGCTCGGCGACAAGCTCGCCGGCGGATGGGTCCCAGATCCGCACCTTGCCGTCCGTGCCGGCCGCTGCCAGCCGGCGCCCGTCCGCGGCGTAGGCCACCTTGCCCCCCGTGCCGGATCGCACATCCAGGGTGAGCACTTCGCGCCCGGGGCCCAGATCCCACGCCTTCAGAAGGCCATCCACCCCCACGCTGGCAAGCGTCCGGCCATCCGAGCTGACCGCGGCGTCCAGCAGGCTGCCGGTATGTCCCGCCAAGAGAAGCCGCTGGCGCCCGGTGGATGCATCCCAGACCCTGGCCGTGCCGTCAAAGCCTGTCGTCGCCACGGCAGACCCATCGGGCAGAAAGAGAACGGAACGGAACGAGCCGGCCGACGGGCTGGCCAGGCTCAGCACCGCCTCCCCTGATGCGACGTCCCAGATGGACAGGTAGCCGCCGTCGTCGACCGCAGCCAGCCGGGCACCGTCCGGGCTGAAGGCGACCCGGTCGATGTAGAATCTGTGCGCCCTCAGGCACCGGACCTCCCGTCCGTCGTGGGCATCCCAGAGCCTGACCGTCCCATCGCCGCTCCCCGTCGCCAGGAGCGCCCCATCGGGACGGAAGGCGACGGTCCAGCATACCTCGTCATGTCCGGTCAGCGATAGGACCGGCGTCCCGGTGGCGAGGTCCCACACCTTGGGGACACCGTCCTGGTTGGCGACGGCCAGCCGGGTTCCGTCTGGGCTGAAGGCCACCCGGCCCACCCCGCGAAACACGCCTGCCGTGTGGCCGACGAATGCCCCGGGCAGCGTGAGCAGCCGTCCGCCGGTGATCGGGTCCCAGACCGTCACGTCGGTAACCCCGGAAGTGGCCAGGCACGTCCCGTCGGGGCTCCATTCGGCGGAAAACACGTCCCCCACGGAGGTATCCAGGGTGAGCAGCAGCCGGCACGTGGCCGCGTCCCAGATCCTTGCGGCCGCATCACAGCCGGCGGTAGCCAGGCGGGTGCCATCCGGGCTGAACGCGACCGCGTGAATGGGTGCATCGTGAGCTGGCATGCTGTGCAGGACGCGAAGCTCCGGCAGCGCCTGGTGCAGGGCGTTGCGCGCTTCCAGGGTGTCGGCCCGGGAGAGGGCCTCCAGGGCCAGAAGGACGCTGCGCTCCGGGTCGACGTGCAGGTTCGCCACTGCGGCGGCAGCCAGCTCGCGCGAGCCTGCCAGCTGCACCTGCTCGGCCAGCCGGCGCGCCGTCTCGAGCTCGCGCCGGCGAACGGCCTCGCGCCGCTCCACCCCGGTTTGAATGAACTCCTTGTCCGCTTGGCTCAGCTCGTCAGGCCGGTCGGCTAACCACTGCTCGGCCTCGGCCAGAGGCGCGCCCCGCAGCAGGGCACCCTCGTCGCAATCGCTCTCCTGCCATTGGCGCTGCGCTGCCCGGATCCTCTCCTACCAGGTGCGAAAGCCCCGGTCGGCCTCTATCCAGCTCTGTAGCTGCCCCCAACGCCGGATCAGGGCCTCGTGCACCACTTCCGCCACCTCCATGCCGGCGGCGTCACGGCCGGTCACCACCAGCCGCTTGTCTGCCAGGTGCTGCACCAGGTGCCAGCGCTCCTCTCCCAGTTCGGAACGGGCAGCGGTCCGCCGCGTGTCCTCCGTGCCCTCCCCGGGACTCACCAGCTGGACGAAGATGTGCCGCGCCGCCGCCTGATCGGCCGGCGGCAGCCCGGCAACCACCTCGTCGGCGTAGCGAGCAAGCGCACCGTCTGCTCGGCCAATCTCCTCGTACCCCGCATGGGTCAGCCAGCCCCGGCTGTGCCGCTCCCAGAGCAGGGTCAGGGCAAACTCCAGCAGAGGCAGGTTGCCCGGTTCTTCCCCCACATCGTCCAGGATCCGCTCCACCAGCCCGGCCTCAAAGGCGGCCCCCTGCGTCCAGGCCGGCTGCTCGATGGCCGCGCGCAGCTCCTCGCGGTTCATGGGGCCCAGCAGCAGGTCTGTGCCCTGGAGGGCATCGGCCAAGGGGCGATAGGCGAGCGCCTGCCCCATAAAGTCGGCACGCACGGTGAGCAGGAGCGCCGAGCCCGCCGCCCCTGCGCGGCGGCCACGCCTCGCCGCGGCGAGCAGCACGTCGACAAAGCGGCGGCGTACGCCCGGCTCTGCACACAGGGCATACAGCTCCTCGAACTGGTCCACGACCAGCAGCAGCCGCCGAGAGGGAGGCCTGCGGGCCAGGGCCCAGGCCACCGCTTCCGCCAGCGTGAGGTCCCCGCCAACCAGCGCGCCCGCCAGCTTGCGTGCCTCCGGCGGCCGCTCGGCGTCGCTCGGCTCCGGCGGCAGAGTCTCCAGCAGGCTGTGGGCCAGCGCCTGGAAGGGCTGCGCCCCCGGCCGCAGGCTCGCGATCAGCCAGTCGTCCCTGCCGCGCAGGCGGGGCAGCAGCCCGGCAAAGACGGCCGACGACTTGCCGCTGCCCGAGGAACCCACGACGCAGATCAGCGCCGGGCCCGCCTCCACCGGCCGCTGCTGGATCACCTCCATCAGCCGCCTGGCAAAGCCCTCCCGGCCAAAGAAGAACCGGGCGTCTTCTTCCTGGAACGCAGCCAGGCCGCGGTATGGGCAGGCGCCGACCTTCCGCGGCGCCTGCCCCTGTGCGGCCAGGATGACTGCGAGGTCCGGCGGCTGCTCGCCCCTCAGCAGCAGCTCGTACGTGTCGCGGACCTCCTGAGACGGCTCCACGCCCAACTCTTCCGCCAGCAGCCTGCGGCAGGTCTCGTATTGGGCCAAGGCCGCCGTGCGCTGCCCACCAGCGGCGAGCAGGAGCATCAGCTGGCGGTGGGCCTCCTCCCGCCACGGCTCGAGGGCCAGCAGGCGCGTCGTGTAGTCAATGGCGGCGGGCCGGCCCTCCTCGCCGAGGCGGCCATAGTGGACAGCCAAGGTATGCAGGGCCTGCAGCACCAGCATCCGCAGCCGGACCCTCTCCGCCAGGACCCACTCCTCGAAGGCTGGCGCATCGCGCACGTAGAACCCGGCCAGAAAGTCGTCGCGGTAGAGGGCGACCGCCTCCTCAAAGCGCTCGACGCCGGTCTTGTCCGCTGCGCCCCCTACCCCGGCCTCGAAGGCCTCCACGTCGAGCCGGTAGGCACTGTCCCGGTTGAAGGCAACGCTCTCCCGGCCGATGTCGAGGTGGTCCCCGACCAACCGGTGAAGGATGGACAGGGACTTGCGCAGGTTGTTCTGGGCGCTGGCCTCCGGCAGCTCGCCCCACAGCAGGCCGGTCAGGGCCGGGCGCAGATGGGGCCGGCCGGTCACGGCCAGGTAGCACAACAGCGCCTGGTCTTTGTGGGAGGAAAAGCCGGTGACCGCGGCCCCGGCGCGGCGGATCTCCGGGTGTCCCAAGAGCGCCAGAACCAACTCGTCCGCCATCATACTCCTCCCGCCTCGATGGAGGAGGGAACGGTCCGGTAATGATTCCGTAATGGCAGGCTGCTAAGCTGTACCCATACCATACCACAACTGGTTGCCTAGGTCAAGCACTGGAGAACCGGTCATGTTTGAGACACCACCGCGCTGCCGCTTCTACCTGTTGGCCGCGTGGGAAGAGCGCCATCCTGATCCCGATCAGCCCGTGACATGGCGCTTCAGCCTCGAAGATGCGCGCACCAAGCAGCGGCGCGGCTTCGCAGACCTGGAGGCGCTGGTAGCAGCCCTGCGGCAGGAGATGGCAGACGATCGACAAAGGAGGGAAAAGTGAAAGGCAAGCGATTCATCACCACTGGATTGGCAATGGCCTTGGCACTTGCCCTGCTGGCAGGGTTGGCCCTGGCCCAGCAGCCGGCGGGCCACCCACTGCCCTCGGCATTTACCTACCAGGGGCGGCTCAAGATCGACGGCGCCCCCTACACCGGACTGTGTGACCTCGAGTTCGGCCTGTGGGACGAGACCACCGGGGGCACCCAGGTCGGCGCCACACAGACCGTGCTTGGTGCCATCCTGGACGACGGGTTCTTCACGGTCTTTCTGGACTGGGGCCCGGACGCCTTCGCCGGCGAGGGCCGCTTCCTCGAGATCAGTGCTCGCTGCCCCGCCGGCGGCGGGCCGTGGGAACCGCTCAGCCCCAGGCAGGACCTGACCCCCACGCCCTACGCCCTGTACGCCATGCACTCGCCTTGGACGGGGATCAACGACATGCCGGTGGGCTTTGCCGACGGCACCGACGACGACACCACCTACGGCGCCGGGCTGGGCCTCGTGCTCACGGACACCCTCTTCACGGCCGATACGGCTTTCCTCCAGCAGCGGGTGATTGGCACATGCGGGGCCGGTTTCGCCATCCGCGAGGTGCTGATGGACGGCGCAGTGGTCTGCGAGCCGGTGGGAGGTGACGGCGGGGGCGATATCACCGCCGTCTTTGCCGGGATGGGATTGGCGGGGGGTGGGGACACCGGCGACGTGACCCTCTCGGCCGACCCGGCGGTCATGCAGCAGCGGGTGGCCGGTGCCTGCGGCACGGGCTTCGCCATCCGTGAGGTGCTGCAGGACGGCAGCGTGAGCTGTGAGCCGGTGGGGGGCGGCGGCGGTGGAGATGCCTGGCTGCTGACCGGCAACTCGGGCACGACGCCCGGCGTGAACTATGTCGGCACCAACGACAATGCCGCGCTGGTGTTCAAGGTGAACGGCGAGCGCGCGCTGAAGCTCGAGCCGGGTTCGGCAAGCCCCAACGTGATCGGGGGTGACTTCGCCAACGCGGCCTACACCGGCGTCTACGGAGCGGCCATCGGCGGCGGTGGCAACTCCGCCGCTGCCAACGTGGTGACCGACTACTACGGCACGATTGGCGGCGGCGAAGGCAACGTCGCCGGGGACGATGCCGGCACTGCCGCAGACGCCGCGTATGCCACCGTCGGCGGGGGGCAGTCCAACACTGCCAGCGGGTTCGAGTCCACCGTCAGTGGTGGGCAGGGCAACGTCGCCAGCGACGACGCAGCCACGGTGGGTGGGGGCTGGCTTAACGAGGCAGCTGCCAACTACGCCACCGTCGCCGGGGGCTATTACAACAGGGCGTATGGCGTGCGCACCACGATTGGCGGGGGCGGGGACAACGCCGCCACCGCCAAGGGCGCGACCGTCGGTGGAGGCGAACTGAACACTGCCGACGGGTGCTACGACAACGTGGACGGTGGCTACAACAACACGGCCGTTAGCACTGATCCCCCCAATTGCCTGTATGGGGGGGCTACTGTAGGCGGGGGTTACAGAAACGCTGCCACCGATGATCGTGCGACCGTGAGCGGCGGCGCCGAGAATACCGCCAGCGCCCGTGGGGCTACAGTCCCTGGTGGCAGCGGGAATGCTGCAGATGGCGAGTACAGTTTCGCCGCCGGCTACAGTGCCAAGGCTCTCCAGGATGGCTGCTTCGTCTGGGGTGACTACTCCTATGCCGACATCACCTGCAACAACCAGAACCGTTGGGTTGCACGCGCCAGCGGCGGCGTCTACTTCTATACCAACTCCGGCCTGACCAGCGGCTCCTACCTCGCCGCCGGCGGCAGCTCCTGGAACTCGATCAGCGACCGCTCCACCAAGGAGAACTTTGCCCCGGCCGACACCCGGACCATCCTCGAGACGCTCGCCGTGCTGGAGGTACAGGAGTACAACCTGAAGAGCCAGGACGACTCCATCCGGCACGTGGGGCTGGTGGCGCAGGACTTTGCCAGGTTCGGCTACGGCGAATCCGACAAGGCGATCAACCTGGAGGACGCCGACGGCGTGGCGCTGGCCGCCATCCAGGCACTCTATGCGGAGAACCAGGTGCTGAAGGCGCAGGTCGAGTCGCTGCGGGAGGAGAATGCGGCCCAGGACGCTCGGCTCGCCGCATTGGAGCAGGCCGTCTGGCAAGGGGAGCCGCCCGCCGGTCGGGAGACCGGCGACGGCGGGCAGGTTGCGCTGCCCTGGCTCTTCGCAGGCGGTCTGGTGATCGCCGGCGGCACGTGGGCCGCGCGGCGCCGGCCGGGAGGGGGGCGATGAAGGCCAGGCACACGCCAGGCGCAGCCTACCTTCGCGGGGCCCTGCTCGTGGCCTTGGTTGCCCTGCTGGCTCTGCTCGCAGGGCCGTCCCGCGCCCGGTCGGGCTCGGGCTACGACCTGTCCTGGTGGTCGGTGGACGGCGGAGGCGAGACCTTCGTCGGGGGCGGGATGCACAGCGCAGGTGGCTCGCTCTCGCTCAGCGGCACGGCCGGGCAGGCAGATGCGGGGCTGCATGAGGGCGGGGCATTCGTCCTGGCGGGCGGGTTCGAGCCGGGAGGGGCAGTGTTCGCGCCGCAGAGGTACCTGTACCTGCCGCTGGGCCTGCGCGGCTACTGACCTACCTGCTGCCGGATGTGCGAGAGGAGGTGAGCAACCGGGAGACGAGGCTATGGTCCAGAGGCAAGGTGAAGATGCATCCAAGCCAGAAAGGAGAAAGGAAATGAGAGGCAAGAGTAGGCTGTTCGCGTTGGCGCTGGCAGGGTTGCTGCTGCCCTTCCTGACGACGCCGGTGTCGGCCGGGACCACCTGGACCGAGTTTGAGGGATGGTCCATCGTGCAGGAGTGCCCGTGGTGCGCTCCGGGACGCATGTGGGTGTCCGAGGATTGGGTCCTGCATATCCGGGGCATGCAGGAGTACTACTACAACAGCTTCACCGACCCGCGCATCGCCGGCTACGAAGTGGTGACGGTCAATGTGAACATGCAGCTGCCCGAGGTGTATGGCCCGATGTGGTGCACCACCCGCCTCGACAACGACGATGGCTACTGGGAGGCTACGGCTGTGGGCTACCGCACCGCGGAAGGTGGTTCCTACATTCGCGCGATCTACCATGGCCATGGGGCGTACGAGGGGCTGCAGGCGCGGGTGGACATGTCCCGCGACAATCCGGCCGACCCCTTCTGGGTTGAGGGTGTGATCGTGGACCCAGGCGGAGACTAGGCAGCCCCGTTGCGTATCGCGCAGCAAACGCTCTGGAGGAGCGCTCCGGCAGGCCCCTGCGGGTTCGCTCGTATCCTCAGCCGCATCCAGCTGGCCCTCGAGGGAGGGCCAGCTACTTTGGTCCGGCTGCGGGGGGGCGCGAGGGCTGGACCTGCACCAGTGCCTCTCGCTTCCGTTCAGGTGGCGGCCCATGCCATACCTGCGCCTGCACGTGACCGTCCTGCCGACCTACACCGTGGACGCTCACTCTCGCTGAGGCGCACACCAGGCGCCCTAACGTCACCCGGTATCCCTCACGTCCCCTGGATGCTCCCACCTGGACGACCGAGAACGTTCGTTGTACCCAGTGACTTCCTGGCGCACTGACTACCAAGACTGCACGAGTTTGCTCCCCGGGGGCTTTCTCCCGCGTCTGCGCCCACAATCCCGCCCTCGATCCGGTGAAAACGCCTCAAGTGTCCAGTCCTGCACCTTCCTCGACCAGTGTCGCGAATCGCTGGACGAATCGTGCAGCAGGTCCTCCGTCGACGATGTCGTGATCGAACGTGATTGTGAGGCAGAGATGCTCCCTGTTCTCCAGGTGACCGTCTCTGAGAACCGGTTTGGCCGCAATGCCACCGATGGTGACGGACAGCGTATGGCCGGGCAGGGGGACCCCCCAACCGGAGCGGGTCCCGAACATCCCTACAGCCGTCACAAGGACTGTGCCGTTGAATCCCTTCAGCAGGCTCGGAGCCCTCTGAGCGAGGCGGAAGAAGAGTCGTCTGACAAAGCGTGGGACAAGGACGTACCAGCGAAGCCAGCGACCCCAGGGTGTCTGTCCCAGTTCCTTTGCCTGAAGGGCTCGTATCTCGCGGTGGATCTCCCAGGCGGACTTGCGGTTTGCTGACCGTATGACGGTCTGCAGTACGACTGGAGTGCCCTCCTGCCTTCGCTCGACTGGAAGCGAGACGTCAACGTCGTCAAACAGGACGAGCCTACCGCGCCAGTCTAGATAAGCCTGGAGGTGCTTGTCGTCGTCGACTGCCTTCGCGCAGCAGTAGACAATGAAGCCTGTAAAGGAGAGGCTCTCGCCCGTTTTCTCCTTGACAACGCGGAGCCTCTCGCGGGCCCTGGTGATGTCGACCTCTACCAGCCCATGGATACAGTGTTTCCTCCCGGCCAGGTCCATGCCGTCCATGACCAGCTGCCGAAATGGGTGAAGAGCTTCGACTGAGTATGGCGGTTTCTTCATCAAAACAGCTCCGCATCAAGCACAGGCCAGGCCTCTGTTATGTCCGCTCCCGGGGCGGGCTCCCACCCCAACGGCACCGGCTCGCCAGCACTGCAGCGAGGCGCTCGTTCAGCACCTACGTTCAGGCTCGTGCCTGGCTGACACACCACAGAGACAACCCGTCGCACCATGAGCGCATTCTAGCAGCGGGTGCGACCTGCGTCAAGATTGGCCTAGGCGGCCCAGGGTCAGCGTAGGTAGTCAACGATGGCCTCATCTCCTGCACACCATCCCGGCTCCAGCGCCTTGGCGGCAGCTTGGTTCTTGATCGCCGTGCACTTGGGTGCTGAGCTGCACCTTGAGCAGCAAATCGGGAGCGGGGATGTGACCACGAGAATCTTCACGGCGGTTCTTCGCAATTCGTGCCCCCGAGAGGCTCGGTTTCGAACAAGTGCGGTGAGGCGGTTGCCATGTAAGCGCGAAGAAGTGGACCGCAGCGGGCGCCGCCGGTTGCGTCGTGCCCCTGCATCGTGCGTTGGCCAACGACACACTTCGCTGCGTTCTCAGGAAGGCGGGTGTGACACCCGAGGAGGCTCTCGAGAACCAGCAGAAGGCGCCGTCAACCCGAGGTGCAGACCACGGCCTGTCCGGCCTCTTCACGGCCACCGGAACGTAGCCCGGCATGCCCCGTATCCCGCGGGCGTCAGTCCATGGGTGAGCTGAATCCGCGCGCTCTGCTACCTACAGGGTATCGAGGAGGGCAGGATCACCCGCGAGGTGACAGCTTCGCCTGCACTCGATCGAGCGACTCCTTGTCAGACAGCGCCAGCAGGATGTCGCCAGCCTGAAGCACCGTTCCCCCACTCGGGACGAGGAAGTCGTTGTCGCGGGCTACTAGGATGACCAGGAAGTTGTCCGGCAAGCCCAACTCCACAATCGCCTTCCCGGTCACCGGCGACCCAGGCGGCACCGGGAGTTCCTTGAGCTCGCTGCTCAGCCCGCTCATGGGTGTGTACTCGATTGGATAGACCCTGCGGGGCGCTACCGGCGCGTCTACCTTGAGCCAGCGGGCAACCAGGGGAAGGGATGTCCCCTGCAGCAGCACCGATGTGAGCACAACAAAGAAGACGGCGTTGAAGAGCAGCTCGGCTTGGGGAATCCCGGCCAGCAGCGGATAGGTTGCCAGGATGACGGGAACGGCGCCGCGAAGGCCGACCCAGGAGATGAATGCCTTTTCCCTCCAGCTCAATCGGCTCAGCAACAGGGTGGCAAAGACGGCGATGGGCCGGGCGACCAACATCAGACATGCAGCAATGGCAAGGCCGGCGCCTGCGACGGGAACAATACGCGACGGAAAGACAAGCAAACCCAAGGCGAGGAACATGACGATTTGCATGATCCACGCCATGCCGTCGTGAAAGCGCAGAAGGCTCTTCTTATGGATGAAATCGCTGTTGCCCAGGACAATCCCAGCCAGATACACGGCCAGGAAACCACTGCCGCCAATTCGGTCCGTCAGCCCAAAGCCCAGCAGCGCCAACGAGAGAGTCAGAACCGGGTAGAGGCCTTCGAAGCCCAGCCTCAGCCGGTTGACCAGAAAGAGCGCGACTTTGCCCGTGCCGTAGCCCACAACCGCACCGACTAGCATCTGCCGCAGAAAGAAGCCGATCAGGTAGCCGGGCGACAGGCTGGGCTGCCCAATTAGCTGGATGAGGCCCACGGTCAAGAGGACGGCCATCGGATCGTTGCTGCCCGACTCTAGCTCCAGCAGTGGTTTCAGCCGGCCCTTGAGGCTGATGCCCTTGGACCGCAGGACGGAGAAGACGGCCGCCGCATCGGTGGAGGACACGATGGCCCCGAGCAGTAGTCCTTCTTTCAGCGCAAGCCCCAGGACTGCGTGGGCAACGAGGCCGGTGATGACCGCGGTCACCAGGACCCCAAGAGTCGCGAGCAGCGCCGCTTCCTTCGTGACCGTCCGTACGCTGCTCCACTCCGTGTCGAGGCCGCCGGAGAACAGGATCAAGATCAGAGCGACGATGCCGATCGATTGCGCGATGGTGGGATCGTCGAAGTAGATGCCACCCGATCCTTCGGATCCTGCCAGCATCCCCACGATGATGAACAGCAGCAGGGCGGGCACACCAAAACGATCAGAGATCTTGCTGGCCAGGACGCTCACCAGCAGCAGGACCGCCGCCCCTATGAGAATGTACGAGTTCATGTTTCGGCTAGACCCCTGGGCAGGTTGGGTTGTTCACGCCACCTCGCATCGTACCACAGGTCTTGGAAACCCACCAACCAGGGTTCCTTTGGCTGCTGGGCAGAGAAGAACGCTGGCGAGTGAGGCGCCTGCGGTCGAGCACCCGGTTCGCGGCTCGGCAGCCCGCTCCCGCGCCTTGACACACACGGGCGCCTGCCCTATGATGCTGGCCCGGAGGGAGTACCATGGAACTCAGGAAAGTGCGCAGGCCGCAGTGCCTGGCCGCGCTGGTCATGCTCCGGCAGGCAGTCGAACGATGCCCAGCAGTCCTGAGGCCGGCTCGGGCTTCCACTGGCTGCCTTTCAGCAAGCTCGAGCTGCGGCACTACAGCATTCGCCATCTCCAGCAGCACACCGGCGAGCTGATGGAGAGACTCGGTGCGCGGTCAGGCGTCAGTGTCAACCGGATGGGCAGCAGAGACGAGGCCGAGTGAAGAAGCGGCAGGCCAGGCGACAGCGCATCGCGGCCCTCGCTGCGGCGGAAGCTGGCGGGCACTCGACACAGGAGGGGCAAGCCGCGCCATGACCATTGAGCACATCGCCATCTGGACGGACCGGCTTGAGGTGATGATCGCGTTCTATGCACGCCACTTCGGTGGGTCGGCGGGCGCCCGGTACCAGAATCCACGCACCGGGCTTGAGTCGTGCTTTGTCACCTTTGCGACCGGCGCACGGCTTGAGCTGATGCAGCGGCCTTCCATCGGCCCTCACCTCGATCCTGGCGAGGAGCGCCAGGGGTATGCGCACCTGGCCTTCTGCGTGGGCAGCCGCGCGCTGGTCGACGAGCTCACTCGGCGGCTCGAGGAGACTGGCTGTACGGTGATCAGCGCGCCGCGCGAGACCGGGGATGGGTACTACGAGAGCTGCATTCTGGACCCGGACGGCAACCGGGTGGAACTGACCGAGTAAGCCAACACGTGCCACAATAGGAGCTATACAGAACCAAGGGTGCCCATCCCAGGGCACCGACGGAGCGAATCAATGATGGGCGACAAGGCGTTAGCAGTGACCTGCAACAAGGACTGTGGCGGGGGGTGTCCGCTTGTGGCGGACATGCGCGATGGGCGCGTGGTGCGCTTGCGCGACAACCCGCTCGCCGGCCGCACCATGACGGGCTGCCCACGTGGCTACGAGATGCCGCGAGCCGTCTATGCGCCCGACCGCATCCTCAGCCCGCTGGTGCGCACCGGCCCGCGCGGCTCAGGCCAATTCCGCGAGGCCACCTGGGCCGAGGCACTCGACCTGGTGGCGAACCGCCTCACCGAGGTGCGCGAACGGCACGGCCCGGCGTCCACCCTCGCCCTGGCAGGCTTTGCCTCCGGGCGCGGCGCGCTCCACACCACACAGCGCCTCACCAAGCGCTTCCTTGCGCTGCTGGGAGGCTACACCGAGATCACCGGCGGCTACAGCTCGGCGGCGGCCGACTATGTGACCCCCATGGTTCTCGGCACCGAGTTGGCCGGCATCGACTCCCCCACCCTGCGGCACTCCCGGCTCATCATCCTCTGGGGCGCCAATGTCACCGACACCCGTCTCGGCTGCGATACCGAGTTCCACATCCGCCAGGCCCGCCGCCGCGGGATGGAGGTCATCGTCCTCGATCCCCGCCGCTCGGCAACAGCCGCCAAGCTCGGCACACGCTGGATCCCACTCCGCCCCGGCACCGATTCTGCCCTGATGATGGGTGTCCTGTACGTGCTGCTGCGCGAGGGCCTGGTGGACCGGCCCTTCGTCGAGGCACGCAGCAGAGGCTTCGAGGCCCTTGAGCTGCACATCCTGGGTCGGGACGACGGTGTGCCCAAGACTCCAGCGTGGGCCGAGGCGATTTGCGGAACGCCTGAGCCGGTCATCCGGGAGCTGGCGCTCCTCTATGGGCGGACTCACCCGACTGCCCTGATCCCGGGCCTCTCCATCCAGCGCACTGTGGGCGGCGAGGAGGCGATCCGCCTGGCCATTGCGCTGCAACTGGCTACCGGCAACCTGGGCAAGCTCGGCGGCTCCAGCGGTGGTCTGACCTGGGGCAAGCTCCCCACACCACACATGGGCCGCATGCCCCTGCCTCCCAACCCGGCTGGCGCCTCGATCCCGGTGGTGCAGTGGCCCGATGCCGTGCTAGAGGGGCGTGCCGGCGGCTTCGCATCGGAGGTCCATGCCATCTACAGCGTTGGCAGCAATTATGTCGTGCAGGGCAGCGACCTCCACAAGAGCCTGCGCGCCTACCGCCAGGTGGAGTTTTCGGTGTGCCACGAATATGCGTTGACGCCGACCGCGCTTCAGTGTGACGTCGTCCTTCCCGCAACCACATTCTTGGAGCGGGAGGACATCGTCTTCCCGGCCGGCGGCAACTACCTGCTCTACTCCAACCAAGCGGTGCCACCCCAGGGTGCGGCCCGCAACGACTATGACATCTTCTGCGACCTGGCCGAGCGCATGGGCCTGGGAAGCTCCTTCTCGGAGGGCCGCAGCCCATCGCAGTGGCTGAAGCACTTCCTGGCCGAGTCGGATGTGTCCGACGTAGCTGCCTTCCAGGCGACTGGCATCTTTTGGGGCGCTGACCAGGATAGGGTTGGACTCTGCGATTTCGCCCGCGATCCGCAGGCCAACCCTCTCAACACGCCGTCCGGCAAGGTGGAAATCGCCCCGGCAGTCTACGCCGCCACCGGCTCGCCAGCCGTTCCGACCTGCCGCGCCCTGTCGGCGGACCCACCCTATCCCCTCTGGATGGTGACACCACACTCGCGCTTCCGGACCCACTCCCAGTATGAGACTATCCCCTGGTTCAAGCGCAGGACGCCCCAGTTCCTCTGGATGAGCCCGGGCGATGCCGCAGCGCGGGGCATCTCGGACGGGGAACGGGTGCTGGTCCAAAGCCGCCAGGGGCGGATGCGGATCCCGGCGCACGTGACAGACGAGATCATGCCGGGCGTGGTGTGCCTACTGCAGGGAACATGGCCTGTGCTCGATCCCGATGGAGTCGAGAGCGCAGGATGCGCCAACGTCCTCACCAGCACGGAGCCGACATTGCCCAGCCGCGGGCCGCGCACCCATTCGGTGCAGGTGGAAGTGCAGAAGGGCTGACCACCGCTCCCCTTCGCACCGGTCCGCTGGCCGGTTGTCATCGCCGGGCCTTCCGGCTATACTGCTCTCCGCAAGGAGGCGCCATGGAGAACCAATACCGCGTCTACGGTTACCGCTGGGTCGTCCTCGGCCTCTTCATGTTCGTCAACCTCACCATGCAGCTGCTCTGGATCGCCTACGCCCCGATCACCGGACCCGCCGCCCAGTTCTACGGCGTCACCGATCTCAAGATCGGCATCCTGGCCATGTCCTTCATGATCGCCTTTGTGCCCCTCTCCATCCCTGTCTCTTGGGTCATCGATACCTATGGTCTTCGGAAGGCGGTCTCCGTCGGCGCCATCCTGATGGGCGTGCTGGGTGTCGCCCGCGGCCTCGCCGGCAGCAGCTATTCCCTCGTTCTCTGGAGCACGATCGGCATCGCCATAGCCCAGCCGTTCTTCCTGAACGCATGGACCAAGCTGCCGGCGAACTGGTTTGCCATCAACGAGCGGGCCACGGCTGTCGGCCTGATCACCCTGGCCAACCTGGTCGGTACCGCCCTCGGGATGGTGCTCACCCCACTCCTCTTTGAGCGGATGCCTATCCCCACCATTCAGCTCATCTACGGCGCGGTCGCTGCCTTTTCGGCCCTCCTCTTCCTGCTCTTCGCCCGCGACAAGCCCGCTACCCCGCCCTGTCCACCCGGTATGGAGGTCCGCTCCCTGATGCTTGACGGCCTCAAGCACGCCTTCAGGGTGAAATCGTTCTGGCTATACCTGGGCATCTCTTTCATCGGGATGAGCATCTTCAACGGGTGCACCACCTGGGTGGAGAACATCGTGCGGCCGCGTGGCTTCTCCCCGACGGACGCCGGCACCATCGGTGCCCTGATGCTTGTGGGGGGCATCCTCGGCGCGGTCCTCATCCCACCCTTCTCCGACCGGCAGCGCCGGCGCAGGCCCTATCTGCTGCTCGGCTTCTCCCTGGCAATTCCCGGCCTGATCGGCCTGACCTTTGCCACCTCTGCGTGGCTCCTTTTCCTCTCGGCCTTTGCGTTGGGCTTTTTCCTGGTCAGCGCCAGCCCGGTCGGCACGCAGTACGCCGCCGAGATCACGCAGCCGACGCCTGAGGGGGCCTCCAATGGGGTCGTTCAGCTTTGCGGTCAGGTGTCGGTCGTCTTTGTCTACGTGATGGAAGCGATGAAAGGGGCCGACGGCGCCTTCACCCCGTCCCTCCTGCTGGCCGTCGCGATGATGGCCGTTGCCGTCTTCCTGATCACCCGGTTACGCGAGCCAGGGCGGACTGCGTAACGGACGCCGTGGCTCAGGCGAGCACACAACCCCCATCGAGGTCACTGAATGGTTGCGGACGAAACGGAAAAAGAACCCGCCCTGCTTACTGGCTTCACGATTGTCCAGGTGGGTTCCTGTGTAGCCGATGCGAACAAGAACCGGGTCATCGCCGAGTTGTGGGACGACGTCTCGACAGCGTTCCCCTACCTCAACGCGGTAGTCACCAACCTGATGTACAACCCCGGTGCGAGCACCATCACCGCCAAGCGGGGTGGGCGCATCCTCACCTTCTACCCGCACCTAGCGGTGATGGCCAAGATCGACGGCGAGGAGGACGCCACCGCTCAGCTTCTCTGGTTCCAGAAGCTCTGCAACGATACTTGGAGACGGCGGGCCGAGATCACGCCCTGCTACGAGCGGCGGCAGACGCTCGGCCCCCTGGATGCCTACATGCTCCTCCCCAAGCTCCTCCGCTGCGGGGCCTGCGGTGAGCCCACTTGCTGGGCGTTTGCCTACCGGCTGCTCTTTGGCGAGGTTCGCCTGGAGGATTGCCCGCGCCTGTCCGAGCCCGAATACACCGACGGCGGACGCCGGTTGGCTGAGTTGCTAGGGTGAGCACGCCAGACCGCGAGCACAGAGGGCCGATGGCCCAGGCCTAGGGCGTGCTGCGGGGCGATACGCATGCTTGGCCCGCTCGCGCCCTCTACCGCGACCTCATTCGCCACATCGGACAACCCATACTCGACGCCGTGCACTGCCAGGGGCTATCGCTGTTCGGATAGCCACTCCTGCGCCAGCTCCACCACCTGTGCCGGGCTTTTGCCGGCCCCCCACGCCCGCATCGCCTCCAACGTCCCGGCAGTTCGTCGTGCCAGCAGGCGAGCCAGAAGGCCCTCGGCCCGCAGCCGAGTCGCGTGGGTAGCCGGCTGCGCCGCCGAGTACGCCAGTACATGCGCGGCGCGCTCGTCCTGGCCATCCGCCTGCAGCACACGCGCCGCCACCACCAGGACATCCTGCAGCTGCACGGCGTTGTGCAGCAAGCCGGCGACCATCAGACAGGAGACCATTTCTTTGCGGGCGTGGCCCACTTCCCCCAGCGTCACACTTGCCCAAGCCATGCCGGACAAAGCCAGCGAGATTCCCTGATCCCAGACCATGTCTCGGCTCAGCGCAAGTGCCTCCTCAAAGCGCGGGCGTGCTTCCTGCGGCTGCCCGGCAGCCATGAGCACGCTGCCCAGCCCGAGCAGAGAGACGGCGGTTTCCCAGTGGCGGGTTGCGGCCCTGCGGATCGCCAGTCCTTGCTCCAGAAGCCGCCGCGCCTCGTCCAAGTTCGCTTCGTCGCGTGCCAAGAGCCCCAAGTTGTCCAGCGAGCCGGCGACTCCCTGCTTGTCTCCGATCTCCTCGGACAGGGCCAGGCTCTGCACGTGAAGCCGGCGAGATTCCTCGAACTGGCCCTGCTCGCGTGCCATATAGCCCAGGTAGTCGAGGAGCATTCCCGTGCCCTGCCGGTCTCCCAGGCGCCTCCTGCTCTCGAGGCATTGCTCAAACCAGTGCCTTGCCTCCTCGAATGCACCCTCCATATGCGCCGCCTCGCCCAGGGAAAACTGCGTATACGCCACGTCCCACAGGTCGCCCATCTCCAGGCTGATGGACAGGCTGTCGCGCAGCAGGCGCACCGCCTCGTCCCTGCTCTGGCCAAAGCCGGTTGCCCGCGCCGCTAGGCAGCGCGCCACTCCGCGCCGGTCGCCGGCCTGCTCAAAGATCTCCTGGCTCTCATCGAGCAGCCGCTCAATGTCCATGGGCTGCTCGCCTACCCCATACCAGGCCGCCGCCAGGAATGCCCGGGCCAACTCGAGCCCGGCGCCCATCGGCCGGAGCAGATCGATCGCGCGCCGGATGAGGGCATCGACACGGTCCAGGTTGTGGACGAAGAACGCCAGGTGGCCCTGGTAGACCAGCATCAGGCCGAGGGCCAGCAGACGCTGGCGCTCCGCCTCGCCTGCACAGGCTGCCCGGCAGTCGGGCGAGTCCAGCGCAGCCGACGCCCGGCCAAAAACCCCTTCCCCCTCCTCAAAGCGGCTGCGCACCAGATAGAACTGGAAGAGGCTGTCGGCAGACTGGCGGAGGGCGTCGACGTCGCGCCGGGTGAGCGCCCATTGCCAGGCCTGGCGCACGTTCTCCAGCTCGGCCGCAATCTCGTTCAGCGCCTCACACTGACCCGCCCCTCGAAGCGGTCCCTCCTGCCGCTGTAGGAAAGCTGCCACCGCCCGCCCGTGCCTTGCCTGCACCTGCGCCAGCTCAGCCGGATCCGAGGCAAGCTGCTCCGAAGCAAAGTGGCGCAGGACATCGTGCATCTCATACCGGCCGTCGGACCGGTAGCGGAGCAGGGACTTGTCCGCAAGGGCCGAGAGCATCGCCAGGCCTGCTCCCGCCACCTCCTGAGCCATGGCACGTCCAAAGCCCCCACGGAACACGGAAAGGCGGGAGAAGGCCTGCCGTTCCACATCGCCCAGGAGAAGGTACGAATGCTGGCACACGGACCGCAGGCTCCGGTGACGCGGGGGCAAGTCGCGCATTGACGTCTCAAGGATGTCCATCCCGCGCTCGATCTCGTCGGCGATTTCCGCCACCGGGAGGAGCCGTGTCAGCGAAGCAGCCAGCTCAATTCCCAGCGGCAGCCCTCCCACGAGCCGACAGATGCGTGCTACGTGGCACATCTCCTCTTCGCGCGGCGAGTAGGCCCGGTTTGCCATCCTTGCCCGCTGGTCAAAGAGGCGCGGCCCGCCGTGCTGCTCCAGCCTCGCCTCCTCGCCGGCCCCCGGCACGCCCAGGCCCTGCACCTCGTAGACCCACTCCCCCTCCAGATCCAGCCGTTGGCGCGACGTGGCCAGGACCTGAAGGCCCGGCGACTCGGCCAGCATCGCTGCTACCAAGCTGGCTGCCTCGAGAAGGTGTTCCAGATTGTCGAGGACCAAGAGTGCTCTCTTGCCCGCAAGAAAGCTGATGAGCTGCCGCTCCGGGTCTTCGCCCTCGCGGTTGTAGAAGGAAAAGCCGCATGCATCCGCGATCGCCGCCGGCACCAGCGATCGCTGCTCAACCGCGGCCAGCGGCACCCAATAAGCGCCGCTCGGGACGCGCGGCTCTCCCGCGTTCGCCTCGGCTGCCCGCCTGGCGACTTCTAGTGCCAGGCGTGTCTTGCCCACTCCGCCGGGTCCTACCAGCGTCACCAGCCGGGCTTGTCCGTTCTCCAGCATCGCCAAGACCTCGGCCATCTCCGATTCGCGCCCGATGAGCGGCGACGGCGGCACGGGCAGCCGGATGGCCGCTGCTGCGTGCGGGACGCCCTCGTCCGACGTGTCTGCGCTGTCGCCGGTTGCTGCCTGGAGAGCCGCAGGTCCGGCGATCACCCCCGGACGGCTGGCCCGGATCTGCTGGTAGAGCCGCACCGTGGCATCCTCGGGAGCCGCGCCCAGCTCTTCCCTGAGCAGGCGACTGCACTCCTCGAACTGGCGGAGGGCGGCTGCCCGCTGGCCCGACTCGGCGAACAGCTGCATCAGCTGCCGGTGCGCGGCTTCCTGGAGAGGGTCGAGGGCCAACCGCCGGCGGGCGTAGGCGACCGCTTCCGCCGGCCGACCGGCAGCCTCCAGGTGGCCCGCCAGCTGATCCAGGGCCACCGCGAGTGACTGCCGCACGCTCTCCGCCTCAAAGAAGTGCCACTCCTCGAACGCCCTGCTGTCTGGCAGGGAGAAGCCAGCCAGCAGCTCGCCCCGGTAGAGCTCGACGGCCGCCTTCAAAATCGGCACGCACTGCCCGCAGACTTCGCCGGCCACGTGCTTGTGGCGCTGGACCTCGTCGAGGTGCGCGCAAAATGCAGAAATGTCGACCCAGAGCCCTTCTCGTGGCGTCAGCGTGATCTGGTCACCCTCCAAGTCGAGCCATCCGGGACCGATAGCCTTGTTGAGTGCCCATAGCGTCCGGCGCAGGTTGGCGTGTGCACGCTCTGGCTCATACTCCGGCCAGAGCAGCGCCGCCAGCTCCGCCCGGTTGTGTGAGGCGCCGGTGACCGCCAGGTAGGCAATCAGGGCCACTGCCCGGCGTGTGTCCACATGCACCGGCCGTCCATCTCGCTCCAGCCGCGGCGGCCCCAAGAGCCAGACCCGTAGTGAGTCCTGACCCGCGCGCTCCATCGCTCCTCCTCCTCGGACTGCGGTGTGCCTGCCTATCCTAGCACGGGTCAGGCTACAGGTCAATTGAGCCTGCGGCAGCCCGATCTGGCCGTAACGGCTGCGGTGACGCTCTTGGTGACGCCACCGTGCCGCCCCGTCGCTACACTGGAACCGAAAGATCAGGGAGCACAGAGACAGGAAGGCCGGGAGAGGGGAACACGATGCTGCAGAGTGGAGCGATCCTGATAACGGGAACAGAGTGGGCGACACGCAGTGGGCGCCTCGGCCAGGGTCAGGCGGCGCGCGCTGCGGCGCAGGCGTTCCGCGAGGCGCGCTTCCAGGCGGGGCTCACCCGGCTCGTCGCGCGGATCACCGGCCGATCCAGTGACCTGCGCGCTCTCGGTGCGGCCGCGCCGGAAGCCGAAGCGCGAGGGGGTCACTATGACGGGCTGCGGCCGGTTCCGCTGTCCCTCATCGTCGGCAGCGAGGGCCGCAGCGCGGACTTTGACAGGTACTTCCGCCCGTCCCGGAGCCACAACCGGGAGCGCTGGATCCGGGTCGCCTGCGCCAGGCTGCAGGGAGTAGCCCTGCCTGCGGTCGATCTCATCCAGGTGGGCGACAGGTACTACGTCCGGGACGGAAACCATCGCGTTTCCGTGGCACGCGCCTTCGGGCAGGAATCGATCGACGCAGAGGTGACAGTCTGGGAAGCCGGCGCTACCCCCGCACCAGCTCGCGCCTAGCCCGCTCGAGGATTTCGCCCAGGTGCTTCTCCACGTCTTCCGGCAGCGGCTCCACCTCGTGGGTTCGGAGGATTTCCTGGGCGCGAGCCCGGGCGCCTGCGACCACTCCGTGCCGCTCCTCGCCAGAGGAAGGTGTCGCGCTGATACCCGGCACCCACAGCGCCCCGCGTCGCATCTGACGCACGGTGTGCTGCTCTGCCAGGAAGACGCCGTCCCGCGTGATTGCCTCGCGCATCACCTCGTATGCCAGGGTCTCCTCCGTCACCTCACATCCGCGCGCGATGCGTTTCAGGAGCCCTATGATCTCGTCGTCTATCACCGCCACCTCGTACCCGCCTGCCAACCCGCTCTCGGTGTTCCCCACCCCTGAGAGCAGGTCCACACCGGCGAGCGCAGGCACCAGCGCGTTTGCCAGCCGCTGGTAGGCAAACTGAGGGTCGAGGAGCCCCACACCCCCGGCCAACCCGTACGAGTTGCACGCCAACTCCAGCCGGTGGGCGAGCTGCCCGGCGCACGCGCCCGCCAATCCCACCTCTGGCCCGCCCCAGGAGGACACCGCCGTCCTTAGGTCGATCGGACTGATGCGCGAGCAGTACAGGACCTGCACACCCGGCCGGGCTGAGGCGGCAATGAGGAAGCTTGCCAGCACCTCGGCATGCTGCTGCGCCAGGCAGCCGGCCATAGTAATCGGTCCCGTTGCCCCCAGCGATGGGCAAGGCAGCGAGTGGAAGGGCGCTCCCGAGCGCGCCACGGCCACGATCGCTCCGGCGACACTCCCCGTGAAGGTCATCGGGCTAACGGGTGAGACACTGATGGCCATCGTCGGCCGGGCGCGGAATGCCTCAGTGCCCCCACAGCAGGCGGCCGCCATCTCGACTACGTAGGGCACCTGCTCCGCCTTGTCCACGCCGCCGGAGCAAACCGGCTTGCGGGTGTTCCTCAGCATCTCGGCCGTGCCGGCGAGCTCCATCAGCTCGGGTGGCACATCCTGCGCACCAAAGAGGGGGATCACCACGTCCACGTTCGGCAGCGCATCGAGCAGTCGCGTCATGTGGGCAACGTCGCGGAGGAGCGCCGGCCGGCGGCGTCCGTCCTCCAGGTCATAGACAAAGGGGGGCCCACCGCCGTTGTGAAAGCGAATCTGCCCGTCTCCCAGCGCCAAGCCGCCCGTACCACGCACCGTCGGCAGCAGGTGGTGCTGCTTTACGTTTGCGAGCGCCCATTCGACTGCTTCGCGAGGGATATGGACACGTCCCTGGATCTCGCGGCAGCCGCGCCCGGCCAACATCTCTGTCGCTTCAGCATGCTGCAGCGAGATGCCCACCTCGTCCAGCAGCCGAAAGGCCGTCTCCTCAATGCGAACCAGGTCCTGGTCCCGCAGGAACTCCAGGGGCGGATGCCGTGCAGACATGGGACACACCTCCTCACACGATAGTAGCTTCAGATACTGCGCAGCACAAGCCGGCCGTGTTTCACCGCCAAGGGCACAAGGCCCGGTGCCACCCTCGCGGACACTGCAACGCTCGGCAGACTGGAGGGGTTGGTACAGGGCCCCATGCGACGCAATCGCCATCGGCTCTGCCCGGCAGCCTTTGACAGCGGACCGGTGATGTGCTATGATCGCCCCGTCGCACCAGAGCCCCGCACGAAGGAGGAGTCGTTGGCATGGTCGAAGACAAAGCGGCTCTCATCCGACAAGTCCCGCTCTTTGCCGACCTTCACCGTGCCGAAGTGGACGTTGTCGCCGCGGCTGTGCGCGAGGTCACGGCTGCTCCTGGAGATCTGCTCTTTGCCGAGGGTGACCCGGGGGATAGGCTGTTCGTCATCGTCTCCGGCAAGGTCGAGGTCCTCAAGTCCCTAGGCAGTCCAGACGAGCGCATGCTCGCCGTCCGCGAGGCAGGCGAGTTCTTTGGTGAGATGAGCCTCTTTGAGCCCGATGGCCGGAGGACGGCCGCCGTGCGCGCCATGACCCCCCTTCATCTGCTCGAGATGCAGCGGGCCGACTTTGAACAGCTCCTGCACCATGACCCCGCCGTGGCATACCAGATGGTCCGGACGCTCAGCCTGCGGTTGAACCACTCCCACAACACGACGATAGCCGACCTGCGCGAGAAGAACCACCAGCTCGCCCTGGCGTATGCAGAGCTCAAAGCCGCCCAAGCACAGCTTATCGAAAAGGAGCGGCTCGAGAAAGAGCTGGAGACCGCACGGTGGATCCAGCGGAGCATCCTCCCGAGCTCCCTGCCCGGCGTTCCCGGCTACGATCTGGGTGCCTTCCTGATGCCGGCGCGGGCCGTGGGCGGCGATCTCTACGATTTTATCCCACTGCCAGACCACCGTCTTGGAGTAGTGATTGGCGATGTGTCGGACAAGGGGGTGCCGGCCGCGATCTTTATGGCACTGACATACAGCCTCCTGCGCGCCGAGGCGGTCCGCTGGGAATCACCCTCCGCCGTCCTGCAGGCAACCAACCGCCATCTCCTGGGCATGAACGAGGCAGGCATGTTCGTGACCGTCCTCTATGGCGTTCTCGACAGCCACCATAGCTCCTTTCTGTACGCGCGAGCCGGCCACGAGGTGCCGATGCGCCTGGATCCATCCGGGAAAGTCGAGGCTCCACAACGGGGCCGGGGCCAGCCCTTGGGCCTGTTCGATGCCCCCGACCTGGACGAGCGATCCATCGGCCTGCCGCCCGGCAGCGTCCTCCTGATGTACACGGACGGCGCGACCGATCTGACCGACCCGCAGGGGACACGCTTTGGCCTTGATCGGCTGCGGGAGGCGGTGTGCGCGAGCAGGGCCGGCACTGCCCAGGCGATTTGCGACCGGGTATGGGATGTGCTCGACCGGTATCGCGGTAGCAGCGCGCAATTCGACGACGTCGCCCTGCTCGCGATCCAAGCGAGCAGGTGACGAAGGAGAGCCCACGTTGAAAGAGCCAAGGACGGAGGAACCCATCACCGCTGCCCCCAAGGACGGCTGGCTCGCTGCGACCGCGCGGGCGCGGGCGGCCTACGATTGGGAGGCTGCGGTCTCAGTGTGCAGCCAGGGCCTGGAGCAACCGGGCCTCCCGCCCGAGGTGACCTATGCCCTACTCGACACGCTGTCGCAGGCCCACCAGATGCTCGGCGACCTGGCGTCTCAGGAGATCGACCTGGAGGCTATGGCCCGGCTCGCGACGGAACTGGGCGACCCACGTCGCGAGGGCCAGGTCATCATGCGCCGGGCGGACCTGCTCGGACGGAGGGGCAGGGCGCCGGAGGCGCGGCGCCTCGCCCAGTCTGCGTTGGACTCTGCTCGGCTGAGGGGCGACCGCTCGCTCGAGGCTGCCGCCCTGACAGCCCTCAGCTGTGTGGACGGCCTATGGGGCAGCTATGACTCCGCACGCGAGCGCGGCGAGCGGGCCCTGGAGCTGTTCCGCTCCCTGGGCGACCCGCTGGGCGAAGCGCAGGCACTCTGGTGGTTGTCCATGGCCAACACGCGCCAGGAGCGCAACGCAGAGGCGATCGACCAGACGGAGACTGCTTTGGGGCTGTACCGCCTTGTCGGGGATCGGGACGGGGAGGCCCGCTGCCTAAACGCGCTGGGCATCTCGAACCCCGATGTCGGCCAGCGGCGCGCGCTCTACGAGCAGGCCCTTGCCGCCTTCGGCGCCATCGGCAACCGCCCGCGCCAGGCCCAGATGCACAACAACCTGGCTCTTGCCAACATGCAAATGGGGCTGTATGCCCTGGCGCGCGAAGACGCCGCCAACGCAGTGGCAACTGCGCGCCGGATAGGGGCTCGGGTGGATCTGGCCTACTATCTCGACACGCTGGCACGCGTGTGCATGGCCCTGAACGAGGCTGCCGAGTCCGAGGCACTCGGCCAGGAAGGCTTGTCCTTGTCGCGAGAGGTGGGAGACCAAGGCGTCGAGGGCTCCTACCTCATCGGTCTGGGGCGGGCCGCTCTCGCCGCTGGCCGGCTACTCGAGGCTGCTGAGCTCCTCCGCGAGGCGGCTGGGCTCTACGAAAGAATGGGAGTTCCTGCCGAGCAGGCGACCTGCCTCGCCTGGCTGGGAGCCGTCTGCCTGGAACTGGGGGATGTTGAGGCCGCGCAGATGCACACTTCCCGCGCCGCCGACCTGATAGCGAGTATCGACAGTGGAGCGACCGAGTATCCTCCCCAGGAAGTCTGGTGGTGGCATTACCGGGCGCTGGCTGCCTCTCTCCCTTTGGCAGAGGGGAATGGAGGCAAGAGCGATGCCGCCTGGCGTGCCCTCGACCAAGCGCTGCAACAGGTGCTCATCCCCATCGCCAATCTGACGGACGACGGCCTGCGCAGGAACTATCTGAACAAGGTGGCCATTAACCGCCAGATTGTCGTGGAGTGGCTCCGCCAGGCATCGGCGCGCGGCCTGCCGCTGCACCCGCTCACCGGCGCCCTGGCGAGTCCCAGTGCCGGACAGGAGCAGTTCCGCCGCATGCTCGACATCGGCCTGCGGCTCAACGCGCGGCATGAGACCGGCGACCTGGCGCGCTTTGTCGTCAACCAGGTGGTAGAGCTCACCGGGGCAGAGCAGGTGCTGCTCTACCGGCTCGACGACGCCGGAAACCGGCGCCTCGCCGCCGAGTTCTGGGCCGATGGAGCTCCTCCTTCTGAGGGAGGGGCAGGAGATGAGGCTGAGCGCCTCATCGCTGAGGTTGCGCTCAAGCGGGTGGCGCTTCTGCTCCACATCCCCCCCGACGTCCCGCAGCTTGACCAGAGATCGCAGCTCTGCGTGCCTCTCATGGCCGCAGGCAAGCTCGTAGGGCTGGTCTATGCCGGGATGGCCGGCACATTCGGCCGCTTCACCGAGCGCGATCGCGATCTGCTCTCGGTGCTGGCCAATCAGGCAGCCGTCGCTTTGGAGAACGCACAGTGGACCGAGACGCTTGAGCGCCGCGTCCAGGGGCGCACCTCTGAGCTGCAGACCGCCAACGCCCAGCTGAGCGAGCGGACGGCCGAGCTGGAGATCATCAGCAGCGTACAGCGATTGCTGGCGGCCCAGCTCAACATGCAGGCCATCTACGATGTGGTCGGAGACAAGATCCGCGACATCTTCGACGCCCAGGTCGTTTCCATCGCCACCTATGATCATGCCCTGCGAGTCGTGCGCGAGCGCTATGCGTTTGAAGGTGGGGGAAGGGTGCCCGTTTTCGAGCCTTTCGCGTTCGACGATGAGGGAGTGAATGGATACCTCATCCGCACTCGCCGGCCTCTGCTTCTCAACGAGAACGTGGTGCAGCGGGCCGAGGAGTATGGCATGATCACGGTTCCGGGGACCCAGGAGCCCAGGTCACTGCTGACCGTTCCCCTCATCGCAGGCGAGGTGGTGACCGGCTACATCTCCCTGCAAAACCTGGACCGCGAACATGCCTTCAGCGAGTCGGACGTGCGGCTGCTCACCACCTTGGCTGGCAGCATGAGCGTCGCGCTGGAGAACGCCCGCCTCTTCGACGAGACCAGCCGCCTGCTGGCCGAGACCCGGCAGCGAACGGCGGAGCTCGAGATCATCAGCAGCATACAGCAGGGCCTGGCTGCCAAGCTCGATGAGCATGCCATCTACGACCTGGTCGGCGACAAGATCGGAGAGGTATTCGACGCTCAAGCTGTGACCATCACCACCTACGACCACGCTGCGCGACTCAACTCGATGCGGTACTGCGTTGAGAGAGGACAGCGTGCCCATGACGAGACACCCTACCCCTCGAGCAGGCTGGCCGATCACCTGACCGCTACGCGCCTTCCGGTCCTCATCAACGAGAGTGCGCCGGAGCACATGGCAGAGGTCGGCATGTGGGTGGTGCCGGGGACCGAGGCGCCCAAGTCGCTCTTGTTTGTGCCCATGGTCGCGGGCAACGAGGTCAGAGGGGCGCTGTCCCTTCAGAACCTCGATCGCGAGCACGCTTTCCGCGAGTCGGATGTGCGGTTGCTGACCACCCTCGCGGGCAGCATGAGCGTTGCGCTGGACAACGCCCGGCTGTTCGCCGAGACCAAGCGCCTCCTGGCCGAGACGCAGCAGCGCACCTCGGAACTTGAGACCATCAACCGCGTGGGCACAGCCCTGGCCCGCCAGCTCGACGCAGGCGCGATCATTCGGCTGGTGGGCGAGAAAGCACAGGACATCTTCGGTGCCGACGCAGTGAATGTCCTGCTGTACGACGCCGCGACAGGCATGATCCAGGATGCGTACTCGTACGATCGCGGTGACACGACGACCGGAGAGCCCTTTCCCCTCGGCAAGGGCCTGACCTCATCCGTCATTCGGTCCCGGAAGCCATTGCTCTTGGGCACCGATGAGGAGCAGACCGCGTATGGCACGCTCCCATGGTACGGCGGGGCCCCCCGCAAAGAACCCACCCAATCCTACATGGGTGTACCGGTCGTCGTCGGGGAGCGGGTCATCGGGGTGGTCAGCGTTCAGAGCTACCGGCAGCATGCCTACGGAGAAGCCGGCGTCCAGCTGCTCTCAACCCTCACCTCGAGCATGGGTGTCGCACTGGAGAATGCACGCCTGTTTGCCGAGACCAATCGCCTCCTGGAAGAGTCCCGCCAGCGCGCTGGCGAGCTTTCGACTGTCAACCGCATCGGCCAGGCGCTTGCCTCCCAGCTCGACCTGGATACCTTGATCCACCTGGTCGGCGAGCAGATCAGGAATGCCTTCCATGCCAACTTCTGCTACGTGGCTCTCCTCGACCAGCAGGCCGAAATGATCCACTTCCCCTACCAGTTCGGTGAAAGCTACAGCTCACTTCCCCTCGGCCAGGGACTGACTTCGCGAATCCTGCAGAGCGGCGAGCCCCTCCTCCTCAATCAGGACGTCGCCGGTCGTAGGGCCGAAATGGGCATACAGCGCGTCGGCCTGGAGTCGAAATCGTACCTGGGCGTGCCGATCATGGTGAGCCAAGAGGCAATCGGCGTGCTCAGCGTGCAGAGCACCGAGGAGGAAGGCCGCTTCGACGAAGATGACCTGCGCTTGTTGACGACCGTGGCCGGCACCGTTGGGGCAGCTCTGCAGAACGCGCGGCTCTACCAGGAGACGCAGCGCCGGGCGGCCGAGATGGCCGCGTTGGCCGAGGTCGGTCGCCAGATCTCCGCCACTCTCGACCTCCCCGTCGTCCTGGAGCGCATCACCGGGCAGGCACGTGAGCTGTTGTCGGGAGCTCTGTGCGCCGTGTACTTGCTGCAGCGAGACGGCTGCACCCTGAAGGCCATCGCTGCGTCGGGTGAGGCCGTCGAGGCAGTGCTGGCCGATGAGTCGCTGCTCGGCCAGGGTATCATCGGCAGCATCGTACAGAACGGTGCGGCTGAGCGCGTCGATGACACAGCCGTGGACCCGCGCGGCCTTCACATACCGGGAACGGGCGATGCCGAGACCGGCGAAAAACTGATGGTCGCGCCTCTCCTGGTCCAAGCACGCGCCATCGGTGCCCTGGCCGTGTGGCGAGACCCGGGGGCTCCGCTCTTCAACGAGGCTGAGCTGGCCTTTGCGATTGGGCTCGCCCAGCAGGCTGCCGTCGCGATCGCGAACGCGCGGCTCTTCGAAGCTGCCCAGGAATCGCAGAGGCGCATGGCAGACATCATCGATTTTCTCCCCGATGCGACCCTGGTCATCGACCGCGACGGTCGGGTAATCGCCTGGAATCGCGCCATCGAGGAAATGACCGGCGTGGCCGCGCACGACATCCTGGGCAGGGCCAACTATGAGCACGCGCTCCCCTTCTACGGCGAGCGCCGGCCGATCCTGATCGACCTCGTGCTGCTGCCTGACGAAGAGATCGAACAGAGGTACGCCTATCTCCAGCGGCATGGGGCTGCGCTCACGGGCGAGGCGCTGGTGCCGCAGTTGCGGGGATCGCCGGCCTATCTCTATGCGACTGCGTCCGCGCTGCGCAACTCGAAGGGAGAAGTGGTCGGCGCTATTGAGACCATCCGCGACATCAGTGACCGGAAGCGCGCCGAGGAGGAGCTGCACCAAGCCAAGGCGGCCGCAGAATCGGCAACGCAGGCCAAGAGCGCGTTCCTGGCGACGATGAGCCACGAGATCCGCACACCCATGAACGCCGTCATCGGCATGACGAGCCTCCTGCTGGATACGCCCCTGACGGCCGAGCAGCGGGACTTTGCCGAGACGATCCGGACATCGGGCGACGCCCTGCTGACGATCATCAACGACATCCTCGACTTTTCCAAGATCGAGGCAGGCCGGCTCGACTTGGAGAGCTCGCCGTTCGACCTGCGGGAGTGCATCGAAGGGGCGTTGGACCTGCTGGCGCCCAAGGCGCGCGAGAAAGACCTGAACCTGGCCTACCTGGTCGAGCCAGGGGTGCCGGCAGCCATCGTGGGCGACGTAACGAGGCTTCGGCAGGTGCTGGTCAACTTGCTGAGCAACGCCGTCAAGTTCACCGAGCAGGGAGAGGTGGTCGTGACCGTCACGGCTGGCAGCGGGTCAGAGGCCATCCCATGCCACCCGGAGGCAACGTCTGAAGAAACGCGGCCCCTGATGCACTTTTCTGTGCGAGACACGGGAGTGGGAATTCCCCCCGACCGGATGGACCGGCTGTTCCAGTCGTTCAGCCAGGTCGATAGCTCGACGACACGGAAGTACGGGGGGACAGGCCTTGGCCTGGCGATCAGCCAGCGGCTGACAGAGATGATGGGCGGGATAATGTGGGCGGAGAGCAGCGGGGTCGCGGGCGAGGGGAGCACGTTCCACTTTACGGTCCGTGCAGAGCCAGCCGCGCTGCCGGCACGGGCCGAGCTCCGAGCCGACGCTGCGGACCTGCGGGGAAGGCGGGTGCTGATCGTGGACGACAATGCCACGAACCGGCGCATCTTGGCCTTGCAGACGCGGGGCTGGGGCATGACGCCGCGCGACACGGGCTCGGCCTCCGAGGCGCTGGCGTGGCTGCGGGCCGGGGATGTGTACGACATAGCCCTAGTGGACCGGCAGATGCCCGAAATGGACGGCATAGCGCTTGCGGGGGAGATCAGGCGCCTCGCACCGCAGGTGCCGGTGGTGATGGTCAGCTCGCTTGGGCAGCGAGAGGCGGCTGCCGATGCCGCGCCGGTTGGAGCCTTCCTCCTGAAGCCGATCAAGGCTTCGCAGCTGTACGACGCGTTGGCAGGGCTCCTGGCAAGCCGGCCGGGCACAGGGGCCAAGCCGCAGGCGGTAGCCTCGCAGTTCGACGCGGAGATGGGGGAGCGGCACCCGCTGCGGATTCTACTTGCGGAGGACAATGCGGTGAACCAGAAGCTGGCGCTGCGCCTTCTGGAGCGGTTGGGGTACCGGGCCGACCTGGCGGCCAACGGGGTGGAAGCGATCCGCGCCTTGGAGCGGCAGCGGTACGACCTCATCTTCATGGACATCCAGATGCCGGAGATGGACGGGCTGGACGCGACGCGGCAGATCTGTGAGAGGTGGGCAGAGGGAGAGCGGCCGAGGATCGTGGCGATGACGGCGAACGCCCTGGCAGAGGATCGAGAGGCGTGCCTGGCAGCAGGGATGGACGACTATCTGGCCAAGCCAATCCGGGTGGAGGAGCTGGTCGCGGCCCTAAGCCGCACCTGGCACCCGGACACGCGGCCGTAGCCAGCCCTGAGCAGGCGATTTGGCCATCAGGAGCAATCATAATGGATGAGCGAGACGTGATCGACCGGGCAGTGCTGGATAGCCTGCTCGATTCGGTGGGGGGCGACAGGGAATTCCTGGTGGAGCTCCTCCAGGTCTACTTCGACGATGCGCCACGGCTCCTGGCTTCCATGCGCACAGCGCTGGCCGCCGGGAGCGCCGAGGAGTTCCGCCGGGCCGCCCACAGCCTCAAGTCGAACAGTGCCAGTTTTGGTGCGATGTCGCTTTCCAGGCTATCGAAAGGGCTGGAGGAGATGGGCAAGGCCGGCACGCTGGACGGAGTTGCGGCGAGCTTGGCCCAGGCCGAGCAGGAGTATGCCCGAGTCCGAACGGCGCTGGAGGCGGCCGCAGCCGGCTGAGCGGCGCCGGCTGCGCGCAGACCTCCCTTCGGGCGAGGATACCCATGCCAAACAACGCCGGCCGCATGCTGGTCGTCGACGACAACCGCATCAACCGAATGCTGCTGGAGCGAGCCCTAGGCCAGCAGGGCTACAGCGTGGCGACTGCCGAGAATGGGCGCCAGGCCCTTGAGCGGCTTGCGGCAGAGCCCTTCGACATCGTGCTGCTGGACGTCCTCATGCCTGAGCTGGACGGGTACGAGACCCTGGCGCGCATCAAGGGCGATGACGCCCTCCGCCACATCCCCGTGATCATGATCTCGGCCGTGGAAGAGCTGGACAGCGTTGTGCGCTGTATCGAGATGGGTGCTGCTGACTATCTGACCAAACCCTTCAATCCGGCCCTGCTCCGCGCCCGGCTCAACGCCTCGCTCGCCGAGAAGCGCCTGCGCGACCTGGAGCGTGAGTACCTGGAGCAGGTGGGATACGTGGCCGATGCGGCTGCCCAGGTGCAGGCCGGCCGCTTCGATCCAGCAAGCCTGGACCTTGTCGCAGCTCGCGGCGACGCGCTTGGACAGCTCGCGCGCGTCTTTCAACACATGGCCAACGAAGTACATCTCCGTGAACAGCGCCTCAGACAGCAACTGAGGCAGCTGCACGAGGATGTCGAGGAGATGCGCAAGGCGCTCGTCGAGCCTCTGGCCGTCTTCCTGCCGATGGACCGCCGCCAGGCACTCTTTCGCGGCGAGTCGCTGCCCGATCGGGCGTCGGGTGCCGTGCTCTTTGCGGATATCTCCGGCTTCACCCCTCTTTCGGCCGCCTTGGCACAGGAGATGGGCCTCCGGCGCGGAGCCGAGGAGCTGACTCGCCTTCTCAACAGCGTCTACGAGGCGTTGATCGCCCAGGTGCACCTGTACGGGGGAAGTGTCATCGGCTTCAGCGGCGACGCCATCACCTGCTGGCTGGGCGAGGACGACGGCATTCGTGCGCTGGCCTGCGCGCTCTCCATGCAGCACGCAATGGCACCCCTCTCCTCCGTCGCAACGTCAGCCGGGACCCCAGTCTCACTGGCGATCAAAGTCGCCGTCGCCGCGGGGACCGTGCGCCGCTTCCTGACCGGCGATCCCAAGGTGCAGGTGCTTGAGGTCATCGCAGGCTCACCCCTGGACGAGCTCGCCCGGGCAGAGCACCGCGCAGGCCGCGGCGAGGTGGTAGCGACGGAGGAGGTTATCGAGCGGCTGGGTCCGTGTGTGCAGGTGCTCGAGTGGCGCACAGAAGACACGGGCTGGCGCTGCGCTGTGGTGGGCTGCCTCACGGAGCGCGTGGCCCCCCGGCCCTGGCCTGAGCTGCCTCCCGAGGCCCTGCCCGACCGCCTGTGCCGGTCGTGGCTGGCCCCGCCCGTGGCCGACCGCCTGGCCGGTGGCACCAAGCAGTTTCTGGCCGAGCTGCGTCCGGCCGTGGCGCTCTTCCTCAGCTTCCGCGGCATCGACTACGAGGCCGACGACCAGGCGGGACAGAAGCTGGACGCCTTTGTTCGGTGGGCACAGACCATCGTGTACCGGCAGGAGGGGATCCTGGTGCAGCTGACTGTGGGCGACAAAGGCAGCTACCTCTATGCCGCGTTTGGAGCGCCGGCCGCTCACGGCGACGACGACGCTCGGGCAGTCCAGACGGCGCTGGCCCTCCAGCGGCCTCCGCCTGAGCTCGGCTTTGTCTCCGGCATCCAGGTCGGGGTCGCAAAGGGCCGCATGCGAACCGGCGCCTACGGCAGCGCCACTCAGCGAACCTACGGCGTCCTGGGCGACCGGACCAACCTTGCTGCCCGGCTCATGCAGGCAGCCGCCGGTGGCATCTTGTGCGACGAGGAGGTTTTCCTGGCGACCCACAATCAGATAGCCTTCGAGTCTCTGCCTCCCATCGCAGTCAAGGGGAGGACCGAGCCAATCCCGGTCTACCTGCCGACCAGAGAGGGGGATAACGCAGCTCCTCCGGAGACGGCCGTCCGCACCCTGATCGATCGCCTTGCCCCGCCCCAGCAGCTGGTACTGAAGGTGGCCAGCGTGGCCGGCTCCACCTTCCCGGCTCCCCTCGTGCGCGCTCTCCTGCCCGACCAGTCGGCCGCAGACGGGCTGGACGGGCAGTTGAGCGCCCTGGAGGAGGTAGGGCTGATCGTCCGTGAATCGGCGCGCGGCTTGAACGACCTAGAGCCCCGCTTCACCTTTCGCAGCGCAGCTCTGCAAGAGACCGCCTACGACGGGATGCTCTTTGCCCAGCGGCGGCAGCTGCACCGGCTGGCTGCCGAGTGGTACGAGAGGACATTCAGCGGCGATCTGTCTCCCCACTTCGCCTCTCTGGCTGGGCACTGGCGGCGGGCCGAGGAACCCGCGCACGCCATCGACTACCTGGAGAGGGCCAGCCGGCTGGCGCAGCAGGCCGGAGACTACGAGGAAGCCGAGCGCTTGCTCCAGGAAAGCCTCGAGCTAGAGTCCCGGGCAGCCGTCCTGGGCGAGAGCTTTTACGAGCATCCTTCCGTCGACTGGGAGGGCGCGCGCCGGCATGCCCTGGCGCGGCTGGAGAGGGATCTACCCGCCGGCCTTGGCTACCACAACCTGTGGCACACGCGCGACGACGTCCTGCCGGCGGCCCAACGCCTGGCGGCACTGACAGGGCTGGGCGAGGTCGAGACTCGACTTGTCGAAACCGCTGCGGCCTTTCACGACACCGGCTATACCGTGCAGCGCGAGGAGCACGAGCGCCTCTCCGCGCAGATTGCCGGCGAAGCCCTGCCTGCATTCGGCTTCTCCCCGGCCCAGGTAGTGGCCGTTCAAGGAATGATCATGGCCACGCAGCTGCCCCAATCGCCTCGTACGCTCCTGGAAGAAATCGTGGCCGATGCCGACCTGGACGTGCTGGGCCGGGAGGACTTGGCCACCAGGAACCAACACCTGAGAGACGAGCTGGCTGCCTCCGGCACACTGATCAGCGACGAGCGCTGGTTCGCCAGCCAGGTGCAGCTCCTGGAGAGCCACCACTACTGGACGGCAGCGGCACGCTCGCTGCGCGATCTGGGCAAGCAGCGCAACCTACAGATGCTGCGGTCACAGCTGCGGAGCACGGCTCTCACCACGCCCGGAGAGGCGCCGCCGCCCTTACCCTGCTAGACGTTAGGCGCGGCGCCTGGAGTCGGGAGGAAGAAGGCCCGGTAGGCCAGCGGGCCTGCCGCCGCAAGAGGCTTGGCCTGTCGCTTGCCTCCCTCCCCCTTTGTGCTATACTTTTCCCATGAGAGTCGCCATCGTCCACGACTGGCTGAACCAGCAAGGGGGCGCCGAAGCTGTGCTCGGCGCCTTGGTCGACTTGCTTCCCGGCGCTCCCATCTACACTTCCATCTTTTCGCCGGGCACTATGCCAGCCGCCTACCGCCGGTGGCCCATCCACACCACCTGGATGGACCGCCTGCCGGCGATCCATCGCCGGCACCAGCCGTACCTCCTCCTCTACCCGCTCGCCTTCGGCGGCCTCCGCCTGGACGGCTACGACCTTGTCCTCTCCAACAAGTCGGCGTTCTGCCTCGGGGTCCGGACCTCACCCGGCACCCGCCATCTCTGCTATTGCCTCACGCCCACCCGGTTTGTCTGGGACTATGACGCCTACGTGGGCCAGGAGGAGGCCGGCCCGCTGGCCCGCACCGCAGTGCGCCCCTTCCTCGGCGCCCTGCAGCGCTGGGAGCGTGCCGCCGCTCGCCGCGTGGATACCTTCCTCTCCATCTCGCGCGAGGTGCGGGCGCGTGTCCGCCGAATCTACGGCCGTGAGTCGGCCATCCTCCACCCGCCGGTGGATACCGGCCGCTTTGCCCTCTCGGACGGGCACGACGAGTTCTTCCTCATCGTCTCTCGCCTTGTCCCGTACAAGCGCATAGACATCGCCGTCCAGGCCTTCACCGCGCTCAACCTGCCTCTCTGGATCGCGGGCAACGGGCGGGACCTGCAGCGGCTCCGCACGCTGGCCGGCCCCACCGTCCGCTTTCTCGGCCGCGTGCCAGACCAGGACCTGGGAGCGCTTCTGGCCCGCTGCCGGGCGTTCGTCTTCCCCGGTATGGAGGACTTTGGCATCGCACCCGTCGAAGCCATGGCTGCCGGCCGCCCGGTGATCGCCTACGCCGGAGGTGGCGCGCTGGAAACGGTCGTCGAGGGAGTGACCGGTGCCTTCTTTGGTCAGCAGACCCCAGAGTCATTGGCCGATGCCGTCCGTCGCTTCGAGGCGTCGGCCTACGATCCGGCCGCCATACGGGCGCATGCCCAGGAATTCGATGTGTCAGTCTTCAAGGCCGGCATGCGCGCGGCCATCGAGAACGAGTTGGGGGGAGTATGGAGCTGAGAGAATACGGCCGCATCCTGGGCCGTCGCTGGCCAGTCATCGCCCTTGTCGTCGGGCTCGTGCTCCTGCTGGGCCTGGTGTTCCGCGAGGACCCTGCGACCGTCTACCGCGCCTCGATGCGCTTCACCGTCGGCATCGCGGGCACCGAGCCGGTGACCGCGGCCAATGGAGAGGGCCGCTCCGATGCTTGGCTTGCCTCCGAGTACCTCGCCGACGACCTGTGTGAGGTGCTCAAGGGCGGCGACTTTGCCGGCAAGATCAGTGCGCAGGTGGGCTTTCCCGTGCCGGCCGGTGCCATCTCGGCCAGCCGCGAGCATCGCGTCATGTCGGTCACAATCGACTGGCCCGATGAGAAACAGGCGCAGGCCATCGCCGAGGCGGTGGGCGCCGCCGTTCAGGACGCAGGGCAGGACTATTTTCCCCAGTTGGAAGGAACCCAGGCCAAGGCGCTGCTCATTGACGGGCCCAGCATCACGCCCGTCGGACGGAGCCTGCGGCAAAAGCTCGACCTGCCCCTGCGCCTGCTGATTGCGCTCGTGGCGGGCGTGGGCCTCGCCTTCCTGTGGGACTATCTCGACACCACGGTGCGCAACCGCGCAGAGGTCGAGGCCATGGGGGTCTCGGTGCTGGGTGAGATCCCACGCTCCCGCACCCGCATCGGCCGCCGCAGGGCTGGTTGATGTCCGCAGCCCTGGCTCACCTGCCGTGGGCTGGAGCACAGGCGGGCGACAGGAGAAGGGGTACGCCACCCGCCGAGGCACCTCTCGCCCAGTCCTGCGCTCTGGAGCGGCGCCACGTCGCAAGGGTGGAGTGTGCCCGTTGCCTGACTTCGACTCGGTCCCGATCTCGGCTGCTTTCGAGATTGGGCATTCCTTCTGCCCGTGATAGAATGACCTGACATGGGCTCTCTCGGAGGAAATCGTGGAGTTACGTGACTACTGGACCATTGCGCGCAAGCGCGGCTGGATTATCATCCTCGTCGCAGTCGTCGCCGCCATCGCGGCGCTCGGCGTCAGCCTGGTGATCCCCAAGACCTACGAGGCCACCATCCAGCTCAGCGTGAACCCGGGGCGTGCCGATTGGGGTCTCAGCCAGGCCACCAAGGAGCTCCTTCGCAACTTTGCGCTCAACCTCAAGAGCCACCGCATGACGCAGATGGCGATCGACGAGGCCCAGCTCGACATGACCACCGACCAGTTCCTCGCCAACCTGGACGTCAGCGACGATTCCTCCAACCTCAGCATCACCCTCGTCGCCGAAAGCCACAGCCAGGAAGAAGCACGGCTCATGGCCCAGACGCTCGCCGACCTCTTTGTCCGGGAGCGTGAAGCATGGAACCAGGACCAGGACAAGTCGGATCGGATCGAGGTCAGCAAGGTCGACGACGTCCGGTATGTGCCGCTGGCCCGGCCGAACAAAAAGATCAACACCCTGGCGGGAGCCATTTTTGGCGCAATCGCCGGCGGCATCATTGTCTTCTTCCTCGAATGGCTCGAGTCCGACACCCTGCGCACCGCCTCTGATGTCGAGAAGGCGACCGGTAGCACCGTCCTGGGCGCCATCCCCACCGGAGGCCAGGCTAAGGCTGGCGGGTCGCGCTTTCACCTTCCGTCGTGGATCGATTCGGGAGTCTTGCTCTTTTTCCTTGTGGGGCTTGTCATCGGCGCTGCCCTGGGTGCGCTGATCGTCGCCCTGCTCTAGAGGGGCCGCCTCCCTGCTTCACACTGTGAGGTTCTGCAAAGATGAATGACAGCTTGAGCCAGCTCATAACGGTCACCGAGCCTCGCTCGCCCATCAGCGAGGCGTACCGCACCCTGCGCACCAACCTCGACTTCGCAGGCCTAGATCGCAAGCTTCAGACGCTCGTGGTCACCTCGGCCGGCGTCGGCGAGGGCAAGTCGACCACGCTCGCGAACCTCGCCGTGGTCACCGCACAGGCCGGCCAGAAAGTGATCCTTGTGGATGCCGACCTGCGCCGCCCCAGCCTGCACAGCCTCTTCGGGCTCGAAAACGATGCAGGCTTGACGACGATGATGATGGATGAGAGCGCACTGGCTGCCCCGCCGCTGCGGGACACGGGCATCGAAGGGCTGTCGCTGCTGAGCAGCGGTCCACTACCACCCAACCCGGCCGAACTGATGGGTTCGCGGCGCATGGAGGAGGTCATCGCGGCACTCGCACAGCGGGCAACGACCATATTCTTCGACACGCCGCCCGTGGTCGCCGTGACCGACGCCGCGGTCCTGGCGACCAAGGTTGATGGAGTGCTGCTGGTCATTAGCGCCGGAAAGACACGTCGCGAGTATGCGCGCTCCGCCGTGCAGCGCCTCCAGCAGATCAATGCCCGGCTCGTCGGCACGGTACTCACCAACGTACCGTCGGGCGTCGGTTTCTCGGGATACTACTAGGGCAGACCCGGTTCAATCGTGCCGCGTCCGCCGCCGCTTGGCCGGGGTGGCGGACGCTTTTTTGACCGGCGATTCTGGGGCCGGGTCCTGCCACCCTGTTCGAGGGCTGGGCTTGGTGCCCGCCAGAGGCATTCGGGATGAGCAGTCGTGAGCGCGTCTATCGTACAGAGGCAATCGTGCTCCGCCGTACCGATTTCGGTGAGGCGGATCGCCTCCTCACGACATTCACCCCCGAGCGCGGCAAGATCAGACTTGTCGCTAAGGGCGCACGCAAGCCGTCCAGCCGCAAGTCCGGACACGTCGAGCTCTTCAGCTATGACCTCTTCGTTGTCGCCACCGGTCACAGCCTAGACATCATCACGCAGGCCGAGACCTTGGAGCCCTACCGGCCTCTCAGGGAGGACCTGCTGCGCACGACCTACGCCTACTATGTGGCCGAGCTGGCGGACGGGTTTGCCGCCGAGCGCGACGAGAACCGCCCGGTGTTTGACCTGCTGAAGGACACCTTCGGCTGGCTTTGCACTGCCCAGGACCTCCAGCTGGTCGCCCGCTATTTCGAAGTGCGCTTCCTTGGCCTGGTGGGCTACCAGCCGCAGCTCTTTGTCTGCAGCGGCTGCCAGAAGGACCTCGAGCCAGAGGTCAGCTACCTCAGCGTGGGCGACGGCTCAGCCCTGTGCAGGAAATGCGGGCAGGATCGGCCTGGCACCATGGCGCTCTCCGTAAACGCGCTGAAGGTGCTGCGCTTCCTTCAGACGCGTGAGTGGGAGACGTGCCGCACCCTCCGGCTCGCCGGCGCCACCCACGCCGAGGTGGAGCAGGCCATGAGCCGCTACATAACCTACCACCTTGAGCGCAAGCTCAAGTCCGTCGAGTTTCTCCAGCATCTGCGCCGCCAGATGGCGGCAGGCGAAAGGGAAGAACCATGACTCATCCGGCCGAACCAAACCCTACCCAGCCCTTGTCCTTCCAGGAAGTCATCATGCGGCTGGACCGCTACTGGGCAGACTACGGCTGCCTCATGTGGCAGCCCTACAGCGAGAAGGTGGGCGCCGGCACACTGAACCCGGCCACCACACTGCGCGTACTCGGCCCCGAGCCCTGGAATGTTGCCTACATCGAGCCCTCATACCGCGCCGACGATGGGCGCTATGCCGAAAACCCCAACCGGATGCAGATGCACACCCAGTACCAGGTCATTCTCAAACCGGAGCCCGGCAACCCACAGGAGCTTTACCTGGGAAGCCTCGAGGCGATCGGGATCCGCATGCGCGAGCATGACGTCCGCTTTGTGGAAGACAACTGGGAAAGTCCCGCCGTCGGTTCGTGGGGCTTGGGCTGGCAGGTGTGGCTGGACGGCCAAGAGATCAGCCAATACACCTACTTCCAGCAGGCCGGTGGCCTGCCGTGCGACCCTGTGCCCGTCGAGCTGACCTACGGGCTCGAACGGATCGTCCTTTATCTGCAGAAGGTTCGCTCCGTGTGGGAGATCGACTGGGATGGGATCCATACCTACGGCGACATCTACAGGCGCCCCGAGATTGAGCACTGCGTCTACAACTTCGAGCTCGCCGACGTCGAGCGCCTGACTCAGATGTACAACCTCTACCTGGCCGAGGCACGCGCCTGCATTGTCCGCGGCCTGGTCATCCCCGCCTATGACTATATCCTGCGCTGCTCCCAGACCTTCAACCTCCTAGACGCACGAGGCGCCATCGGCATCACCGAGCGGGCAGCCTATTTCGGCCGCATGCGGGACCTCAGCCGGCAGGTTGCCCGGCTCTACGTCGATCAACGCAAGGAGATGGGGTTTCCCTTCCTGCAATACGCGCCTCCTGTCCCGGCCACCACGGCGGCCGAGCCGCTGGTCGCTCCCTCAGCATCGCCCCTTCTCCCGGCAGAGCCCTCCACCTTCCTGCTCGAGGTCGGCACAGAAGAACTGCCCGCCGGCGATCTTCGGGTGGCGCTTGACTACCTCAACAGCGCTGTGCCCAAGATCCTGAGCGAGGCGCGGCTGGCGCACGAGTCGATCCGAGTCGTCGGCACGCCGCGCCGTCAGGCCGTTCTCGTCGCCGGGTTGGCTCCCCGCCAGCCCGATCGAACCCTCGAGGTGCAGGGCCCACCTGCCAAGGTGGCCTTTGACGCCGCCGGCAAGCCGACACGCGCCGCAGAGGGCTTTGCCCAGAAGCAGCAAGTCCCCGTCGAGTCGCTCCGCGTAGTCACCGAGGGCGACAGGTCCTACGTCGCTGCTACCCGAGTTGAGACAGGCCGCCCTGCTGCGGAAATCCTCTCCGAGCAGCTTCCTGTCCTGCTTGGCGGGCTCCGCTTCCCGAAGGCCATGCGATGGAACCAGTCCGGGGTTCTCTTCTCCCGCCCACTGCGCTGGCTGGTGGCGTTGCTGGGGGAAGAGGTGGTGCCTTTCAGCTTTGCCGGCGTGGCGAGCGGGCGTTCCAGCCGTGGCCTGCGGCCCCATGGCTCGCCCCCCTTCGAGCTTGCCAAGGCGGACGGCTACCTCGACGCCCTGGCCGGGCACGCGATCGTCGTCGACGAGGCGGAGCGTCGCAGGCAGATCCTGACGCAGGCAGCAGCTCTGGCCGCGTCTGCTGGCGGCATCATCCCCGACGATCCCGACCTGCTCGACGAGGTGACCAACCTGGTCGAGCGCCCCACCGCCCTTCTCGGCTCCTTTGAGCCCGGCTTCCTGTCCCTGCCGCAGGATGTGCTTATCACTGCCATGCGCAAGCACCAGCTGTACTTCCCCGTTACGAGCCAGGACGGCAGGCTGCTCCCCCATTTCGTCACCGTGCGCAACGGCGACGACCTCCACCTGGATACGGTCCGCGAGGGGAACGAGGAGGTACTGCGCGCCCGCTTCTCCGACGCCCGCTTCTTCTACGAGCACGACACTCAGAAGGCCTTGGAGGACTTTCTGCCCCGCCTCGGCACCCTGACCTTCCAGGAGCAGCTCGGCTCCATGCTGGACAAGAGCCGGAGGCTGGAGCAGTTGGTGGCGCGAGTTGGCCGTGCATTGGGCCTGGACGAGAACGAGCAGGCAGTCGCACTGCGAGCAGCCCATCTCTGCAAGGCTGACCTCGCCACGCAGCTGGTGATCGAGTTCACCACCCTTCAGGGCACGATGGGCCGCCACTACGCGCTCCGCTCGGGCGAGCCAGAGTCCGTCGCGCTGGCCATCGCGGAGCACTACATGCCGCGCTCCGCCCGCGACCGCCTGCCCTCTTCCGCTCCCGGCCTGGCCCTGGCCATCGCGGACCGCGTCGACAGCCTGGTGGGGCTCTTCGCCGTCGGCCTGGCGCCCACCGGCTCCGCCGACCCATACCACCTGCGGCGCGATGCCCTGGGCATCGTCCAAAGCCTCATCGCCCATGAGATACGGCTTCCCCTCCGACCAATGCTCGAAGAGGCGGCCGCCCGCATGCCTGTGCCCGTGTCCGGTCAGGTGATTGACGATGTCCTGGCCTTTGTCGGCGAGCGGCTGCGGGGTTGGCTGCGCGACAAGGGGTTCCGCTACGATGTGGTCGACGCGGTCCTCGCCGAGCGCGCCGGCGATCCGTACAGCGCCTACCGTGCCACCGCCCAGCTCTCTGCCTGGGTCGAGCGCTCCGACTGGCTGGACCTGCTGAACGCCTACGGACGCTGCATCCGAATCGTGCGCGACCAGCCACAGGAGCTCGAGTACTCACCCGGCTTGGATTCGCACCCTGCGACGTCCGCGCTCTGGGAAGCCTACCGCCAGGCCCGCGCGCAGGTCACGCCCAGGAGCGATGCCGACCGGCTGCTGACGGCGCTCTGGCCTACCGTCCCTGTTATCAACCGCTTCTTCGACGAGGTGCTGGTGATGGACCCCGACCAGTCCCTGCGCGAGAGCCGGCTGGGCCTTCTCCAGGCCCTCTGGCGCCTGAGCCGGGGCATCGTCGACGTCACCCGGCTGGAGGGGTTCTAGCCCAGACAGGCGCCCGCGACTGCCCGGCTGGCATCGGGTCCCTGAGCCTGCCCGGGCCGGTGATCCGGCCAGGTGGCGGGTCGCCCTAGGCGGCCTGCCCCTGGCCGGTCCGTTTCTGAGCGATGTAGCGCAGTTGGCGTGCGGCCAGCTTGCCGCCGTCGGGAAGGCGCTCGCTGTTCTTCATCGCCTGTCGAAGCCAGCGCTCCGCTTCTGCCAACCGCCCCCGCTGGAACAAGAGCTGCCCCAGCTCCAAGGCGCTCGACGCATCGTTAGGGTTCTCGCGGAGCACGCCAAGATAGCGCTCTTCCTCTGCCGTCAGCCTGTCCCTGGCAACCAGCCGGCCGATGTCAAACACATAGTCGGGATCGTACCGCTCCGCCTTGTGGCGGATTAGCGCATGCGCCCGCGGCAGAATCCAGTCCAGCTGGCGCACCACCTTGGCCTCAATTGCCACGGACGACTCCTTGGTCCCTGCCGGCACGTGCAGCTGGAGGGTGTCATTCTTGTCCAGCACGGCATTCAGTGCCGTGGCCTCATCCCCCACGCGCAGCCGCTCGATCAGAAGCGAGCTGTCCCCGATGTTGGTCACGCTTAGGCTGTCCCCAAGCCGCGCGAGCCGTACATTCTCTGCTTCCCGGCACTCTTCCTCCTGCTCCACCGCGAGGACCGCCTGCTTCGGGTACTGCACGTCGAGCATCTCCAAGTAGTCGGCCGTATAGTCCCGCAGGATGCCAATGTGCTCGTGCACCGTTCCGCCTTCGGTGACCTCGACCACCACCTTGGTACCCACGTAGCGTTCCAGGAGCGGATCATACTTGGTGCCCACGTAGCCGATGATGGACTCGCTCACCTTGCTCAGATAGGCATCGCTGCCAGCCGAGATGCGCCGCTTCGGCGTCGTCTGCGCGTAACCGGCCAGGATCCCGATCGCCTGGCTGACCGAGTCGGACACGGTGTTGACAAAGTTGCGGCTGTGCCGCTGGAACCTCCGCCACAAGCCGGGGTGGAAGGTCCTGTCGTGCTCCCGCTGGCGCTTTTCCCACTGCTTGCCGTTGATTTCGTCCAGGTAGCGGTAGATCGCCTGGATGCGCTGGAACTCGTCCCTGTAAAGGATGTAGCTCGTCTCGATGTGGTGCTCATCCTGCACGTCGCTCTTGTACACGAGCTCAATGCCTGTCGGGTGCAGCCGCATGTCGCCCCAGATCAGCCGGCCGTCCACCAGCTCCATCGTGACATGATACCCGTGAAAGTCCTGCAGTACCCGGTCTTTCTGCCGCCCCTTCAAGTATCCGCTGATGAGTCCACCTCCCAGGAGGACGACCAGCGTGATCCAAAGCGTGCTGTCCATGCCCTTTTCCTCCGCCTGCCTCTCTTCCTAGAGTATACCACATCATGGGACATAGGCACATAAATATCATGTTAATGATTGTAATAGACCCACCGAGCCTATCGACGCCGGCACACCGCGGCCGGGCTGGGCATTTCGCTTCCCACTGCCGTGCGTCTGTGCTATACTCTTTCCATGAGCCCTGCCCATTGCGCCGCAGAACCGGCGGGCCGGCCCTGGTGGGCCAGGCTCACGCCTCACACAGCGCGCCGTCTGGCGCTTGGTGGCATCGTCCTGTTGGCCCTCGCCCTGCGACTCTTGCGTCTCGGCTTTCAGCCCCTCTGGTGGGATGAGGGCTGGAGCGTCTACTTTGCTACCACCTCGCTCCGCTCCATGGTGAGCCTGACGGCCGTCGACATCCACCCGCCTTTCTACTACCTGGTACTGCACCTCTGGATCGCCCTCCTCGGTGCCTCCCCGCTCGCTTTGCGCCTGCTCTCGGTGCTGGCCGGCACAGCCGCCGTTCCCCTCCTCTACTGGAGCGGGCGCCGGCTCGCCGGCGACAAGGGCGGGCTCGCGGCAGCTCTCCTCCTGGCCCTTTCCCCCTTCGCCGTCTACTACTCGCAAGAAGTGCGCATGTACGGCCTCGTCACCCTCTTCGGCTTGGCTGCATTCTGCCTCGCGCTGAAGATGGAGGACTCCGGCTGGAGCCTGGTGCCCTGGCTCGGCTACGTGCTGGCCGGAGCCGCCGCCCTCTACACGCAGTACTACGCTGCCTTCCTGCTCCTGGCGCTCAACCTCACACTCGTGGTGCGCTGGCTGGTCCGCCGCCGACCGCTTCGCGCCTGGTACCCCTGGCTGGCCGCCCAGGCAGCTGTTCTGCTCCTCTTCGTGCCCTGGCTTCTCTACGCCGGAGACAAGCTGCTCACATACGTCCGCTACAAGGTTGGCGTCGAGGAAGACACTCCCATCCCCTTCTTCCGCTACATCGGGCGGCACCTGGCAGCCTTTGACTGGGGCCACGCCGAGGGCGGCCTCGCGGCGTGGTGGTGGCTCGGCCTGATCCCGCTAGCCGTCCTTGCTGCCTGCCTGCTCCTATCGCTCCGGCGGCAGACCCGGCCGCGGGACCCGGCAGGGGCCGGACCCACGCCACAGCCGCGCGTCAGCAGCGGTCTCTTGCTCGCCTGCCTCCTCCTGGTCCTGCTCCTCGGCGGCTTTGTCGTCAACCTGCTCTTTCCCTTCACCGCGCCCCGCATTGAGCGCCAGCTGCTGTTGGCGCTGCCCTACTTCCTGCTCCTGATGGCTACCGCGCTACTCCATCTCCTCGGGCGCCGGCGGCCCCTGGCGCTCCTGGCCCTGGCTTCCTTTCTGGTCACCGCACTGATCTCGCTTGCGTTTTTCTACGCCGTCCCGCGCTACCCAGAGGACGACTACCGGCCCGTGGCCGCCCGGATCGCCGCACTGGCCCGCCCCACCGACGCCCTGGTCGCGGTCCACCCTTGGCAGGTCGGCTACTTCGAGTCGTACCTACCGGCAGACACCCGCCCTGACCTGATCCTCTCTCCCCGCGAGGTACTGCCCGAGGAGCGCCAGTACTGGGCGGACGATCCGGCGCTGCTGGCCGCTGACCTGGACCGGCTCCTCGCCAAGAGTGGGCGGCTCTGGCTCCCGGCGCACCAGTCGATGGGCCGCGTGCTCGAAGGGCAGGTCGATGCCTATCTCGTGGAGCGGGCCTACCCGGTGCTGACGGAGTGGTACAGGGACACGACCGTGCTGACCCTCTTTGCCGCCGGTCAGCCGGAAGCGCAGCCCACGGCGGCGCAGTTCGGCGACTGGCTGAGCCTGGAGAGCGTCGCGGTGGGCACGTCCCCAGTAGAGGCAGGATGGGGCATTGTGCCGATCGACCTGGCGTGGAAACTCTCTGTCCTCCCCAACGCTCCGTACAGCGTCGGACTGCGCCTGGCCGACTCCGCCGGCCGGGTGTGGGCGCAGCGCGACTCTGAGCCCAGAGGAGGGCGCGACTCCTTCACGCTGTGGCCTGCCGGCGAAGCGCGCGTCGATCGCCTCGGCCTGCTCGTGCCGGCGGGAACTCCTCCAGGCGACTACCGGCTCGCCCTTCAGGTCTACCAGACGTCCGACCTGGCCGTGTTGCCTGCGGTGCAGGATGGCCGCGGCACGTCCGAGGTGCTCTTGGGCAAGGTGCGCGTGATCCGGCCTGCGAGCCCGCCCCCTGTGTCGGCACTGGCTGTCGCCAGCCCTCTGGTGCGCGACTTTGGGCCCCTGCGCCTGCTGGGCTATGCCCTGCGTACGCCAGGCTCCCTCTTGCCCGGTGAAACCATCGACCTGGACCTCTTCTGGCAGGCGCTGCGTGCTCCAGGGGAGGATTTCCTGCCGCGGCTGCAGCTGCTCGACCCGGCGGGAGGCGTGGCAGCTGAGCGGATGGAGAAGCCGGTCACCGGCACCTATCCGACCGCATGGTGGGAGGCCGGCGAGCTGGTGACGGATCCGCACTCCCTCGCCGTCCCCGCAGGCGCTGTCCCCGGCAACTACCGGTTGGTGCTCGGCCTGGTGCGCGTGTCCGGCGGCCGGCCGATTCCTCCCGCGCCGGGCCGAACGACCGTCCCCCTGGGCGATATCCAGGTGCGGGGCCGGGAGCACAGCTACGGCGCGCCGGCCCCCCAGCATCTCCAGCCTGTAGGCCTGGGCGACGCGGTCGAGCTCGTCGGCTACGAGCTTGCGGGAGGAGTCCATGCGCCCGGCTCGCCGGTCGAGCTGACGGTGTACTGGCACGCGCTGGCAACGCCCAACAAGAGCTACCGCTCGTTCGTGCACCTGCTCGATTCCGGCGGCCAGATCGTGGCGCAGGACGACGGCGTGCCGGGCAACGGGAGTCTGCCCAGCCTGGGCTGGCTGCCAGGCGAATACCTGGCCGATCCGCGGACGCTGCAGCTGCCCCCGAGTCTGGCCCAGGGGGCGTACCGCCTCGCAGTGGGTCTGTATGACCCCGAATCTGGTGCCCGCCTCGGCGAGCAGGTGCTCCTGGACGCAGTCCTGCAGGTGGCCGGCCGCACCACGCCGTGATCACTCCTCGCGGCGAGCGTTTTCTCCTCTTGCACCCTTGCAGCGAAGCAGAGAATCGACGGGACCTCGGCGCTGGCCGTCGCCTGGCGCGCGAGGCCCGGTCTAGCTGGCGGCTGCCGCCGACTGGATTCCGCCCTCCGTCATCCGCCGTGCATCCAGGATACGCTCCGCTTCCTCATTCGTGAGGTAGCCGCGTTCGACCACCACGTCCCGGACGCTGCGGTTCGTGGCCATCGCCTCCTTGGCCACCTCGGCACCCTTCAGATAGCCAATTGCCGGGTTGAGCGCCGTGACCAGGATCGGGTTTTTCGCCAACCAGCCCTCCGCCTTCTCGCGATTGGCCTGAACGCCGGCCACGCACCTGGCGGAGAAGGCTCCGATCGCGCCGATCAGCACGTGCATCATCTCGAACAGGTTGTGCGCCACGATCGGCATCATCACGTTGAGCTCGAGCTGCCCGGCCTGTGCGGCGAGCATTACCGTGAGGTCGTTCCCCATCACATGGAAGCAGGCCATGTTTAGCATCTCGGCCATCACCGGGTTCACCTTGCCCGGCATAATGCTGCTGCCCGGCTGCACCGCCGGCAGCCGCAGCTCGTCCAGCCCTGTCGCCGGCCCGCTGGCAAGCAGCCGGAAGTCGTTGGCGATCCGCGTCAGGGTGACGGCCAGCGTGCGCATCGACCCCGAAAAACCAGCGGCGTCCGCCAGGCTCTGCATCGACTCAAATAGGTCGTCCGACCGCGCAAGCTCAAGACCGGTGAGCTCCGCGAGCTTGCGCACCATCCGCTCGTGGTACTCGGGGTGTGTATTCAGCCCGGTCCCGGCTGCCGTCCCGCCGATCCCGAGCCTCTGCAGGTCCAGGGCGGCTCGCCGTATCCTCTCAGCGTCCCGCTCTACGGCCCGTGCATAGCCGCCGAATTCCTGCCCCAGGCGCACCGGCACGGCATCCTGGAGGTGCGTCCGCCCTGACTTGACCACATCGTCGAACTCGGATGCCTTCCGGCGGAGCTCCACGGCCAGGCCGTCGATGGCACCCGTCAGCTCCTCCAGCCGCCACAGGGACCCCAGCCGGATCGCCGTGGGGATTGTGTCGTTGGTGGACTGGGCCATGTTGACGTGATCGTTTGGATGCACGGGTTTCGCCGCATCGCCCGCGGCATGGCCCAGGATCTGGTTGGCCCGGTTGGCGATGACCTCGTTGGCGTTCATGTTGTGGCTCGTGCCGGCCCCAGCCTGGAACGGGTCCACCACGAATTGGTCATCCCAGCGGCCCGCCGCAACCTCCTGCGCGGCCTGGGCAATGGCGTCCCCCAACCGGGCGTTCAGCAGGCCAAGCTCCATGTTCACCAGCGCCGAGGCCTGCTTGATGACGGCCATGCTCCAGATAAAGGCGCGGTAGGGCCGCATACCGGAGATGGAAAAGTTCTGCACGGCCCGCATCGTCTGGGCACCGTACAGCACTCCCGCCGGTACGGTCACCTCTCCGAGCGAATCCCGCTCGATCCTCGTATCCCTGTTCCTTCCTTGTGCGATGTTCGTCATGGTAGCTCTCCGGTGCTCCGTCCATAAAAGCCAAGAGGCAGGGTTCTCTTCCTGCCTCTTGCATCTCTCCGGCCTCCTGCAGCTAGGTCAGCAGGTAAGAGTCCGCGTAGATAAGCTTGTTCGTCAGCACCTGCGCCGTCTTGAAGAGGCTGACCTGGTCCGGATCGGAAGCGTCGATAGAAGCGATGTCCAGCTCCCCGTCGACCTTGGTGACGTCGAACAGGCGGAGCAGCAGGCGGTCGTAGGCCGTCGAAGGGTCTCGCTGCTGCACGACACGCAGCACATCCGTCAGCTCGGGGTCGAGAAAGTTGCCCACCAGCGCGTCCACGCCGATAGCCAGCAGCATGGCGACGTACGCCTGGATGATGAACGGCTTGGCCGCGTCCGCAACGCCGTCGACGATGTCGTCGAGGTGGACCAGGGTGTTGGGCGCCGGATCGGCTGCCACCTTCAGGAGACGCAGTGTCTCCAGCGTCGCCGGTACCTTGGGTTGGTCACAGGTTAGTGCAGCCACCAACGGGTCTACGTAGAGGTGCTCCAGCGGCAGGCCGGCCTCCAGCGCCTGCGGGATCAGCATCTCGGTGACGCGGCTCACCCGCTCGTCCGTGGGCACCGGGAGCCCTTCGGGGCAGGCCGAGAAGGCAAGGCGAGCACGCGCCTCCCTGGCGAGCGCCAGGTAGGGCGCCAGGTCGTCCACCGCAGGCAGCGTGGCATCGATCATCACCATATCCCTGGCGGCCTCCAGCCCGGCCTTGAGCTCTCTGGGGTTGTCGCTGCGCAACACAAGCGGTACCTGCACCTCGGAGTGGATCGTGTGCACGAGCCACGCCAACGAATCGGCACCGTCCTGGTGCTGGGGCCCCATGTCCACCAGCAGCCAGTTGGCGCCGGAATCCACCTGCTGCCGGGCAAACTGGCGGACCAGCGACTCCCGACGCAGATTTACGGCCGCCGCCAGGACAGGGCGCGTCAGCCGGAATTGGTTGCCAATGAGTAGCATAGCCGTCTCCTCTCCCTGAGCTCTAGAAGGGTGAAAACCCCATGACATTCTGAAACTGATCTCTCAGAAAGATGTACTCCCTTTCCAGGAGCTCCAGGTGGGCCGTCTCCATCCTGGCCAGGTCGGCAAACATGTGGCGGCCCTCTTTGCTCTCGACCTCGCCCGCGGCGCGCGTGTAAAAGTCCACCGCGTCTTTCTCGATCAAGTACGCAACGCGCAGCGCAGACAGGTCAGAGGTGTACGCCGTGAGGTTCTGCCGGACCCTCTCCTGTGAAAAGATCGGTGCGCCGTCCACCTGCTCCAGTGCCAGGCCCCGGTACTCGATCCAGCTGCCGCTCTCCTGGAGCATGGCCATCGTGTTGCGCAGCAGCTCCAGGTGCATGATCTCGTCCTGCGCCAGCCGCTCGAACATGCGGCGGGCATTCTCATCCTCAGTCGCGCCGGCGCAGCGCTGGTAAAAGTTGTGCCCGTCGATCTCCGTCTGGATTGCCACCCGCAGTGCGGCCAACGTCGCGTCAGTCTCGCCCATCTCTCTCCTCCAGCTCCTCCTCTTCCTCTCCAGACGCGCGCAGGTCCAGAAGCCAGTTCTTTCGCACACCCGCATCGATCTTGGCCTTGACGCGCCCATGTCCCTCGCGGCGCAGGTGTTCCTCCAACGCCGCCCGTCCGGCCTCGGTGGAGGGATCAACCTCAGGCCAACGTGCCCGCACAGCCTCCTCCGTGGTCCAGATGCAGTAGCGGAAGGCACGCGCTCCCCCTTCCAGCACCCGTAGATAGTACTGGAGCCGGCCGCGAGGCTCAGGCTTGAGTCCTTCCTCCACCGTGTAGCCCTTGTAGCTCCAGGGCTGTCCGCGCCCGGCGCGCTCTCCGCCCTCCATCGCCTGCGTCTGCGCCAGGAGCTCATCCGGGTTGCCGGTCGGTCGTGCGCAGAGCGTTCCCAGGCAGACGTATGCCGCGGGCGCCGGCTGCGCAGGGTAGCCTAGGCGCACCAGCCTGCCCGGCTCCCATACGGGGTCCACGGCTTGCACTGTCTTGTTCGAGGAGTAGGCCCGCCGGCCCGCGCGCAGCAGCTCGTCACGCAGAGGGTCCTCATTCTCGCCTACCACCGTGATTAGCAGAGGCTTGCGGAGGAAGCGGTCCAGAGTGAGCGCGAGGCGCGCCGCCTGAAAGCCCAGCTCCGGCATGGAGGGCACCAGCGCCTCCAGCGTCTGCTGAGCTGATTGCCGGTACTCCTCGCGTCCGGTCAGGCGGTGCAGCCGGAGGCACGCCTCGGCAGCCAGGGCATTCTCCCTGAACGGTTTTGTCCGCCGGCGAAGCCGTCCCACCGCCTCCGGCGCGGCGACAGTGTCAAAGTAGCGCCCGTCGGAATCACGGAGCGCGTTCTGGGCGAACCGCAGCAACGTCTCGGCCCGCTGAAGATAGATCTCGCGCCCAAAGTGCTCAAACGCATCGAGCCATGCCAGCGCCATGCTCACCTGGTCCGAAAGCAGGCCAGGCACGCGTGGGGCCGTGTCGAAGTAGTGGTGCATGCCCAGCCCTTCGCGGTAGCTATTGTTCCAGACGAACTCCAGCGCGCGGATCGCCAGGTCGCCACATCGCGGCTCGTTCAGCACCGCACTGGCCAACAGGTATGCCGATGCAATGACCGCATTGCGCTCCGTGTACGCCGTCTTGTCGATATACGGCACGCTGCGCCCTCTGCGCCCCTCTGCGTCCAGGACATAGTAGGCAGGATCGGCTTCCTGGCTCGCCGCCGCGTACCCTCTCTCCCGGTCCCACAGGACCGTGTCGATGTAGCGTAGGACTCCCTGCGCCGTTGACAGGTACTCGGGCCTGGCGGTCGCCTGGTAGGCACGCAGATAGAGAGCCAACATCCTGCCCTGGTCGTCGGCGATCTTTTCATAATGCGGCTCCGACCAGTCAGCGGCCGTGGAATAGCGGAAAAAGCCCCCCGCCACCCTGTCGTGGACCCCACCGCCGGCCATCGCAGCCAGCGATCCGTGCACCACATCGCTCATCGCCTCGCTGCCCGTGCGGTGGGCGTAGGCGAGCGCGAACTCGAGCACGTCTGCATGGTGAAATCTGGGTGTCTCGCCGAAACCTCCATGCTGCCCGTCGTAGGCCGCCACGACACGCTCGGCGATCTCGTCCACCACGTCTGGCTTTAGCACCACGGCCGCCTCTGGCGCGCCTGCATCCTCGCCCACTGGAGGGCTGAGCCGTGCGGCGGCCTGAACGGCCGGTGCCTGCGCCCCACGTTCGTGCCAGGCGCTCACCCGGTCCAGCGCCAGCAGCAGCTCGTCCGTGGTCAGGTAGTTGTGGCTCTCGAGCACGTCTCCCTCGGCGTTCAGGAAGGCCGTTGTCGGCCAGCCGCCCTTGCCGTACCGCGCGTCGACGTCAGGCCGCTTGTCGGCGTCGACCCATATTGGTAGAAAGCCGGCATTGATCGCCTGCACGACGTCTGCGTCGGCCAACGCAGCCCGCTCCATCAGGTGGCAGGGATCGCACCAGGGCGCCGTAATGTACAGCAGGACCGGCAAGTCGAGCGTGCGAGCCAGGTCGAAGGAGTCATCGTCCCACTCATACCAGGTGATCGGCAGGCGCTGTTTCCCCAGCTCAAGGTCAGGCTCGAACTGCTTGCGGTATTCAGCCTCCAGGATCGCTTCGTGCTTCCTTTCCTGCTCCGCAAGCATGTCAAAGAGCGAGCGCGTTGCGGCGTCCGTGGCCGATTGGGCCATACGCGTGTAGAACTCGTGGGCATCCCGCTCCCGCTGAATCGCGAGCCTCCATGCCTCTGGTATCTCGTACAGGGCCTGCATTATCTACCGTTATCCCCCTTCTGCTTCCAGCCGCAGCCGCTCTTTGCTCAGAATCTGCACCGTTCGCCGGCTTGGGCTCACCAACCCCTTCCGCTTCATCTCCTGGAGGGTCTTGCTGACGGTCTCGCGCCACGTCCCGAGCATCTCGGCAAGATCCTGGTGCGTCGCCTGTACCGTGCCGTTCGCGGAATCTCCCGCCAGGTCGAGCAGCAGGGCCGCCAGTCGAGCGGCGACACTCCCATACGCCATCTGCTCCAGGCGGTTCTCGGCCTCCACCACCCGCCGGCCCATGGCATGCATCAGTCCGAGCGAGAACATGGCTTCGTGCGATGACAACTCCTTGACCCTGTAGCTCGGCATCATCGAGACGGTGCCATCCTCCAGCGCGACCGCATAGGTGGCCACAGCCAGCTCTCCGAGGATCGAGTCCTCGCCGAAAATCGAGCCCGGGCCCAGCGTCGCAATCACGAATCGGCGCCCATCGGCCGTCGTGCGGTACAGCTGCACCCTGCCGCTTGCGACCAAGAAGAGTGACTGGCCGATCTCCTCTGCCGTCGCCACCTCCTCACCTGCCCGGAACGATCGCGCCGTGAACGACTCGCTCACGGCCCGGCTCCTCTGGGTCAGGCGATCCCACATTGCAGTCACACCTCTCTCTGTCGGCATCGTTTTCTCCCCACCCGATGCGGTCGGTTCCACATCGTCAGGTTGATCTCCCAGGCCGCTCACCCCTTCATCTGCCTCTCTAGCCTGTCATACTGCCCCTCGAGGAACTGGGCATGGAACGCTTCCTCGTCTCGCAGCCTCTTGAAGAACTCCTTTAGCTCCTCATCCTCTGCCAGATCAAGTGCTAGCTGGTACTTGGCCCGTGCGGCGTGCTCTTCCATCATCATGATCTTGATAAAGCTCAGCCAGTCCATCCTATCCTCCTGTGAAGTTGTTTGCGCGGCCTGCCAGGCTCCCGGGGCGGCACCAAAGACCATGCCACAGGCCGGAGCCTAGCGGGACCAACTAGTCTCATTGTACTCGGGGCGCGTTAGAGCGGCATTAACATCCCGTGGGGGGATATTAGAAACACGTTAGAGTTTTGTAAGCTCGCTCACATTCTCTGTGGCTTCTTCGGGGGTAGGCGCCTTCATCACCTCGCCCAGCAAGGCAGTCGCGTAGCAGCCGGGCGCCAGCCAGAAGCGGAGCATGATTCCCTCGTCGTACCAGGTTTCCAGGTCATTCGCCTGGAAGCGCAGTGCTCTCCGCTCGCCGCGCAGCTGCAAGCCCTCGCCAACTCGGAAGGCCTCCGGCTCCAGGTCTTGGCCCGCGAGGATGGCAGCCTCGAGCTCACCCGGCCAGCCGGTGGGGCGCATCATCTTGTAGCCAAAGATGGGACCCGTCGCGCTGATCTCAAACCGGGCGGCGCGGGCCTGCTCGATGTCCTCGTCCTCGACCCGGAAGATCGAATGCCACGGGTGTTTCATCGCCAGATCGCCCGTGACAACCTGGTCGAGCCTCTCCAGGCGCTGGTCAAGGACGCGGTTGAACAGCTCCGACTGGTACGCCGAGAGGAAAAAGCCCTTGAGCCGCTTGGGCACTGCCGCGTAGGCACGCGCCACGTCACCGCCGCTGTTCCGCAGGGCCAGCACCACGCCCCGCTCGTCGGCCATCGAGCCGGGGTAGAGCCGGAGCGCGCCCTCCCAATCGCCTGCGTCGGCACACGACCGCGCCTCCTGCACAGCGGGGCTCTCGCCGGTGCGGGGTGAGCCCACAAGCTCCCGGACGAATTCACCGGCGTCGTGGCGAAGGATGGCTCGCCCCAGCAGAGCCGAGTTACCCCGCATGCCAAAGCGCTGCGGTCCAAAGGCGTTGGGCACGCCGCGCCTCGATAGCGTATCCAGTATGGCCCTGCAGGCGTCCAGCGCCTCGCATCCGGCGCCCCGGATGCGGATCGTGAAGCGATTGCCATGCAGGTGGCCGACTTTGAGGCTCTGCCGGTGTCGCTTGGCCCACTGCACCTCGATCCCAGGCAGCTCCAGGGCCAGGACCCGCTCCGGCCGCACCCTCTCGACGGAGAAAACCTGGGTGGTCACCGCCTGCGCATCCTTCAGGCCTGCATAGGCGACCTCGCCCGGCCGTATCCCCAGCGCCCGCGCCACGCGCCGCATCGCCTCGAAGGTCGAGATTCCAACCTTGCGGACCTCGAAAAAGGTGTGCGCGCCCTGGCCGCAGGGTGGGTAGAGGGGGATCTCCTCCACGCAAAAGTCCGAGGGGGCTTCCTTGATCCGCCCACCGGTGCCCGGCAAGTCGTCAGTCAGGTAGCGCATCGTCCTCCTGCCGCCGGGCAGGGTCCCCTGCCCGCGCCCGGCGACTATAGCAGACTGGGGGTCGTGTGTCAAGCCTGTCCACTTGAGGGCATGCTGCTCCTGTGCTATACTCGCCACCAGCCCGCGATGGAGGTGGACCATGTTCGAGATTCCCCCGCGCAGGAAGCCTCAGGAGGACCGGGGCTACCTGGAGGAGATGACCAGGGCCGTCTTCCAAGTCGGTTTCAGTTGGCGCGTCATCCGCGACAAGTGGCCGGGCTTCTCTGCCGCCTTTGACGACTTTGAGATCGCTGCCGTAGCCGCCTATGCCGAGCCGGACATCGAGAGGTTGCTGGCCGATAGGGACATCGTGCGAAACCGGCGCAAGATCGAGGCCACGGTCGCGAATGCGCGCACCATGTGGGAGCTTGTCCAGAAGCACGGCTCCTTTCACGCCTACCTCCGCAGCCTTGACGGGCTCGACTACCCACAGCGCCGCGCAGAGCTGTGCCGCCGCTTCCACGGGGTCGGGCCGACGGCTGCCTTTGTATTCCTGTGGTGCGTGGGCGAGGACGTCCCCGCCTGGGAGCAGCGCGCGGCCTAGGCGCACTGCCGGTCAGTCACTGACCGCTGGTCAGTGACAGGCTTTCGGATTTGCGCCACCGGCGGGAGTATGGTATAATCGGCGCTAGTACCGGAGTCAGTGCTGCTCCGGCAAGAAGGGACAGGTTGGACCGGCCGGGCCGGCCCGGCGGCATCTGGGAGCCTGAGGGGTGAGATGAAGCGCCGCCCAGCCAGACTGCAGACCCTTGATACGGCAAGCCCGTCGCCGGCTGGCGATCGAACGGGTGCGGCTGCCCAAGTTGGCCACATGTGGCCTGCTTGGGCGCTTTTTGTTCCTCCCCAGGCGGCCGGGAGGGAAAGGGGTGGGTGCCGATGATCGATCCCGCACAAGGTTTCCTGGAGGAGGTGAGCGCACTGAGCGGGCAGAAGGTAAGCGCCTGCTACTACTGCCTGCGCTGCAGTGCGGGTTGCCCGTCGGCGTACGCGATGGAGTTCACCCCTGCGCAGGTGCTGCGCATGGTGCAGCTGGGGCAGAAGGAAACGCTCCTGAAGAGCCCCGGCATCTGGCTGTGCATCGGCTGCGAGACGTGCGGCTCGCGCTGCCCCAACCAGATCCACGCGGGGGCCGTCATGGACGCGCTGCGGCAGATCTCGGTGGCCGAGGGGGTGTCTGCAGGCGAGCAGAAGGTGTACAAACTGCACCGCTCGTTCCTGGACTCGATCAAGTGGTGGGGGCGGCTGCACGAGCTGTCAATGTTGGTCGAGTACAAACTGCTCTCGCGGGACCTGATCGCCGACCTGGACATGGGCGCAAAGATGTTTCTGGTGGGCAAGATCCACCCGCTGCCGAAGCGAATTCGTGGGATCAAGGAAGTGGGGCGGCTGTTCCGCGAACAGGGGACGCGATGACACGACAATATGCGTTCTACCCAGGGTGCACCCTGCACTCGACAGGGGCGGAGTTTGGGGCCAGCGGCGAGGTGGTGTGCGAGGCGCTCGGGCTGGAGATGGTGGAGATCCCTGACTGGAACTGCTGCGGCGCCTCGTCGGCGCACAGCCTGGACCACGAGCTGGGGCTGGCTCTACCGGCGCGCAACCTCTTCCAGGCGGAGGGGGTCGGGCTCGAATCGCTGGCGATCCCCTGCGCCGCGTGCTACTCGAAGCTGGCGGCGGCGGCGTTGGCGCTGAAGGAGGACGAGGCGTTTCGTGGGCGGATGGAAGGGCTACTGGGAAAGCACTACGAGGGGCAGGTAAGGCCGCGCAGCCTGCTGGAAGTGGTGGTGCGGGACGTGCCGAAAGAGGAGCTGAGGGCAAAGGTAGTGCGGCCGCTGAAGAACCTGCGGGTGGTGGGGTACTATGGCTGCCTGCTGGTCCGGCCGCCGGAGACCACCGGCCTGTGGGATGACCCGGAGCACCCCCGCTCGCTGGACGAGGTGGTGGAGTGGATGGGGGGCGAGGCCGTGCCGTGGAGCTACGGGGTGGACTGCTGCGGGGGGAGCCTGACACTGAACCGGAGCGACGTGGTGGTGCACCTGGTGGACCGGCTGGCGGAGAAGGCGCGCGAGGCAGGGGCGGACGCCATGGTGACGGCCTGCCCGATGTGCAGCGCGAACGTGGACGGGCGGCAATTGTTCCGTGGAGGCGTCCCGTTTCTAGGGAAGAGGCCAGAGGCGAAGGCCGTGCCGATCTTTTACTTCACCGAGCTGATGGCACTGGCATACGGGCTGCCGATGGCCAAGGTGCTGGGAAAGCATTACGTGGACCCGCGGCCGCTGTTGGACCGGCTGGGACTGGCGTGATGGGTGGGTGCGGAGCGTAGCATGAGCGAAGAGAAGAAGAAACGGGGCGTGCTTGTGGTGGGGGCCGGGATTGCCGGCATGGCGGCAGCCATGCACCTGTCCGAGTTGGGAGAGGAGGTTGCCCTGCTGGAGACGGCTCCCACCATCGGCGGCTCAATGCACCTGCTGGACCACACCTTTCCAACCGACTCGTGCGGGCTGTGCCTCATGCTGCCGCAGCAGCCGTCCTACTGCCCGACCCTGGAGTGCGAGCGTCGGGCGGGGATGCGGCTCCTGGCCTACAGCGAGCTGGTGGGGCTGGAGGGAGAGCCGGACGGCTATCGGGCCACCGTGCGCCACAAGCCGCGCTACGTCTCGGAGGAGTGCGACGGCTGTGGCCGGTGCGCCGAAGTCTGCCCTGTGGCGCGGCCACACGACCACGAGGGGTGGCTCGCCCCGGTGAAGGCGGTCTACCGGCCGGCGGGACTGCGGGCGGTCCCCGACACCTGGGTCATCGACATGGCCTACTGTACCCGCTGCGGCAAGTGCGTGAGTGCCTGCCCGCGCGGCGCCATCGACCTCGACGCGCAGGCCGAAGAGGAAGAGGTGGAGGTTGGGGCAGTGCTCCTGACGCCCGGCTACAAGGCCTTCGACGCCCGCAGGAAGGGCGAGTTCGGCTACGGAGCCTATCCCAACGTCGTGACCTCCCTCGAGTTCGAGCGCCTGGTCAGCCTTGCGGGCAGCAGTTCCGGCCGCCTGCGCCGTCCTTCGGCCCGCGGTCCGCTCCGCAAGGTGGCCTTCATCCAGTGCGTGGGGTCGCGGGACGAGCGGGCCGGTGCGGGCTACTGCTCATCGGCGTGCTGCATGTACACGGCCAAGCAGGTAAAGCTCGCCAAGAAGGCCGAGCCAGGGCTGGAGGTGACCGTCTTCTACATGGACCTGCGGGCGGCGGGCAAGGGGTACGAGGCGTACCTCGACGAGGTGCAAGCGATGCCGGGGGTGCGCTACCTGCGGGCGATGCCCTCGAGCGTGCACCAGCTGCAGCGCAGCAAAAAGCTGCTCCTGGCCTACATTGGTCCGGACGGCAAGCCGGTGGAGGAGGAGTTCGACCTGGTGGTGCTGGCGGTGGGGCTGGCGGCACCGGAGGGAGTGCAGGCGGCAGCGCGGCAGGCGGGGGTGGCGCTGGACGGCTACGGTTTTGCATGCACGAGTGGGTACGAGCCCCTTCGCACGGGGCAGGAGGGAATCTTTGTGGCGGGGGGCTTCCGCGAGCCGAAAGAGGTCCCCGAGACGGTGGCGGAGGCCACTGCCGCAGCAGCCGAGGTTGCCGCATACCTGAGAGGACGGAGACAAGATTCGGACCGGCCTTCACCCCACCCGCTCCCCAAGAGGGATAGTGCTGTCGCAGCTCGTGCCCTCTGGGAGGAAGAGCCGAGGGTGGGGGTGTTCCTGTGCGCGACGGACGGAAGCCTGGCGGCGGAGGAGGTCCTGTCCTTCGCTCGAGGGCTGCCGGGGGTCGCCGTCGCCCGGCAGATCGAGTGCGCGGCTGCCGTCGCGGCGGAGATCGAGGCCGCTACGCTGAACCGGGTGGTAGTCGCGGGTGGCAACGGACGCCTGGACGAGAGCGAGTACGACGCGGCGATGCGCCAGGCCGGGCTGGACGAGCGGCTGCTGCGCCGCGTGCGCCTGCTGGAGCAGGTGGTCTACCCCCACGCGGGAGGAGGGCCGGCGCTCACCGCCAAGGCACAGTCGCTGATCGGGATGGCGGTGGCCTCGCTGAGTGCGATGCAGGGGCTCGAGGCCCTCCCGGTGGGGGGCTCGGAGATGGGCACCCATGCCCCGCGTGCGCTGGTCGTGGGCGGGGGTGCAGCCGGAATGAGCGCAGCGCTTGGGCTGGCAGGGCTGGGCATCGAAGTGGAGCTGGTGGAGCGCGAGGCGGAGCTGGGCGGGCAGTGGCGCTCCATCCGGCACCAGGCCGACGGCTCCGACGCCCAGACAGCGCTGGAGGCGATGCGAGAGCGGGTCGCCGCTGAGAAGCGCGTCCATGTGCACCTGGGGAGTCGGGTTCGCTCTGTTGAGGGCAGCGCCGGTGCCTACCGGAGCGCGATCGTCCGCGAGGGGGAGGAGCAGGAGGCCGAGCATGGCGTCGTGGTAGTGGCGACGGGCGGCCGGCCTGCGCGGACGAGCGAATACCTGTACGGGCAGCACCCCGGCGTGCTGACGCAGCGCGAGCTGGAGGAGCGACCCACCACCGCCGACCTGAAGAGCGTGGTGATGATCCAGTGCGCCGGCAGCCGGGAGGAGCCGCGGTCCTACTGCTCGCGCATCTGCTGCACTCAGGCGGTGAAGAACGCTCTTCGGCTCAAGGCGACCAACCCAGGGACGCGAGTGTACATTCTCTACCGGGATGTGCGCACCTTTGGCTTTCGGGAGGAGTACTACCGCGCCGCGCGGGAGGCGGGCGTCGTTTTTCTGCGCTACGATTTGCCGGGCAAGCCGCAGGTGACGGGCCGGGGAGAGAGACTCCAGGTCAGCCTGCGCGAGCCCGTGACAGGGCAAGAACTGACCCTGGAGGCGGACGCGGTGGTGCTCAGCGTGGGGATCGAGGCGGAGGGGGAAGAGGACCTCGCGCGGCAATTGGGCGTCAGCGTGGACCGCTGGGGGTTCTTCGAGGAAGAGCATGCGAAGATGAAACCGCTCGACCTGGGCAAGGGGGTCTACGTGGCCGGCCTGGCGCACTCGGCACGCTTCCTGGACGAGGCAATCGTCCAGGGGCAGGCGGCCGCGATGCGGGCGGCGGCGTGGCTGGGGCAGGCGGCGGTGCGGGAGCGCGCGAGCTCCGTGTGGGTGGATGAGCGGCTGTGCAGCTTCTGCGGACTGTGTGTGGACTCGTGCCCGTATGAGGCGCGGGTGATGGACTACGACCGGCGGGTGGCGGTGGTGGATTACGGGCTGTGCCAGGGGTGCGGGGTGTGCGCCGTGGTGTGCCCGAACAAGGCGACCAAACAGAAGGGCTTTGAACAGCGCCAGCTGATGTCCGAGGTGGATTGGGCGCTCGTCTGACGCTGCTGATCGAGCAAGTGAGGGAAAGTATGGCAGACGAATTCGAACCGAGGATCATTGCATTCCTGTGCAACTGGTGCACCTACACCGGCGCAGACCTCGCCGGCACCTCCCGCATCCAGTACCCTCCCAACATCCGTATCATCCGCCTCATGTGCAGCGGAGGCCTCGACCCCGTCTATGTCTCCAAAGCCCTCCTCGAAGGCGCCGACGGTGTCCTCATCGGCGGCTGCCATCCCGGCGACTGCCACTACCAATCCGGC